>Ga0082335_1000698_pt1 | contig 80199 bp, 75 predicted proteins | sample Subgrocontami58m_FD_72375 | JGI IMG/M metagenome (GOLD analysis project Ga0082335, IMG submission 72375) | Subsurface groundwater microbial communities from S. Glens Falls, New York, USA - GMW37 contaminated, 5.8 m (SPADES assembly) (version 2) ... | reverse complement strand
GTACTTGTACCACTACAATTTTTGCCGCCCGCAAGGCGGCATTTACAATCGGAGGCCTTATCAGCGATATTTCGCATTCAGATTATGACGGAAGTGTCAAGAGGTTTCCGTGAAGAACAGTTGATTTTTGTTCTACCCAACGCTTAAGTATGCCGATTCGGACAATCCGTCCATGGTGGACGCATCCGCTGAGGAAGAATTGGATTTGCTTCGGTCAGGCAAGCGTGAATTGAACTGGTTTGCCAAGCATGTCAAGGAGTTGCTTCCCCACTACGATCGCAAGTTTGTGGCCGTTCAGAATGAATCGATCGTGGCGTCTTCTTCCGATTTGCACGACCTTCTGGCCCAACTGCGCGCCGCGGGCCGGGACCCTGGCCGCGTCCTGATTGAATTCGTCCAACGTAATCCCCCGATTCTCATTTCGTGATTGCTTTGAGGATACCTTTGGATTTTGTCCAGCGTCAGCTCCAAGCCCTTGCCCTTGTGCGCTTCTCCGTGCTCCGGTCCAAGCTGGCTTTCGTCAAATTCGTCATCGATACGGGAAGCCCCATCAGCACGCTGAGCGCCAAGGATTCGCAATCGCTGGGTCTTTCGCTTTCCCAACTTCCGTCCTGTGGCATTACGCGTGTGGGCGGGCAATCATTCGAGCTGAAGAGATTGAAAAATGCCCAGATGATATTCCAAGATTCACATGGCGCCACGTGCCGTTTCGTTTTTAGCGACTTGAATGCCACGTTGCCGCTTCGGAAAAGCCAAAAAGATCGTCAGGAAGCCGAATCCATTCCCAGCATCCTCGGCATGGACTTCTTGGAAACCGCGTCCTTGGCGCTGTATTGCAAACCCGTGAATGACGTGGCGTATTTTGACGATGATTCCGTCTAGCCGAATTCGGCAACTAATGCGTCGTAGTGGTCCAGTTGCCCCTGATGGTCAGTATTTACGCTTACGCCGCCAGATGACGTTGATTCCTTTTTCAGCCACATGGCGGGGGAATTGCATGCCTAACTTGGCTACGTTTGTTTCGATTTCCTGAGGTGTGTTGAATACGCCCATTTCCGGATCGATGAGGAACGACTTTCCATCCAGTTGCGCGTCAACCCAGGCGTGGGGACTTACTCCGAAAGTTCCGCGAACATATCCCGCCTTGATTCCGGCTTCCTGCAGGCAGAGCACCAATTGGGCGGCTTTGTGGCGGCAGACGTTTTCTTTCGTCAGCATGATTGTTCCAATACCTTCTATTGTGCCGGGAGTGGGTTGTTGTCTTTTTTGACGCGTTCGTTTTCCCACGGAGTCAAATAGTTCGCGCGCGATTTCTTGCTCGGTCTTATCGCTTGCGGCAAGCTCGCGCGCCTGTTCGGTGAATTGTCGCGTGTTTTTTGAATCTTTTTTGACTTCCAACAACTCTCGTTCGTACGTATCCCGCTGTCCAAGTTTGAAGCGGGTCCCGGGCAGGATATCCCCATGTAATAGGTAGTCTTTTCCCCGTGTTTCCTGATGTGTTTCTAAACTTGGCAGGTTTTTGGTCTCAATGTGCGCTTGTTTTTCAATTTGGAAGACTAAGTCCAAGGCGGCGTTAATGAACTCGAGACGGTTATGTTCGGGCAATTTGCGAATGAACTTGTTCTGCGAGCGGACGATGTCGTGCGGCTTCGTCCAATATTCCAGAAGGTAACGCTTGATTTCTTCCGAAGCCAATCGGTGCGCTGGCAGCGGGTTTTCGGGTTTGTAGTTGCGGAAAACGTGGGCGGATACGATTTGGACCTGTTCGGCATTCATGCGGTCAAGGATGCGCTGGGCTAGTTGTGTGCGGACGGAAGGTGGGGGCCTGATTTCCAAATACGTGCACCTTATTTCGTCTTTTCAAACCCGAAACTAAACTCGACGTCTTCCGCCTTCTTTTCGTGCGCCTGCTTTTCTTGGGCGAAGTCGACGGTTGAGGCGGTGACGGCTCCTTTGAGGGATTCGGCGTTTTTCTGCAAGAATTCGGAAAACGCCGCGTCGCCCACGTGCAACGTCAAGGTGATGGAGTCTTTCACGTTGAAACCGGCGGTCTTGCGTTGGCTTTGGATGGCGCGCGTGAGCTCGCGGAATCGAGCGAGGTTGACGAGTTTTTCGTCCCGCGTGGTGTCCAAAAAGACGGCGGCGTTTTTGTAACCTGAGAGGTCTTTTTTGACCATTTGGTTTGGTGCGGCAGCCGTGTCATCGGGGGCATTCTGGTAGTACGTCACTTGCAGGGCGTTGAGGCTGTTCAGCAGTATTTTTTGCAGGGAGACGACGGCTTTTTCTACGGTAGCGTCGCCGGTGACGACGACCTGTTTGACGGGCCAACGCAGTTTGATGTCGGCGTCTTTTCGGGCGGCGTTTGACGCTTCCGTAATGGCCATCGCGGCGGCCATTATTTTTTCCAATTCCGTGTCGCTTTTCTTTTCATCGGATGCCGGGTAGTCCTGGTGGTGGACCGAGCCTTTGTGGCCGAGTTGGTGCCAGACGTATTCCGACAAAAACGGCGTGATGGGTGCGTACAGCAGTGCCAACTGCGTCAAGACGTGGTGCATGGTGTGGAATACGTGGTGGGCCGATTCGTCGTTTGCAGCCGCACGGTCGCGGATGAGTTTGATGTACCAGCGCGAAAAGTCGTTCACCGCGAAATCGACGAGTTTGCGGCCGACGTGGTGGAACTCGAATTTTTCGTAGTGGTGCAGCACTTCGGTCGTGACGGAGTTGAGCCGGGATAGGAGCCACGCGTCTTCCGGCGCTTTTTTGTCCGGGATTTTAGGTTTGTAGCCGTCGGGCTTGTACGCGTTGTAGAACGCCAACGCGTTCCAGACGATGTTGAGCGCCTTGTAAACTTCCTTGGCGGAGGTGAAGGAGAATTTCTGTACGTCCCACGGCGCGATGTCCCAACAATAATAGAGGCGCATGACGTCGCCGCCCAGCTGCTTCAATGCGTCTTGGGCCCAGACGACGTTGCCAACGGATTTGCTCATCTTTTCGCCTTTCTCGTCCACGACCCAGCCCATCATGGATACGTTTTGGTAGGCGGGTTTATCGAACGTCGCCATGGCGGTGAACAGTTGCACATAGAACCATCCACGGACTTGGTCCTGCGCTTCGACGACCATGTCGGACAGTCCGTTTTCCTGCAGGCGGCGGTCGAACCACTCCTTGTTCTGGAAGGGGTAGCCCAAAGATGCCCACGAGGCGATGGAGGAGTCGAACCAGACGTTGAAGATGTCCTTGATGCGGTGCATGGCTTTTCCGCATTCGCAATGCAGTTCGATGGAGTCGACGGTGTGCCGGTGCAAATCGTCGAGTGCGCCGACGGGCTTGGTGGCGTTCTTGCGGAGTTCTTCCACGGAGCCGATGACTTTCTTGCGTCCGCAATCGCCGCACTGCCAGATCGGGATGGGAATGCCCCAGAAGCGTTGTTGCGAGATGCACCAGTCGGTGGCGTCAGCCAGCCAGTTGTTCAACGCGTCTTTGCCAAATTCCGGCATCCAGTGCACCGCTTGGTTTGCGGCCAACATTTTTTCCTTGATGGGTTCGATCGACAAGTACCACTGGCGTGAGACGCGGAAGACCAGCGGGTTCTTGCAGCGCCAACACAAAGGATAGCTGTGCGTCAAGGTGCCGGCATGCAATAGGCTGCCTTGGGCTTTGAGTTTCTCAATAACAGGTGTGTTGGCTTTTTTGAAGAACTGGCCTTGCAAAAAGCCGACGTCTGAAGAAAAACAGCCTTTCTCGTTAATCGGCGACAAGACGGGAAGTTTGTAGTGCTTGCCAAAGAAGTGGTCAGCTTGGCCGTGTCCCGGCGCGGCGTGCACCAATCCGGTGCCGTCTTCCACCGTGACGAAGTGTTGGTATTCTTCCTCAGCTTTCTGTCCCGTCTGGTGCTTCTTGTACTGCTTCTTGGCCATCAAGGGAATGCTGAGGTAGACGCGGTATGCGCGGTCCTCCTTCTGGGCGGTGCGGACTTGTTCGCAGTCGATGATCGGCTCGTAACGGAGGCCGTCCAACTTGGTGCCCGGAAACTTTTCCAAAATCGTGTAATCCGAACTCCCACACGTTTCCTTCAGCACGGCTTCCGCCCGCTTTTCGGCCAGGATGTAGACCTCGTCGCCGACTTGCACTTTGACGTACGACTCGGAGCCGGCCGCGCCGATGGCCACGTTGGACGGAAGCGTCCACGGCGTGGTGGTCCAGACTAACAAGTATTCGTTTTGTTTTTCGTGCACTTTGAATTTGAGGTAAACGGACGGGTCGTTCACGTCTTTGTACGAGTCGGACACTTCGTATCCTGAGAGGGCGGTTTCGCAGTGGGGGCACCAGTGGATGCTCTTGTTACCTTCCACCAGCAATCCTTTTTCGTGGAGGCGCTTCAAGGTCCACCACGCGGATTCGATGTAGTACGGCTTGTAGGTGAAGTAGGGGTCGAAGTAACCGCGCCAAGCGCCGAGGCCGTCGTAAACCGACAACCAGATTTTCTCGTTGTTGATGACTTTCTGCAGGCATAGCGCGTCGAACTTGTCAATGCCCATTTTTTCGACGTCTTGCTTGCTTTGCACGCCCAATTCTTTTTCGACCATGACTTCGACCGGCAGGCCGTGGCAATCAAAACCCGCTTGAATCTTCGCGTCGTACCCTTGCATATGCCGCAATCGGGTCCAGATGTCCTTGCATGTGGTGGCCTTGACGTGTCCCACGTGGGGCGAGGCGTTGACGTACGGCGGGCCGTCAAGCAAATAAAAAGTCTTGGCGCCGGTCCGGTGGGCGGAGAGGCTCTGGGGGATTTGGTTTTCTTTCCAGTAGCGTCGGATTTCGGCTTCCAACTCGTGCGGGTCGTACTGCGTGAACGTCTTCATCGGGTAATCGGCTCCGTTTAAAGAATGGCCGCTTTCGGCGGGCCGGATAGAACATAGAAACACGATTTATTAACGTTAAGCTCCCTAGTGCCAATGCGTTTGCTGACATCCACGCTCGTGCGGATGATTTTTTCCGTGTCTTCGCCGTCATATAAGCGCGGACTTTGCGTTGGGGTTGCTTTTTCATGCCGTTGAAGAACAAGAAATCCGAAAACTTCACTGAGTGGTACCTCGAACTGGTCGAAGCCGCCGAACTGATGGACTACTCGCCCATCCAAGGCTGTATGACGATCCGGCCCCGCGCCTACGCCATCTGGGAGACCTATCAAGGCCTGCTGAACGCCAAGATGCGCGCCGATGGCGTTCAGAATGCCTACTTCCCCATGTTCATTCCCGAATCTTTCTTGGTCAAGGAAGCGGCGCACTTTGAAGGTTTTGCTCCCGAAGTCGCCTGGGTCACCAAAGGCGGAAACGAAGAACTGGCTGAAAAGTTGGCGCTTCGGCCCACTTCCGAGACCATCATGTACCACCACTTCGCCAAGTGGGTCCACAGCTGGCGCGACTTGCCGCTTAAAGTCAACCAATGGTGCAACGTCATCCGTTGGGACACCAAGACTCTCAAACCTTTCTTGCGTACCCGTGAATTCTTGTGGCAGGAAGGCCACACGGCCCACGTTGCTGAAAAGGAAGCCGATGAGATGACCTTGAAGGCACTGCATTGGTACCGCGAGTTGTGCGAAAACTATTTGGCCATTCCCGTCCTGTTGGGGCGCAAGAGCGAAATGGAGAAGTTTCCCGGCGCCAAATATACGACGACCATCGAATGCTTGATGCCGGACGGCAAAGCGTTGCAATGCGGCACGTCCCACCAACTCGGACAGAATTTCGCGAAAATATTCGAAGTCAAGTTCAAGTCCGCCCAAGAAACCGAAGAATTCGTCTTTCAGACCAGCTGGGGCACGTCCACGCGGTTGTTGGGCGCGCTATTCATGATGCACTCCGACGACAAAGGCCTCGTGTTGCCGCCCCGAGTGGCGCCTTTGCATGTCGTCGTGGTGCCCATCGCGAAAGAGCAAAGCGACCGCGACATGGTCATGGCTGCAACAAATCGCGTGCGCGATGCGCTGGTCGAAGCCAAACTTTCGGTGCATATTGACGACCGCTCGGAGCGCAGCCCGGGTTACAAGTTCAACGAGTGGGAACTCAAAGGCGTGCCCGTGCGCATCGAAATCGGCATGCGCGACTTGGCCGAACAAAGCGTCACCGTGGTGCGCCGCGACAGCGGCCAGAAGGAATCCGTTCTGGAAACCCAGCTGTCTTTGAAAGTTCCGGCGTTGTTAGAAGACATCCAACAATCACTATTCGAAAAGGCGAAAAGCCATCTCAAAGCCAACTTGAGGGCGGCATCCTCCATGCAGCAACTCAACCAACTCCTGGAAGAGCAAAAAGGCTTCGTCTTTGCAAGTTGGTGTAGCGACCCGCGGTGCGAGGAAGCTATCAAGGAGGAAACCGGCGCCACTATCCGCCTCATCCCCTTCGAGGATTCCCCCTCAGGCGCGTGCGTCATGTGCCAGAAGCCGTCGAAAGCCACGGCGTTTTTTGCGAGAAGCTATTAGTCAGGCCCCTGCATTGAGGCGATTCGTTGCATGGTCTTTACTTGGTTCGAGTACGCCGTCGCTTCCACCGTGTTCACCGCCGCGTTCTGGCTTTTGTGCCGCCGGTTGCTTTCAACCGAAGCCGACCACGAAGTTTTTGCGGTGTTCATGCAATTGGTGCCCATCGTCTTTTGGCTGCCTCTCCTGGCGTTTGAGCCCGTCCAACTGCCGTCCGCGGATATCGGCTGGCTTTTCCTGGTCCTTGCAGGCGCGGCGTGGGCGTTGCAACAAGTGTTGGCGTTCAAGAGTTTGCGCTTTACCGCCGCGTCGATTCGCGAGCCCATCTACCAGACCAAACTGTTGTGGGCGGCATTGTTCGCGTTCATCCTGGTGGCGGAAGGATTCACCCCGTCCAAATGGGTGGGGTTTGCCTTCCTCTTAGCCGGCGCGTTGGTCATCGCCTACCGTCACCCGCCCGGCGAATCCAATGCCCAAGGCGTGGCGTTGGTCGTAGCCAGTGCCGCCTTGACGGGCTTTGCGTACGTTTTGGACAAACTGGCGCTTTCGCACTTCAGCGTGACGCTTTATGCAATCGTGGTTTCGGTCATTTCCGGCGGGATTATTGCCCTCCATGCCGCCCGCCACGGCTTGCTGAAACGGTTGGCATCTTTCGGCCGCCGCCACGTCAAGACCATCCTGCTTGCCTCCGCTATGGGTGCCGTGTCGTATTGGCTGCAGGTCAAAGCCGTTTCATTGGGACCGGTGGGCACCATCGCGGCACTGCTTGAGTTGTCCATGGTGTTCACTACGGTTGGCGGCATCGTGCTTTTGGGCGAGCGTCAGGCCATCGGGCGAAAACTCGTCGGCGTGGCGTTGGCCGTAGCTGGGGCGTTGGTGCTGCGCGGCGTGTTGGCCTTCTAAAAAACAGGCGTTTACTCTTCGTCGTCGCCTTCGTCCGGCTCGGGCACGGCTTGCGGTTCCGGCGTTGGGCGACGGTTCCAGGGAAAAGGCGGCGTCAAGGGTTTGAATGTGCGGTCCGGACGAGACGTCATATGGTTGCAAGTATTGGATGCCCTATATTAATGCTTTCTGGTTTCATCCGGCGTTTTTCGACCGTTGGCCCGACACCGTTCTTTTAGCGTAAGCTGATCCAGTCAAAGTGCACCACCGCGCCGGCCAAAAACAACACGCCGCCGACCAATAGCTCTCCTGTCAGCGCCAGGAAGGCGCCGATAACGATCATGCCAATGTCTAAGTAGTAATAACCGCTGTGGCCTTGCATGGAATCTCACCCGGCACATGGTTTGCCGTGATTTCTTCCTTCATGAGGCCGGAGCCGATTTTAAACCGCTATCCTGCCTAGGTGCCGCAGCAAACGCTTTATCTGGCTTTTTAATCGGGCTGCTCGGGACGTCTCTAAAAACCCGTGGCAAAACCGCCCATGCCGAAGTGGATGACCGCGCCCAAAAGGAACAACGCCCCGCCGTTGACCGCATCGCCGCTAACGAACATGAGCGCACCTATAGCCATCATGATCATTTCGGCGTACAAGATGTCGCCGTGTCCGCGTTTCATCCGGCCGCACCTTTGGATACAGCTGGCGTTGGCCGCAAATAGAGGAAACCGATCAGCAGCAGGTAGACGAAATATGCCGCGGCTTCCAAATCGAACGGGTCGCCATTGTAGCCGAACAACGCCTTGGCGAACGTCCCGACCGTGCTCTTTTCATCCAGGATGCCGTTGGTGTTCCATACTTTGCCATACGGCGTTGGCAACACGGAAGCTTCTTGGAATTCGTGCACACCGTGCGCCACCAGTCCGGCCGCGAACAAGATCAACAAGATGCCTGTGACGTTGAAGATTTTCTTGAGGTGGAAGTGCATGGCCGTCTTGAAGACGAGGAATCCGACCACGGCGGCCGATGCCAGGCCCGCGGCGGCTAAGGGCAGGGAAACGTCGGATGCCGCAAAAAATGCGGCGCCCATGAACAAGACCAGTTCGACTCCCTCACGGTAGACCGCGAAAAACGACAGCGCAAACAAGCCCCAAGCATGTCCTGCGTCCACATGCTGCTTGACCTTGGTTTCGATGTGCTTGGTGTGTTGCAACCGGGCCATCCAGAAAATGACGTACGTCAGGACGGCTGCTGCGAGCAACATGGTGACGCCTTCGAACAGTTGTTCAGACGTGCCACTGAATCCGCCGGCAACCGATTGGAAGGCGATGGCCGTCACGATGCTGGCGACGATGGCGACCGCTACGCCGGCCAATACGTATTTGACATAACCTTGGCCGTTGCTCTTGAACAAGTAGGCCAGGATGATGCCGACGATGAGGGCCGCTTCCAGGCCTTCGCGGAACGGGATGAGAAAGTCGCTGACCATGCGTGGACTTAACCATCGTTAAGAAGATTTAAAAAGATAACGACGTTACAGTGTTATTGGTATCCTAAACGCTGTTTGGGTGTTGAAAATGGTCCGACGTTCTACCGAATCCGTGTTGCAATCCTTGCGCGCCGTTTTGGCCAAGGAGTTGGTCTTGGGCCGTGGCTTCAGCCGCGCCCGTGCCGCCCGTTTGCTGCAGGTGAGCGCGCCGGCGGTTTCCCAATACGTGTCGGGTAAACGCGGCGGCGTGATGGTGGCCGAAATCGAGCATGACAAGACCCACATGCAGCACGTCCGCCAACTGGTGCAGGACGTGTTGGCCGCCCCCGCAGACCGTCCCGAACGCGTCGGCAGCCTCCTGTTTAAAGCCGCGGAAAAAATCGCCAGCCGTTTGGACTTTTCCCGCACTCCGTCGGCAAAACCCGAACCGCTGGCCAACGAAAACCTCCGGCGCCAAAGCCTCCAATTGTTGCGCGCCCGTTTGGAAGAAGAACATCAAGCCGCTGCAGGTTCGATGCGCTTTGCGCAAGGATGCGAGGACGAGCGCATTGCCTCCATGTTCCGCCAAATCGCGTCGGACAGCTTGCGTCATGCCGACACTATGGCTCTTTTGATCAACTACGTCGAGCACCCCGAGAGCCTGCACGACGTCCGCCTGCCGTCGAGGCAAGCCGTGCAGAAGATGATTGAAGCGGAGGAATCCGCCGACGAGGCCGACATCGGCCCCCTCAAAGCCCGCCTGGGTCCCGCCGCCCGATTGTTGATCGAGTCGGTGGACGCGGACGAACGCAAGCACGTCTTGCTGCTTAAAGGATTGCTGACGCTGATTGACGAGAAAGAAAAACTGGTGAAACGCTGAAGGCGGCTAAAGGGGCACTGTACTGTCCCGGAAGCAGATTGGTTGTTCAACCCACGGCTAAAACCGCGACGAAACAGCCGCACAACACCAAAAAAGCCGCGTCGCCGAACGTGCCGCGGTACCACGCGTAAAGCCCCAAGACGGCTGCCAACACCACTGCCGGCAACGCCAAAGGAATCGTCGCTCCCACCGCCGTCATGACGGTCATGGGCGCGGTAAAGCCAGTGCTGATGCTTTCCACCCAACTGTGGGTTGCGTAATCACTTGCCGGAAACTGAAGGAAGCCCACGACTGCAAAAAACGCGATGGACCAAAACGGCCAAGACTCGGCCGGACCTGCGCCCAACGGATCGATGCTCATAACGAGGTTGTCCCAATTCCGGCATAAGTCGGCACGCGGTGGAATTTCCACCACGAATTTAAGGACGCACGCCGTAAGCCCAACGATATGGACGACGTTGCAGGCATCCGCGCCTTGAGCCGACTCGGCCTGACGACTTCCGAGGCCCACGTGTACGCCGCACTGACGCATCTTCGCCAGTCCACGGCTGACAAACTTTCCAAATCCACGGCCATGCACCGACGCAATATCTACGACGCCACGGCTAGTCTGATGGACAAAGGGTTGGTCAACTCCGTTTTCGTGAACGACAAGAAACAATTTACCACTACCGGGATGGCCCGGCTTGAAGCCTGGATCGCGGAAAACCAGAAAAGCGCCGAAGCGTTCCTCCTGCATGAAGAAGGCCGCGCCGATTCGACGGTGGCGGAGCCCCGCGTCCAAGTATTCCACGGAAAAGAAGGCGTCAAGGCCATCTGGGCCGACAAACTCCGCGAGAAAAAACCGATTTATTGGTATTCCGGGGCCATGCAGGGCGCGCGGGGCTACATTAAGAATTACTATCCGATTTGGGACCGCCAGCGCGTCAAGCTCAAGATTCCCATCAAAATGATCTTCATCGACGTGCCCGGTGTCAAGGCGTTCCTCAAGAAAGAGCCGTTGTTCGAAGGCCGCAGCATCCCGCCGGAAATGTACTCCAACGCCGCCTGGTGGCTCTACGGCAACAAGATGGCAATCGTCTTTTGGCGCGACAACCCGTTCGGCATCCTGATTGAAGACGCGGATTTGGCCAAGACCTACCTGAATTTCTTCAACCAGGCCTGGAAAAGCGCAAAACCGCAAATCAAAAACCGCTGAAAAAAGCTTTCGCTGGTTGATTCTTTATCAACCGCAGGTTTTTATGCTCAGCTGCGGCCGCTCACTTACGCGGAAACAAGAAATTTAAATACGCCGTAAACCATATTGTTTGTATGGTGAAATATGTGAAGACGACCGTCATGCTCCAACCGGAGATTTATCAGCAGCTGGCCGATGAAGCCAAGTCGGAATACGGAAGCATCCGGAAAATGTCGGAAGCGCTTAATCGTATCCTGGCCAGGCACTTCGTAAAGAAAAAAAGCCTGTTTGGAACCACCAAACCGTTCGACATATCGGATTTGAGGGATAAGAACGATCGCGAGTTTTGATGGCATGCACTTTTTGGATTCATCCGCCTGGATGGCGTATTTCTTCGGGGAACCGGGTGGCAAGCAGATAGCCGCCATTATCGACTCGAACGAACCCATCCTTTTGTCCGTGACAAATCTTGCCGAAATTTACTCCCAGTTCCTGATGAAATCCACGACTGATTCCGACGAAAAGCGGATGTTCCTCATGACCCGCTGCCAATTGGCCGAGGTCACGGGTGAAATCGCCATGGAAGCCGCTCGAATAAAGGCGAAACACCGCCTGGCGTTGGCAGACGCGCTACTCTTGGCCACCGGACGCGTCCATTCCTGCTCCCTACAGACGTTTGATCCGGATTTCCAAGGTCTTAAGGGCGCACGTCTGTTGGTCCGAAGATGATGACGATTTCCCCACTCGTACGCGTCACGGCCCGAATCCCCTTCCTCTTCAGTTCGCATTCCGCCGAATTTCCGACCTACGGTGCGAAACCCATCTTGCATAATTCGGCTTCCGCTTGTTTTGCGTCCTTGAACACGATGCCGCGGATGCCTAATTTTTTGGCGGCGTCCACGTTTTCTGCTAAGTCGTCCAGAAAAACGGTGCATTGCGGTTTCGCGTTGAGGTCTTTCAGCACGATTTGGAATAGTTTGGGGTCGGGTTTCTTGATTTTGAACTGTCCGGAATAGTATACGTAGTCAAACGCGTTGGGTAATTGCCACTTGCGGCTCCAAAGCTGCCACAATTCCGGACCCATGTTCGTAAGCGCTGCGACTTTGTATTTTTTGCGCAGCCGCTGGACCAAGTCGCGCGTTCCTTCCATTTCGTACAATGCTTCGACGTTGAAGTCCCCGCCCAAAAACACGCCGTGGATATCAAAAATCACGGTTTTTCGCACGGCGTACTTCTTGACGGACGTCCGCGTCACCGACGCCAACAGGTAGCCGATGACGGCCAAAAAAATTCCCGACACGACGTCTCCCGAGGCCAGCGGCAACAACAAAAGCGTGGCGGCGATGGTCAACACGATGTGGATCCAATCGACGAACGGGCTCCAAACGCCGGGTTTCATAGGCAAGAATGAGGCGTGCCAAGTTTTTAAGACGTCTTGGGCTTTGTGGTGCCCTTTCTCAAATCTCTTTACGGCTTGTTTTCGGGGTAAAAATCAATCCTCGGATCCCAAATCTTCCGCCAATACGCTTTCTGCGCTTTTTCCGTCTTGGGGTGGCGCCACGTGTTCCAACCGTCTTGCAGCGTCTTGCCTTTGGCGGCATTCAGCAGTGCGGGCGTGGGCTTCCAATCCAGTCCCAGCGCGTCGCACAAAGGCTTGAAGATGTAGCAGCGGTTCATTCCCATCTGTCTTTTGAGCGCCGGCTCATCCAATGAACGTAGCGAGAGCCATTGTGCTTTTGATGCCGCCGCCAATCGATCGGTCAGTTTCCGGATTCCGTCCAGGTCACTCAAGGATGCGCCATCTGCAAGCAACTGCCATTTTTTTAATCCGGCGATGGGATCTCCCTCGTATTGGCTGTGGACCGTGATCAGGTTCAGGCGCACCTTAACTTTTTCGTATATCCCGTCGAAAAAAAGTTCGCTCGGCAATCCGTTATCCGGCCAAATCTCGCGGGGGTTAAGGTGCCGCATTGTCTTCTGCAAAAGCAGCCTGTTTTTTCCGGCGGGGTAAGGTCCGAAGTTTTCCATTCCTACATCCAGGTAAAAATCCACGAAAAGCCCGGCCCCCAGATTGTACGCCGCATTGTATAGCCGTCCAAATGCACGCGCCACGTCAGGAGTTCCACATTCGCAGATGGAACCAAGATGGCTTCGCAACGCCGCCGGCGTCAGGACGCGGTTGGTCCCGTTTTTTCCGAAATAATCCCCTGTACATTGGGCCTTCAGCAGTTGGTAAAAAAAGTCTGCGACTTCCAACCGCTTTTCTTTCGGCCATCGCGCGACTTTCATGTCCTCCAAGGCAAAATACAAATGGACGCGGCAGAGCGCCGGGGTAAACTGGCGGGCAAGCGTAGAAAACGGGACGTTGCGCGCTTTCCGAGTTCGGATGATTTCGTCCAACCGCTGGAGCCACGCTTCCGCCCAAATCGGATGGAAATGACGCCACGACGTGGGCTGAAACGTAGTGATGTCTATAGTACCCAATGTGGCTTCAAGCGCATCAAGGTAATCGTCCAGCCAGTCGAAAGACCCGAAAGACGTTGCACGGGAAACGGTCTTGCGCGCCGCAGGCCTAAGCAAGGAATACGTCGCCGGTTTTTCCATCTACGAGGACCTCTTGGCCGTCTTTGAGCTTGGTGGTGGCATTCGAGCATGCCACGACGCACGGAATGCCCATTTCGCGGGAAAGGATGGAGGGGTGCGACGTCATGCCGCCGATGTCGCAGACGATGGCCGAAGCTCGGTTCATCATCAACACCATGGTGGGGTCGGTGATTTTCGTGACGAGGATTTCGCCGTCCTTGAAACGTTTTTCGTCCTGTGCGCCATCGACGATTCGGACTTTTCCGGTGGCGCGGCCTGGAGACGTGCCGAGGCCGGAGAGGATTTTTTTCATGTTGACCCGTTACGTTTCATCCCAATAAAAGGCTATTTTTCCTGTCGAAATCCCGCCGCTTGTGGGGTCCGTTATTTCTTGCTTTCAGGGTTTGCGTGTTCCTTCCAGCGTGTCGATAATCCGGTGGAAGATGCCGCCGAGTCCGCCGTACCGGTTTCGAGCGCGTGAATTCAGTTTTTCGGCGACGCGGCCGCGCTCGATTTCAATGGACGCGGATTTAGACATTTCGAACACTTGCGACGGATAGATACTCCGGTGGCCGCTGACTAAGAAACTGATGACGCACGCCGTCGTCGCATACGTCGCGATTTCCGGGCCGAACAACTCGATGGACATGATGCTGGCGGAAATGGGGGTGTTGGACGCGCCGGCCAACACGGCGACTAAACCCATCGCCGCAAACAACGGCAGGCTCAAACTGAAGAATTGGGCGAACACGGAGCCTGCCGCGCTGCCGAGGAAAAACAAAGGACTCAACACGCCCCCGCTGCCGCCTGAGCCCAGCGTAATGGCCGTGAAGATGGGCTTCAGGATGACATCCATGACGCTTGCCGGCTGTCCGGTCAGCATGGCATCTATTGAGTCCGTGCCCAAACTCAAATATTTGGGTGAAAACGCCAACGCTAACACGATCAAAAGCACGCCTGCGCCGGCCGCTTTGACGACTTTGCTTGTCCTTATCCGGCTGGAAACGACGTGGCTCAATTGCATGATTTCAATGAGCCAGATGGAGCAAATGCCGAAGAGTACGCCTGCCAATGCGGCGTATGCTAGCAAGGTGGGGTCGATGACCGGACTGATGCTCAAGGGGTGGCGGAAGTAGTCGATGCCGAAGCTGGACGCCGTGGCGTAGGCCACGATGCCGGCCACCAACGACGGCAACAAGACGCTGTACAACAACCCGCCGACCACCAAGACTTCCACGCCGAAAATCGCGCCGGCCACCGGCGTTCCGAAAACGGAGGCAAAGCCGGCGGAAATGCCGCAAATCACGAGCTTTTTTCGGTCTTGGTCGTCAAAACGCGCCATTTGCGCCAACGTTGATGCTAACGACGCGCCGGCTTGCGCGCAGGGCCCTTCGCGGCCGGCCGAACCGCCGAACGCCACCGTGACGATGGATGCCAGCATCTTGACCGGAGCCACGAGGGGATTCATGCGGCCGCTGGTTTCGTGGACCGCTTCGATGACGCGCTCGGTGCCATGTCCGCTGGCTTGGGGCGCGACTTTCTGGATGAATAGTACCGTGACCACCAACGCCACGGGCAATAACAGGAAATAGTGCGTGTTTTGCTGGACGACGCCCATGGTCGCTTCCAACGCCTTGAGGAACAACACAGTGGATAGGCCGACGATGAAGCCGACGATTGCCGCCAAAAAAATCCATTTGGCCACGCTGAAGATTAAAATCGTCTGTTCCGTTATCTTGCGCAAGAACCAATGACCCCGAAAGGACCACTCAACGTCCAAAATCGTTGTCTTAACGTTGTTTTCCTTTCTTTTTATTCACGGGAGTGCGTTTTTCTTGCAACGCGCCAGGACCGTTTTGACTTCATCGTCGCTCACTTCTCGAAAGTCGCGGTAGAATTGTCCCGGAACCGCAGGGGGCACCTAGGTTCCCCCTTCAGTTTGACGTTCTTCCGGATTCCCCCTCCTCTGGGCGTGCAATATGCGCTTGACTTCGTCGTCGCTTACCTCCTGAAAATCGCTGTAAAATTGCCCTACGGCCCGAAAATCCGGGCTTTCGACAAGGCAGATCCATCCGTCCACTTGCCGGCGTAACCGGTCGGCCGTGTCCGTGGGCGCGCACGCCATTGCGGCCACGATTTTGCGCGGCTTTTGCATCTTGAGCCAACCCAGCGCCGCTTCGAACGACGCGCCCGTCGCCACGCCGTCGTCCACCACGATGGCCGTCATTCCGGAAAGCGGAGGCAACTGCGAAAAACCGAAGGCCTTTTTGCGTTGGCGGACTTCCTCGACTTTTTGGCGGACTTTTTCTTCCAGCCATTCCGCGTCCGGTTGCAAGATGCGCATGGCTTGTGCATTCCAAACCGGTTTTTCGTCCACGCTCACCGCTCCAAGGGCCACTTCCTCGTTTGCGGGCGCGCCAATTTTGCGCACGATAAGGGGGTAAAGCGGGGCTAGCAGCGCATCGGCTATGGGCTTTGCCACGACCACGCCACCGCGCGGAATCCCTAAGACTATAGTTTTTGGGCTTATGAAGTGCGGCAGGCGTTGGGCCAACTGGTGTCCGGCGTCAAAACGGTCTTCGAACATGCGCTATCGCTATACCTCGTGGAAAAAGGAAAAAATAAGGCCGACGGTTGGAGCCCGGTGCTTGACCGAATGCACCCATCACGACGATGACGTCGCATCCACTTGAATCGAGCCGTCCCGCGTCAAGTCCGCTTTGACCAGGTTCAGGCGGATGCGGGATCCTTGGACTGTCAGCGTCACGGGCTTATCGAGGTCCAATGCCACACTTTGCCCCTTGTTTACCGCCATGTCCTTCTCCCAGACGTACGCCGTCACGCGCGTGTCCAGTCGTCCGGCCAAGCTAAATTCGCTGTACGGTTCGGGGTAATACCAGTAGAACGCCGCTTTGGCGCCGTTCTTGAGGTCCGCGCAGTCCGAATTGCCGAATTTCTGGAGTCCTTCACCCACGCACGAGCCCGGACTGAAGATGGCGTAATACGCTTCCTCCGCAGTGGGTTTCGCGGTGTCCTTGAATCCGCGGCTGTACTTGCGTTGGTATTCAGTTCCGGGGGGTTTATCCCAATCGGGGTCGAAGCTGATGAAGTCCAAGTCGGCCGATCCTTCCGAAATCGAGTAGACCGCTAACGCCAACGCCTTTTCATAAAAGTCGCCGCCGAGGTCGTACTGGTCTTTCTTGATGTCGCCGGTGGGCTTGATTTGGAATTCGCCGAACGCAACGAGGTTCTGGTCGAACTTCACCAATGACAATTGCCCACCGCTGGCCGTCTTAAGCACAAAACCATGGCCATAACCGTACCGGACGCACCCGCCGACGTTGAGGGTGACGCGGCCCGCGGCTTGGCACGTTTGCGCCGTTTCAGTGGTGATTTTTTCCCATGTTTCCTCCGGATAGGGGGCCCATCCGATGACTGGGTTGGTATACTTTTTGTTGTCACACGTATTGATGCCCAGACTTCGGCACAAGCCCACGAAAGAATACGGGTACTGCAGGGCGCCTACTTTTGCCGTCGAAAAGCGCGTTACGTGCTCGCTGACGGGTCCGATAGACGTCAGCAGGTTCATGTAGAGCGGGAACCCGTATTCGGCGTCGATGCAGAGGTCTCCTTTCATGTCCGTAATGGTGCGGCTGTTCACGTCGCTAAACGCACTCAGCATGTCCAGGGCGGTTTGCGTCAACGTCAACGTGTATCCGTCGCACGCACGGCCGATGTAGGTCGTCTTGGTCGATTTTTCGACTTTCAGCAACGTCTTGAGGTCCACGCCTGGCGCGACGAGTTGCAGCGTTTCCTCGAACGCGTTGGAGTTCAATGCCGCCCAGAGCGCGTCCACCTGTTCTTTGGACGGCGTGACGCATTGGCGTTCTTCGCCGTCCTCATGCGTGCATATCTGCGACGTGCCCGTTTTAGACAGGACGACTTCCACTGCGGCTCCGGTGAACACTAAGTTGCCGGCATTGTTCTGCTGTGTCTGCCATAGGATCGTGAATTGGTTGACTCCGTCTTCGGACGGCTGCCAGCTCATGGTTTTCTGAGTAAGGCTTGCGGTGGCGATTTTCCGCAATGTCTTCATGAAGTTCCCGTCGTCGAATTCCAGGCGGTTGAGCGCCGTGAGTGCCACGTCTGCCTTGAATTCGCTTTCGGACGTTATGGTGTATTGTTCGGGGGCCTTGGATTCGACTCCCGTCAGGCTGCTGATGCCACCGCCCAACGGAATGCTTTCAGCGGCGGCTTCAATGGCAGCGGCCGCGACCGGCTCGGGCGTGGGTGTTGGCGGCGCGGTAGGCATCGGCGTGGGAGTCACGACGTAAGGCGTGGCTTGCGGTTGAGACGGGCCGCTGGTGCAGCCAAATAGGAACAAACCGAACAAAACCAATACAAAAAGACGCTTCATGAGAAAACCTCGCTTGAAAATAGGTGGATAAAGCATGTGTCGAATGCATAAATAGTTTGTGCAAGGCGACGCGGGCGAAACTTTTTTTTTGGGGGGGGGCGTGTGGGTAACGTTACCGGCAAAATTTGGTTTCTTTTTTTCCTTTTCCGCTATCCTTGAATGAAAAAAGCTTATTATGCTCGCGACCACCTAAGACTGCCTTATGCCCGAATTCAAGGACGTGCTTGCGAGCCAATCCGGGGTGTTCACCAACAAACAGGCGCTCTCGCCCCACTTCGTGCCCGAAACCCTGCCGTTTCGCGAAGGCGAGCTTCGGCGCATGATGGAGTCCATCGCGCCGGTCTTGCAAGGCCAAAAAGCCAAGAACCTGTTTTTGTACGGCAAGACGGGCACCGGCAAAAGCTCGTCGGCCAAATACGTGCTGGAAAAGCTGGAATCCGAAAAAAACCCGCACGTCAGCGCGTTATACATGAATTGCCGCGTGTTCGACTCGCGGTACCGCGTGCTGCAAAAAGTCATTACGACGTTCCACCCCAAATTCGCCCGCACCGGCTACTCTTTTGCCGTACTCTACGAAAAACTGCTGGATTGGATCGAGGAAGACGGCAAACAAGTCGTCATCGTGCTGGACGAGATTGACATGGTCAAAGACTTGGACAACTTGGTCTACACGCTGACGCGGGCGAATGACGACTTGCACAAAGGCTCCGTGTCCATCCTAGGCATCAGCAACAAAGTCGACTTCAAACAACGCCTCGACGCCCGCTCCAGAAGTTCCTTGTGCGAGGAAGAATTGGTATTCCAGCCCTACAATGCCGACCAACTCACCGGCATCCTGCGCGCCCGCGGATTGATGGCTTTCGAGCCCGGCGTGGTCCAAGAATCCGCCATCAACTTGGCCGCTGCCATCGCGGCTTCCGAGAACGGCGACGCCCGCTACGCCTTGCTGTTGTTGCTGCGCGCCGGCGAACTTTGCGAAAGCCAAGGCAAAAAAACCGTGGTTGACCACGACGTGGAAGCGTCCCGCAAAGCCGCTGAAGAGGAAAAAGCGTTCGAAATCATCAGCACACTTCCGGAACAACAACAACTCTTGTTGTACGCCTTGGCGACCCTTGCGACCGACGTGTCGTACAAACGCTTGGTCGAAGACGGCGGCGACAAACTCTACTTTTCCGGCGAAGTGTATGAACGCTACGCCTCCGTCACCAAAAAGTTCGGCAAACCGCCGCGCACCATGCGCTGGTACCGCGAATACCTCAAAGAACTGGAAGCGCTGGGCCTGGTCAACATGGTGCAAAGCGGCAAAGGCATCCGCGGCCACACCACCTTGATCAAACTCGGCTACGAAGCGGCCCGCGTGCGGAAAGTCATCGAAACCAAGGTTTTAGGTGAATAGGACTGGCATCCATTAGGACGAGTGCCCGTGCAGGATGGTTCAACCCGGGCCATATTTTTCCTGCATCGCCTTCCAAAGTTCTTCCTGCTGTTTGCCGTGGAATTGGATGCGGATCGTTCTGTAAATGGATTTGGGGTAATCCGCATTTTCCTGGGGTATTTGCTTCGTTTCCAGACAGTATGTGACGAACGCGCGATTCAATGCTTCGCGTTCTTCCGCGGCGTCCTCCAAACGGGCTCCCGGCGTATTTTTGTGTATCAGCATTTGGGGTGGCAATGGTGCCGTTGGATCCGGCGCCTGGGCGTAAAAATAATCCAAGATATTCCGGACTCTTCGATGAAACGGGGTTTTTTCCGGATTCTTGATTCCAAACAACGCCGAATGGTGTTCGACGATGTGAAGTATAGCGTTGGAGTCCGTGCCCCTACCATACGCAATAATGCCGGTTTGGAGTCCCGGATGCATTTCAACGGGGCGGCCTGGAAACTTTCGGAACAATTCGTAATAAGCCGCCAAGTATCCGTGGAGCCTTTCCAACGCAGCCCGTTGGTCTTTTCTTCTTTGGGAATATTTCAAGCTCCTTATTTTCTCAACCCCATTCTTGCGGGTGAAATCAAGTACATGATTTTTGTGGCGCTCGATTTCTCTGGGTCTTAACTCCACGTCAATCCCATACTGCTTATTGATTTCCAACTGGTTCATGGACTCATTGAACTTGGGACGCCATAAAAATCGATGTTTTTGTTCTTCGTCAATCAACGATTTCTACGGTGTTTTTAAGGAAAGCGCGGTTACTGCTCTTAAAATCAAACAAACCGGCCCTTTTGGGGCTACGATTGTAAGGTGGTTCGATGGGATTTTTTGAAGACTGGAAAGAAGTACTGTCCAAACCGAAAGAAGTGTTTGCCAAACGCAAGAAAGACGCCAGCCTCGTCGCCGCTGTAAAAACGTACGTCATTTTAGGTGCAATTGCTGGATTTGTTACCGGTATTTCCATTGCAATTTTGGGCGCGGCTTTCAGTACCTTGCCTGGCATGGGTTCGATTGCCACATTTGGCCTCATTGCAATTCCTTTCTTGATTATAGGGGGGGCGATACTTTACCCCGTTTCATCTTTGATTATTTCCGTAATTTTCTTTTTATTCGCAAAAGTTTTGGGAGGGCGAGGAGATTTTACCCCGCATTTTTACCTGCCCTCGTTGTATGCTATTCCGATGTTCATTGTACATACGGGTCTTAGTATCATTCCATATGTTGGCAGTTTCATTGCTATTGTGCTTCAGGCATATTATTTCACCTTGGCTCTGAAAGAAGTCCATGGTTTGAGCACGATGCGCGCCGTCGGGGTATGGTTGCTACCGCTCATCGTGGTCATCCTGTTGGGTCTACTGCTGTTCGGAAGCATCCTTGCGCTGGCGGCAGGCGCGGCATCGGCTCGCTAAACGCCAAAAATAGTTTGAACGGGTACCGCCCGTTTCCCTTTTTTTTCTTTTTTCCTTCTTTTTCTGTTTTTTCCCTTTTGCCTTTTCCTTCCGTTTTTCGTTTCCTTCCAATTTTTTCGCCTTCGGTCCCGTCATCCATTTTTGCCTCGGTCCAAAGACAAGGCTTTTATAAATGACTGGTGCAATTGGTTCAATCCATTTCTTGATTATAGCAAACCAAGCAAGTTTCCCAACTGAATTCTTGGTTTGCTAGACAACAAGAATTGACAAATCAGTCGTGATAATTTCAAGTCTTGCTGTAAAAGGTGAACGTGAACTATGGGTATCTTGTCGGGACTGACCAAGTCGTTGGGCATCCAAAGCGAAATGAACATGGACGAATTCATGTCCGCAGCCGAAGCCGAGGAAGTCGACGTCATGCACAAAGCCGCGGACTTCTACGTCAAACCCATCGCCCTGCAGTCCGACGGCGACGCTTTGATCGTCGAGGAAGAATTGAAGAACCGCAACCTGGTCCTTCTGAACATCTCCCCGATGGCCCGCAACCCCACGCGTCTTAAGACCATCGTGCAGAAACTCAAGTCGTTCACGGTCTCGCAAAACGGCGACATGGCCCGCATCGACGAAGACAAGATCCTGCTCACGCCGGCCAACGTCAAGATCGTTAAACGCCGCCGCTGATTCGACGGCATTTTTCTTCTTTTTTCCATTTTCCCTTTTTCTTTAAGTTTTTTTCCCATCATGCGGTTTATTTCCGCTTGGCCGCGGCTTTCAAAGAAAGATATAAAAGATGGCTTCTCACCAAAAGACTAGACCATTGGTGGGCTCGTAGGTCAACGGTACACTCTCATTCTTGTGTTTTTGCCGTAGAATCGAGTGCGTTAAAGACTGCCTCCATGGCATGGAGGAGGTTACGGGTTCAAATCCCGTCGAGTCCACTTTCTTTTTTCATCCGGTTGATGGATTTCCATGGCTGCGGAACGAGGATTACATGTACCGGTCGCCAAAATGAGCGATATCGAATACTTTCTAGGTATACGCCCGCATTCTCGATGGCACCCGCTTCTCAAAAAAACGTTCAAGCATGATGTGGAACTTGATTTCGATTCAACGGTTCTCTATCCTACTCCCCATGCGCTCGGCGTGTATCGCGTACAGCACCCCAATGACGGATGGGTTAACGTTTCACCCCGGCAAGGTAAACCCGCCGTCGAACACTTGCCGGTAAGGCAATGGCACGTCAGCGACTTCCAACTGTCGTCGCTTTTCTCGGAAGATCAAATCCAACACTGGAGGGAGAAGAAATGACGAAACTGCTTTGCCTCGACGATTCTTACCTCAAAGAATGCATCGCAACGGTTACGGCCGTTGACGGCAACCGCGTGCAACTGGACCAAACCGTTTTCTACCCCATCGGCGGAGGAGTTCCCTGCGACATCGGCACCCTGGTTCGATCGGCTGATGGCGCGGTGTTCAAGGTCGTCGAAGTCAAAAAAGACCAAGGACAAGTCTGGCACGTTTTGGATGGCGCTTCGGGCTCCGCGTCTAACACGGCATCGGTTACTTCCGTCCCGGGTGGATTGGCCGTCGGCGACTCTGTTTCCGCGAAAATCGACTGGGACCGCCGGTACAAACTCATCCGCATGCACACGGCCACCCATGTCTTGGGCGCCATCATGTACAACTGCGGCTTTGCCATCACCGGCAACCAAATCGGCCTGGAACAGACGCGCGTCGACTTTAATTGCGAAACCGGCGCCGAAAAAGAGGCGTTGGAAGCGGGAGTGGCCGATGCAAACGAGAAGCTGAAGCAATCCGTCGAACTCAAGATTTACTCGATGCCTCGAGACGAGGCCTTAAAAATGCCGGGAATGGTCAAGTTGGCCAACGTCTTGCCGCCGTCTGTGACCGAGCTTCGAATCGTCGAGATTCCAGGCATCGACACGCAGGCCGATGGGGGTTGCCATGTGAAGAACGTGCAGGAAATCGGACAGATCAAGCTGGAAAAAATTGAGAACAAGGGTTCGAAGAATAAGCGCGTTTATTTTTCACTCAGAACGAATCTTTGAACTTCTTGTCACGGAGGGGGGAATCCTCGGACATGATGTGCTTTTCCCGGATGATGTAATTTCGCACGTGAACAAACGTGTGCCGGGAAAAAGGGGCCGCAGGGCAACGATAAACACCACGTTTTGCGAGGAAGCCGAAGCGTCCAAAGCGCGAAGGTGGGTGCTCTGCACTGCGGCCCGACTTTTATCCCGGTAATTCTTTCAACCTCGCCCGTCGGAGATAACAACTGGAGGCTGGAAGAAAAATGAACCCGCAGCGGAAATGGGTCCATCTGCGGGGTTTTTTGGGGAGGTATGGTTGAGCTCTCGCCCAGCTTAGAACTGGATGGAGTCCAAGCCGTACGCCTCGCGGCGTTCTTCCTTCTTTTGCGCGCCCACCACGTGCGGCGAGGTGACGCCCGTCACGATGCTCATGACTTGCAGCTTGTCACCCATTTCCGGCGAAATGCGGGCACCCCATTTGACGTAGGCATTGGGGTCGAAGTTTTCCGTGATGCCTTCACCCACCGCGATGGCTTCACCCAGCGTCAGTTGGTTGCCGCCTTGCACTAAGACCAGTGCGCCTTTCGATCCGGCGTAGTCAACGTCTAATAGGGGGTGTTCCAGCGTGTTTTTCACGACTTCTTGGACTTTGCCTTGGCCTTGGGCTTCGCCCACCGAAATCATGGCAACTCCAGCGTTGCCCATGATCATGCGCAAGTCGGCAAAATCGATGTTCATCAATGACGGCAGCATGATGGTGTCTGCGATTCCTTTGACTGAGCGTGCCACCAGCGTGTCGGCGACGGCGAACGCTTGGTTCATCGGCAGGTTGGGGACGTACGAGACGAGGCGGTTGTTGTCGATGATGACCGTCGTGTCACAGGCTTTCGACAACGCGTCCAGGCCCCAGTCGGCCTTCTGCAGGCGCGCGCGCTCCAGGGAGAACGGGTACGTGACCATGGCAACAACGATGGCGCCTTGCTGCTTGGCGACTTCGGCGATGACCGGAGCTGCCCCGGTGCCGGTTCCGCCGCCCATGCCAGCGCAAATGAATACCAATTCAGAGTCTTTCAGCAGGTCCGCAAAGCGGTCGCGGGCCTGTTCAGCACACTTCATGCCGACTTCCGGAAATCCACCGGCGCCCAATCCGCGAGTCATTTGTCCGCCAATAAGGATGCGGCGGTCGGCGTCCACCATCTTGAGGTGGTTTTGGTCCGTGTTGACGGCAATTGTTTCCGCGCTTTTGATGCCCATCTTCGTCAAGCGGGAAACCGTGTTCGTGCCGGCTCCGCCGACGCCTACGACGCTGATCTTAATCGTTCCTGAGCTCAAATCCTTTCCTTCCAAGGCACCTTGGACGTGAGGGTTACTACCGGTTTTTAAGGCATCTGCCAACAGACTCTGCATTCTATACCATCTCCGACGGGTTTTTCGACTGGTCGACTGAACTTCGGGGGAAGGGGTTAGTTTCCGCCCGTTTGGGTTTTTAATCCGGCCGCGGAAAAACAAGCGGCCTTCATGTTTGAAAAATGATTTACCGGTTTAACCGATGATTTCGATGTCGTAGCCCGGCTGTTTTTGGCTTTTGGCTTCGACCGCGTTCTTGCCGATGATGTGCGGCGATTTGACGCCCGTGACGATGGCCGTTATTTCCAATTTGCCATCGTAGTCCGGCATCAGGCGCGCGCCCCACTTGACCGAGGCGTTGGGGTCCATCTGTTCGGTGACCATTTCGCCGGCTTTGATGGCGTCTCCCAGCGTCAGGTCGTTGCCACCGGCGATGTGAATCAAGGCACCGGATGCGCCGGCAAAGTCGACGTCCAACAGGCGGTTTTTCAGCACGCCTTCCACGGCGTCTTCCACTTTGTTCGTGCCTTTGCCTGAGCCCACGGCAATCATGCCGACGTCGCCGGCCGACATGACGGCGCGTACGTCCGCAAAGTCGATGTTGACCAGGCTTGGCTGCGTGATGGTGAATACTAATCCGCCGATGGCTTTGGCCAAAATCTCATCTGCGACCAAAAACGCTTGGTTCATGGGTAGATTCGGCACCAGTTGGACCAGGCGGTTGTTGTCCAGGATGATGACGGAATCCGAGTATTCGCGCAGGCGGTTGATGCCTTCCTCGGCTTTCTTGACGCGGGCGCGCTCGAGGGCAAACGGATAGGTGACCATGGAGACGACGATGGCGCCTTGGTCTTTGGCAATCTGGGCGATGACCGGAGCTGCCCCGGTGCCGGTTCCGCCGCCCATGCCAGCGCAAATGAACACGAGGTGGGTGCCTTCGAAAACCTGTTCCAATGCGGGGCGGTCGACTTCAGCGCATTTCATGCCGACTTCCGGGAAGCCGCCGGCGCCTAGGCCTTTGGTGACGCTTTTGCCGATGAGGAGTTTTCGGATGGATTCGTCCAGCAAGTTGAGGTGTTGGCGGTCCGTGTTACAGGCAATCAGTTCGGCGCCTTTGACGTTGAGGCGCTTTAAGCGGTTGACGGTGTTGTTGCCGCCGCCGCCGACTCCGACGACGCAAATCTTGATTTGTTCCGATTCGTTGTCGTTCTGCGGTGCTCGGGTTTGGCCCGAAATGGCATTTTTGACTAAGTCTTCCATGGTCTTGATCGCCCCTGTCTTTTAAAAAGAAACGCAATGACGATTCGGAGGGTATTTAAATACCTTTGCCACGACGGTGAAACGAGGCTTTCTTGGCTTTAAAAATATAAAACGAAGGTTTATTGGCGCTTTATTTGGTTATTCGTACGGATTATTGCTATTTTTAGTTAATTTCAAGCTCTGAGGATGCTTTTTATGCATTTTTTTCAATTTCAATTTTTTAATTACGAAGGGCCCATGTACCTTATTTTTTATAAAAAATGGCTTATTAATCGTTTTTTTTAATTTTAAAGGTGTATTAATGGTTTAAAATGGTTTTTTGGGGTTTAATGGGGCTAATTTTGCATTCCCTATTTGTGCGATAAAACTGGCTTATGGTGCCTTTTTATTCTATTTAGAGGCTTTATATTCCTTTTTATTGAATTTGTACCTTTTTTTGATTCTATTTTCCTATTTTAAGTCATTTTGGCCTATTACTTCCTCTGTTTTTAAAGGTCGTTTTAGAGGTGTTTTTTTTGATTTTCGCCAAGTTTTGGTCTTTTTTGTAAATCATCGTTGCCGTTGCATCTCAAATAATTCCAAGACTTCCGATTCGGTGGTAGCGTCCGTGGGCTTCTTGTCTTCCCGGACGAAGCCTTTGAGGCGGGGGAATCGTAGGGCCAGGCCTTCTTGGTCCGACCATGCGCAGGAATGGACTGGCGAGCGGGTGATCTCGTCCGCGATGACGGTGACGACGTGCTTGGGTTGGACCCAGACGTCGGGTGTAATCAGTGAGTCCACGTTCTTGGGTTTTTCCTTTACCGCGTCTTTTTGGAGCAATTGGCGGAAATCGGCCAATTGTTGTTCGGAAAAGCCGGTGCCAATCTTGGCAATGGAGCGGAAGCGGTTGTTGTCGGCGTCATAGACCGCCGTAAGGAGGCCGCCGAAGCCGAATTCCGTGCGTTTTCCTTTGCCGTAATAGAAGCCGATGATGACGACGTCTAACGAATCAGCCAATTTGGATGAATACGAGCGTTTGAGCTTGATCCAGGCGAATTTGCGGGCGCCGGCGTTGTAAGGCGCGTTGAGGTCTTTCGCCATGATGCCTTCCAAGCCTTCGGATACCAGTTCGTCAAAGATTTTTTCCAAATCCTCCGCCTTTTCGACGATGCGGGTGTCAGCCAATTGAAGTACTGGGCCTTTTTGGATGCGTTTTTTCAACTCGGCCTGGCGGCGGAAGTACGGTTCGGTCGTCCAATCCTTGCCGTCGGCGTACAGCAATTCGAAGGCGAATAGTTTGAGCGGGATTTTTTTGGCGTAGGCGTCCACGCCGTGCTTGCGCTTGCGTTGGATGGTTTCCTGGAATGGGATAAAGTCGCCCGTTTCGCTGTAACCGATGGCTTCGCCTTCGAAAATGGCATCTTTTGCTTTGAATTGCTCAATCGTTGCCTGGGCTATGTCGGGGAACATGGCGGTGACGTCTTCCTGCCGGCGGGAATAGATGCGCACTTGGCCGTCTTTGAGGTGTACTTGCAGCCGGAAACCGTCGTATTTGGCTTCCACGCTGCACTTTCCGAGTCGTTCGATGATGTCTTTGGCTGTCGGCAGCCGTTCGGCCAACGCCGGCCGGATGGGCGAAAAGGCGGTGGGGCCGATTTTCGTCACGGCTTCCAGGCCTTGTTGGAACAGGATTTCAGCCAAACTCCCCAAGTCGGACGTGAGGTTGAACGCCCGCTCCAGCGGCTCCTTGAGGCTTTTGTCGCCGGCGTGCGTCACGGAAAGCGCGTCGATAAGGGTGGGTTCGGCCACGCCGAGACGGAGGCGGCCCGTAACAAATCGGGCGATGGCTTTTGCTTCAATGGGACTTGAGTTGGAAAACAATTCGGCTAAAAGGCTGACTTTGTGGTCTTGGCTTCCAATCCCGGCTGTGGTGGCCAGCTTGTATAAGTTGGAATAGACTTTTTCAACGGTGAGCACGTCGCCGCCGAGGCTTTTTTGCGACTTTTGGGCCAAGGACTGTTCAGCCACGGTGCCTAAGTCGCCCGTCTTGCGGTAAGCCGCTTGGATTTGCTTGAGCGTCTTTCCGGAGACTTTGGCCAACGCTTGCTCGCAGAGCCGCTCGCCGATGCCCAGTTGGATGCCTTCGTGTTCCGGCACCAGGATGCCTTGCAGCAAGTAAACGACTTTCCGGATGTGCTCTTGAGGGACGGTTTTAAAAAAAGCGGCCAAGTCGTCCGTCATCTGCAGGCGTTTTGTGGTGGACTCGAGTTTTTCGTACAAGTCGGCCATTTCCGAAAAATGCATACCAAGACGAAGCATTTGCGTCAATTAAATGGTGGCAGTTTTTGTCGGCTATGTTGAAAATCGGACGGAAAAGGAAAAAAAGGCATTTGGCTGGTAGCAATATGAGAGGCAGTCAATGGGCGGATGGCGTTTTGCCTGAAACAAATGACGCCGAGCAAAAAACGATAGGCAAACGCAAAAAAAAAGAAAAAGGGTGCAACGTGATGCGGCGGCAGGGGGTCGGGAAAAACGGTCTTGTTTCCGTTTTTTTTCACCTGTTTGCGCTGTTTTTTGTTCGTTCAACTTTTGCAATAGGGCCGTTTTTGTCATCCGTGCGCCAAATGACGCCCCGCCTAAACAATAAAAACGTCCGTCTTCCTTCCTACAAACATGCGTTTCTGGCTTTTGGCTTTGGTGTTGGCCGCGTCGATGGCTTCCGCTTTGTCCACGACCACGGAGTTCAACGCCACACTCAAGACGGTCGAGCAACTGGTGGCCGTGGATGCATCGCTTGATTTTCCCATCTTGCTTCCCGGCGCAGAGTACGCCAAGAATGTGACGGTGCGCTGGGCCCTGCCGGATACTGCCTTGCGCGACTTGAGCGCGGAATGGGTCCGAGTCCACGTCGTCGCCTACGCGCCGGAACCGTCCTGGATCTTGTTGAGCCACGACGGCACGTCCTACCGCGTGTATTCCTTCGTCCTCCAGTGCCGGGTCGTGCGAGGAAAATGCGCCGGCGGCTCGAAACTGGAACACGTTTTCCAAACCGTGCTCCGCGTGCCGCCCAACGCCTCGTCCGGCCACTCCGAACGGTTGGTGGTCCAAGCGTCGCTTTCCGAAGACTATCCGTCCATCGTGTTGAATACGAACGACGCCAGTTTTTCTCAACGTGTGCAAGACTTCTTCGACAACCTGCCCCTCCAACAAGCCGCCCAAGCGCTGAGCGGACTGGTCCAACCGGCCGGTCCATCCAATGCCCCAACGTCGGCTCCAAGCGGCTTGCCTTCGCCAAACGCCGGCTCGATTGCCGTCCCCGTTACGGTCAACGGCGTCCAAATCGACGGGTCTTCCGCTTCGGCTTCCAATGATGCTTCTTTGTCCGGCCTGCCCGCACAGCTCGCGGCCCAGCCCTCTGCCCTTCCGCCCGGCAAACAAAACGTCAGCCCCATTTCCGGCTTGATCGTCACCCGCGACGACGCCGTCTTCTACGGCGCCACCGTCGTGCTCATCTTGTTGTCGATCCTCTTTGCAAAACGGTTCTTCCTCCAGCAGCAACGCTCGAACGGGTTGTTGGATGCGTGATTTTTACTTTCCAAGCGGAATACTTGTTTGTCCAAAAAAAGATGCCAATTAGATCCAAAGCAGCATTATAAGGAAAGAAGCCTCTTTGTGTTTTCAATATGGTCAATCCTGTCGAGCCTTTTTTCAAGATTCCTGATTTGGCCCACTTGGAGAAGAACGTCGACGACCTTATTGCCGATAGGAAAGCCGGTCGACTAAAAACCAGAACCGCCAAAAAATTTGTCCACCTTACGGCTCGCGTCAAAGGAGCGAATCAATGGCACAAAAAACTGGAGGAAGCGGAAGAACTCCTGAAGAAAAAAAGATCCGAGCTGAAGCCAGGCCAATATGAAAAATCAAGAATACATCGCGAGTTATATAGGAAAAAGCTGGTTGATGGCTACTATGAAGTGGCAAACCAGCTTGTTGATCCCGTTGTTCGCGCATACCTCGCCACGCATGGAAACGTCACCCATGCGGACGATCGGACTGCTTTGGTGCAAAATGTCCAACGGATTTACCATGCTTTTGGGCATATGGTTGAAAATCACTTTAATGGAGTTCCCCAATTCGCCAAGGCTTGGCGAGACGACCGCGAAGTGCCGTACATCGTTCACACCGCTACCGTAGCGAAGTACATGGCGGAACGCGGGGCGTCGGCCGACCACATCATTTCCGCACTCCATCATGATGGAGTGGAGGATACTTCACTGACTATCCAGGATATCAAGAATCGATATGATCGTTACGCACGACGCAATTTTTCGATTTCCAGGACGGTTTCCCTTCTTTCCAAACCGATTGTCCGGATGCGATCGAACGGTGAGGCGACAATCCCGCCCGGTTCAACTGACCAACTTCGCATCCTCATGCCCGAATCCGACGAGTATAACCTGTCCGAGACGAACCAGGATAACCGACTCCGGAAAAAACATCGGTCCTTCCTGAACCGCATGCAACTCGGGCGTCTTTTACCCGAGGAAGAGGCCATCGACGTCGGCAAGAAAGCGTTTGAGCAAGGCCGTTTGTCGGAAGAGTGGGTGGCCTTGAACATCAAGTTGGCGGATGTTTTGGCCAATTTGCAAACCTTCGAAGGCAAGGTCAAAAAAGAAGTAGCTGACGCAAGCCAAAATAAAAAATTGGATGCCAAAACGCAAACGCGCATTCGCAAGGACGCCATTGAAAAAATGGTGAGGGAACGCCGCGAATTCATCGATTTGTACAAGAAGGTTTGCCCGGCCATGTGGGATTCGCTTCCTGCCGAAATCCGTACCGCTTACCTGGGTTTGGCCGACCGGGAAAACCTGGAAACTCCCGTTCCTTCAGTCGCTTCCCTGATAAGTCCAGGGTATCGGTCTTCCTTCGTCGTATCCCCTGCCCGGGCCGGACTCACGTCCGCCAATTTTCCGGACGTACCTGACGCTTCTGGTTTCGCGCCCAATATCCATTACGTAATGAAAGGCAACAAAATCAGCACGACCCATTTGGAGGTTCTTTTTCCCGAGTTGCTCATCTACGGGAGAAAACCGGCATTTGACAAAAACGTACTCAAGACGAACTTGCAAAACGAACTCATGCAACACGTAAAACTGGCTTTTCCTAAATTGGATTACGCGCGGCTCACCGCGATTGTCCAACCGGTCCGTTCGCTACTCTATCCTAATGACCCCCACCGGTTCATCGGTTTTCGAATCCATCTGAACCTTTTACCCCGAGCTGTTCGCCACGAAGTTTTTGACAGCATTGTCAAGCACACGGCTGCGGCAATGGCCTATCGACCCATCACCAGCTTGGAACGAGGCTTGCATGATTTGTTACTCGGTCGGTTCAAAAATGGCTCCCGTTGGCAAGCGGCCCCCCATATCAATTCCAACAGTTATACGCTGGCACTTCCCAAACCCATATTCGGCTACGATCCCGGAATGCTCTATTACATCCTGGAACGCTGGAAACGGACCGGACTCATTGATTCAATACGTGCTTTTCCTTTGCCGAACGCCACGTTTCATCGGTTTAACGTAGACCTCACTCCGAAGGCCATTGAAACCGAAAAATCAAGAATACGTTCGCATACTGGCCTGGACCCGAAAGTCCTTCAAGAAATGGCCGTCAAACGGCTTCTGGAAAAGCTTTCGACCGAATTGAAAACTGTATCGCGTGATATTCCTGAAGTGATGGACGCGGGTAGATACCGTGAAAAAACGCCGCCATCCATCCCGCTTGGGCTATAGGAAGGATGGTGTTGAGTGCCTGAACCTAGCAAGTGACGCAACTCATTGGACCTTTGGTGGGCCGTGTTGAAAAAGTCCAAAAAAACCTAAAAATGCAAATGTCGAGCAAGACGGAGAAGACCGGAAAAAACGATGTCGACGCCTGTATGCCCTAATACGCCGCTGGACGCGTTTTGCCAGGCGCCGTTGCAAACGTATTGCGCCTTTTTTTTTTTTGTTTCCAGCCAACTTTTTTTTTTCAAACCCGTTCCTTCATTTCCGAAATTTTCAACGATGCCCATTTGGCGTCACTTGCTATCAAATTCGCGACACCTATTCGTCTAAAAATTTGTGTCGCGTACTATAGGTCAATGTGTTTCTGTAGATGTTGATGCGGATCAATCCGGTTCAAACCAATCGATATTTCATCCGCACCAGCGCGCCGGCTCCGGGAAGATAGGGTGTTGAGGGCCGGCCTCCGATTTCGATCCCGTCTATTTTTGCGCCCAACCGCACGTGAGTGCCGTGGATGATGGCGTTGTTGCCTTCATCCAGATGGGCTTGGACTTCTTTGAGGGTGGCCACCGCTCCCATGGGTATGCCGCTTTTGCGGTGGATGTCCTTGCCGGGCGTGCTCCAGGCATACATCGTTTGGAGTTCTCTGTTTCGAAACATCCGTTTGGCTTGTAGGTATACTTTTTTCAGAATCAGATCAACTAATTTTTCCATTCCGGCGTTTTTTACGAGCTGGTCGACCTCCTCTCGACTGACGCCCTTGGGAAGCCTCGGTTTGACTGACACGATGAAGCAGGAGATTGCATTGCCGTTGGGATTATGCTGGCGTCGAATGACCTCGTAATGTGAATCAATGGGAACTTTGCGGGAGTTGAACCGGGCCACCGTTACGGCTCCAAGCATACGTTCAATTTTCTGGCCGGGCTTATGGGGGTGGTCTCTGACCAAAAATGCAGCCATCTGTAATTTGGGATTATTCGCAACCGCCTGCTTGACGTTTTCCGGTGCAATAACCTTTGCGTGGTCCGGACCCCAGACGCGTTGGTGCATCTGGACTGCTTTTTGGATTTCCCATTCGGCTTTTGATTGCTGTTCGTGATTGCCATCCTTGGGAAAGGCGGTGAGCGGCCGAACTTCCAATCGCCACGTCATCTATGATTTCAAACCCGCGTCGTCTTTTTCCAACTTCTCGGCTTTCTGCTTGAGGTAGTCGTCCACTTTTTTGCGCAAGGCGGCGTCGTTTACCAAGAGGATCTTGACCGCCAACAGAGCCGCGTTTTCCGGGCCTAAGACCGTGGCGTGGCTGACTCCCGGCGGCATGCGCAGGGAAGACCAGACGTCTTTCAGCTCGTCCCCCGGCGGGCATGTGACGACGGGCCAATGCGTGGCGCACGCCAACATGCCGCTTAAGGCATTCGAGAGGCCGGCGACGCCGACAAAAACGATGGGCTCTTTGGACTTGTTGGCCTCGTGTGCCATCTTCAACACGGTTTGGGGATTGCGGTGGGCTGACGCGACGCGGTACTCTACGGTGACGCCAAACGATTGGGCTGCGGTGCCAATTTTTTGGCAGAATTCCAAATCACTTTTCGATCCCATCGCGATGATGATTTTTCCGGACATGGCGAATCAACCCCGTGGTTTTTCAATTTTTTTTTTGGCAGTTTTTTTTTGCTTCAATGCGGTTTTTTCTTCTTCTTTTAATTTTAGATTTTTTTTTCCAACCCGCGTGCTCTCTTTTTTTCTTGGTCTTGCCTTGTTTATTCTTTTTTCATCGGAATTTCTGTCCCGTGAGCTGTTCGAACAATTCGACGTAGACCTGGCTGGTTTTCTGGACCAACTCTTCTGGCAGAGCGGGAATGTCCGGCTCTTGCGTTCCAGCTTTGCGCGCGGCGTAGAGCGCCTCGTGGTAACCCGTTTCACGGTAATGCTGGCGGACGAATTCCTTGCTTTTCTCCACGTGCCGGCCTTGCTCGAATTCCTTGAGGTCCCAGAAGCGGTCCTCGTCCGCCGTGCCGAAGGTGTCGACCACCATGAGTTGCCGGTCTTGGTCGAAGGCGAATTCTTTCTTGCCGTCCACGTGGACCAAGCCGCGGCTTTTGACTTCCCGGTTGATATGCGCGTCAATCTTCAGCGCGGCTTCCTTCAAATCGTCCCATTCCTTCAGGCTCATTCCGGAAATTCGGATGGCTTCGTCTTTCTGCAACGGCCGGTCGATTTTTTCAAGCTTCGTAGTGACTTCGAAGAACGGTTCGGGAAGGCTTTCAGCTTTTTGGATTTTGTGGTTCGCAGGGAAGCCGAGTTGAACGGGTGTGACTTGTCCTTCTAAGATGCGGTCGTACAGCGAGCCGTACGCGTAATAGCGGACGATGACTTCCAGAGGGATCAGGTAGTTACGCGTGTTGGAATCGATTTTCGAGTAATCATGGATGACTTGGACGCGTTTGACGTGCATCTTGTTCGGCGCGGTTTGCTTCAAAAAGTGCGTCTTGATGCCGACCTTTTGGCATATGCTGAACCAATACGCCGACGTGCGGCACAGCGTCTCGCCTTTGTACGGGATGTCGGAGGGGATGATTTTGTCGAAGACGGACACGCGGTCGGAAAACTCGAATTCAAGCGTTTTTTCGTCCACGGCGTATACGTTTTTTACTTTGCCTTTATGGATGAAGTCCATCTGTCCTTGGCCCATTTGGGTTGTTGGCATCATGGGTTTTTTGTTCTCTTGCGTTGCTTCGGGAATCATGTCCGTTCTCCTCGCAGCAGGATTTGCTCGCGGTTCGGACCCACCGACACGCTAAGCACGGGCAAACCGCTTTGCTTTTCGATGAATCCGACGTATTTCTTTGCGTTTTTCGGAAGCGCGTCAAAACCGTTTTGGACGCTTTTGCGGCAAGCCTGATCCCAATCCGCGTCATCAAAACCTTCGAGGGTTTCGTAGATGGGTTTGGCTTTTTCCAATTGGTCGCGCTGCGTCGGGAAATACGTGATTTTCTTGGTGCCGACTTGGTAGGCGACGCACACTTGGATTTTGGGCACGCCGGCCAACACGTCCAGTTTGGTCAGATGCAAGCCGTCGTAGCCGTTGAGGCGATTTCCCAAGGCGATGGCGGTCAAGTCAAGCCAGCCCACCCGACGCGGCCGTCCCGTGGTGGTGCCGTATTCATTACCACGCTTGCGGATGCTTTCGCCCAACGCGTCATCCAACTCCGTGGGGAACGGGCCTTCGCCCACACGCGTGGCGTAGGCTTTGACTACCGCTTCCACGCGGGTAATCAGTCGAGGGTTGATGCCGGTGGATGCGGCGGCGTTGGCCGCGATGGGCTGCGACGACGTCACGAACGGGTAGGTGCCGAAGTTGTTGTCCAACAAGGTGGCCTGCGCGCCTTCGAACAAAACAGCCTTGCCTTTCTGCAACGCGTCGTCCACTTCGATGGACGCGTCGCACAGGTACGGTTTGAACAGTTTGCCCAAGGTATTGTAGGCGGCGAACGTGTCGTCCATGGAGGGAAGTTCCGTCACGCCGAAGATTTCCTTGAGCGTGCGGGCATGCACCGGGTAGAAGCGCTCCAGCGCACTTTCCAACAAGGCGGGGTTGACCAAGTCTTCAAACCGGATGCCGAAGCGCGCGGCTTTTGATTCGTACACCGGTCCGATGCCGCGACCGGTGGTGCCCAACTTGTGCGTGCCTTTTTCGCGTGCCACATCCCAATAGGTATGCCAGGGCATGATGATGTGCGCGCGGAAATCCACGCCCAGCACGTCGGGCCCGATGGAAAGGCCGTGGGCGTTGAAAAAATCGATTTCCTGCTTCAACACCCGTGGATCCACGACGACGCCGGAGGCGATGATGCTGCGTTTTTGGCGGATGACGCCTGATGGGAGTAAATGCATCTTGTACGTGGTTCCGCCCACTTGCACTGTGTGTCCGGCGTTGTTGCCGCCTTGGTAGCGCACCACGACGTCGAAGCGGTCGCAGAAGTAGTCGACGAGTTTTCCTTTGCCTTCGTCGCCCCACTGGGCTCCGAGGATGACGGTGCTTGGCATGTCGGGTCTGGCTCCTTTTTTTAGGTTTCTTTGTCGCTGTCCGGGTTTTCATTGGTTTTTTTTCTTCGTCATTTTGCTTTGATTTTTTTTTGCGTTTGCTTTTTTCTTCTTTTTTTGCGTTCCTATTCTTTCCGGTTTTTTTTTTGCTGCCGATTCATCTATTCTTTTTTTTGCCACTTTTTTCGCATTGTTTTTTTTGTTTTCGTTTTCCCCTTCTTTTTTTAAAAGGCGGATGCGGCTGGGACTTCTTTGTAATCGGACAATATTTTCTTGAGCTTCTTGGAAAATGCGGAGGCTTTGCGGCCCGCCAAGCCCGTGTGTTTCGACACGTCGTGCCCTTTGACTTCCTTGAGCAGCGGGTTGGGCCTGCCTTGCAAGACTTCGGTCCAGGCGGTCATGGACATCTCCCGCAGTTTCTCGTGCGCGTCCTGACGGGTGTGACCTTTTTTGACCAGGCCCATGAGCAGCACTTCCGTCAGCGCGAACGGGCCGTGCTGTTCGAGGTGTTTTTGGACGACGGCTTCGTTGACGACCAATCCGTCAATCACTTTGTACGCCAACACCAGCATCTCATCGAGGGCGAGGAAAGATTGGGCCATCCAGACGCGGCGGTTGGCCGAGTCATCCAGCGTGCGCTCCAACCCGTTGTTGGCCGCGTTTTCCCACGCGATTTGCGGTGCGGCGGCAACCAAGCGGGCTAGTGAACAGATTCGTTCGCAGCTGATGGGGTTGCGTTTGAACGGCATGGCGGACGAGCCGACTTGCTTTTCCTTGAACGGCTCCGACACTTCGTGCTGCATTTGGAGCAATCGGATGTCTAGGGCCATCTTATGCAAGGACTCCGCTACGCCTGCCAGGACCGAGGCAAGCGTGTAATCCTGCTTGCGGGAATACGTCTGCGTCGAGATGTCAAACGCGGTGAGGTTGAGTTTCTTGAGGAAATCATCTTCCAGTTTTTCGGCCGCTTGAGCGTCGCCGTCCATGATGGAGACGTAACTTGCCGACGTCCCGGTGGCGCCTTTGAGGCCTTTGGCCCACACGTCGGTACGGATCCATTCCAACGTTTCCAAGTCTTCCAAAAGGTCTTGGCCCCATACGGCGAACCGGTATCCCAACGTGCTGGGTTCCGCGGCCTGCAGGTGCGTATACGCCATGCAGGGCGTGGCGTGGTATTTGGACACTAGACGTTCCAGGGCGAACAGCACGGAGGCCGTGCGCTGCGTCAGAAGTTTAAGTGCCTCCAATTGGTGCAGCACGTCGGCATTGTCTTCGATGTCCATCGACGTCGCGCCCCAGTGGAGTTTTCCGCCGCCGACTTTGCATTGGCTGGAAAACACGCGCAGTTCCGCGACCAAGTCGTGGCGGATTTCCTTTTCAATGGCCAGGCTTTTTTCGACGTCGACGCCCGCAACGTGCTTTTCGATGTCGTCCAACTCAGCTTTAGTCACTTTTCCGGCTTTGTGTTGGGCGTACGCCAAAGCGGCCCAGACGTGGCGCCAGGCAAGCCTTCGGTGGTGTTCGGAGAAAATCGACCGCATTGCGGGGGACGCATAGCGCCAAGTGAACGGGGAAAGATAATCGTTAAACCCGTAAGAGGACACGCTTTTGACCCACCGTGAGCTATTGGTGATGTTTTGCTTATTAATGGTTATTCGCGAAAGGATACGATGCGTTTTATCGAGATTTCACGATCGTCATGTGTGCCAATCGTCTTGTAGCCTTGTTTTTTCAGGAATCTTCGTCCGTCCTCTTCGTCCGTTTCCAATTGCGCGACCCGATGAGTGGCGGTTGTGTGGAAGTCATCGATGGCGGCTTTTTCATGTTGTTCGTACAGTTCCTTCCCACTGCCTTTGCTCCGGTAATCCGGCAGTATGTATCCGTGGCCACCAAAAAGCACGGCACGGGCCAACTCTTCAGTCCCGGCGTTTTTCAAACCGCCGTTGGCTTTCCGTATCGTTTCGGCTAATGCGTGGGCCATTTTTGCATCGCGGTAGGAATATACGTAACCAATTGGTTTGCCTTCTTCAAAAGCCACGTGGACCACCCCGTTGCCTTCCCGTATGGCCCTTTTCAGATGGTCTTCGCGTCTTTCAAATCTTCGTTTCACTTTGCTCATCAGTGTAGCAACTTTGTTCACGTGCGCGCTGTTTTCTTTGGCTCTTGCGGTTTTGTCATATTGCGGTGGGCCGTATATCGTTCTCACGGTGTTATTGACTTCGCTGAGGTGTTTTTCCATCAACTCGTGGAGGATTCGTAGATGTTCCGCGTCACCTAGGTCCAGTTTTACGATTTTCATGGGTTTTCAAACCTACTCCGGTGTCAGGCTATATATTAGTGTTTTTTGTTTCGGGCCGCGTTCATTTGGCCGCGGCCACGCCGTCCGGAGCCGGTTTGCCGTTGAAATAAAGCGCGCCTTGAACGTCGCGTGCGAACCGACCGCTGCCAATGGCCTCCAACGTCTTTGGAAAAATGACCCAATCCCCTTTTTCCTTCAGGCGTTCCTGGTGTCCGCGGGCGACCGCGTCAACTTGGGCGGCGTCAGTCCGGTCGAATCCTTTCGGCAACTTGACGGGCACGGGTTGCGAGACCATCAGGATGGCGCCTTGGTCCGCTTGTTGCGAGACGAGGTGGGTGGTGGCGCGCAGTTGTTTTTGTCCGGCCAAGATGGCGTCGCGCACCGCGTGGGTTCCTGTGAATTTCCGGCGGCCGCTTTTGTCCAAAATGCGCAAGTCGGCCGGGTGCACGTTGACACCCAAAAATGATTTGACCAATTCGGGGGACGCGAGGCTCATGTAACCGCAGTACGCTAACGCATCGGGTTTGTAGGGCTTCAGTTTTGAAACCGTGATGCGGTCAAATTCGGGCCGAAAGGATAAGTCGCTTTTCTTCTTTTCTTTTTGGCGGTAGAACGCCGCGATGTCGTTTTCCTCGTACGGAATTTTGAACTTTTTGGCGATGGCCAAGGCGTTGCTTTCCGGGTGGTCCGTCAAGATGCAGACGACTTGGTAGGCCGAGCCGTGGGCTTTGTTTTCCAAGATTTTGACCAAGTTGGTGCCGGATCCGGACATCAACGCCGCCACGCGCATGGGGCCACTTCCGGAAAAAAGAGGGATTGTCTTGGTCGGGGGCATAACCCAATATATGCGTTTGCGGATATTAACAATTCCATATGGCTGCCAAAATACTGGATGGCAAGGATTTGTCCGAAAAAATCCGGTCCGATTTGGCCGAAAAGGCTTCGAAGTTGGCCGAAAAAATCGGCCGGCCACCGGGCCTTGCCGCCGTACTGGTCGGTGACGATCCGGCCAGCCAACTGTATGTGTCCAAGAAACACCAGGCCTGCCAGGAAGCGGGTTTTCATTCCGAATTGATCCAGTTGTCCTACACCATTTCACTGGAAGAACTGTTGAAACGAATCCGCGATCTCAATCATTCTTCCGTTATTGACGGCATCTTAGTCCAGTTACCTTTGCCTAAGGCCATCGATGAAAACGCTGTATTGGAAGCGGTACTGCCTGAAAAAGACGTCGACGGCTTCCATCCCCTTAACCAAGGCAGGCTCATGCTGGGCCTGGATGGCTTTGTCGCGGCCACTCCCAAAGGCGTGGTACGGCTTTTGGTGGAAAACGGCGTTAAACTCGCTGGAAAACACGTGGTCATCGTCGGCCGCAGCACCATCGTCGGAAAACCGTTGGCGTTATTGATGCTGCGCGAGAACGCGACGGTCACGGTGTGCCACTCCAAGACGAAAAACCTGGAAAAATTGACGTCGCAAGCCGACGTTTTGGTCGCGGCGGTGGGAAAAGCCGGCCTGATTACGGCGGACCACGTCAAAGACGGCGCGGTCGTGGTCGACGTGGGCACCAGCCACGTAGGCGGTAAGCTCAAAGGCGACGTGGATTTTGCCGCGGTAAGCCAAAAAGCGTCGTGGATTTCACCCGTTCCCGGCGGCGTGGGGCCCATGACCATCGCCATGTTGTTGGAAAACACGTTCGACAGCTACCAAAAACGCGTCCATGCCTGAAACCGGGCCACCGCAATGCATCTGTATTAAATTCTTGTGCCTTCTTTGGTTTTGTTCCCGATGACCTACCTTGTTTTTTCCGTCGACGTCGACCGCGACGCGGCTTGGCCGCAAAACGGCTCCACCGCTGCCGGCACCCGCCACCGCGCCGCACCGTCGTTCGACGCGTCGCGCAAAGGTTTTTTTGCCTTGCTGGAGCTGGTCAACGAATTGGAAATTCCGACGACGTTTTTCTTCGAAGCCGCTACGGCTTTGGAGTTGGAACCCGTTTCCTTGACCGGCCATGAAGTGGCTTGCCATGGTTTGGACCACGAGGATTTCACTGGCAAGCACACGGACAAGCCGTTCACGCGCGTCGAGCGCCGCACCACGCTTCAGAATGCCGTTACGTTGCTTGAAAACCGTTTTAAAGTCGAAATCGATGGCTTCCGCGCGCCCTACCTGGGTTGGGACTTGGACCTGCTCATGGCCATTGCCGAAACCGGGTTTTCCTACGATTCTTCCGTTGTCACTGGCCACTTAAAGAATCCTCCTTTACCTGAGTTGTATCTCCCCGAGTGGAAGGACGCAACAGGTCAGAAGATGTCTGGGTATTTGTGGCCTTTGATGGAAGGCAAGCGTCCGGTCCAGGACTATGTCACTGCCGTGAAAAAATCCGTCGCAGCAAACGAGCCGTACGTCGTTTTGTCCAGCCATTCCTGGCACACGCATTGCTCGGTCGAGCGCGGTGAATTGCCGGCCGCGGAAGCTTTACAAAACGTACACGCCGTGCGCAGCCTCCTTACGCAACTCAAAACCATCCCGAACCTTCGTTTTGCCAAGGGCGTCGACGTGGCGTTGCAAAAGGTTTAAGGGCATCCGTCCGAACAATTGCAACATCGGCAATTTTTTAAAATCGGGGATTTTCTTCCGTGATTGAAAAAGCTATCGACGTCAAACGCGCCTTGGTCAGCGTCTACCACAAGGACGGCATCCTCGAATTCTGCCGTATCCTCCATGGCTTGGGCATCCAGTTTTTGTCGACCGGCGGAACGGCCCAACTGCTTAAAGAAAACCACCTTCCGGTCACCGATGTGTCTTCTTTTACAGGATTTCCGGAAATGCTCGGAGGGCGGGTCAAGACCCTGCATCCCAACGTCCACGGCGGCATCCTGTACCGTCGCGACCACAAGGAAGACCAGGCCGCCTTACATGCGCACGGCATTTCCGGCATCGATTTGGTCGTCGTCAACTTGTATCCATTCCAGCAGACTGCTGCCAAAAAAGGCGTGACGCTTGAAGAAGTCGTCGAGAACATCGACATCGGCGGGCCCGCCATGTTGCGTTCGGCCGCCAAGAACTTCGAACACGTGGGCGTCGTGACGGACCCGTCCGACTATGCGGTCGTGGGTCGAGAACTCCAATCCACGCGCGGTCGCCTGTCGTACGAAACCCGCCAAAAACTCAGTCTCAAAGCCTTTGAGCGCACCGCGGCGTACGACGCGGCCATTTCCGATTACTTCCAACAACTCCAAGGCCTCGATTTTCCCCATTCGCTCACCCGCAACCTCACTAAAACGTATGATTTGCGCTACGGCGAAAACCCGCACCAAAAAGCCGCCGTTTACTCGTGGAAGCCCGGCATCGCGCAGGCCAAGCTGTTGGGTGGCAAGGAGATGTCGTACAACAACTGGCTCGACGCCTACGCTGCTTTCCAAATCGCCAAGGAATTCCAAGACGAACCCGTGGCTGTCATCGTCAAGCACAACAACCCTTGCGGCGGCGCTGTTGATTCTTTGCAGCACAAGGCCCTTGAAAAGGCCCTCCAAACTGACTCTACGTCGGCCTTCGGTGGCGTCTACGCGTTCAACACGCCCGTCACCACGCAAAGCGCGGCTTTACTCAAAGACCAATTCGTCGAAGTCATCATCGCCAACAGCTTCGAAGAAGGCGCAGTTGAAATCCTGTTGGAAAAGAAGAACCGCCGGCTCCTGGACGCCTCCGGTGTTTGGGACGAAAAACCCGGCATGGAAATCCGCAGCATCGGCGGCTCCGTATTGGTCCAGGACTCCGACGCGCTTTTGTACCACGAACTCAAGACCGTTACGTCGCGAAAACCATCTGAATCCGAAAAAACCGATTTGGACTTCGCTTGGCGCTTCTGCAAGCACACGAAGTCCAACGCCATCGTCTTTGCGAAAGACCGCCAAATCGTCGGCATCGGCGCAGGACAGATGAGCCGCATCGACTCGGTCCGCATCGCCATCCAAAAAGCCCACGCCGCCAAACTCTCTTTGGAAGGCGCAGTTCTGGCGTCGGACGCGTTCTTCCCTTTTCCCGATGGCATCGAGGTCGCCGCAAAAGCCGGCATCAAGGCCGTCATGCAGCCCGGCGGCTCGCTGAAAGACGCTGAGGTGATTGCGGAGGCGGACAAGTTGGGTTTGGCCATGCTGTTTACCGGGATGAGGCATTTTAGGCACTAACTTTCGCATTGATTATTTTGCTTCATAGCCGTATAAGCGATGCTTCTTGATGTAATCCGCGACCTGATCGGGAACGAGGTGTTCGAACAGCTCTCCCCCCGCGATGAGGCGTCTTATGTGGGTCGATGACTCTTCGATTGCCTGGATTTTAGAAAAAACGATTCCGGCAATCTTGGCCCTCTGTTTCGGGCTTAATTTTTTCAGGAATGCCTCGTAATGCGCTTGGACATCCCTTTTTCGGTCCTCCAAACTCTCCTGCGCGCCCCGGAAAGCAACTTGGAACGACAACGAAATGGGCAGGTGTTCCCACGAGCGATCCCGGGCTAATTCATTCAAGAATCCGCGCTCTCGCGTCAATGTGTGCGAGCCGACGGTCAGGACGATTTCGCTTTTTGGGTATTCTGCGGCCAGCCAGGAAAGATGCTGGGGCAAAGGGCGGCGCCGCATGGCTTGTCCACGGATGAATTGGAAATCCTTTTCCCACAGTTCCAATTTTGGAAGCCCTAATGACTTCACGTACTGCCGCGCCATTTCAAGCCGGTGTTGTGCGGGCGCATTCATGATCTTGGCGCCCGTGCGATAGTCGGCACTCGGCATGAGCAGGACCTTGTCAATCGTGGCATCGTCCAGCTGTGAGAATGCCACGCGCGAGTGGCCCATCGTCGTGATCGGGTCGAACGAACCAGGTACCAATGCAATCCGTTTTATCGATGCATTCCGTCCTTTTGGCGTTGACTCTTTTTTTAGAAGTCGGACGTCGGTAGGAACTCGCTTCAGTACATCGTCGAGGTTTCCCGTGAACGCCATTCCCAGGTTCGACTTCACATAGCCCAGATGCGTCAATCCGAGGCGTTTCACGTGCGAGAAAATGGCCTGGCTTTCAGGACGCGAGCGGTCCAGCTGGTCCCAGACCCCCTGTTCTTCCAACTCTTTTTTTGGAATCACGGTTCTTCGGCCATGTTGCGCATAGATTCCGGAAATTTCTTGACGGTGGGCTCCGGTGGGTACGACCAAGTACTGGTCGGGAAACGCTTCCGGATTTTTCTCTCGCAATCGGCGGATTTCATTCAATGCATGGATTCGCATTCTGCTGGAGTAGCCCTTCTTTTGGTGTTGCGGATACACTACCATTCGTCCTGAATCGACATACGGGCCCAGCGACTGCAATTTTAGGCCGCGGTCCGTCTTTGTCCAGATGGTGGTGCCTTTTGGATTGACGAAGATGCGGTATAATCCGATGAGCTCGTTTTGCTTCAACAGGCCGTAATAGAGTTGAATCGGCTGACCGGGTTTATTCCTTCCTTGCTCCAACGCTTTCAACGATTTTTCGGACGCTCGGGCGTAATCCAACTCCCTTTCGACGTTAGGAGAATCCAATTGGCCCATCAATTCTTTGAATCGGCCCATCTGCCTGCTGAGTAGGCGCGAAGTCAATGGGACGATGCGTTCGGCTACCATATTTTGCCTCTGGAATGGTTGATAAGGAGGTGTACGGGAACCTGACGGCCAAAAACGACGATGGGTCCTTTGAGTTTGCGGATTTGGATGCCGGTATGCGATGTTAGTGAGTTCAGTTTCCCGCGCAGGTCTTTTCCAATCCGGGTCAGTTCTTCCGCATTGATTGCGGCAAGTGTGCGCTTGCGGTTTTCCGGAGTCACGCGGCCGGGGTTCGGAAGCAAGAATTCCGGTACGTCGCAATAATGCATGGTGCCGGCGGGCTGGTTCTTGACTTTTACGACCCGTCCGCCAAAGATTAAGTCTCGCATCTCAAACATCCAGTCATCACAAAAACCCTGGTCTCCCAATACGTGAATCACGTCGATTCCGGGCATGAGGTCATGGATGCGTTCCAGTCCCTTGCGTCGCACCACTCCTGCATATATTCTCTTTACTTGGATTCCATTGGACTCCAGCAGCCGGACGGAACGCCTCAGTGTTTCTCCTCCGAATATTCCGGTATCTACCAAGGCCACTTGTTTTCCCTTCAATCGGCCAGACAAATATCCAAGCTGGTCTTCAAACGAAGGGGCATGTGGTCTCGGTCCATGCCCATGCGTGCCCGCTTCGACATCGTATTGACGGGTCAGGTGGAGGTGGAATAGATTAGGGCGGTCCACGGCGGTGGGGATGTGGATGTCGTCAATGCTGATAACGGGCAGCTTCTCCTTTTCCAGGTGCGTCCTGAAGCCTTCTTCCAGTGTTTTCGAATCCAGGAAATGTACGTCGTGGTTTTTCAAAGCCCTTTTTACCCTTCGTGCCGCCTCTTGTTCTATCCGCTGGATGCGGGCTATGGCCAGAGGACTGTTGTGCATCTCGTGACGGCGCAACAAGGTGTGTACCAAATCAAGCGTAATGATGATTTTGGGCCGCTCCGGCGTTAACTCCATACCTATGCTACCTTTGAAATGCCTTTTAAGCCTTGGGCGTCTAATATTGGTTTTAAGGGGAAAAACCGGGTTTGAATACGGACGAGCGGTCGGGCGCTTTGTTTTTAAGCCCGGAGTTTCTTAAAGCGGGGTAAAAGGTTCCAACCGTGTGCGGCATCATCGGCATCATGGGCCAAGTTAACGTCTCGTCCGACGTGTACAGAGGCCTCTTGGCGCTGCAACACCGGGGTCAGGATTCCGCTGGCATCGCGTGTTTTGACAAAGTCCGCATCAATCTCAAGAAAGGCGTCGGCCTCGTAAGCGAGGTCTTTACCGACGCCAATCTATCTTTGCTGAAAGGCAAGGCGGCCATCGGCCACGTGCGTTACGCCACCGCGGGTTCCACGCCAAAACTGGACAGCCAGCCGTTCGTCGTCGACATCCCGCATGCCATGGCCATCGCGCATAACGGCAATGCCATCAACTACCGGGATTGGGAAGACCATTTCCAGGACCGTACCGAATCCTGCTGCGACAGCGAAGTCCTGCTGCATTTGTTCTCCGAAAAGCTCAACGATGACAAGCACCTGACCGTGGAGACGGTTTTCGACGCGGTCAAGTCGTTTATGGGCGAGGTTAACGGCTCGTACAGCATCGTCTGTTTGGTGGAGAACCTCGGGTTGCTGGCGTTTCGTGATCCGCATGCCAACCGACCGCTCGTGATGGGCCGCCGCGGCGCCGACGTCGCCTTCGCATCGGAATCCGTGGCCTTTGACGCCATGGGCTTCGATTTGGTGCGTGACCTGAAAGGCGGTGAGGCCCTTTTCGTCGAATCCAACGGTACGGTCCATGAAAAAAGCCTGATGCCCAAAGCGAACCGTCATTGCATGTTCGAATGGGTCTATTTTGCCCGACCTGATTCCACGTTGGAAGGCAAAAGCGTGTACGAAGTCCGCATCGCGTTGGGAAAAGAGTTGGGCGCGGCAATCCAAGCGGAGAAAGTGAAAAGCGACGTGGTCATTCCGGTTCCGGATACCTCCCGACCTGCGGCTTTAGGCCTTTCAGAACAGACCGGCGTGCCCATGCAGGAAGGCCTGATTAAGAACCGCTACATCGGCCGCACGTTCATCATGCCGACCCAGGAAGGCCGGGATCGGGCCATGAACGTCAAGCTCAACACCGTCTCGTCCGTGGTCAAGAATAAAGACGTCTTGCTGGTGGATGATTCCATCGTTCGCGGGACCACGGCGAAAAAAATCGTCGGCGTAGTCAAAAAAGAAGCCAAATCGGTCCACCTGGCGTCTACTTGTCCACCCATCCAATACCCGTGTTTTTACGGCATCGATTTTCCCATCCAAACCGAATTGGTCGCTCACACGGAAAAAACCGCTGAAGGCATCCGCAAAAAACTGGGTGCCGACGGTTTGACGTACCAATCCTTGGACGGCTTGAAGCGAGCCATCGGGTTGCCCGGCTTGTGCACGGCGTGCCTGGATGGGAAGTATCCGACGCCCATCCCGGACGACGTCCGAAAGAAATTGGAGTTGTCCCGCAGCGCGGAGCGAAAAATCGTGGAGCAAGGATATGCCTAAAGCCGTCCTCATCGCCGCCATCGGCCGCGGACACGCGTTGGCCAAAAAATTCCACCAATCCGGCGTCGAACTGCATTGCCTGATGCCGTTCCATAACCCAGGTATCGCCGCATGCTCAGCGTCTTTTGAAATCGGCAACATCAACGACCCGGCCCAAGTCGCGGCTTTCGCTGAAAAAATCGACCCCGATTACGTCTTCGTGGCTGGCGACGATGCCATCGCGGCCGGAGCAGCGGACGCCGTTTTGGAAAAAGGGTATCCGGCCATCGCTCCGGTCAAGGCCTGTGCGCGCCTCGAATCCGATAAGGCATTCGCCCGCCTATTCATGGAAGAGTATGTGCCCGACGGTACGCCGGCCTTTGAAGTCTTCTTTGAGCCGCAAGCAGCGCAGGATTACATCGACGCCGTGCCGTTCGACGTCGTCATCAAGCCCTCGGGCCTGACCGGCGGAAAAGGCGTCAAGGTGCAAGGCGTCCAGCTGAAGGACAAAACTGAGGCCAAGGCCTATGCCGCCGAATGCTTGCAGACGTATCCGGGTGGGATTGTGGTCGAGGAAAAACTGGACGGTGAAGAATTCTCCTTGCACTGTTTTGTCGACGGCGAACATTTTGCCACCATGCCGTTGGTGCAAGACCACAAGATGGCCTTTGACGGTGACTCCGGTCCCATGACGGGTGGCATGGGTACGTTCACGATGCCGGATGGCATGTTGCCCTTTGTCACGGATTCGGATTACCAAAAAGCGTTGTCTATCGTGCAGCGTACCGTGGACGGCATCCGCGAAAAGACGGGCGTCAAGTACAAAGGCATCTTGTACGCCCAATTCATGCTCACACTCAAGGGGCCCATGCTGGTTGAATACAATGCGCGCTTCGGCGACCCGGAAGCCATGAATTTGATGTCCTTGATGAAAACCAATTTCCACGACGTGTGCACCGCCATCGTCGATGAGGAGTTGGAAAATTTCCACGTCCAATTCGAACCCACGGCCTCCGTTTGCAAATACGTCGTGCCGGCCGGCTATCCGGAGCGCAAAGACCGGTTCCAATTTAAGATCGATGAAAGCCAACTGGGCGACGTCGACCTGTACTATTCCGGAATCGAACAAAAGCCCGACGGCACGTTGTGGACGACGGGTTCGCGCGGCTTCGGCTTGGTGTCAATGGACGCCACGCTTTCCGGCGCGTATCAGAAAGTCGAATCCGTCCTCTCCAAATTGGACTTGACTGGATTTCGCTACCGTAAAGACATCGGCTCGGAGGCCTCCATCCAGAAAAAGATTGACCGCATGGCGCGCGTCCGTTCGGGCAATGCGGCGGTCCGAAAAGAAGAAACGGTTCGAAACCAGTGAGGCTTACTGCCTGTATTCCGTTTGTTAACGCCTTTGGCTACGCTTAAATACGCTATTTTTGCGATTTCCCTGGTTTTTTGCGGTGAACTGTCTTTTCGTGTTCCTTGGATGCTTGCCTTTCTTCCAAATTTTCTTTCCAACCCAGTTCTTTGTCAAGAGTGGCAAACAGAGATACGAGTAAAATGGTTGTAATTGTCAGGCCCACGAAGGAAAAAATCAGCATCAATTCGCGTGTAACGCCAAAAGGGGTGTTTTCTTGAGCGAAAGGCGTAAAAAATGCAGCTGCGCCCAGTGCGGCAAAACCCGCTGATAGAAATTTGAAAAACGTCAGGTAACGCTCGTGAATAAGTGTTCCCACTTGCAATTGGTTAGGCGTTACCGACATTGATCAACAACCCCGCCAAAAGCATGAACACGGCGGCTGGAGCAGAAATGAGGAGAATACCCGCGTAAGGAGCAAATAGTCCTAACGCCCCTATGATTGCTAACCCGAATCCAGCGGCTCGCCATTTTTCCTTTGAATACCCAAGCCAGCCCATAAAGAATGAAGAGTTCATGTTCAGCCTCCTATAAATCCTGATTTTTTCAGTGATCCGTTGCTTGTTAAGGCTTAGGTAGAACCGAAATCAACCGTGGCAGGTTATTTGTTTTCCGAAAAATACGCCTTCATGGGCTCCCAATAATTTTCCTTCCAACCCGGGCCGTAGCTTTCATCTTGGCCCGCGGGAATCCGGGAGTGCGTCATCTTAAGTTGGGTGCCGCTTTTGCCGTTTTTGGTCTTCGTTGCCGACAGCTCGATTTTCAACACCGAGTCTTCCGCGTCGTCCGGAAACTCCGACGTGCGCCAAGATTGGACGATTTTCTTGCCCGGAACCAACTCGACGTTTTTGCCGGTGATGTAGCCGTCCCACGCCGTGAACGAGGCGCCGACTTTATCCGACATCTTGGCCGAGCCTCCCGTCATGTCGGAGTGGCCTTTGGAAGACAGAAAGGCGTCGTAGACTTGCTGGGGTGAGACGTCTTCGAATTCGACGGTTTGTTTGAGCGTTGCGGTTTTCATGGATATTGCCTCCCATTCGTATGTTGGGTTTTTTTACTCTTCCCGGATGTTGATTCCGGGCTGTTTTGTGACGGTTCCAGCCACTTTCGCATCCAAATTCATCAATTTGGCTTGTTTCAGCACGGCATCGGGTTGGTCCGTGACGATCATCATGCCGTTGCCCATGTTCCACGTGCGGTAGGCTTCGTCTTTCTCGACGTGGCCCAATTCCATCAAGACGCGCATGGCCTTGCATGGTTCGTACAAGTCGGTCAGTTCGGCGCCAAGTCCCGTGGGTTTGAGTGCGCGCGCAAGCTTGCTATAAATGCCGCCGCCTGTGATGTGGGCCATGGCGGATACGGACGCGACGGGTTTGTCGTCCAGGCCGCCGAAAAGCGAAGACGCAAAACGCGTGTAAATCTTAGACGGGTGCAGCATTTGTTCGGCCAAGCGGCGGTGTTGTTCATGCCACTGTCCGCCGGATTGGTGTTCCATGATTTTGCGGGCCAACGTCAAGCCGTTGGACCTAAAGCCGTCTTCTTTCAAGGCGATGATGGTGTGTCCGGCCTTGACTTTCAAGCCGTCCAGCAGGCGTTCTTTCTTGGCCAACCAGATGCACGACGCGGCCCAATTCAACCGGAAGGCGCCAAAGCCGCCGACTTTTTTGCCTAATTCCGCGATTTCGCCGTTGATGATCGAGACGTTGGCCATTTTGGCCGCGCGTTCCAAGCCATGCGCCAGTTGCGCCATGGGTTTGGGTTCGATGCGGCTGACGTCCAGCACGTTGCCGACGGCGATCGGTTCGGCCCCTCGGATGACCGCGTCGTCGCACACCATGGCCAATAGGTCAAAACCGAGTGTATCAAATTTTTTGAGGCGTTCGGCAATTTCCGATTTGGTGCCGATGCCGTCGTAGTTGTCGCCCATCACGGTGTTCTTGAGGTTGGATACGTCGATGTAGCGCAATCCGGAAAAATCGTCGGTAGCGCTTTCGATGCGGCCGTGGCCTTTGCGTAATTGCCACGTGGTCTTGGACGCTTTGTAGAACGCGTCGGATGCCGCGTCCCCGGCTTTGACGTTGACTCCGGCTTTCTGATAATCCATGATAAGCGCACCTGGTGAATCTATTGGACTCCGGTTAAAAAAGAGCTTTGCAGTGGCCAAAACGATTGCATCGGTTTCTTGAAAAAATTGACTAAATCGTGGGCGTGGTTGGCCGCTTACGTGCAATCCCTCCAGCCGTCTATCCTGCCTGAGCAGCAAAACGGCGCGTCCTTGTCTTCGCGCATCTTGGTGCCTTTGGGCGCGCACAGGTATGTGGACGCATCCGCTTCAAAACCGAAGTAGCGCTTGTTAGGCGAAGGGAACGGGCTGAGGTTCGGATCGGTTTTGAGAGAGAAGTCCTGTTTCCACGTGCGTTCCCAAGCCGAATCCCACATTGATTCGTGCCATTCCGAATCGCATTTGCCGTTATGATTCCACTCCTCGGCCGGTTTGCCGTCTTTGCCAGGGCCTCCGCACCATTTGCCGGACGGGTTCCACACGCAACAGTTGTCATGTCGGATGGAGCCGGCGGAAATGAAGCACGCGCGCCAAGTGTTGTCCCGCAAGGCTTCACAGCCGGAGCGTTTTCCCACGTTGGTACTTTCGCCGTTCTGGCCTGTGCCAAATAGGCCTCCGCAGCCTTTTCCAATGGCGCCGAAGCATTGTTCTTTGTTGCCCCCGGCGTTCAGATGGGTCAGGCCGATTTTAACTGCATCCAGTTTCGAAGAATAGCGCCCGTAATAATTTTGAAAGGTGATGACTGACCCAAAGCCGAAATCAGGCAAGATGCCCCAGCGGACCGTTGGCAGATATATGTGCTGATCGTCCACTTTGCGAAATTCGATGGAGTTTCCGTCGATTTCGACTTTCCAGATGTTTGCCAAGTTGGCGCCTTCCAAGGTGATGGGTTTTCCGATTTGGCCGTTGTCTGGAAGGATTCTGAACAAGGTCGGGTCGGTCGAAGGTTTGCCCGGTTTTGGTGTCGGTGTGGGGGTGGCTTTGGGCGGTTCCTTGAAGTAAGGCTCGATGCCCTCATTCACGTAATAGGACAGTTTGTTATCCATCACATGTTTTTCAAACTCCGCGATGGGTTTTTTGTGCATGCCGAACCATTCGCGCAAACCCCGCATGACTGGTAGCTTGCCCGCATCGTACAGGTGCGCGCGGACGGCCTCGGGTTTGAACCAAGGCTTGTTTTTGTTCGACTCGATGTCGCCGTTGAATGTGAGGTACAGCGCGCGGCGCACTACGCGTAAATCGTAGTCATGCATGTACTGCCCAATGCCACTGTCTTTTAGGAACCCGTCCCAGTTTTTGAGGATCCACGCTTTGAGCTCTAGTGCGTTCTTGCCCGCGTTTCCCAGATGGAATGCGTTCCGCGCGTTTTGGAAAGGCACGCCGTCTTCGCGCGTGGCGAATTCCTTGAGTCCGGGGTAATCCGGCATGTCGAACGCTTCGCGCATGGCGGTGCCAACCATCCACTTTTCCTGTTCCGGCGACATCTTGGTCGTGACGGTGCGGTCTTGTTTCATGTCAAGGGAACATTCTTCGTATTGCCTTCCGTATTGGTCGTTGCGTTTCCATACTGCGTCGCATCCGGATTCGAACAATCCGTAGTCGCCGTCGAACTTCAAAAGGAGTCTGGCTCTTGTGTCATAGTCGGCCGTGCATCGGATGTCTTTCGGCCCGCATCGGATTTTGGCGTCATGATAAAAAGATACTACCGTGCCCTGCTGGGGTTGGACGACGGTCAGCTTCTTGAAATTTGCCTTTGAAAACGACACGGTGACGGTCTTGTCGGAATACATGTCCAAGTAACAATTGGCGTAGTCTCCGATGCAGCTTCCGCCGAATCCTTCAAATACGTATCCGGGAGTGAAATCCAACAACAACTCGACTTTGGTCCCTTCCTTGAATTCGGTCGTGCAGTTGGATGAGCACTCCTTGACCTGCGTTTGTACAACGCCTGCAAACGTGCTGATTTTGATTTTGGCGCCCGATTCTTTCGGATAGACCAGCGTCAGTTTCTTGGGAGCCGGCGGGCCTTTGAAAAACGCTTTGACGCTCTTGGGTCCCGTCATGGTAACGCTGCAGCCCGGACGGTTGTGGCTGCATTCGCCTTCCCAGCGGTCGAACGTGGCGTCTTGATTCGGAATGGCCGTCAGTTGGACGGTAGAGTCGGTCTTGTACTGTCCGGCGCTGTTGTAAGGCGAGCTGATGCTGTATTCGGACGAAGAGATGGAACCCGGTCCGGATTGAGTTACAGATAGGACTTGCAAACCGGGTTCAAAAATCGCGCGGACGTACGCCGTCGGGATGGAGAACGAGGAACCTTCGATGCTCAAGACGCATCCGGGTCCTTCGGCGTTGCGGCACTCGCCTCCCCAACCCGCGAACTTCCAGCCCTCCGCCGGGATGGCCGTGAGGGGAACTTGGTTGTAGCGGGCGAATTTGGATTCACAGTCCGACCCGCAATTAATCCGGTAGTCGGAAGACCGGACTCCGCCCTTGCCGGAGATTTGGATGACCAACGGGAAGATGGCCTGAGGGGTGGGCGTAGGTGTAGCGGTCACTTTAGGGCCATCGAACGGCGGGTTGTATCCAGGCTTGGGTACGGGCGTGATGATGGGCGCGATTGGAAGCGGGCCTTCGTGCGAGGTTCTTTGGACTTCCGCTGGCCCGAACGCGGCCGTCAGGGCCTTGTCGCCGTCCAGGTTAAAAGAACAGCTCAATCCGTTGCATGCGCCGGACCATCTTTCGAACTGTGCGTCCGGAAGCGGTATGGTTTGAAACGTTAACGGCGTGTTGTAGGGGTACGTGTACGTGCACTCTTTTTCCGAAGAGCCGCAGAGTTCTTGCGAGCGGCCCGAAGGCCAGACGTAGAGCGCGCCGCGGCCTGAGCCTGATTTGGTGATGGTCAACTCGAACTGAGGCACGGGCGTGGGCGCGGCCGTGGGTTTTGGGGTCGGTGTCGCGGTGACCGTTGGTGTGGTGGATGGGGTTGGAATGGTTGAAGGAGTTGCGGACGGTTTTGTCGTGGCGGTTGGTTTGGGTGTGGCCGTTGGTACGGGACTGCCGGATTTGGAAAACGTGGCCGTGGCAGATTGGGCCGCGTCCATTTTTACCGTGCAGGTCGTTTGGGTGCCGTTGCACGCGCCGGACCAGCCATCAAAGCGTGAGCCGGCCTGTACGGAAGCGGTCAGGGTGACCGATGAGCTGGCTTGGTATTTGGCCGAGTCGTACGGCGCAATCTGACCTAAGCTGATGCCGTACGGGTCAGAGGACACGGTTCCGGAACCGTCGCCGGACTTGTACACTGTGAGCGCGTATTCGGACAAGGTCTGTCCGGCAAAGGTGGCGGTGATGACTTTGGGCCCATCCAATGTGACGGTACACGTCGCTTGCGTGCCGGAACAGGCGCCGGACCACGATTGGAACGCGCCGCCTTGCGCAGTGGCCACCAACGTGATGGAGGTGCCGGCGTCGTACGTTTCCAAACAGGCCGCGCCGCACAAGATGCCGGACGGGCTGGAAGAGACGAATCCGCTGCCTTGCGTGATGACCGTCAGCGCGTATCCGGCGTGGGCAAACGGAAGAAGGAACAGGAAGAAAAGCAGGTGAACGTGACGCATCCGTGTAGTGCCCTCGTCAGCTGTACGTTTGTCCGAACTTCATCTGGATTTGCGCTGGTGATGAGACGGTGGGCGGGCCGACGCGGTAGATGACCCACATGAAGTCCACGCGGCTATCCGTCTCTTCAATGGGCCCGTCGTTGGTTTCGCTGTTCCAGCCGTTTAGGACGAGTTTGCGCGTGGGACCGTACGACGGCACGCCCCACTTCTGCCAGTCGGCATCCGTGATGGCCTGCACGCTCCAGGTGCCGGAAGACGAACTGAAGCTCCAGGTTTGGTCGGCATTCAGCTGCAACACGGTGGTCACCGGAGTGTCCAGGAAATTGTGTCCGCCGGAATCGAAGTAGATGGATTCCGAATAGATGCGCCATTTGCGCACGATTTGCGGCTCCATGGACGATTCGACCGGATTGGCCTGCGCCGATGCCACGGCGTCGGCCTTGAGTTGGAACGACGCAATCATGGCTTCGGCAATCTCCCTGATTTCATCAAAGGTGGATGCAGTGGCCGTGTAGGTGACAATGGCGGCCAACCCATCGTTTACGGAAAAGACTTGGAGGTATTGCAGTTTGGCGTCAGCTGATTGCTCGGAATAAATGAATTTGCGCGCGGGTTTTCCGGACAACGTGGCTTCATTTGAATCTATCAGTTTGAAACTTTCGGATTCCATGGACGGCGTCAATGCGGCTTCCACGAATGCTTCGATCGTTTGATCGGTGGGCATCACGATGACGTTCACGTTTTCTTGGAAGGCGTCGTCCACATCTGATGCGGGTGACTGGAAGAGTACGACGTTTTGATCTTCCCGCACGGTCCAGCCTTGCGGGTACTGGATTTGATAGGTGCCGCCGTCATATGTCAAGAAGTTGGCGGATACCGTTGCCGATTCGCCGATGGACGCTGTGGGGGTGCTTTGAGCCGTTGTTTGCGCCGCGTTGGATCCAGCGGGTGACGCCGTCGGCGGGTTGGTTGGGTTGGTGACGCAGCCAGCCAGTAAAAGCGTGGACAAAAACAGGAATGAACAGAATCGGACGTTCATGTGATTCGGAACGCAAAGCCGGTATAAAAAGATACGCCGCTTGGTTCGGCACTGTTGGAAAAGTTGGGAAAACCAAGGGCTACGCGAACCGGCAAGGCAAGAAAAAAACGAAAAAAAATTGTGCTGCCCTGCCTCAGTCAACGTCATTCATTTTTTTTGTTTCAAGCCGAACGCCTTCTCTTTTTTTTTCTTTTATCCGCCAGTCGTTGAAAAAAGCCGCTTGGTTCCAACGGCTTCGACTATGGATGCGGGTCCATTACTTGATTTTTTCTTCCACGACTCGCGCGAGGTTGCGGAATACCTGCATGCCTTGGCCTTCTTTCGGCGTGGGCTCGCCTTTGCGTTTGAGTTCGTCGGCTTTTCGGTGCCACAGCGGGTGGTTCTCGAAATCCAGGTAGCCTTCCGGGTGCGGCATGAGTCCGAAGACGCGGCCCGTCGGGTCGCATATGCCGGCGATGGCTTGCAGCGAGCCGTTGGGATTGTCGGGATAGACTTGCGTCGGGTTTCCTGCGGTGGACGATTTTTGCGCGTATTGCGCCGAGACCTGGCCGTCTTTGAACAACCGGATGAGCGTACTTTCGCCTTTTGCTGGAGAGGCGGAGCCGAAGCGGTCGTAGACGGTGAAGCGGCCTTCGCCGTGGCGCACGGGTAGTTCTAATTGTTCCACGCCTTGGAAGGCGGGGCATTTGGAGGGCAGTATCTTGAGTTTGACCCACCGCATTTCGAACTTGCGGGAATAGTTGAACGTCAACGTAGCCGTTTGTTCGCCGTACCGGCCGTCGAATGCCGGAAGCATGCCCAGCTTTACAAGGCATTGGAATCCGTTGCACGCGCCGTATACAATTCCGCCGTCCTGCACGAACTGCGTTAAATGCTCGACAAACGGTTTGCCTTGTATGCGGGTGGCCTGAATCAGGTCCGCCAGGGCTTTGGCCGAACCCAGGTCGTCGCCGTGGAGGAAGCCGCCGGGAAAGTGGACCAAGTCGGCGTCGAGGCATTGTTTGCCGGAGAGCAGGTCGCGGATGTGGACGATGCGGGAGTCGAATCCGGCGCGAAGGAAGCCCACGTTGGCCTCGGCTTCGCAGTTAAGCCCTTCTCCGGTCAATACGATGGATTTGGGTTTGTTGGGCATCTTTTTCCACGTTTGACTTTTCTTTTTGCGTAGTATTTTTTTCTTTTTTTTTTATGCGGCACTATTTCTTTTATTTTTTTCGCTTTTTCTTCAATTTTTTTTTCTTTTACTTCGAATTTTTTCTCATTTTTTTTTTGTTTTCAGGTTTCTTTTTTTTTTCTTTAAACCTTGATTTCCGGCAGGTCTTCCCTCAATGGCTTGGTGTAGGCGTCGCTTAAGTCTTGCAATTTCATGCCCTCCATTTGGCCTTCCAGCGTCTTGACGGTGATGATCTTATTTTTGTTGACGGTTCCGATTTTTGCAAACGCCACGCGGCTTTTTAGTGAAGCCTCAAAGACGTCTTTGTTTTCCGGCGGCACCGTGACGAGGAAGCGGTTCTGCGTCTCGGACGTCCAAAGCAAGTCGCTGCGGCTGACGCGGTCTTTCGGCACGGCGGAAAAGTCCAAATCCGCGCCCAGTCCGGCGGCCAAAGAACATTCGCTCACGGCCAACGCGAGGCCGCCTTTTTGGACGTAGTACGCAGAAGCCAAGTGGGGTAAGGCGTTTTGAACCGTTTGGAAGGTCTTTTTGCTTTCTTTGGGGTCAACGTGGGGCAGGTTTCCGCTTTGTGAATGCAGTTGTTCGGCGTATTGGGAACCGCCCAATTCGTTTTTGGTAAGGCCGATGACGTAGATGAGGTCGCCGGGTTGCTTGAAGTCGATGCTCTTGGTCCGGGTGTAGTCGTTGATTTTGGCCACCAGCGATATTAGCAGCGTGGGCGGAACGGAAATCTTGTGCGTTTTGCCGTCTCTTTCGTAGGTCAAATCGTTTTTCATGCTGTCTTTTCCCGACGTGAATGGGATGCCCAATTCGACGGCATAGTCGTACATGCCTTGGCAGAGGCGCACCAGTTGGGCCAGTTTGTATTTGCCGTCCGGGTTCTTTTCGGAAAAGACGGAATCCGGCACGCAGAAGTTGTCGCATGCACACCAGAACGTGTCCGTGTCCGGCAACCGGGCACCCAATGCGATGAGTTTGCCAACGGCTTCGTTGAACGCGCACAAAGCGGATTGGCGGCAGTCTATGTCGCTGTATTTGGGATAGGTTGCCTGGGACGTGGCCACGGCTTCCTTGCTGTCCAGGAAAACGGGCCGGATGAGCGAAGCGGGCGTGTTGACTTGGCCGTTGATGCCGAAAACTGGTGCCAGCAGCGTGCCGCCTTTGACGTTGTGGTCTTTCTGTCGGAAGACCCATTCCTTACTGCAGACGTCCAATGCCGACAAGACCAGCTTGGTCGCGGCGAAAACCGTATGGACGGGCAGGGTTTTCTGGGGGAATTGCGCCGGTCCCCGCCATTCGGCCTGCAAGCGTTTTCGGGGCACGCCTTTGTGCAGGAATTCCAAGTCAAGGTACGCGACGGGTTTTCCGTTGTAGTGGACTTCGAAGAATCCGGAATCTGTGAACTCGCCCAACACCGTGGCATCCACCCCGCGCTCTTTAGCCAACGCCAAAAAAGCTTCGATGTGCGCGGGTGGGACGACGAGGCTCATGCGTTCCTGCGCTTCGGACACCAGGATTTCCCACGGCTGCAATCCGTGGTACTTCAACGGGGCAAAGCCTATGTCGATGCGCACGCCGTCTGAAAGCCGGGCCATTTCGCCGAAGGACGAACTCAAGCCGCCGGCGCCGTTGTCCGTAATCCCGCGTACCCATCCGTTGTCCCGGCAAACGGCGAGAAAATCCAGCATGCTTTTCTGCACGATGGGGTCTCCAATCTGGACTGTGGTGACTGGCGTGCGTTCGTTGCGCTCAACCGATGACATGGTGGCGCCGTGGATGCCGTCTTTTCCGATGCGCCCGCCCACGGTTACGGCCAAGTCTCCGGGCACGGCGCGTTTTTCAGCCGTTTCCTGTCCGCCGATTTTGGCTTTTACCAATCCGCCTGTGCCGCAGTAGATCAGAGGTTTGGCCATGAAGCGCGGATCAAACGAAAGGCCGCCGCTGATGGTGGGGATGCCGCACTTGTTGCCGCCGTCTTTGACACCTGCAACTACGCCTTCAAAAACCTGGCGGGGATGCAGCGTCTTGGGTGGCAGCGGCCCGTCGTGGTGGGGGTCGCCCAGGCAGTAATAGAACTGGTTGAACCACAAATCGGCGCCGCCCATTCCGACGCCGGCGACGTCGCGGTTGTTGCCCACGATGCCCGTCAAGGCACCGCCGTACGGGTCCAACGCGGATGGGGAGTTGTGGGTTTCCACCTTGAACGCGAAATGGTAGTCGTCGTTGAACTTGACCACTCCGGCGTTGTCCTTGAATACGGATACGAGCCACGGGCATTCCGGCGAGACTTTGGTGGTGGCAGAGGCTATGTAGGTTGGAAAAAGGCCTTCGATGGTCTGGGTCTTTCCGGTCTGCAGGTCCTTGTACTCGATGGTTGCGGCGAATTCCTTGTGTTTGCAGTGTTCCGACCACGTCTGGGCGAACACTTCCAATTCCACGTCGGTCGCTTTTTCGGTCAGGCCGAATTTCTTGCGCGCCTCGAGGAACCTTTTGTCCCTGTAGTGTTTCTGGATGGCTTTCAGTTCGTCGAGGTTGAGGGCCATCTGGCGGTATTGGTTGAGGATTTCCAGTTGCTGGTCCGAATAAGCGGCGAGGGCGATTTCTTCCACCGCCGGCTTGTGCGGGTCGACGACTTTCGGAACGGTAGCCGGCACGCGCTCGCCGGACCGGAACTTTTCCGCCGCAAGGATGATGAATTGCTCGATAAGGGGGTTGCCCAATAGTTGTCTTGCGATTTTCTGGCCGTCTTCTGCCGACAATTTCTTCCCAGCGCGAAAGAGGTACTGCGTGGCCGAATACACGTTTTCCTCATCGGCTAACGATCGCTGCAAGACGGCGGAGGCGACTTGTTTTGCGGTCTTGCCGACGGCGTCCGTCACTCCGGGCTTGAAGCGCTTCTCGATCAGCAAGTCGAAGTGGAACGGGTTTTCCGACACCCACGCTTTGTGGTAGGCGGGTTTTTCGACGACTTTGTCGCTGTAGGCGTCCGCCAGTTGCTTCAGTTCGTCCGGCGTCACGACGAAATCCAAAGAATAAATCGACAAGGAGTAGCTTTCGGTGACCGGAATGCCCAATAGGCTTTGGATTTTTTTGGCCAATGCCGGCTCTTCGCGGAGGCCGACTTCGATGCGGTGAACCATGGTTTTTTTCAGCCCGGTTTTGCACCCGTTTTCGGACAGAATAAGGACAACGGGTGTTAGGCTTTCTGCAAAGACCGATTTAAAGACGTTCTGACGATTGCTCAATCCTCACGTGGGCGGGCGTCGCGTGCCTTTCGGGTGGCATAACTCGAATAGGATCTTGTAGGCGTTGGGCAAATCGTCTTCGTCCACGAAGATCAGCATCTCCGGCACGCAACTGGTAATCTCGTAAATGTTGATGTTGTGTCGCGACAACTGGCCGCACAACACGTACATGATGCCCGGCGTCTTTACGGCGGCCGGATGCAGGTGCATGTTGATTTCAGCCATTCCCCGCTGCACTTTCAACACGAGGCGCGCCGGAATCAAGTCCAGCATCTTTTCCACGTTTTTGCCGTCGATCAAAAGCTTGATGGATTCCTCGCCTTGCACGATGCGCAGAGTCTCGCCCCGCTCGTAATGCACCAGTCCGAAGAGTTTGGGCAAGATGCTTTGCGTCTCGGCGCCCTTGACCAGTGCTAGGCTGGCAATGTGGCTCTTGGCCGACAGGCTTGAATGGGCGACGATGTCTCCGGCTTTTTCGTAGATCTTGCGCACGGGATTCTCGTGCGGGTACCTTCGGATGGCCGAAATCAACGCGTGCTCGGAGGCATCCAGGCCCGTTTTGCGCAATTGACGCGCCAAGGCGCGGACGTTGATGATACCCCGCTGCAAGTCCAACTGCAACGAGGGATCGGCGTCGATGCGCTTCCAAACCGAATTCTGGATATTTGTCATTTTATGTTATTTTTTGTCAATTGCTTATATTATTTTGCATTTTTGTCACAGTTTATAAATAGCTGCCGCGGCCTGTTGGATGTATGCCGTCCATTGACCATCGGGTCCGCATTTTTGACACTACCTTGCGTGACGGCGAGCAGTCTCCGGGTTGTTCCATGACGCCGGACGGCAAGTTGGCCGTGGCCCGTCAGCTGGAACGTTTGGGGGTGGACGTGATTGAAGCCGGTTTCCCGGTGGCGTCGCAAGACGACTTTGACGCCGTTGCCTGCATCGCCCAGGAAGTACGCACGCCTATCATCGCCGCGTTGTGCCGGACCAATGCCGCGGACATCGAAACGGGCGCGAAAGCCATCCAATCGGCCCAGCACCCTCGGCTCCACACTTTTGTCGCCACGTCGGACATCCACATGCGGGACAAGTTGCGCATGCAGCCGGACGAGGTCATCCAGCTCATCAAGACCATGGTGCGGCAGGCTTGCGATTTTATTCCCGACGTGGAATTCAGCGCCGAAGACGCGTCACGCAGCGACCCGGAATTCCTCAAGCGCGCGGTCCTTGCAGCCGTGGACGCCGGCGCCACCACCATCAACTTGCCGGACACTGTCGGTTACGCCCAACCCGATGAATACGGCGCCATGATACGCTCCATCTCAGAATTGCCCGAATGCCGCGACGTCGTCATATCCGCGCATTGCCACGACGATTTGGGCCTTGCCGTGGCTAATTCGCTTGCCGCCGTTAAAAGCGGGGCCCGCCAGGTCGAATGCACCATCAACGGCATCGGCGAGCGGGCTGGCAACGCGTCGCTTGAGGAAGTCGTCATGAACCTCCGCACGCGCTCCGGCTATTTTTCCGCCCAGACGGCCATCCAAACTCCGGAGCTTTACCGCACCAGCCGCTTAGTCAGCGAGTTGACCGGTTCGTCCGTCCAGCGCAACAAAGCCATCGTGGGCGCCAACGCGTTCGCGCACGAAGCCGGCATCCACCAGCACGGCATCTTGGCGAACCGCGCCACGTACGAGATCATGTCAGCTGCCGACGTCGGATGGTCAGGCATTGCCATGGTCATCGGAAAACATTCGGGCCGTCATGCCATCCAATCCATCCTGGCGTCAAGCAGCATCCGATTGGACGAACTCCAACTGGTCGAATTGCTGGCTAAAGTCAAGGATTTGGCGTCACGGCAGAAAGACGTGGGTTCCGAAGACGTGTTGGCCATGGCTGAGACCATGTTGCAGCGCGAACGCAAAGTCGCGTTTGAAATCACGGACTTCGTCGCCGTCACCGGTGACAAAGTGCCGGCCACTGCCACATTGAAACTCCGCATCGGATCGGACGAGCGCACCGCGTCTGCACACGGCATCGGCGTGGTGGATGCGTGCTTTTCCGCGCTCAAGTCGTCCTTGGGTACTCCCGCTCGCCTGACCCGTTATTCTCTGGAAGCCGTGACAGGCGGGTCCAACGCGTTGGCCAGCATCCGCGTGGAGTTGGAAGACGCCCAAGGCCGCCGGCACAGCGCGCGGGCAGTGCATGAAGACGTCGTCGTGGCATCACTGAACGCCCTGGCGTCCGGATACAACCGCGTCATCGTCGCAGGTGAAAGCCGTGGCTGAACGCGTCTTTGTCAACGGCCAGTTTTACGATCCCCACAAGGTGCCGTTCAGCGTCTTTGATCACGGTTTGCTGTATGGCGACGGCGTGTTCGAAGGCATCCGCATCATTTCCAACGGCATCTTGCTGTTGCAGGCGCACATCGACCGGTTGTACGAATCCGCCCGGCACATCGGCATGTCTATGCCCTACGCTCCGGAACAAATGCGGGAACATGTGTTGCAGACCGTTGGCCAAAGCGGGCTTTCCGATGGGTATGTCCGCCTCGTCGTGACGCGCGGCGTCGGCGATTTGGGCATCAACCCGGCCCGCTGCAAAACGCCTACCGTGATCATCATCGCATCCAAACTGGCGTTGTACCCGGAAGAATTCTACCGCAAGGGTTTGGACGTGCACATCTGCCAGACGCGCAAACCCGCGGCCAGCCAGATGCCGGGTGCGGCCAAGACCTGCAATTACATGAACAACATTTTGGCCGCAACCGAGTACGTCGCCGCCAACTGCCAGGAAGGCCTGCTCTTGACGCCGGACGGCTTCGTGTCAGAAGCAACAGCGGACAACGTTTTTTTCATCCGGGGCGACACGGTGTTCACCCCTAGCCTGGATACTAACTGCCTGCCCGGCATCACGCGCGCCCAAGTGTTACGCATCGCACGCGAACAAGGTTTCAACACGGAAGAAGGCCGCTACTTGCCGTCCGATTTTCTTTGCGCGGAGGAAGTCTTTCTCACGGGCACCGGAGCGGGCATCATTGCCGCTAGGCGGATCAATGGCCAATCCATCGGCTCCGGTTGCATGGGTCCCAAGACCGAACGGCTCCGCAATGCGTACGAAGCCGCCATTCCATCGCTTTTGACCCCGGTGACTACCCATGGCGTCTTTGAACTTGTTCAATAAAGTCTGGAACCGCCACGCCGTGCGCCAACTGCGAAGCGGCCAAACCCAGCTTTTCGTCGGCCTTCACCTGATTCACGAAGTCACGACCCCGCAGGCCTTTGCCATGCTACCTGAAAAAGGCTTGTCCGTGCGCCATCCGGAACTGACCGTGGCTACGTGCGACCACATCGTGCCCACGGTAAAGCTTGAGCGGCCGTTTGCCGACCCCTTGGCTGAGACCATGATGGCCCACTTGGAAAAAAACGTAAAAAGCAACGCAATTCGTTTTTTCGGGCCGGATTCGGGACGCCAAGGCATCGTACACGTCATCGGACCTGAATTAGGTTTTACCCAGCCCGGCATGGTCATCGCCTGCGGCGACTCCCATACTTCCACGCACGGCGCATTCGGCTCCATCGCTTTCGGCATCGGCACCACGCAAGTACGCGACGTGTTGGCAACGCAGACGCTGGCGGTCACCCGTCCCAAGGTTCGTAAAATCAACGTCAACGGCCGCCTCCCACACGGCGTGTACGGCAAAGACGTCGTGCTTTCCATCATCCGCAAACTCGGCGTCAACGGCGGCATCGGATTCGCGTATGAATACGCCGGCTCAACCATTTCCGACATGTCGATGGAAGCGCGCATGTCTATCTGCAACATGAGCATCGAAGCCGGCGCGCGCTGCGGCTACGTCAACCCGGACCAAACGACTTTTGATTACATCCGCGGCCGGCCATTTGCCCCAAAAGATGATGCATTTGACGCGGCCGTGGCGTATTGGAAGTCCGTGGCATCGGCACCCGACTCCGTCTTTGACGATGCAGTCCAACTGGACGCCTCTTTGCTTGAGCCAACGGTCACTTGGGGCATCCACCCCGGCCAATCCGTGTGCATATCCGAACGCATTCCTCGCGTGTCGGACTTTCCGGAAACCGACCGCATAACGTCCCAAAAGGCGTTGGACCACATGGGTTTTGCTCCCGGACTACCCATCGCCGGAACCCCCATCGACGTGGCATTTATCGGCTCGTGCACGAACAGCCGCCTATCTGATTTGCGGGAAGCCGCACGCGTCATCCGGGGAGGCCGGACGGTCAAACATGGCGTGACGGCATTGGTGGTGCCGGGTTCGCAGACCGTCGCATCGGCGGCGCACGCCGAAGGACTTGACCGCGTTTTTATCGAAGCGGGTTTTGAGTGGCGGCAAGCCGGGTGCTCCATGTGCCTAGCCATGAACCCCGATCGGTTGGTGGGCAACCAGATGTGCGCCTCGTCGTCGAATCGCAACTTCATCGGCCGCCAAGGAAGCCCCACCGGACGCACGCTTTTGATGAGCCCGGCCATGGTCGCGGCAGCTGCTTTAGAAGGCCGAGTGGTCGACGTGCGTGACTATCTCCAAGCCGAGGTGCAGCCTGCATGACTTTCGTGCCACGAAAAGCCATTCCGATTAAATTTGCCGATGGGAATCGTATCAGCGATGCCACGTCACTTCAAGACGTCCCAATCGAAGACCCGTCGCATCAACTGCCGACACCGTATTCCGTCCAGCCGTCCCGAATTTCGTGCGTGGAAGGAAGCGGCATCGTCATCCGCGGCAACGACATCGACACCGACCGCATCATTCCCGCGCGGTACCTGAAAGCCGTGACGTTCGACGACTTGGGAGGCCAAGTCTTCTACGACGAGCGTTTTGACGAAAAGGGCCATGCCAAAGCGCATCCGTTCAACGACGCCCGCTTCAGTGGCGCAAGCATCCTTTTGGTCAACCGGAATTTCGGCTGCGGTTCGTCGCGCGAACACGCGCCGCAGGCCTTGATGCGTTGGGGCATCCATGCGTTCGTGGGCGAATCGTTCGGCGAGATTTTCGCCTCCAACTGCATGGCATTGGGCATCCCCGCGGTTACCGCTACAGCTGCCGACATCGGCACGCTCATGTCTTTTGTCGAAGGCAATCCGTCGGAAAAAATCGACGTGGACGTCGCAACCGGTACGCTGCGCTTTGCCGGAAAAACCGTTGCCATTCAAATGCCTGAATCCACGAAAAACGCGCTCGCATCCGGCAGCTGGGATTCGTTGCAATCGCTACTGGACGCCGGAGAGCAAATCGAGGCCACGGCGGCGCAGTTGCCTTACTTGGGATTCAATACGTGGACCCGCATGGAGACGGCTTCAAAATGACTCAAACCTATCGCATCGCCGTGATTGAAGGCGACGGCATCGGGCCTGAAATCGTCACGGCGGCACGCAACGTGCTGCAAGCCGTGGCTCAGCGCAACGGTCTTTCGTTTGAATTCATCGACGCGCCCGCCGGGGCATCCGTCTACCAAAAAACGGGCCAGGCCTTGTCGCAAGACACGCTCTCAAAATGCCGGGATGCCGATGCCATCATCAAAGGACCCGTCGGCCTGCCTTCCGTCACGCCCGGCGTGGTGGAGCGCGAAGTGGTATTGGGACTGCGGCAGGATTTGGATTTGTACGCCAACGTGCGGCCCATCCGCCTCTACTCGTGCTTGAAAGACCAAAGCCCGTTGCGTGCCGACAAGGTCGAAAACGGTGTGGACATCTTGTTCGTCCGCGAGAATTCGGAAGGCCTGTATTCGCGCCAAGGCTTGAAGGACGACGCCGGCGCGACAGACGTGAGCATCTATTCTCAAAAAGCCGTGGACCGCATCCTACAATATGCGTTCGATGCGGCCAAGAGCCGGCGGAAAAAAGTCACGTCCGTTGACAAGGCCAACGTGCTGAAGACCAGTTTGTTTTGGCGGGAACGCTTCCAAGAAATGGCTAACGCGCATCCCGATGTCCAAACCGAGTCGATTTACGTGGACGCCATGTCGCAGTACTTGATCCGCTGCCCCTCCAACTACGACGTGGTCGTGACGGACAACCTATTTGGGGATATCTTGACGGATGAGGCGTCGGAAATCATCGGTTCATTGGGCTTGGGGCCCGGCGCCAATTTGAACCCGGAAGCCAAAACCGGCATGTTCGAGCCGTTGCACGGTTCGGCTCCTGAAATCGCAAGCTCGGACGTGGCGAACCCCATCGGCATGATCCTCTCGATGAAACTCATGCTGGACTTCTTAGGCCAACCGGACGCCGGAAAGCGCGTCGACCAAGCGGTCCAAACCGTGCTGGAACAAGGCTACCGGACGGCGGATATTGTCGGAAATACTTCGACTTCAATGCAAGTCATAGGAACTTGTCGGATGGGGGATTTGGTTGCCGCTGCGGTCTTGGTATAGGCTGGCCCGAATCAGGGTGCTGGCCCCTTTGAGTGTTGGTGGAAATTCAGCGTACGCAGAGTTGGCCGACGCAACCGTACGGTTTGACGTAGCCCATTTCATCAACCCAGTTGTTGCATGCGTGGTTCTTTGAAGAAAAACGCCTCCAAATGCTTTGAAAAAGCACTACATGCCTCTTTGGTTTCTGGCCACCAACACCGGTGGGGACCACTATCATGTGCGTGTAAAATTAACAAGCGTGGCCTCAGCGAAGCGAAGGCCAAACGCCCGGCTCAACTCCGCTGCAACGAACACCTTTCATGCCTGCACCCGAGCCATTGGACTGTATCGAGTTAAGGAAGGTTTAACTACCCGAATGGCTGGATACCGGTATGGCCCTTCTCGACCTAATAGTAATCGTGCTGGCCGGATTCATTTCTGGCACGGTTGTTTATTACAAGTACCGTCCGGGGTTGAAGCCACTGCTGGTTGTTTTTGCCGTGTTCATTCTCACCGCGTTCATTCCAACGGATAGCATCATCAAATCCTATTTGAGAGTCTTCTTGCTTTTTTTCCTCATCGGAAGTGGCCTGTACCATTTTACTCTTGGCAAAGTGAATAAAACTGAGAAGCAAGTGAAGCAAACGGAAACGCATGTGAACGCGAACCGGTGAAAGTGCCTCAATCATGAATCCGCAAAAAAAGGCCATCCTAGTATGGCTCGTTTCAGCCGTCGTTGTGTTTTCCCTTCTGTTTTTCTACGTTCAATCTAAAGTGGAAGGGCCAGCCCAAAGTGCGCAAGAACCCGTGTTCGTAAAGGACGGAACTTTCCGACTCGAGGGGGAAGTGGTTGTACCCCGCATGCGTCCGGATCAGTTGGGCGCGAACCTTACCCGCTACACCCACATCAAGACAAACGACACTTCGGTCGTCGTGTTTAACTACGCGAATGAATCGGAATCGAAAGAGTTGTTCCTCAAATACTTGGAACGGGAGCCGCCCCGACGTAAATTTCCGCTAACCGGCGGTCCGGACGTTTTTTTGCTGCCGCCAAGTGACCAAAACACGACCAGGATTTATTGGTTGTTTCAAACCCACCACGTTTTGATATCATTACCTGGAAACCTCTCTGCGTCCAATCACTACCGATTCGTGGAATATTATCTCAAACTGTACCGGCCTACCGGGCTTGACTGAAACGAAACCGTAAGCAGTCTTGGCAACCCATTCAGGTTCCGGGCTAAAGTCGGAACTCCCGTGCGATGCTCTGACCAATTCTCAGGTCATTATTTACGGCAGGAAATCCTGTGCCTGGATTTTGTCCGGCAAGTACGTCTTGGAGATGTACTGCAGGTTCTTGGAACTCAAGGCCTGGATTTCGGCTTTCAATTTCTTTTCCAAGAAGAGGTTGATCTCGCGTTGCCATTCCTTGGTCTTGAACCAGTCGTACGCCTTCATTTCTTGCGCGCGCTTGATGTCGACTTCCTTTGCTTTGATCGTCACGGCGGATAAGTCGTAATGTTCGATGTCCGACGTGGACATGCCTAGGAACTTCATTTCAGGACAGCCGAGGCGCTCGGATTCGTGCGCCAACGCCATCGAGCCGTACTTCATCGTGCTGTAGATGTACCATCCATAGGGGTCGCTGTCCGTAAGACAGTAGATGGGCACCTTCAATTCGGCGCTGATGCGTTGCAGCAACCGGCGCGCGCCGCGGGCGGCCTGTCCCGCCGTGGTCATCAACAAACACTTGTTCTGTTTCCAGTAGTCGTCTTCGTTGAGACGGTCAAAGATGGCGTTTTTTTCGGCGACCAAGACGTATTCGATTTCTGAATCCACGAACTCGATCTGCTCCACGATGGAAGGCACGGCCCAACCGCCGGAACCCATGCGTTCCAAATCGATGGTGTCCACTTTGTCCCGCACGCGGTCCTTGACTTTCAAGGTGCCTGCCATGCGGCCTTTCGGTTCGGCACGCAAGTGGAGGCGTTCACGGAAGGTGTTCAAGGATACTTCCAGATCGACGATGGCGCCGTCGGATTCCTTCTGTTCGTCAATTGTGTCCTCCTTGGTGCCTGCGATGGTGTGTTTCTTGGCGTAGTACAAGTCACGAAGCGTGGCCGTCAAATTGTTGGCCAACAAGTCTTTCTTGACGTAGGATGCCACAAGGAGCGTCTGCATGAATCGTCGGGAGTGCGCCACGTTGAACAAGTAGCGCTTGGCAATTTTGTCGCCCAGCATGATCTGTTTTTGTTTTTCGTCGTAGAACACGTTGCCCGAGCCGCGGATGGGTATGTCCAAGTGGGGGTTTTGTCCGGCTTCGATTTCCTTGACCAGTTCCTGGCCCAGTTCCGCAATCTTGATGTCGATGAGCGCCGCTTTTTCCTTCTGCGTCAAATCCTTCTCGTTTTTTTTGGCCGCCATGGGGTATCTTCTCCTGATTCAGTGAGCATTTCGTTGCGTTTTCAGCGTTGGCGTTTGTTTGCATCCATCTTTTTTTAAAAAGTTTTTGCCTTCAGTTTTTCCTATTTTCCTAATATTTTGTTCTTATCATTTTTCTTTTTTTTCAAAAGTTTTGAGTTTGCAGTTTTTCTTTTTTGAAAATCGTTTTTGCTTGGCGGATTCATCCTTCGTTTTTCACTTCTTCTTCGAATTGGTTTTCGATTTCTTCCAAAGCCTTTTCAGCTTCAGGGTCTCCTTCTTCCTGCGCTTCCAGTAACGCGGTGCGCTCTTCCGCGATTTTCTTGAGTTTGGGTTCCAACGCCGAGGCCTTATGCCCGGTGACGTCTTCGAGGGCTTTGGCGATTTCCTTGATGTATTTGAAGAAGATGAGCCGGCGGCGTTCCTGCTCTGCGGCTTTTGCCAAACCATGCAGGTAGGTGGAGATGTCGCGTGCGGCTTCCATCAAGGCGAACCGGATTTCCGACACGATTTCTTCTTCGGCCGAAATGGCCAATTTGCCGGCACCGGTGTAGGGCACATAGACGGATACGAAGTTGACCAGGATGGTCACGGGCATGGTCTCAAATTCCTTCAAGTCGTACCGGTTCAAATCGAGGCTTTTGAACGCCTCGGTGATGGCGCAGTTGCCCGCGTCGAACAACAGGGGCACGCGGTTGGCAAAACGTACCAATTCGCCTTTGCGCGATTCGTTGACTTGTTGTCCTGATTTTCCACCGTACGCGATGGCCACTTCCACGCTGAATGGGATGCCGCCGAGAAAGACGCGGGGCTTGCGTTCGACGACTTTGAGTTTTTCCGGTTCCAGCAGGTTCTTGAGAGATTTTTCAAGTTGGTCTTCACCTATTGGGATAAGCGCGTCGGTTTCCGGCGCAATCCATTTGACCTTTTGGAAGTTCTTGACCAGTTCCTCCGCCTCGGCCCACGCCAACGCCTTTGGGGCGCGTTCGAGGTCCACGGCGGGCATGAGGGATTGCAGTTCCTTGACTTTTTCCGCGCTCACACGGGTAAAATCCGATACGAGGAATGAGGAAATCTTTCTTCCGGTCGTGACTTGGGCCATGTCCATCAAGTCCGACGTGGTGATGCCCAACGGGTGCGGTTGGACGTTTTTCGGCTTCTTGGGGATGTCCTTGCTGGCCCGCGGGAAGACCGTGATTTGGTTGTCGGGTTCGACCAGCGTAATCTGGCAGTGGGGATTCGCCAACGCCGTGCGGCGTAAATACTCATACGAGCCGTATTCGGAGCGGTTGTACCCCACTTCCGCATACTCGGCTTCGACGCGTAGTCCCTTGAATTTTCCGGCGTACTCTTTTTCGTCCGTGATGGCAGGTTCATTGCTTTTGATGTCGACGGACACCTGGCACTCATAGACTTTGCCATCGCCCAGACCAGTCTTGACTTTCGTCGGCTTTCCAGTCGTGATTTGGGCAAAAAGCGTGGCGTATGCGGCACCGATGCCTTGTTGGCCGCGTCTTTGGGCGCGCTGCGAGAATTTCGAGCCCGCCAACAGTTTGCCGAGGGCCTGTCCCACGTTCTTTTTAGGGATGCCCGTGCCGTTGTCCTCGACCACGAGGCGGTAGTGGCCGTCGGGCAGTTCCGCGATTTCCACCCGGATTTCGGGCAGGATCTTGGCGTCTTCGCACGAGTCCAAGCTGTTGGTGACGAATTCGTGCACCAACGTGGTCAAGGAACGGATTTTGCCGGAGTACCCTAGCATCTGGCGGTTTTTCTTGAAGAATTCTGCGACGGAGTACTCGCGGAACGACTTTTCGAGTTCCTCGCGTGTCGGCGCCTTTTCCTGGACTTTCTCTGTCTTTGCCGCTTTCTGGGTTTTTTCAGCCATGGTCAATCAATCCGGAATGGTCGGTTTTGGTGATTCGTAATCGGACGATTCGGTGGGTTTTAAACTTTATTCTCCTGTTTTTGGTTTTTTTTTTGCATTTTTTTCCAAATTGGTTTGAATTATTTTGCTTTTTTTGAGGATTGTTTTAAAGTTTTTTTTTGTTTTCAATAGAGGAAATGGTTTTTTTTGACTTTTTGAAAAATGTTTTTTTTTTATAGCATTTCTCTTTTTTTTTCTTTTTTTCCGTGATTGCGGAAATGAATATTTGGTTTGACTTGACTTACATCAACCGCTTCTTACGGTGGTTCTCTTTTTCAAGGTACGCATACACGCCGTTGTGCTCGGAGCCTTCCAACAACCGCAGGACCGCTTCTTTGGCGGACTTGATGTCGTCAAACTCGCCCAAAATCGCGATGGAGTTCGATCCCACGGCAAGGTACGCGCCGGACAACTCCTGCAGCTTCTTCTTGGCGCCGCCGCCCAATCCGATGACGCGGGCCTTGTAACGGATGATTTTTTTCTCGTTGCCGCGGAATGCGTCGTGCAAGTTGACGATGTCCATGAAGTATTGGTCGGAAAACAGCTTGAAGGCCTGTTTGGTCAAGAATCCGTGGCCCAACGCCGCCAAGACTTGTTCGGCCACCCACTCGGTGCCGCCTTCGCCCTCGATGGACACCTCACGGTCCTGGATGGACAGCTCAACTTGGCCGCGGGAACCGATTTCATTCAACAGCTTGTTGTTGTTTCGGCTCAAGGCGGTGATGGTCCGTTGGGGAAGCGAAAGGATGCGCATGGTTTGTAATCCTCCAGCCGTTACATTGGCGGAGCTAATGGGTCTTACTAATGGATTCGTGTTAAAATACGTTATTGTGGTTTTCGGTCGGAAAATTCACTTATGCCCAAAGCGTTTGAGCGGAAACGGCCTCGATTTTTGCGTTATCGGCTTTTCTTGTCCCGGTTTTCCGCTTACGCTTTTTTTCGATGGAAACGGTTTTGTTTCATTGATTAGTCCCTTCCATTTCGTCGTTTCTTTTCCTACGCCCATTTCATCCAATTTGGCTTTGAATGCATCCATTCTAAACGGTTTTTCCAGGAAATGCATCGGCGGCGCTGCTAAATAGGTCGTATTGTGATGCTCGACGAATGCCCTCATGGATTTGGGGTCGTCCCAATCGCCTGCCCTCCCGCTGATGCCCAAAACATGGACGTGGTGGTTACCGGATTCACGCACGTTGGTCACCAGTTGCGCGCCCGTCATTCCCGGCATGTAAAAATCGGTCACGAGCAAATGCGGGTGATGTTCTTTGATCAACGCTTTCGCTTCTTCCGCATTCGCTGCTTGATGGACCTTAAAGCCAAACCCTTTTAGAAATTCGCTCACTAATCGTCGGGGCATCGGTTCATCATCGACTACAAGCGCAATTTTTCCTTCGGCCATGTTATCCCTGTCTTTATTCTGTCCAAAACACCTTTAAGCATTCCCATCCACCGCAACCGTATGGCAAGCCCAGATTCCATCCGCGTGCGAGCCCCCGCCACCACCGCCAACATGGGTGCGGGTTTTGACGTCTGCGGCATGGCGTTGTCCGAACCGTTCGACGACTTCACCTTTACTAAAAGCGGTTCTTGGACGGTAACGAACGAAACCGCGTACTTGGCCGCAACGGATGTGGATCAAAGCGTGTTTGCCTTCGTCTGGAAAGCCATGAAAAACCAATTCAACCTCTCCGGAAGCCTTTCCATTGCCTGCCAAAAGGGCATCAAGCCCTCGGCGGGCATGGGTTCCTCCGCGTCGGAAGCGTCCGCCACCGCCTTTGCCGTGAATGAGATTTTTCAACTGGGCCTCTCAAGGGAAGAATTGGTCTTCTGGGCCGGCCACGGTGAGGCCTTTGCCGCAGGCCAGCCGCATTACGACAACGTGGCGCCCGCCGTCCTGGGTGGTGTCACCATCACCTACTCTACAAATCCACTAAAGGTCAAGCGGTTGGACGCGCCGGATTTGGAATGTCTGTTGGTCATCTCGGAAAAAACCAAACCGTCGACGGCCTTTGCCCGAAGCGTGCTGCCCGAATCGGTGCCGCGCAAGGACGCGCTGGCGAACCAATTCACGCTGGCAAAACTGCTGGTGGGCCTCTTCGGCCAGGATGCGGCCTTGGTAGCCGATTCGTTGGATGACCGCATCGTTGAGCCGGCGCGCTCGAAAGCAGACATCCTTCCGTATTTGATTGAACTGAAAGCCGTGGTCAAAGAGCATGGCTTTGGTGCGGCCGCATCGGGTGCCGGGCCCACGTTGATTTGCATGGGCCTGCAGACGAATCCGGATTTGGAATCCGCGGTCAAGGCGCTATACGATGAAAAAGGCCTCAAGACTCAATTGGTGTGGACCAGGCCGTCCGTGCAAGGGGTGCACGCCGTATGAGCGGCATGGCCGATTCGAATGTCCAACTACAATGCTGCAAATGCGGCAAGACGTATCCCGCAACGGTAGCCGATTTTTCTTGTAGTTGTGGTCACTTGCTGGAAGTCCAATTGGACTTGACGGATTTGGGCGTGTCCCTTTCGGAATTCCAGGACCGGCCGGCGGACTTGGGGGTTTGGCGCTTCCGTGAAATGGTCCACCCGTTAGCCGACCCTCAAAAAATCGTGACGCGTGGTGAAGGCAACACGTTTTTGTATTCAACCGAGCGCGTCTCGGCCTTTGTCGGAGCAAAGACTTTTCTGAAACACGAAGGCGAGAATCCGACGGGCTCGTTCAAAGACCGCGGCATGACCACCGGCGTAACCGAAGCCATCCGCCGCGGCGCCAAGACGGTCATCTGTGCTTCAACTGGCAACACGTCGGCATCTTTGGCATCGTACGCGGCCATTGCCGGATTGAAATGCGTGGTGTTGATTCCGGATGGAAAAATCGCATTTGGAAAACTGTCCCAGTCGTTGGCCTACGGTGCTAAAGTCTTGCAAGTCAAAGGAAACTTCGACCAGGCCCTGGCTTTGGTGCGGCAGTTGGCGGAAGAAAAGAATTACTACGTATTGAATTCGGTGAATCCGTGGCGTTTGGAAGGACAAAAAACCATTGTATGGGAAACGTTGTTCCAACTGGGCCGAATAGGCGTTGGGACGGGCAATAATGGCAGCGGTGGCATCGGCGCGGGTCAAGAAGGTCTGCCGGATGGTCAGACGAACGATGGCCTAATCGGCTTGCCGGATTGGATCGTGGTGCCGGCCGGAAACCTGGGCAACATTTCGGCATTTGGAAAAGCCTTGAAAGAATGGCACGAATTGGGTTGGATTGACCGGATGCCGCGCTTGGCGGCTGTCCAAGCCGAAGGCGCCAACCCGCTGTATCGCACATGGAAAGCAGGCTCAAAAAGTTCCGGCATTTCGGACACGCTGCAAGCCGTCGAAAATCCGGAAACGATTGGCACGGCCATCCGCATCGGAAAACCTGTCAACTGGGTCAAGGCCCTTAAGTACCTCAAGCTTACGAATGGCGTTGTCGAGCAAGTGTCCGACCAAGAGATGATGGACGCCAAAGCAATGGTGGATGCGGCTGGCATCGGGTGCGAGCCGGCGTCAGCGGCTAGTGTGGCCGGAGCTAAGAAACTGTTGGATGCCGGAGTCATTGCCAAGACGGACCGTGTCGTGTGCGTCTTGACGGGCCACGTGTTGAAAGACGCGGACAACACGGTGAATTACCACCTCGGAAAGCTGCCGTATCCGTCGGCGTATGCGAACGCGCCAATCCTTGTGGATGCGTCGCTTGAGGCGTTGGAAAAAGCGTTGGCTTGATTTTTTTGACGTTTTGATTTCGCGCGCCATCTGTCAGCGCTTTTGTCGGAACGCGTATGCGGCGAAAGAGGCCATGACGCGGCCGGCCACGATTTGCACGACGGCGACTGATGCGGCCAGCGGGTTGAAGAATTGGGTTAGAAGCACGATGGAAAGCGAATTGTTCTTGTGGTATGCTAACGTCGCGTAGGCGATTCGTTCCTCCTGGTTTCGACTTACAAACCAACCGGCTAAAAACAGGATGCCGGCCATGGCCAAAAGAACGACGAACAGAAGCAGCGCATCCAGCGGGTTTTGGTGGAAAAAGTTGGCCACCGGCGCCGTCTGGCCCCAAATCAAGAAGGTCATCAGCAACAAGTTCGTGGGTTTTCTGTACGGCGCGATATTAGACGCCCAACCGGTTTTTTTCACCAAGAAAACGACGGCCATGGGTAAAAAGATGAACAGTGCAACCGTCTGGAATAGACCGATTGCATCCACGGGCACTTTTTGGCCGGCCAACAACAAGACCAAAAGCGGGGTTAAGACCGGGGCTAACACGTGCGACAACAACGTAAGGGAGGTGGCTTTGGCGGTTTTGCCTCCGTACAAGTCGACCATGGCTGGCACGGCGATTCCGGACGGCGCCACGGCGGCCAGGATGAATCCCACGAACAGTTCGGGTGGGAAAAAAGGCGCCACAAACCATGCGAGCAGTCCGGAAAGGCCGAATTGTATGGCGACGATTTTCACCGCGTTTGCGTCCAGTCCGCTTTTGAGGCTCTGCTGCAACGGCACGTCCAACAGGCTGACGGTCATGACGGCGAACAAAAGCGGCAACGCGTACGGAGTGAAAGCAAGGCCGCCTTGGGGCCACAGCAAGCCCAATACGATGGGCAACAACAGGAAAAGCCCGAGGTGGCGGTCCAAAAATAATGCCATTCTTTATCCCAGCAAGCCGTGCGTTTTGAGCGCTTCCGCGTGCAGTATGGCGCCGCCGGCAGCTCCTTGGATGGTGTTGTGCGACAAGCAGACGTACTTGATCCTTCGCGGACCGTCCAAACGGAGGCGGCCGATGGTCGTGGACATGCCTTTCCCATTGTTGACGTCCAAGCGATGTTGCGGACGGTTGGGCTCTTCTTTGTAAACGAGTGGCGCCTGCGCTGATGGAAGCTTCAAGGAGTGGATAGCGCCGTGGAATTCGTCCCACTCCTGGCGGACTTGCCTTATGGAAACGTCGCGCTCGAATTCGACAAAAACATTTTCCAAGTGGCCCTCCAACACCGGAACGCGGTTGCACGACGCGCTGACTTCGATTTTGGCAGGCTGGATACGGTCGCCGCTTTTGGCCAGTTGGCCAAGAATCTTGGGCGTTTCCTGCTCGATTTTTTCTTCTTCCCCGCTGATGAACGGGACGACGTTTCCAAGTGCGTCCAATGAAGCCACGCCGGGATAGCCTGCGCCCGAAAGTCCTTGCAACGTGGTGACGTGGACGCGTTTGACGCCCATTCCCATCAGCGGTTTGAGCGTTAATGCCAACGGAGTGGTGCTGCAGTTGGGGTCGCACGAGATGAAGCCGTCCCATTTGCGAGTTTTTCGTTGGGCCGTAATGAGGCCGTCGTGGTCGGGATTGACTTCCGGAATGACCAACGGGACGTCGGCGTCCATGCGGTGGGCTGACGCCTTGGAGATGACGGGTAATCCGGCACGGGCGAACGCTTCCTCGCATGGTCCGGCCAATTCGTTGGGCAGGCAGGAAAAAACCAAGTCAATTCCGTCCCTGCCGCTGCTACTTGCGTTGGCTTCTTTTTTGACGGCTTCAAGCGTGCACGCCACCACGGATTTCCAAGCAAACCCTTTGGGCATGGGCGTGTCCAAAAGCCAGTGGGCGGCCTCGGAGTAGCGTTTGCCGACGGAGCGCTGCGATGCGGCCAACACGGTGACGTCGAACCACGGGTGGTTTTCCAACAACTGGACGAAGCGTTGTCCGACGAAGCCAGTGGCGCCGAGGATGGCCGTTCGCATCATGATTTTTTCGACCCTAACTTCAATTTTATTTTGGATTTTTTGTGTTCGTCCAATTCGATGGTGAACGTGCTGCCATCGCCAGGCGTGCTTTGGACGTCAATGGCGCCGCCGAACTCTTTTTCGATTACGTGTTTTGCGATGTTGGTTCCGATTCCGCTGCTTCCACGACCGCTGAATCCCAGGTTAAATAATTGGTCTAATTCTTCTTGCGTCATTCCTTTGCCCGTGTCTTTCACCGACAGCCGGATTTTTCCATTCACATGCCCTATTTTTGCAGTCACGCGAACTTCTTCACGGCGGGCGCCAGTGAATTTGGGGTTTTGGCGGGCGTTCTTGATCAGGTTGTAGATAGCCAAGAAAAGCATGGGTCGTTTTCCGTTTACATAGACTTCTCGCGGGGCGTATATATGTTCTAAGTCCATCTGCTCCAATAACTTTCGTAGGCCAAAGCATTCCCTTTGCGGTTTTCCAATAGCTTGGAGGATCAAATGGATACTGTTTGCGTCGTGAAGTACGTCGTGCGCATTCTTTTCAAATTCCTCCTGGACTTGTCGTGTCTCAAAAATATTGGCCGGCATCCGCTTTAGCCCGGCGTATACCTCACGCGCATGCTGCTTCAACTCGGCGGCGTGGCGCTCCAGATGCTTGCGCAAGTGCTCAAAATCTTCCACGCCGATGGGGCGGGGTTCACCACGGTCTGATTTGAAGTGTTCACTGGGCGTTGCATCCATGTACGCCTTCATCTGAATCTGCTTCAATTGCATGTCAATAGTATCCAACGTCGTCGGGGTAGCGCGTGTCGAGATCATCCGGTCGTCGGGAATATACCGGAGCAAGTGCTTCATGGGCACAAACAATTCATGCAAGCGTGTCAGGTTCGTAATCCGGTTGCACAGGCGGTTGACGTGGACCATGCGATCGCGGATGGATTTAAACTCCGCATCCGCATAAGCGGGGTGGGCCATGATAGTGCTTACGAAACCCTTGATGGGGGTGGCCAAGTTAGGCAACTCATGGTGGATGATGGAGAGTTTGTCCAGGTAATCGAATTGGCGCGGGGCAGGTTTTTCCATAAAGTAGAATCATGCCAAAGGCGTTTGTTCAATGAATTCCGCATGCACCGCCTTTAAGGCTTTGTCCACGTCGGTTGCAGAGAGGGCGACGGTGATGTTGATTTCGGACGCGCCTTGGCAAATCATGCGCACGTTGATGTCAGAATCGGCAAGGGTCGCAAATAGGCGTTTGGATACGCCTGGCGTGTGGTTCATGCCTTCGCCCACCAAGCCCAACAAGCCGGCGTTGGACTGGATGGACACGTCGCGCACCGACACGTTTGCCTGGCCCAGCGCTTTTTGGAATTTGGCCAGGAATTTCTTGTCAAAACAAAGCGACAAGTCGGATTGCGACGTGCTGATGGCGTCGATGGGCAAGTCTTCGTGACGCAGTCGTTCGAACAGTAAGTACGCGACGCTGGAAACGTCCGAAAGCGAGCCCCCTTGGATGGTGACGATGCAGGCGTCGTGCTTGACCGCGACGGCCTTGGCAACTGTGTCGGCTTTTTTGCCTTCTTCGGCGATGCGGCTGCCGACGTGGTCCGGCTCAAAGACGCTGCGGATCTCAACGGGAATGCGTTTGAGCCGCAACGGGGCCATGGTCTTGGGGTGCAGGATTTTGGCACCGAACGCGCCCAATTCCTCGGCTTCGTCGTAACTTAAAAGCGGGATGAGACGGGCTTCGGGTACGATTTTTGGGTCGGCGCTCATGAATCCGGCCACATCCTTCCATACGACCAGCCGCTGGGCATCCAAGGCATATGCGACGATGCCGGCGGAAAAGTCCGACCCGCCGCGGCCCAACGTGGTCACATGTCCGTTGGGGTTGATGCCAAAGTAGCCGGTGAACACGGCGACGCCGTCCTGCGTGGCTTGGCCAACGGTCCGCTGCAAGTTGATGGCGGTTTTTTCGAAGTCGGGAACCGCGTTGGCAAAACGGTCGTTGGTCACCAAACCGGCCGCATCCGCTTCGAAACATTTGGATGGGATGCCGCGGTCCAACACGTGGGCGTGCAGGACGTGTGCCGAGAGGCGTTCGCCGAAGCTGTGCACCAAATCCAGCGTCCGGGGCGTCAGTTCGTCCAACAAGTAGATGCCGTACAGGATTTTCGTGAGGCGGTTGGCATGCAGGACGAGTTGGTGGGCGGCGTCTTTTTGTACGGCTTGGTTTTGGATGCCGTGCATTAGTTCAAGGTGGCGGTCGAGCAGTTGGCGGGTGAATTCGTCCACGTGGTTGCCGGAGTGGTTTTTGGCGGCGTCGTCCAGTTGGTCCGTCACGCCGTACAACGCTGAAACCACGGCGAGCTGTCCGGGCCCCTGTGTTTGCAAGATGTCCGCGGCGCGGCCGTAGCTTTTTGCGTCACGCAGGATGCCGCCTCCGAATTTATGGACCGTAACCATGTGACTCAGTTCCTATCGTGCATTCGCCCGTATTTCAAGCAAGTCATTCAATACGGATGACGCCGTAGGCAGTCCGCCGGCGCCACGGCCCGATATGGTGATTGCATCCGCCCGTTGGGTGTGGAAAGTCAATGCGTTCCACGCGTCGCCGATGTTGGCCAACGGATGCGTGTGCGGAATTTTTTGGAGTTTGACGGAAACGGTCTGGGCGTCTATTGATGCGATGAGTTTGTAGCGTTGGCCTTCTTTTTTCGCCTTCACGACGTCGTCCAGGGTCACGCCCATGATACCTTCCGGTTTCGTGTCGGCATACCGGACGTCTTGGTTGAACAACGCGTTGGCCAAAATGACGGCTTTGGCCATGGCGTCACCACCTTCCAAGTCGTTACGTGCGTCGGCTTCCAAATAGCCTTTTTCTCGGGCGAACGACACGGCGGAGTCGAAGGATTCTCCTTGTTCCATCGAGGTCAGGATGAAGTTGGTCGAGCCGTTGAGAATTCCTTCCACTTTTTGCAGTCCTGCGCCGTTGAGGCAATGCCGGGCCAACGAAAACACGGGTGTTCCGCCGGCAACTGTAGCTTCGTAAAGAAGCTGGGCCTTGTTTTCATGTGCCAAAGCCCTCATTTTTCCAAAATGAAATGCCAGTGGTCCTTTGTTTGCAGAAACAACGCTTTTTTTGCGCTCAAAGGCCGTGCGCCAATACGTCGTGGATGGCTCAGCCGTTTCCAAGTTGGTCGGCGTCAGGTCAACCAAAACGTCGTAATCCCAGTTTTGGACTGCGTTGAAAGAATCCAACTGCACAAAATCGGGCAATTCAAGGAGTTTGCCGCCAAAATGTGCCAACCGCGTCAGCGCCGCACGTTCCGGACGTTGGATGCCGCCTTGGCTTGAACAGATGGACCAGTGGAAATCGTTTGGCAAGATGCCGACCAACGCGCGGCCGACGGTTCCAAAGCCCAACACAAGTAGCCGCATGCAAATCTCTTTATATTCGGTGCTGCTAATCGCTTAAAAACCGTTCTTGGAGAGGGTGCTTTTTCATGGATTTCCGTAAATTGATGGTTTTGGGTCTGGCCGTGGTTCTACTGGGTTGCATCGGTTCCGGCCAAGGAATCGACCCAATTGTCGCCGCAAAGGCCTCCGGCCAAATCCAAGGTTTCCTCAACGAACATCCCAACGCCAAAATTGTCGCCATATTGCTTTCGCCGGAACAGGCATCCAACAAATCGAAGGACTATCCGGACTGCGGGGGCCTGCCTGCCCAATCCATGTACCAAGTGACGTTTGACGAAGCCGGCACCAAGGCCGTCGCGTTCATCAATGCCGAAAAAGGCCAAACCATCTGCGTGGTCGTGAATTCGTCTGGAAATGCCAACCCTTCGGCGTCTACTTCGGCCAGCGCTTCGGCATCCGCCCAGGCGTCCATTGCTCCCGGCGTCCCGCTAAGCGTCATTTCGGAAACCAAGGCGGAAGTCTCCGGCGAACAACTGGTCGAATACCGCAACGAACGCCAAGGCTACCGCGTGCTCAAACCGGCTTCCTGGCAAGCGGAAATCGTAGACGATTCGTACTTGTTAGTTAAGGAAAACGACAACACCGACGCCCTCATTTGGCCTATCAAACTATCCGGACAATACGCCCGCATGAACGGACTGGATTTGGGTGATTATATCATCGGCTTGGTCAAGGACGCGTATGCCGACTTCAAGGTCGAAAGCATCCACGTCGCGGATGACAAGTCCAGCATGCAAGTCATCGCCACCGTGCCGGACCCCGAGGCGCCGTCCGTCACGCTGAAACTCGTCATGACGACGTTTGTTGGGGCCAAAGGCAACGGCCTGCTCGCCGGCTATGAGGCCCCAGTGGGCACGTTCGACCAAAAAGAAGCAATCTTGCGCAAGATTGTGGCGTCATATGCCCCCATCGTGACGGAACAGACCAAAGCCGCTGTCGGCCCAGCTCCCGCTCAGTTCGGTGCGGCAGCGGGCGGCACGATTCAATTGACTCCTTTTGCCTCCGGGGACGGCGGATTCACATTCAACGCCCCTTCGGGTTGGAAAATTGAATCATTGGGCCAATGCTCGACCAAATCCATGGCGGCGTACGACCCGCAGAATCCCATTCGCCGCGTCTTTGCCATCAACACCAATTCAATTGCCATGCGTATTTCCCAAAACACGGCAGAACAAGTGGCTATCGACGGGCTTCCCGCTTTGACCCAATTCGTTTCAGCATACGGCTCGGTATCAAACGTCCAAGTCGTTGCCGGTACGCGCCAGGCTTATCCGGCCACACAAGGCATTGCCGGCATGGTGGATGCCGCGGTTTTCGACGTCACGCTGACCATCGACGGAAAACCTGCCAAAGGCCAAGTAGGCACGTACATCTACGATCCGTCGTACGGGACGTTGGGCGTGGTATACTTGAGCCTAGCCGGAGCAATTGCTGAACCCGAAGCGTTTGATTCACTGATTGGTCAGGCGTATCCGGGGGAAAAACGCGGCCCGCTTGGAAAATCCGTCGGAAGCTTCGAAGTGAGCCAATCGTACGCCAACGCGTGCACGGCGTCAGGCCAGGCCGATAGCTCGCGTCGCTCCGGTGACCTCTCGCGCACGCTTTCCGAAACGTCGGACATCGTCACCGGCGGGTACAACGAACGCTCGGCCGTGAACGACCGCATCGCGCAGAAATGGTCCGACACCACGCTGGGCGTGGACCGCGTGTACGATCCGACTAACGACGCAGTCTACCAAGTGCCTAACGATTTCTACGACAACTACGACATCAACCGGCAGAAATTCGAGAAGAGCGACTTGCAGCCCTTGTCGCCCAACCAATGGAACGACTACGCTCCTTTGGACGGGGAGTTGAACATCACGTAGGCGGGGTTTCCTTCCTTTTTCTTTTTTTTTTTATTTTCCCTTTTTTCTCGCTCTGGTTTTCTTTTTTTCGTTCGGGTCTTGCCGTTTATGGCCGGTGCAGGTAGTGGTCCCTAGTGGTGTTGGTGGCGGAACTCTACTGCGTCCTTGAAACCGCATCATCCATAATCACACTCGCTCCATCAACAATTCCAACAGGCTCAACGGCCTGCGGCATGTAGCA
>Ga0082335_1000694_pt1 | contig 80471 bp, 67 predicted proteins | sample Subgrocontami58m_FD_72375 | JGI IMG/M metagenome (GOLD analysis project Ga0082335, IMG submission 72375) | Subsurface groundwater microbial communities from S. Glens Falls, New York, USA - GMW37 contaminated, 5.8 m (SPADES assembly) (version 2) ... | reverse complement strand
CCGTTACTGGTCTGCAACAGCGTCAGGTCAGTTTTAAGAGCCTTACTGAAAGTCTCGACACGACCACCAGTGGTGGGAAACTCGTCTTTCACTTCTTTGGTGCTCTGGCAGAGTTCGAGCGAGACCTGATGAGGGAAAGAACCCTTGCCGGATTAGCCGCGGCACGCGCCCGAGGTAGAGTCGATGGCCATCCCGGGACCGCCCGTTTGAATACTCCCGAAACCGTAGCTCTCGCCCAATCGCTCACTTTTCGGCCGGCTACTTTATCCGATTCAGTTCGAGGGCGAGTTTGTAGTCATGCTGCACTAGGTCCGCAGCGACGGTCTTTGCGGCAGGATCGGCGACAGTGGTCTGTTCCCCACGCCGTTTGCTTCGCCTGTGTGGCCCACTTCGGCCACAAAGGAATCCTTGTGGCAGGGCGCTCGGGTGGCGATTCTCAGGCATGACGATTGCTCGACCTTTTTGACAGGGCGCTACGCCACATGAGGCTGCACACCTCATCAGCGTGACGTTGGTAGACACACTGCACTCTGCGGCCACTTTGCTATGAGGATCGCTGTGCGAGGCGCCGTTACGATGGAGTTACCCAAGGTGGAGCCACTCCGTCAACCTGCTCAACAAGCCTCGTGGTTTGAGGATCGTTTCAGAGGGCCCCAGAGGGGAACCAACACTTTCAGTGCGCTCTGCTGACGACCCGAGCGCCGAACTTTTCTCGGGGGAATGAGGCTTCGAGGGATAGACACCTGTCACGACCGGCGCTGGCGCAACTAAAGCCTGGTAAAGCCGCTGCGTCATGGTTACATCGCCTAGTGCTCGGTGAGCGTGGCAATCCCTCACGTCCACGGTCAACGCTGCACAGGCAACCTGCAGCGCGTATCTGAGGCCCGGGACCCGTTGGTCAAGCACGAATTGTTGATAATTCGCGAGGGACTGGTTAGCCGCCTTCTTCAGTCCCATGGCTCTGCCTTTGTAGATAGCCGCGGTATCAACCACCCTGGCCGGGAGAGCCAGACGTGCCGCAGCTTTGTTCCCTGTTTTGAGAGCAGCCGTTGCGATGAAGTCACCGTCAAACCTAAGGTAGTTGTGGCCGACCGCCGGCAAGTCGCCTGCCAGTTCGCACAGCCAGTCAAGTGCCTCCTTGAGGGAGCCCCCCAACTGATCCACTTCAGCTTGAGTGATGCCCGTTATCCTCGTGATCTCGGGAGGGACCGCGGTGGCGACCAGGCGGCTGCCGGAATTGACCAAGACGCCGTCCTTAACCAGCAGCACTCCAATCTCCAAAATGGTAGAGTCGCTTGGGTTGAGTCCCGTTGTCTCCAGGTCGATCACCGCGTAACCCGCACTGGTTAGTTGCCGAATCGCTTCCAGCGGCATAGGCCCTCCTTTAGACGTCGCGGCAGAGTCCTCCGCGCCATAGCGCACTAATGGGGCGCTTGCGAAGTGCTTGTTACTCCAGGAGCTTCAAGGACCCCATCCCGCGTGGTCCATTCGCCAGTGGCGAGGATGTTCCGGACTTATCCCAAGGACCGCGCTCTGACGACAACTCTCCCCTGCAATTCCCGCTCAGTCACGGCATCATCAAAGATCGCGATGCCCCTCTCGTCGGTCTGAGCCGACAATTGACGGGGACGCGCTGTTGACCAGAGGCGACGCGCCGCAGATTGGATCGGTGGCAATTCCAACGAAATTGCCCAAGGTCCACGTCCCATCCCACGCCTCGGGTCGAGCAGGGCCAACCGTCCGACAAGTATCTCTCCCAGTAGGGCCGCTTGAAGCACGGCCGGAAACGAGTCCTCTATCTCGAACGTGAAGACAGCTGGCCGAACCGAAAGCGGATCTGAGACACGAGAAAAAGCCGCAGGTCGAAGGCTGGCCAACGCGTACGAGGATGGGGCTGTCAGCGAATCGAAGAGGTCTCGCATTTCCCGTGCACGTGCCTGTTGAACCTCCTCGAACTTAGGCCCCAGCCAATTGAGGAGGTCCTGAAGTTCTCGCGAGCGCACTTGCTCCGCCTCTTCAACAAGCGCCTGCATCCGTTCCGGCAAGCCACGCAGCACGTCCTGCACCGCCGAGAGTTGGCTCTGCAATGCCGCCACCTGCGAGGTGATGGCGTCTAATGCCCCTCGCGATGCCTCTCGCTCCTCAGACTGGAGCAGCGATCGGATGTCTTCGAGGTCCTCGTGACAGGCGTCGCAGCCAGCCGCGAGATGAACCGCCACCGCGGGGAACTCTGCTGCTGCCGCGGCGATTCCTCGCTCCAAGAGGACCTGACCGTACTCACCGAGGGTGCCGGGGTCGACGGCGTGCTGCGGCCCGATCACCTCCCAAAGGCGAGCGAGCCCCCAGGAACGGTGTATTTGGTCTTCTGATTGGTTCATGAGCCTACACTCGAGGGGCTCAACCCCTTGCCGATCATGCAGTCCTTGAGTCTGATAATGGCTCGGGACATTATGACCCGAGCGTTGCCTGCCGTGATGCTCAACTTCGTGGCAACCTTATCATATGGAAGGTCGGCATAATACCGTAATGTTACAACGGCCCGTTGTTCGGCGCTCAAGAGTGCCATGCAACCCTCCAGCGCCGCCTGAGCATCGTCAGGCGGATGGGGAGGCTCCGGCGCGGGCGCGTCCACCGTGTCGTCCAGCGGCACGGTCTTATTCTTTCTCAGGCAACCTTTTTTCGCGTTACGGTAGTGACCTGAAACAAATCCTCCGAAAGTAACTGCTCCTCGCGCACCCGCGAACGCGACGAACACGCGAACTGCCGTATCTTGCACGACATCATCAACCTCGTCCAGATGGTCGCTGCCCAAGTCCTTGCGTGCCCACCAACGGACCCTTTCTTCCAATGCCGCCCACGCGTCCTCGTCTTCGAGGCGGGCGCTAAGGCGTTGGTAGACATCGCTCCATTCCATCGACAGAAGCCTCCAAAGCGGCAGAAACAATCCTGCGGTGATTGTAACATTTTCAGTGCTTCCCATACCTGCTGAAATGAGAAAGCTTAGGAGGGAACAATCCCGATGCAAGGACAGACTAAGACGCAGGCCGTTGAATCGGTGCGAAGCTGGATACGCGATCTGGCGCCCGGTGAACCAAAGAGTTTCGGTGCGATCGCTGTTGCCGTGCTCTACAGCAGCGCCCCCAAGAACAATGTGGCATATCAGCTTCTCGCGATGGCCATCGCGTCCGGCGATGTCGAGATAACAGAGACTGATGATGCCACGGTGCCGACGCTGATGGTGAGGAATCGGGGAGCGCTCCCCGTGCTCATCGCCGACTTCGAAGAGATTGTGGGCGGCAGACAGAACCGGACCGTCAATACTAGCATCCTGGTTCCGGCGGGTTCTGACGTCCTGCTCCCCGTGAGCTGCGTGGAGCAGGGACGTTGGGCCCAGGTGCATCGCACCTTCGTCCCTGGAGAAGCGGTCTATCCGAGTCTCAGGGCGCTCAAGAGCCGTTCCGTGACATCCGGCTTTGCCGAGGGTGACGCGCCGAGGGCAGACCAGTACGCTGTTTGGGACGACATTGAGGCGACAAGTGGAAGCCTGGGTGTCCACTCTCGAACCAGGGCGATGCGGGACATTTTTGAGAGCCAGACCGACGCGCTGGAGGAGGCGTTGGCTGCGCTGCCTGCGCCCACCGACGGCGCAATAGGCGTGCTCTGCCTTTTCCCGGACCATGCTACTGCCGACGTCTTTGATCGGCCCGAGACCCTCGCGGCATACTGGCCTCGCCTTGTGCGTTCCTACGCGTTAGAAAGTCTGTGGGCCGGGCAGGCCGATACCGTGGTCCACGCTGATGTGCGCTCTCGGCTGCAGGCGGCTCTGACCGCTCGCGGAAAGGCCTTTCCCTCAGCCGGCACTTGCTGGGACGTCCGTCTTGATGGCCAGGGTGTGTGCGGCGCAGCGCTGGTCCACGACCTGGGAGTGATCCACACGTCGCTCTTTTGGGACGCCTTGGACAGTCGTGGAACTGCCGCCCGGCGACGGTACACTTCATATCGCTCCTAGGAGGACTCGATGCAGCAAGCCTACTGGTCAGAGTTCAGTCTCTCTCGTCATGCCGAGCGGCGGTTGAACGGACGTCGCCTGGGGGCCGCTGCGGTCACTGCCGCGATGCTTTTCGGAAGAGAAGTGCACACGCGGGGAGCTACGGTTAGGGCCATTGGCCGCAAGGAAGTGGCGCGTTCACGGCTGGATGGCATCGACCTCCAGCGGTTTGAAGGTATTCAGATCGTCTGCGCCCCGGACGGGACGGTAATCACATGCTACCGCAATCGCGACTTCCGGCACCTGAGGCCGAAGCTGGGACGGCGGTGGAGGGTCGCGTCGCAGAAGGATACGAACCAGGCGATGGAAGCGACGAACCCCTGAGGCCGCTCTCCAACCCGAGTAGGGACGCTCCGGCCTCATAGGATGTCCAACTCCCCGATGATGTTTGTGCGGCTACGCCGGATCGGGCCTTGGGAAAGTCCACGCAATCTTTTGAAAAATCGCCGCGGTACCGTTTCTTCGATCTAGAATGGGCGAAGCCGGGCGAACCACAACGAGGGGCAGTCTGGACCATACCATGGACATCTTGAGTGCCATATCCTACCTCATCTTTCTCTGGATGTTTGCCAAAATCCTGGAGGGGATCATTACGGCGTGGCCCCAACCGCCGCCGAAGCCGCAGATAACCGTGATGAAAATGACGCTAGAGGAAGGGGCATTCCCGTTCATTGACGGGGCGAGTTTTCTTGGGCAGCGGTTCACTGTGCTCGACGTCCGCCAGTTTCAGGTCGGGTCGATCGTGTACTACTTGGCGCAAATTGATGCGGGAGAACCCATGGTGCTAGTAACGGAGGACGCGGGAGTCGCGTACGCCTGGCGGACGGTGCAACCAAGAGCTGCACTGGTTATGACCATCGACGAGAAGACGGATCGGTTACATGTCACGACCGCGGAATCGGGAGCGCGACATGCTCCGTAATGTGTTTGATCAATACTCCGAAACCGAAAACCGTTTGACCCACGCGTTGTTCCAGACGCTACGGGCCGATGAGGGTCTGGTGGTGCCGTTTTTGCGATGGGCGGTGGGCGATCCTGGTCTCATGGAACAACGGCACCAACTGTCCTGTCAGGTGCTACCGAGCATTCACCACGTGGCGGCGGCAGAGGACCAACTCCTTGAGGAAGAATCCGCCGCATCGAGAAGCATACCCGATGGCTGGATAATTGGAGAAACAGACGGTCTGGCTGTTGTGTTCGAAGACAAGGTGACTGCCGGCCTGTCGCGGGATCAGTTGGCACGGCACGTCAGCACAGCCAAACGACGAGGATTTAGCCGAATCATGATGCTCGTGGTAACCGCCGATGGGGAGATGCCTTCGGAGATTGCCTCCTGGCGTCCGGAGGGCGCTCAGGTTTTTTGGAAGCCGTGGACTAGCCTGTACCTGTGGTTAGTGCAACGGCAAGAACACAATTGGTGGGCGCGGGAACTGGCTGATTTTCTAACTGTACTGGAGTATAGATTGCGAGAAAGGGGAATAGACGTGGCGCTGACAGGGTTTTCTGGCATTCCTTTTGGGAAGGATTATCCGTACGATGCGCTAGCAGCACGGGCGCAATTATTGAACCTGATGCCCCTTCTCCGTAAGAACGAGAAACTTCGCCGCGTCTATTCCGGCATCCTCGCTGAGGGAAAGGGACGTGTGGGTCTTGAAACCCCCGTGTGGGACGTGTTGAAAGTCCAGGAGACGTTCAACAGTTCACCGCATCTCTCCGTTGTGGTCGGCGGCGACGAAACCCAACTCCAGGTAACCGTCCCAAACGCAGACAGGACAGGAGCCTGGAAGCGTCTTCAAAATGCTGATGGCTCAACCATGGAAGTCCCACTCCAGGCAACGTGGAACAACGTCCGAGCACTCCAGGGAGAGCCGGCGCTGTTCCTCAACCTCTACCAGCGCCATTTCCTCGGCATGACGCGTGGCGTTCTCGACGCTCGAATCGAGGTCGATCTCGGCACATACTTCGGTCAAACTGAGCCTGACCCGCAAGTCAAGCACCTGGTGCGGGGAAACTCCATCTGGCTCACCTCGTTGCTGGCAATGCTAGGCAAGACCAAAAAGGGGAACTTGGAACTCAGCCTTGCTCTTCGCTATCGATACGATAATCCGCGCGCACGAGCCGCGCTCGGCGACGAGGGGTTCGTCACGGAAGCCGTTGAAGCGCTCATTAGCCTACGTCCGTGGTATGAGTTCCTGGAGGGTAGCAGGGAGTAAGGCCAAACATTTTCTTCCGGCTATTGAGGCCGACGCGGGGCGATGGGGTCAACGGTACGCTGGTGCAGCGAGGATCAATGGCGGCCAGTTTGGGTCAGTGCCCTTCGGTGGAAAGGAATCAACGCTATGGAACGAAACAACATGAGTGCGCGAGTAGATCTCCTACGGGTGCACCAATGTCGGTCAGAACTTGAGCCCGCCACGAAGAGTGAACAATCGTCCTCATTGAGTATATTTCAGCTGGATCGTGACACTATATCGTGCGCTTCAAAGGTCAACACTGTGACCTGTCACATCGAATGGCCGAGCACCATTTGTTCACTCCCGCTGTCACGGACGCGAGGTCTCACCGCACTTTTCTATCAGGCAACTTGGCGACGACCTCCCGTGCACGGGGCTGTGTCAGCGCTTCCATGTAGGATGACCTCTCAATGCAGTTGATCAAGGGCCGCTTGGTCTACTCAGCCACTGACCTCGTCGGTTTCCTCGCGTGCCGACACCTCGCGAACCTCGAGCGGGCTGCCGTGGGAGGCCACCTCGCGAGGCCCATGCGGGCGGATCCTGTGCTCGATCGGATTGCCCTGCGCGGGCGCGAGCACGAGGCTCGGTTCCTCGTTGACCTGGCTGCTGAGGGTGCCAAAGTCGTCGAGATCTCGCCGAGTGACGCGATGCCTTACGCCGAACGTATTCTACTCGGACGTGACGCTACTCTAGCCGCGATGCGCTCAGGTGCCGAGGTTATCTATCAAGCGGCGTTAATAGACAACCGGCGGATTGGCTATGCAGACTTCCTGCGTCGTGTCGAGCGGCCTAGTAACTTCGGTGCGTGGAGCTACGAAGTCTGGGACACGAAGTTGGCACGGCACGCCAAAGCCTCCGCCGTCCTGCAGATCTGCATGTACTCGGAGATGGTCGGGGCTTTGCAGGGACGGGAACCCGAGCAGATGCACCTTGCCTTGGGTGGCTTCCAGCACGAGACCGTCTCGTTTCGTGTGGCGGATTACGCCGCATACTACCGCTCCGTGGCGCGAGACTTTGAAGAACTCCTGGACAGTACAGGCCCCGTGTTTCCGGTTGTTACCAAGCCCGAGCCAGTTGAGCACTGCGATGTTTGCCGGTGGAGCCTGGAGTGCCGCGCTCAATGGCGCAGGGAGGACGACCTGTCTCTCGTCGCGAACCTGACCTCTCGACAGCGGCGCGCCCTGCAAACGATTGAGGTCAACACTAGGACCGCTCTTGCCGAACCCCCTCGTCCACTTCCAGAACGGCTGCACGGCGCGAGCCGAGAGGCGCTGTCGCGTATCCAAGCCCAGGCAAACATCCAAGTGCGCGGCGAACGGCAGCAGCAGGTCATCTCGGAGCGCATCCCGCAGGCACGGGACCGCGAGGGCGCGTTGGTCCCCAACTGCGGGCTGCTGATGCTTCCACATCCGTCAGGCGGCGACCTTTTCTTCGACATCGAGGGCGACCCGTTCTTCGGTTCCCAGGAGGCCGACGGGATCGAATACCTCTTCGGCGTGATCGAACCTGGCCGCCTCGACGGCGCGGGACAACCAACATTTCACGCCTTCTGGGCCATAGAGGACGGCACAGTCACCGGTGCCGCCGAGCGCAGGGCCTTCGAAGGCTTTATCGACCTCGTCATGGCCCGGCTCGCCGCCGACCCGCAGATGCACGTGTACCACTTCGCGCCGTACGAACCCACCGCTGTGGGGCGGCTGGCCGGGCGTTACGGCACGCGCGAAGCGGAGGTCGACCGGTTGCTGCGCGGCGGCGTCTTCGTCGACCTGTACCGCGCCGTGCGGCAGGGCATCCGCGCTTCTGTGGAGAGTTACTCCATCAAACGGCTCGAACTACTCTATGGCTTCAAACGTGAGATAGACCTGCGCGACGCTGGCACGAGCATCGTCGAGTTCGAGACGTGGCTGGAACTCGGGCAGGGCGAGGAGCGGAGCGAACTGTTGGAACAGATTGAAGGCTATAATCGCGACGACTGCGTTTCCACACTGTTGCTTCGCAATTGGCTCGAGGAGGAGCGGGCCACTCTAGCAATCGAGCTTGGTGAGGCGCTGCCCCGCCCGAGCGTACCGAAGCCGGAGGGAACCGACGACAGCGAGGCGCAGAAGGCCGTGCAACTACTGGTGGAGCAGCTCACGGCCGGCTTGCCCGACAACCTCGATGGAGCGAGCGACGACCAGCGTGGACGCTGGCTGCTGGCGCAGCTGCTCAACTGGCACCGGCGGGAAGCGAAGGCTTTCTGGTGGCGCTACTTCCGGCTTAAGAACGAGCTGACTGACGAGCAGCGGCAAGAGGATTCTGACGCTTTGGGTGGTCTGACCTTCGAGAACTCATGGCCGGACTCTGCTCCCCGTGCTCGTTCCACCATTTACCGCTTCCGGTTCCCGCCGCAGGATCACAAAATCCGCGTCGGCGACTCCCCACACGATCCCGAGACAGGCGGACCTGCAGGCACGGTAGTACATCTCGACGACGTGGCTGGCACGATTGACCTGAAGCTCGGGAGCAACAGGCCTGCTCCGATGGCCACCTCCCTCATTCCATATGACTTCGTTCGACCACGTCCGAAACCAGAAAGCCTACAGAGGCTCGCGCGGTGGGTGATTGAGCACGGGATGGATGCGCCCACCGATTACCGCGCCGCACGTGACCTCCTCATGCGCCGCCCCCCTAGGGTCGGCCAGTCAACCGGTACGGCACTGGCGCCAGGTGACGAGGACGCACAAGCCGCCGCGCGCCGCCTTGTTCTGACACTTGACCAAAGCTATCTTGCGATTCAGGGCCCACCCGGATCGGGCAAGAGTTCGGTCGGAGCTCGGATGATCGTGGACCTTGTAGCTGAGGGGAAGCGCGTCGGCGTAACCGCCAACAGCCATAAGGTGATCGGCGAGCTGCTGGAGAAGGCTGCCAAAGAAGCCGGAGACCGAGGGGTTGCCATCAAAATCGGCCAGCGCACGGACGGCGAGCCAACAAGCCAAATAGCTTACGTGACGAACGAGGCAGCGAGAGACGCCCTTGCGGACGGATCGCTCGACGTGGTGGGCGGCACCGGCTGGTTATGGGCGCGTGAGGACATGCTGAACAGCGTCGATGTGCTCTTTGTCGACGAGGCCGGTCAGATGTCGCTTGCGGACGCCCTCGCCGCCTCCCTCTGCGCCACCAACGTCGTCCTCCTCGGGGACCCCCAGCAGCTCAATCAACCCCTGCAGGGGACGCATCCGCTGGGCGCTGAGCGCTCCGCTCTCGCGCACGTTCTCGACCGTGCAAACGTGATGCCGGACCATCTTGGCCTGTTCCTTGACGGGACATGGCGCTTACACCCAAGCATCAGCGCCTACACGTCAGAGGTCTTCTACGAAGGCCGACTGCACTCCCAACCGCGCCGGGAGACCCTTTCATTAACAGGTATCTCCCCGCTTTCCGGCGTCGGTATCCGCTTCATTTCTGTGCCGCACGAGGGACATGCGAGCGACTCACGGGAAGAAGCCGTTGCTATTGCTGACCACGTGCGCCGGTTGCTTGCCTCAAACCCGACGTGGACGGATGCGAACGGTCAAACAAAACCCCTGGTCCAAAACGACATACTGCTGATTACCCCGTACAACGCGCAGGTCGCAGCCCTCACCGCCGCGCTCCCCGGCCTGCGCATCGGTACCGTTGACAAGTTTCAGGGCCAGGAAGCACCGATCTCCGTCTACTCCATGGCGACGAGCTCAGCCGATGAGGCCCCGCGCGGTCTCGAGTTCCTCTACAGCCTCAACCGGCTGAACGTCGCGACCAGTCGCGCCCAGTGCTTGGCCGTCGTGGTCGCCAGCCCGGGCCTGTTGCGTGTGCGCTGCCGGACACACGATCAAATGCGCCTCGTGAACGCGCTTGCCCGCCTGGTGGAGGTCGCGTCGAACTAAGTTCCGTTCAAACGTGGTTGGCACTGAGATTTCCTGAGCAGTGGTCCGCATGACGGGTCTTATTGACGAACCATGTGATGAGGTATTACGCCGACGAGGACCGACGTTTATATCTAGAAAGCTGGTAGCCTGCTAGTTACGACCGAATACAAGTCATTGCCATGGTCAGCACCTCGGAGACCAGGCTCGTCCACCTCTGTTGGATGGTTACCTGCAACGAAGGCCCAAGCGTTCGGGCTTCCTGAACGTTCAGCTGCGGGTCGACCACAAACGTTGAAAGACGACCTGGCCTCTCTTATTGCGGTGCTCAAACCCTTGACCGTGTCTTGGACACAGAGAAGAAGTCCACTGTTATCTACCGGGAAGGAAGCGGTTCACTCATCCGTCGTCCGCATCCCCAGTCAGGCGGTTATGCGATTCCAAATTGCCAAGCGGCCCTCACCAAGGCCAGCATAAGCTGCTCCTCAAGGGTGAACTCGCTCCCTGCGGTCGCTCGCCTCGCTGCGCTCGGCCCTTGACCAGCAGCTTCCGTGACGTGTGAGTTCGGGCCGAGGAATGCTTCTCTCTGGCTTGGCAGCGTTCGCGTAGCCGAAGTACCTATTTGTGGCCCCGTCGGGAACAGCATCGCGCTATCTCGCCGTGGTCGCACAGACATCTCAGGTAATGCATCACGAACCTCGGCACCGACTACACCCTCTTTATGAACATAAGCGGCATCTTGATGGCATGACACACTACGTCGCAGCCGAAGCCCGGCCGCGCTTCTTCGCGAGGTAACGCAGGATCAACAAGGAAGGTGATTCGTAGGGAGTCTCTCTCGCGTCCGCCGCAAGTGTGCATGTTTCACTCCGTTGTCGATCGCTGATCCTTTATCGGACGCAGCTGATCGCTAGCTTCACCCAGCGTCTTCTGCGTCTGCGGTTGCGCTCTTATCGCTGCGAGTCCGCGGGTAATGGCATCATCCGCCAGGTCAGAGATGGTCATCCCCAAGGTAGCTGCATGCAGCACCAGTTGATGGTGCACACTTTCAGTGATACCGACATTGACGTGGGGATTTTTGAATGGCATATGTATGCATCTCCCTTCGTAGCCCTTCGGGCAGTTATAACGTCACAGCTTTTCATGAAGTCCTTTTCTAGTCTTTCCAGAAGTCCTACGCTTATATCAACGCAGCGATGAGGAGAAGTGACATGGCAGAATATGAACGGCAGATACGTCCCCGCCGCCGTCGTGTCGAGAGCGGTGCAGCAACCAATGCCGACGACGACCGGAAGCTCAAAGGCGAGATCCTCCGGACGCTGCTGCGTGAATTGGTGCCGATGTACAAGAAACGCGACCCCGATGGTTTCATCGCGTGGGCAAAGCAGATGATCAACTCGGTGTTGCTGGAGGGCGTCGACCCTATGACGCTGGTGGTGCAGAACGGGGTCCAGAACGACGCGGAGTTCCAGCGGCGCATGAAAGACCTGTATCTGGAACAGCGCGAGTGGGAGCAGGCACAGCAGTATCCAGCGCCGTCGCCGAAGGAAGACGAGTTCGGGAAGGTGGCCACCGCGTACCTCCTGCAGCGACTCTCCCAGAGCGACGCCGAGCGGGAGTGGGGAGCATTGCTGTCGGCATTTGCGCCCGATGGTGCCTTCGGCCTGCTCCTGCAATCATTCGCGGCTGGCAATGGTCCCGCGGTGCATGATGAGACCCTCTCAGATGCGTTGTCACCTAGCATCATAGGTCCCCACCAGGAGTGACGCTCGACTGCGCGAGCTGATACGCGCGACGAATGGAGGCGACGCTGGGCTTGACCTTGTGACCGCTGGAAGATCTCACCGGCGCATGGGCCAAGGAAATCTCATGCCAGCTGGCGCCGTCTTCCCGTAGCCGCACCACCAGGGCGGTATCGACGCGGTTGGCGACGGTGGGCCGGCCGATGGCCTTGCCTAGCTCTCGAGCCTTAGCCATACCGAGCTTAACCCGCTCACCTTTCTTGATGCTGTCCTGACGCGCCAGCCAGGCAAACAAAGGGGCCATGAACTCTGCAAGAGGGCCATCGCTATCGAGAAATGGCTCTTGATAGGAGACGAAGCGAACTCCCCAGTCGCGCAGGCTGGCGATGACCCGGCTCACCGACCAGCCGCCCTCGCGGCTGAAGCGATCCATCGACCAGACCACCAGCACATCAAACTTGCCCTTCCTTGCTTCTTCCAGCATGGCTTGGAACTGCTCCCGCGGCTTCTTCCCGAAGGCTGATTCTTCGACCTCGTAGACCTGAGCGATTTCCCATACCCGCTGCTGGCAAACCCGTTCCAGGTCGGCCCGTTGGAGCGCCGGGTCTTGGCCCTTGGTGTCGGTGCTGACCCGCAACCAGAGACAAGCTCGCCTCTGCCGGCCACGTTGGTCAAATTCCACGTGATTCATGAAGAATCAGTTCTTCCCTTAGCAAAGCTTGACTTGGCCGTTGCTTTTTGCCGCGGTTGTAGGCATAGGGAGAGGTGTCCGAGTGGTTGATGGTGCCGCTCTCGGCGAGCGGGACGATCCCCTTCCAGGAAGATGTCGGCGACTTCCAGAGAGAGGGCCTCGCTGATCCGCAGAGCGGCGCGCCATAGAGTGAGCAGGAGCAGCGCTGCCTGTGGATTCGGCGCAAGTCGAATGAGCGCCTCGACTTCAGCTTGATCCAAGTATTCCGGAAGGACGCGACGTTTCCGTCCGGAAATCGGTTGCAAAGGAGCCGATCGCGGGTATAGCCCGTGCGGTCGTCTCCTAGCTAAGGTCGTCATTGCCAGAGGTCAACTCGCAACAAAAGACGGCGGAAGGTTGCGACGGATGTGCTCAGCTCCCACATTAGAAACCAGCATCTATGACTATCCGCGGCGAAGGTCGCTATCCGTCTCGCCTCCACTTTGAATTACGCTACTCTGATCCATTTGCATCCGTCTGATCGTTTCTTGCCATCCAGCTAAGATGCTGTAATTCACTAGGATTAGCAGCCTTTCGTCAGGAAGTCGCCGCAAAGCAGGTGGGAGAAAGTCCCTGATGCTTGTGAGAATCACAGTGGCAGCAGTATCCAAGGGCACCGCCATCGTTGCCATGATCGCAAGCTTGTTCTCGCACAGTGCCTCCCACAGCTCCTGCGGGAGGGGGCAAGGAGCCTTCACTCGAAGATCATGGCCGTCATTTTCCAAGATTAATTCACCACCCAGTATCTGTAGCTTGCGGATGACCTCCATCGCGTTCTTCGCAGTCATGGGACACGTGCCTCGAAGGGGGTTGCGGTGGTTTCGGGGGTTTCGGAGTCTTCCCGAATTGGCTCCAATCGGTACTGGAGGGACTTCGTCCGGGCGTCCCTTCCCGAAGAAGCCAGCCTTAGGGATGAAAAAGCACGGCCCTGATGCTCTGCGACGGCGCTGCCGAGACGCTGGGTCGAGGCCAGATATTCGCGACCACTCCACAAATGAGGCAGCAAACTCCTTTCTTTGAGCAAGGGCAGAAGCTGCCCGGCCGTCACGGGTTCTGACTGGAAACATGCCCACCAGACGGCAACGAGCTCGTTCCACTCGCGGTCGCCAGCCAGCTGTGTTGCCTGCTGGAGGAAGCCTTCGACGCCGGCAAATTCGAGGATGCCGCCCAGCACGCTAGCCGCTTCTTCAAAGCTTCCGAGAGTCTTCTTGGCTAACGGCATGCCAGCATCAACCCACGAGGCAATGATGCTCAGAGCTGCCGTGATTAAAAGAGCGCGATTCGCCTTAGCCCACTTCCGAAGTTCCGGGTGCCGGAAGCCGGTGCGGAATTGGGGGTTCTCCATGCCCGCATCCAGGCGAATAGGAAGCAGCCGCCGTCGTATCTCACGAGAGCACTCGACGTTATTGCCGGTCGCTAGCCAAATGGCGTTATTGGGAACGGCGACGATGCGATTGTATCCGAGGGCCCTGTCACGCCATATCCGACTCGTCAATGCCGCTGCCAATGCTTCCGAGTCGAGGCGTGAAACGTTGTCGAGCAAAAGGAGCGGGTGTGCTTCCATGAGGAGGGCCGTAATCCGCTTTCTCGTCTCGTCTTCCTGGCCCGGCTGTGCCATAACCGGGGCGCTCGATCCGAACGCCACGATGGAGATGATGTCCGCCAGTAGTCCCTTGCCGTGACCTGCGTCCGGCGCTTCGATGAGCCACATAGGCAGCAGGCCATCAATTAGCTCCCTGGCAAACGGCGCGAGGTACAAGGCCAGTGCATGTGCACGACTTGCAGCATCGACGAATGGGAAATCCCCAAACAGTTCAAATTCAATGAAAACTAGTGCCTTGTCTAGAGACATGCGGGGATGAAGTCTATGCTCCCAATCCAGGTAAAGGCCACTGGCGGTGTCAAAGCCTGGCCGCCAGATTAATCTCGCGTCTTTGCTCATCGCGGGCGCGCGAATTATTCCCCTGAGCCGAGGCAAAGGCAGATCGAAAAACGCCAGGATGTCGCTGACAACGTCGTTGGGTGGACGGGCGGGAGAAGAGCGCCCCTTCTCATCGAGCCGCACGAAGTCTGCGATGCGATCCAACGCGCCCTTGAGATGGGTTGGCCCCAACGGTTCTGAGTGAACCCCCCAAACCCCGGAAACCCCCGCGATCTCGCCTCGCCGAACGCTGACTAGTGCATCACCGAGAAGGAAGAACCGTGTCTCCTCTGCATTCGCGTCTTGCAGGGCTAGGACGGAGTCGGCGGTAATCTCGCGCATGGGCCGAGCGGTCACGAGAATTTGACGCTTCGCTTTAGTGACGTCTGCTTCGGTCGGCACGTAGTTGAGGTCGGCACCGGAGTCGCCTAATGGCATTTTATGTCCCTTTCATGGCCTGAATGACTTTCGCCTGAGCAGCGTCCTTATCTTCATAGGCAGCCCCATTCCCCGGAATGCTCTTAGTTGCGCAAGGGACGTTGTCCCGGATCGCCTCTGCCATTAATCGGCGCCACAACGCTTCCCAGGCGGCCGTGCGCTCTGCACCCTGCCAGAAGGTCGAGACGTCCAGGGCTCGGCTTCGCTTAGTGGCCATGTCGCCCTCCTCCGTTGAGGAGCGCCTGAAGCGTCCGGACCTCCTGTACCGTGTAGATGCGCCAGCCGTTGAGATCGCGGCGCGCAGCTGGGATGACGCCTTTCCGATCGAGTATTCGGAGACGATCTACCGAACAGCCAAGCTTTCGCGCGACCTCCGATACGTAGAAATGGCGGCGTAAGGTTCCCACATATGTAGCCTATGGCAGCCTGGGCCCTCTTGACGATGCTGCTGGTATTACTTTAATATTACCAAAATGGGAGGGGCGAAAACATTGAACAGGGGGGACATCGGCGGGTTGATTTACGACTCGGATGGGCGGTCAATCAGGCAGCCCTTCCTAGGTAAGAGTTTCGTGCCTACTGAGGTGAGCGTCGAAGGTGAAGGGGATGCCGCGGTCGTTCGATACTGGTTTCGACTGGGGAGAGTCGCTTTGGCAGACACAGCACCGGATGTTCTTCCGCGATTTGTCGGTCTTGCCCAAGCAGATACAAGGGCAATCCTCGCGTTTGCAAGAACCCACGGCGTCCTAGGGTTGTGTAAACACGGACGGCCTGCAGTTCATCGAGAGGACTGCATGGGAATGTTCGCAGAGTCAGAAAGCTACGAGGAACCCACGGAGTGGCAGGCTGAGCCTCTCACCCACTGGCGGCGGTACGCCACCGTGGCAGGCGAAATGGTGCGGATGTCGTCGATGATCCACAAAGGAGAATTTGTCGACAACAACTTGGGCGGCCTCGCTGCCCGGGACTCTCTGCCCATCTTTGAACTCTCCTTCGATTTTAAGAGTCCCCATGAAGCGTTGGAGCACATGGTCAATGTATGGCTGGATGAGGGAGTAGTCCGTCCGACCTTTGAATGGTCGAAGGAGGGCGGACGTCCACGCGTGATCTTGGCCGGATTTGGGTTATTTGGAGCAATCGGCGTTGAGTTACTGTTCAGATGCGCTGGGGCGGCGAACATGGAATTCTGCACCGGCTGCGGGAAAATGTACTTACGCGAAAAGCGACGGCCACGGGTGGGACAAGATAATTATTGTTTAGATTGTGGTCGAAAGGCGGCAGTTCGCGAGGCTAAGCGTCGGTTTGATCGAAGCAAGCGACAAAAGAACGAGGCTTGATTCACCGGGGTGGGGCTACCATCTCAATTCTTTGCCTGACGCCGACGCCCCGCAGGCTCACTGCCGCCATGAAGGGAAAGCCGACTAGCTGCTGTTCGTAGTTTTTGAACGGTGATGCCGATGTTTGTCCAGTGGTGATAAACTTTTCGGCTGTGAGGGAATCCCCTTTAGCGTTACCGTGATTCTTTGACAGCGGGCTCCATCTCTATGCGCGGCGGCGGCAGAACGGGCCGAAATCCGTGGGTGGTGAAACTCGTCACATGGAGAGTGTGTCACGCCACTACGCGAATCCGTTGGATGTCTCGTACGAACTTGCGCTGCGCGTCGGTTCCGCTCAGCGTATGCTGACATATTGATGTCACCATGATATGTTTTGATGCATGAGAACAACAATACGGTTGGACGATCAGCTCCTCAGAGAGGCCAAAAGCCTGGCGGTGGAAACCGGCGGGACGTTGACCAGCGTTATCGAAGACGCGCTGCGAGAGACGCTAGCGCGTCGGCGGGCCCATCAGCCCGAACGGCAGCCGGTACGCCTGCCCACGATGCCCGGGCGCCTTCTCCCCGGCGTCGACCTCGATGACTCGGCCTCCTTGCTCGACCTTATGGAAGCTTCGGATGGTTCTCCCCGACGTTAATATCCTGGTGTATGCATACGCCGAAAATGCGCCGGACCACCAGCGTTTTCGCGCGTGGCTCGAAGCTATAGTTAACGGAGACCAGATGTACGGGATGGCCGACATCGTGCTCAGTGGCTTTCTGCGGATTGTGACGAACCCCCGGATATTCGATCCTCCGAGCGTTATCGGGACTGCGCTTGCTTTCGCGGAGGGAGTGAGGCACAAGCCGAACTGCGTGGTCATTGCCGCTGGCGCTCGCCACTGAGATATATTCGCCCGTCTCTGTCGCGAAAGTGAGGCACGGGGCAATCTCGTGCCGGATGCCTACCTTGCGGCACTGGCTATCGAATCGGGAAGCGAATGGATCACGACAGACGGGGACTACGGCCGCTTCCCTGGTCTGAGGTGGCGGCACCCCTTTTGAGTAAACGCAGACCCCTAGAAATACGCCATGATACCCAAAGGGAGGAAGGCTCCTATCTAGAAAGCTAAATGCACCCTGAGCGTCCATGCCGATGTTCGTACAGTGGTAGCGTAGGCCGAAGGGACTAACCTCCGCTCATTCGCACGCTAATGCTGAACGCTTATCACGATACTTGTTCATTTACCAAGAGGAGGCCGACCAATGGCGAGAAGAGCACTTGAGGGGCTGCGTGTCCTGGACCTGACCCAGATATGGGCAGGGCCCTTCTGCAATCGCCTGCTGGCCGACATGGGGGCAGAGGTCATCAAGGTGGAGTCGGCAAAACGCTTCGACAATACGCGGACCTACAGCAACCTCCCCACGGGCGTGCCCGCACCGCGACCGTGGAATATGCGATCGCTTTTCAACACCCGCAACCGGGGCAAGTTGGGTGTCACCATCGACATGACCACGGACAGGGGCAAGCAGCTCTTCCTGAAGCTGGTGAAGGTCTGTGACGTGGTTGCAGAGAACTTCTCCGCCAGAGTGATGAAGGGGTGGGGCATGGACTACGAGGTCCTGCGTCAGCACAAACCGGACATCATCATGATCTCCATGCCGGCGTTTGGCATGACCGGGCCGGAGCGGGACTATGTGGGCCAGGGGTCAAACCTCACGCCTTTATCAGGAATGGTGGCGCTCACAGGCTACATCAACGACGTGCCCCACAACGTCGGCTCGTATACCGACCCCATCGCCGGGCTGACGGGCGCGGGAGCGCTTCTGGCAGCCCTCAATTATCGAGCGGAGACCGGCAAGGGACAGTACATTGACCTTGCCCAGCGGGAGGGAGCGGCCCGGGTGCTGGGAGACGCCATCATGGACTTCACCATGAACGGGCGCGTCTGGCCGCTCATGGGCAACCGGCACCCCTCTTTCGCGCCCCACGGCTGCTACCGTTGCAAGGGAGACGACATGTGGGTCACCATCGCCGTCACAAACGACGAGGAGTGGGAAGCGATGTGCCGAGTCATGGGACACGCAGAGTGGAGCAGCGATCCCCGCTTTGCGGACGCCCTCACCCGTTATCAGAACCAGGACCAACTGGACAAGCTCATCAGCGGCTGGACCGCGGACAAAGACCATCACGACGTCATGGTCTCTCTGCAGGAGGCGGGGGTGCCGGCCGGCGCGGTGCTGAAGGCCAACGAGATGTTTGATGACCCCCAGTACAGCGCGCGCGGGTTCTTTGAGGAGGTCACTCACCCAGAGGCGGGCGCCTTTCCCACCCTGGGTGTGTACGCCAAGCTCTCCAAAACGCCGGGACACATCGCGCGTCCTGCGCCGCTCCTGGGAGAGCACAACGAGTATGTGTTTGGTGGCGTATTGGGTCTCCCAAAGGAGGAGATAGCGCAACTCTGGGAAGAGGGAATCATCTCCAACGATCCCGTTGCAGCGGGAGTGGAGGACTACGCTCGAGGGCGCACCGCTTTCTAGCGGTAGGGATGAATCTCCACGTCTTCAGATGTCCAGATGAGGAGTGCCTTCTCACCTGGCGTGTTCTGAATACGTTCCACCAGGGCCTGAACTTCAGTGGACGATAGATCAGCGCTGGAGCCTTGCGTGCCCCATCATCCGTCCGCTGTATCGCCTCCGTCTGCGGCGCCTCTTCGACGTGCCGTAACCGGCACAAACTGAAGCACTGATCTCGCCACTGCGACGCTTCCTAGAAGTTCAAAAAGCGAGGCCCGACCAGCATCAAGATGATGAGTAATACGACCACCCCAAGAACTGAACTGACTGCTGCCGCTGAAGACGAGACCGCATCGCTGCCGGCTGTCCTTCTGAATGGAGACACCTCCACTCCTGATGGACCGAAAAAGAGGAAGACGCTGTCACCGGGTGCTGAACCGATCCTCTCAAGGAGCGCTTCAACTGCTTGTGACGACCAGGCCGGTACGGCCTGTTCCGCGTCAGTTGGTGCGCCAGAGGGCAATGCTTCGAGCAATGTTACGGGGCTGCCCAGGGCGCTTTCTAACTGCTTAATTCTTGCCTGAAACCGTTGCGCCGCAAGGACTGTGACAGCTTTCGTGTGTGCGAGGGGCAGCGTCGCTGTGACCTGCCGGTCGCGGCTCAACACCCGCCAGTGGTAGAACAAAAACGCTCCTACCACAAGCACATTCCCCATGTTGACCAGCACGCTGCTCACGAACGGCCTGCTGGCCGGTTCGCCCAGGGCCAGACGCAGCACGCCGTTGAGGAAAAACGCGCCGTTAAAGAGGATGGTGATGACAGCGGCGAATAACACAAGAAAGAGAAGGAGCCGGCGGGAGCGCGTCTCGCGCTCCACCTCGTTGAGGGTAACCTGCAACTCCATGCTTCGCCAGTGAGGCAGCCATATTGCCACGCCGACCACCGTGGTTGCGAGGTTTGTGCTGAGCTGGTCCCGCCACCAATCCGAAGCAAGGCCAAACTCATTTCCGGATACGAGGATCGCCTCAAACAGAACTCGCAAGAGTCTGGCAAGGCCGATGGTCAGGGCCAGCAGCCCCAGTCCGGAGACGAGGTAGTTATACCTGCGACGCACGGACGAGATGGCCACATCCATGCCTGCCGATTCCTCATGGACGGCGCTCCGGTGGTAGAGAAGGCCGGCTCCTGCCATGAAGAGGAGGGGCACAGCATACTCGAGAAAGCTGATCTGGGCGCTGGCAGAAATTGCCCGGTACCCGAAGATGAACCGCAGGAGTTGATAAAGCAATGCGCCTGCCGCGCCCGCAACACCAGCGACTCCCAGGAAAATCCAGGCGTAGAGGTACACCTGGCGGAGCACACTTGCGGCGTCGCTCTTCCCTACGTAACGCCAGTGGAACGCCCACCATGCGGCGCCCGCGATGATGGGGGCCAAGGTCAGACTCCAGTTGCTGAGGATGTCGCCAAGGCCGCGTCCGGCGAGCGCAGGGCTGCTTCCCTCTATGATGTTCGTGAGCAGCAGGGAGAGGTTCCAGAACATCCCCACTCCGAAGGTCGATACCGAGGCGAAGGAAACAATGTAGACATAGCAGCGACGCAGGGTCTGGGCGGAAGGGGTGTGCTGTCCTTCTTCGCTCTCCAGTTGCCAGTGGTAATACCAGATGCCTGAGTATGCGAGCAGCCACACTGCGGCATTGTACACATCCTGCGGCCTGCCTCTGCCCTCAAAAGGCGGCAGCGACGTTCCGGTGACCATGGACAGGAGATGATAAAGCAGCCGGGCGGCGTTGAAGAGCGCCGCCAGCGCCGCGGCGGTGAGGGCAGCGTTAATGTACAGCTTGCGAAGAGGGCTCTGCTGCTCTTCAGGAAAGCGAGCAACGCGGTTTCGTACCGTGAACCAATGGATGCCCCAGATAAAACCGCCCAGGGCCAGCATGGGAATATACGTGCTCAGCGCGGTGCGCCAGAAGCTGATGTCTGGTCGGGTGACCTCTCCCGTCTCGAGAACCAGTTTCCCCAACGTGGCAAGAAGACTGCCGCCGCCGTACACGGCGACCAGCAGGCTGATGAAGGAAACAACATAGAAGTAGAGGCGGCCAATGGTTGTACCCATAGGTAATTAACCTCTCACAGATGCTGGCTCCAGAGGCGACGGTGGTCCGGGCAGGAGCGCGCCAAAATAGGGTGGATAGCTGGGCGAGCGGATCTTCCATTGGCCGCTTTCTTGGCGGAGGCGAAAGTCGATCCGCTGGCTGTGCTCGGAGGTATCCAGGGGGCCAGTTGAACGGAACGTGGAGATAGAAACCATCACAGTGGCATCTGTGCCGGTTGTCTCGCTGCGTTCCAGTATGATGCGGGTGCTGGACTGGTGATTAACAACGCGCCGTTCGTAGTCCTGCTTCAGGTTTTTGCCTTCCAGAGTGTTGCTTTTCACGGAGTCGGAGAGATAGCCGTAAGCCTCGTCCCAGCGCCCGCTTTCCAACGCTAGGAGGTACTGCTGTACGACTTTTTCCGGGCTGCCTTCGGGGAATTCTGCCGGCTTCCGGCCACCGACCAGCAACAACGCGACCATCCCAGCCAGCAGCACAATGGCAACGCCAGCGAGCAGATAGAGCAACAACCTGTCTGAGGGCCGGGGCATGGGGCCGTTCTGCGACTGAGTAGATGTCATCGGTGTGCCTCTTACGTTGAGGAAAGAAATCATAAGGAACGAGTCCGTTACCGTCCATATTATATAACGTGATTTACGGCGTTTTGGTTCTGCCTGAAGCGGGAGCGTCCGGGCGCAAGAGGGAACCGTGCTATACTCCGCGTTGATGAGCTGTTCACTTCCCCTGCGAATCCCCTCCCAGGCAAGAATCCCGTGAAGGCGCTGGTCACCGGCGGCGCCGGCTTCATAGGGTCGCACACCGTCTCAGAATTGTTGGGCCACGGTCATGACGTGCGGGTGCTGACGCGCCGCCCGCAGGCCGAAGGTCCCGCGCTGAAACCGCTGGGCGTCAGCAGCGTTGAAGTAATTCAGGGCGATGTCACAGACCCCCGCGCCGTAGAAGAGGCGCTGACCGGTTGCAACGCGGTCATCCATTGTGCGGCGGTCTACTCCCTTGATCCGCGGCGCGATGGGGAAGTCCGCTCAACCAACGTCCTCGCGACGAAACTCGTCCTTGGCGCCGCGATGCGGATGGGCCTTGACCCAATCGTGCACGTCTCCAGCGTTGCCGCGCTCATTGGAGAGCGCTACGGCATCCTCTCCCCCGCCAGCGAGCCAACTCATCCGCCTGGGGCGTACTTTCGTTCAAAGGCAGACGCGGATCGCGCCGCGCGCGCTTTGCAGGAACGGGGAGCGCCGGTGGTCATCATCTATCCTCCTGCCGTGTGGGGGCCGCAGGATCCGGGTTTTGGGGTGAGCAGCCGGACCCTGCGCAGCGGCCTCATGGGACTGTGGGCGGTGACCCCAGCGGGGACCATCCCAAGCTCCGACGTGCGAGACGTCGCAAAGCTGCATGCCTTGGTCCTGGAGCCGGGGCGAGGGCCGCGACGATACATGACCCCCACGCACAACGTCACCATGGGGCAGCTTGCCGATACCCTGCGCGCCATCACCGGACGCAGGCTGCCCTCGATCCAAGTCCCGGGCAGCATCCTGATGCCGCCTCTGTACGCGCTCCTTGCGCTGCAGCGGGTGCTGGGCCCGCCGAACCTCGCGAACCCCGCGACGGTGTATTTTCTCGACCGCCATCATCGGGTTGATGACAGCGCAGCGAGGAGCGAGTTTGGCCTTGAGCCGCTTCCCTTTGCCCAATCTATTGCGGACTCGGTACGGTGGCTTGTCGAGGCGGGCCACGTAGCGCCCAAGTGGGCGGGAAAACTATCAGGTGTTGAAAAGGAGTAATCAGGATCTCTTATGGAACGACTGTGGATTGGGCTGGGCAGCGCATTCGCGTTGTTGAGCGTTGCGGCGGGCGCATTCGGCGCGCACGCGCTGCGGGGCCATCTCTCTGAGGACGCGCTGAGCATTTTTGAGACCGCCGCTCGCTACCAGATGTACCACGCTCTCGCGCTGCTCCTGATGGGCGTGCTGGCTGGCAAAGGCGGCGTTGGACTTACCTCGGTGGCAGGATGGCTCTTCACGGGAGGAGGCCTGCTTTTCTCCGGGAGCCTGTACCTCCTGGCCATCACCGACGTCAAGTGGCTGGGGGCCATCACGCCGCTGGGCGGGCTGTGCTTCTTGGCTGGGTGGGCAGCGCTTCTCATCGGCGCAATAAGGGGGACGTAACCAGCCTCTACTTTCCCTCTGGCATAGGAGAGTGCTGAACAACACTGGCGCAGCGTTGCCTGAGGCTCTCGAAGGCACCGCCGCCGTGTGTTTCGAGAGCCTCAACAAACGGCGGCATGCGCGTCGGGGGCCCCAATCGTGGCCTTCTCCTTCGTTATTCAGCACTCTCCTGGCATAGTTGATTTGTGCTCACTGCTAACCCTAGTGTCATGAGTCAGAGATTCGCGACCTATCTCGTCATTGCGAGGAGCCGGAGGCGACCCTTCGACGGGGCTCAGGACAAGCTCCGCAATCTGGGAGGGGCGGGCATGCGCCGACCTCCCCCACCCGGATTGCCACGGCCCTCCTTCGTCGGCCTCGCAATGACAGCTTGCTGCAGGTTATTCCCCGAACTTCCGTTTCAGGACCCTAGATTCCCATGGTCTCCTGAAGTGCAGATAGCCCATACTATTTACAAAGTATATGACATACACGGATAGCACCCAACGGTGCTGCACGAGTTTATCTTCCTGATTCTCATAAACTTGGGGATGGCGGAGAGATTGCTAGCGCAGGGGGTGTCATACCGAGCAGCTATTTTCCTGATCCGCACCCAGCGTTCAGCAGCCAAAACCAATGATATGACGATGCATCATGCCACTTGTGTCTTACATGTGCATTCCGTATAATGCTAAAACTGCCAGACATATGGCCGTGGCAATACGAATACGCATGCCACGAGGTAGAGAGGCCGGGTCCCGTTAGCCCCGGAACCGCCTCAACTCGTAAACAGCGGGCAGTCGTTCACCTGCACATGGGCATGTTGCAGGCACAACACTCATTGGGGAGTTCTTCTCAGAAGAACTCCGTCTAAAGAAAGGACAGTCTATGAGATTTCCATCTTCAAAGCAGCTTATTCCTATAATCGGCGCGCTGGCCGTCGCCGCGCTGGCGGTGGCCTGTGGAGGCGCGGCGCAGACGCCTCCCGCGGGTTCTACGTCACCGGGTGGGCCCAGTGGCGGCCAGCAGGCATCGGCCCCCAAGCCGACCTTCTATTTCAGCGGCATACCGGACCAGGACACCTCTCGGTGGGCGCAACGTTATGAGACGGTGGCAAAATACCTGTCAGAGAAACTGGGCGTTGAGGTCAAGGGGGTTCCCTCGATTGATTACTCTGCCGTGGTTACCGGTTTTGAAAAGGGCAGCATTCACCTGGCATGGTTCGGCGGGTTTACCGGGGTTCAGGCCCAGGTGGCAGTGCCCGATGCCATAGCTTTTGCGCAGCGTCCCGTTGACGAGCAGTTTCACTCGGTCTTCATTGCACAGGCAAGCCTTCCCGTGAAGGAAATGAAGGACCTTAAGGGGTTGACCTTCACTTTTGGCAGCGAGAGTTCGACTTCTGGGCACCTGATGCCAAGGCACTACATGCTGCAGGCGGGCGTTAGCCCCGACAAAGATCTGAAGGGGAAGCCCAATTTCAGTGGTTCCCATGACACCACGTGGAAGGTGGTGGAGAGCGGCGCATTTCAGACAGGGGTCTTAAGTGAGGAAGTGTGGGATAGGGCGGTCAAGGAGAAGACGGTCGACCTCACAAAAGTGATGGAAGTCTCTCGCACCCCAGCTTACTACGACTATCACTGGCGCATCCGGGGCGACGTGGACAGGACCTATGGCGCCGGTTTCACCAAAAAGGTCCAGGACGCTATCCTGGGGATCAAGGACCCACAAATACTGGAGTTATTTGCCACGGACAAGTTCATTCCCACAAAGAACGAGAACTACGCCAACCTGCTAGACGTGGCTAAACAGGCCGGACTCATTAAATAGCATGCCGACTGATGCACTCATGTTCACCCTCCGAAGAGTGACCAAACGCTATCCTCAGGGGGTTGCGCTGGCGCCCCTCTCTGTGGAGATCAGAGCGGGTGAGCGGGTGGCAATCGCCGGTCCCAGTGGCAGCGGCAAGACGACACTGCTGCACCTCATGGGTGGGGTCATTCAACCCGACGCCGGCGACATAATCATCAACGGTCGCTCGCTTGCGAGCCTGAGCTCAGGCAGGGAGCTGGCGCGCCTGGTTGGTATCATCCACCAGCAACACGATCTGGTGCCCCACCTGGCCGTTATTCACAACGTGCTTGCCGGCCGTCTCGGCGAGTGGGGCTTGATGAAATCGCTGCTTTCGCTCATATTCCCGCAGGAGCGCGATGCCGCACTGCGAGCGCTGGAGCAGGTAGGACTGCCCGATAAGCTTTACCAGCGCACGTCACAGCTTTCCGGAGGAGAGCAACAACGGGTGGCCATCGCCAGAGTGCTCATGCAGGCCCCCCGAGCCATTCTGGCCGACGAGCCGGTTGCCTCGCTAGATCCCGCCCGGGCCGAGGATCTGGTGCGACTGCTGACCCAGCTTGCCCTCTCCACGGGCAGGACGCTGGTGGCCAGCCTGCACTCCATCGATCTGGCCAGAACCTACTTCCAGCGCATCATGGGCCTCCGGAATGGCGAGCTCCAATTCGACATGCCCGCGGCGGCGGTGAGCCAAACCATGCTTGAGCGTCTCTACGATTTGCAAGGACTGCGGGATGAAGTCGAGGTTTACTGAGGGCAGAAACGTCCTCACTCTGGTCCTGCTGGCCGCGTTCGTGTGGTCGCTGACCACCATACCCTGGGGTGAGGACCTCATTCATGCCGGGGGCGGTCCCGCCTTTGTGCAGTTCGTCAAAGCAGCCCTGACCCCGGAACTTTCTCCAACTTTCTTGCAGCGAGTCCTGCTGGCAAGCTGGCAAACCTTAGCCTACGCAACGGCGAGCATAACGCTTGCAATTGCCATCGGGCTGCCTCTTGGCATCGTGGCTTCCGGAGCGCTGGCGACGCGCGCCCTTGCTCGGTTTACCAGCATGTATGGTGTCCGCTTTATCCTGGCGTTTCTGCGCTCAATCCATGAGCTTGTCTGGGCATGGCTCTTTGTGGTTGCCTTTGGGCTATCTCCCATGGCGGGGATTCTGGCGCTCGCCATCCCCTACGGCGGCATCCTTGGCAGGGTCTACGCGGAGGTGCTCCAGGACGTGCCGCAAGCGCCGCTGCGCGCGCTGCGCGCTGCCGGGGCGTCAAACTGGAAAGTGTTCCTGTACGGAAGATTCCCCATGGCGCTGCCGGACCTGCTGAGCTACGGCTTCTACCGCTGGGAATGCTCAATCCGCTCCGCCGCTGTTCTCAGCTTTGTAGGCATTCCAGGGCTGGGCTACCTGCTCCAGGTCTCGCTCATTGATTTGAAGTATTCTCAGGTCTGGACGCTGCTCGTTTTTCTGGTGGTAATCATCGTGCTGGTCGAAACCTGGAGCAGCATGGTACGAGGGAGAATGGCTTCGTGACCCGGCCGGCGGCCCTCTCGCGAGGAGCAGCGTTTCCGAAACCCCGCATTGGGTTCGGAGGAATATCTCTTATACTCTTCATGAGCCTTGCGACCGCATCCTGGGTCTTCATCCTGTCTGATAAGGACAGCGGCTTCGCGAGCTTCTTCCAGGCAGAGACCTGGGCGGGTGCGGTCGCTTTTCTCACGCGCTTTCTTGGGGTGAACGGCGCCGAACCACCAGCTTATCTCAGGCTTGAGCGGTGGGCTGACATGGCGGGTCCTGCCTACGAAACGTTGGCCATGAGCGTCCTCGCTGCCAGCATCGTGGGAATCGGCGTGATGCTGACCTTCATGCCCGCCGCGCGAAACGTCGCCATGGGTGAGCTGAGCGCCTCACACTCCTTCGGTTCCAGAGTACTATTCTTCCTAATCCGAGGCATTTACATCTTTGTGCGCGGCGTCCCCGAGCTGGTGTGGGCCATGCTCATCATCTTTTTCCTCTCGCCCGGCGTCCTTCCCGGTGCGGTGGCATTGGGACTCCACAACTTTGGCATTGTGGGGAAGCTCTCTGCCGAGGTTGTGGAGAACCTGGACTCACGGCCGGCGCGCGCGCTCAGAGCCGCCGGCGCCAGCCAACTCCAGATGCTGGCCTATGCGATTCTGCCCATGGCGCTGCCAGGCTTTCTAACCTACCTGTTGTATCGTTGGGAGGTCATCATACGCACGACCATCGTGGTGGGCTTTGTGGGGGCAGGGGGGCTGGGGCGCGAGTTTCGTCTCAGCATGAGCTGGTTTCAGTACACGGACGTGGCCCTGTTGCTGGCCGTCTACCTGCTGCTGGTTATCTTCGTCGATCTCTGTTCGGCCTGGATGAGAAAGCTCGCGCGGTGACGGGTTTCGTACTGAGACAAAAAGATGCCCCACCGTTTACGAGTGGGGCATCAATGATGTTTTGAGACGCTGTCTAGCTGAACTGGGCCGTCCGTTTCTCCGCAAAGGCGGCAAACCCCTCTTTGGCCTCGCCATGTTCCGCCCAGGCTCTGGCAAAGGGGCCTGTCATGGTCACGCCGTCATTCATGGTGCCTTCCATGATCATGCGAATCTTTTCCTTGACTGCCAGTACGGAGACGTACGAGTTTGCGATGATGCGCTCCGCCATCTCTGTCGCGCGGTCGATGAGGTCAGCCGCGGGGAGCACTTCATTGACCAGTCCCACTCGGGCGGCGGTCTGGGCGTCGACGCGAGCGCCGGAGAGGGCCATCCAGGATGCCCAGCCCACAGGGGCTTTCTTCACCAGAAGGCCAAGGACATCGCTGTTCAGCGTGCCGCGGGCGGCAAAGGGTGAGGTGAACACCGCCTGTTCAGACGCAATAACTATGTCACAGGCCAGTGCGAGACCCAGGCCGCCGCCGGTGGCTCCTTGAACGCCTTCCTGGTTCTGCTGAACCGCCTCTTTGATGTCGCGGCCTGCGCAAAATGCCCGGCCCGATCCGGTGAGGATTACCGCCCTGATAGCGTCGTCCTCATTGACCTGCTGCCACAGAGCATGGAGCTCCTCTCGCATCGTGGTATTCAGCGAATTGAGGGCATCGGGCCGGTTGAGGGTCACCAGTGCGACATTATTTCGGACTTCAAGCAGCAACGTTTCCATGACAGCACGCTCCTGGGGGGAAAGATATCGTCAGGGATTAATCCATGTTAATCCCCGATAACGCACGCATTATGTGACGCAAAGGATGGACTGTCAATCGTGGACTAAGTTCCATCAGTACCTATCCGGGAGTCGTCAGGAGCCCCGGCTGTCGGTGGCAACTCTTCAGCGGGTTCGCCATTGGCCGCCACAATCTCTCGGAGTCGGTGGAGAAGCCCGAGAGGAAAGAGTTGGTACCACTCACCTGGTTTGTCAGAGAACTGCACAGCGCCTCCAAGCAACGCATGCTCCGTAATTTCCGAGTCCACCACAGTCACGGTCGGCCTACTCGCTGGCTCCATACGTAACACGGCGTTCAAACGGTCACTCACGTAGCTGATGTCTGTCTTGAAAGCGTCTCGCAGGGTGGCCCCAGCATCTCGCAGCTCACTGTGCCGGTGGCTACCTTCGCCATACGACCTACCAATTGCCTCGCAAGCTTCCATAACGAACGCCCGACAGGCTGGCTCAGCCGGAACGATAAGCCGGAGCGTGTCGAGTGGGCGATCCGGAGCGCGCTCTTCAAACACTGCGATAAACCCCTCGGTGAACAAGTCGTCCCGGCTGATGGCGTTTATATTCAAGTTGACCAGTGACGTACCCACGAGTACTCCTGAGGACGCGCCAGTGGTCCAGGAGTCCCGCGCGTTGGATCCAAGTAAGCCTAAGCCCCGTTCTTCATGCGTAGTCGCACTGAACGAGCCCCACCCCCGTAGGCTATGCTGGAGCCAACCAGTAATTGAGCCGACCGTTTGGCTGTCAAAATGCCGAGCCAGTTCCCCTATGGCTAACTCCCGATGGACGATAGCACCGGGCACCAAATCGTTTGTCGGGGGAATCTCGTCCAATAGATTATGTATGGCCTGTCCGATCGCGCGTGCCGTTCTAAAGTCGATCTGATTTTCAGCGAGCAATCTTGGCCACGATGTGAGGGCGCGTATCTTCTGGACCTCGTACCATTGCCAGATTACAATCAGCCAGGAACCAGCTATGAAAAATACGGTGGTGGATAGCAGCCATTTCCAAAGAGGTGGATAATCTGGCCACTGCCGCCGGGCAAAATCGGAGAGTGGGACCTGTGGCAAGTCGGGGGATCTGGTCGAAGACATGCGTGCCTAGTCTTCTTCTGGGATCGCGTCCCAGTGTGGGCCGCCGTCGGGGATGATTTCGTCATTATCACGAGCGCTGCTGTAAGTTATTTTGCGGAGCATCGGCGTCGTTTGGCTGGGTTCCAAGAGATGATAGAAAGCCCAGCGCATAGCTATAGTGCCTCCGCCCTGGTCTGTCATTATGTATGCCCAATGATAGCGTTCCGGTATTACCTTCCGCTGCTCATTGCAATAGACGATACCAAGAAGCGGCAGCGCCAGCGGCCCTGTAGCGTAGTCCCCATACCAATGCTCAGGAGTCACTGTAACAGCCCTCACTCCTATCTGAACCGCTTGAAACGTCTCGTCTCGACTTGTGAGAGCATCGAGGGCAAGTAAGGCGGGAGATTCTGAAGAATCCACGTCAATCTCTCGCATTTGATTCAGAAACGTGAGGACTTTGCTCTCAATATCCACCTGAGACCTCGTGAACCCTGTCATCGCAGCTAGGGGAAGCCAGCTATTAAACCGGTCACGAATCCATTTCTCGGCACAGTTCAGTTCGATGTCGCTCAATAGAGAGGCTGCAGCCTGACGGTATCGGGGTTCGGAGAAAGCACGAAGCTTCAGGATTTCCAAGCTCTCATTCCAAAATTTCGAAAGTTCAGCTAAGGCTTGAGGCTGCAAGTATTGCAGATGTCCTGTATAGAGAGCCACGGTTATGTTATCTTCCATCGGCGCGAAAAGCCTCATCAGGAAGTCACGGAGCTGGACTTTCTCGTCGTCGCTAACCGGTTGTGCGTTCGTCATGAGTTCCCTCCACAAGACCCGTCATCCGCCATATTGTCGCGTGTCTAGCCACTTGAGAGGTTCTGTATCGGTAACCGGGCTATTTTATGGCAGTATGGCGCTCACGGCTGACAGCGGTCAAGGGGTCGTCGGGCAGGACTTGTATAAAGCAAGCGGTGGACAGATCTTCTTAATGGTCGGATGCGATTTCCATACTTTAGAGTGACAACAGCAATGGGAAATCACACCCTGGCAAGAAGCTCTCTGGCGACGCTGGCGTCATGGAAGGGAATACGCTCTTGGGCCAACGGAATGGTGGTCTCGTGGCCACGGCCGGCCAGCAGAACTGCGTCACCGGGAAGAGCGAGATCAAAGGCGGTTTGGAAGGCCGCACGCCGGTCAGGGACACACAGGAAGTCCTGGCCCTCGCGGCAGCCGGAGGCAATGGCGGCCTGGCGCATCTGCTCCAAAATAGCCGCGGGGTCTTCATCGTACGGGTCGTCCATGGTGAGGATGAACAGGTCGCATCCTGCTTTGGCAACCTCCACCAGCCCCCGGCGATGGTTGGTGTCCCGACGCCCTGCATGGCCAAACACGGCAATGGTGCGCCCTCTGATGATCTCACGTAGCGTCTGAAGCGCCGCACTGAGCCCCTGGGGCGTATGAGCAAAGTCCACGTAAAGAGAAAAGGGTTGACCATAGTCAAACTGCTCCATGCGGCCGGGCACGGGCCGCATCTCTGATGCGGCCTGCGCAACGTCTTGGAGCGCCGCGCCTGCGGCCCATGCGGCCGTGGCGGCGGCCAGCCAGTTCCGAACGTTGAAACGTCCCAGCAGGCGTGTCTCAATCTCCGCTGATTCTCCGGCAATTTCCAGGGTGAACCGCGAACCCCGGGGTCCGCAGACAATGCCTGTGGCCCGCACATCGGCAGCGTGGTCTATGCCGCAGGACTTTGGCCGGGCGCAATGAGCCGCGAAAAATGCAGCTTCCGGGTCGTCTGCGTTGACGACACCTATGGTCTCCCACGGTTTGTGCCGCGCCGTAGGTCCCAGCATGTCGAACAGACGGGCTTTCTGGCGACGGTACTCCTCCAGGGTATGGTGAAAGTCCAGATGCTCTGGAGCAAGATTGGTGAAAACCGCAACGTCGAACTCGCAGCCCTCCACCCGCTCCATGGCAAGGGCGTGAGAGCTGACCTCAAGCACCGCCGCCTGCGCGCCGGCATCCACCATGTCCCGCAGCAGACTTTGCAGCTCCATTGCCTGCAGCGTGGTGAACCCGGCCATGTTGGGGCGCGGCGCCAGGCTATCGTGCACCTCCACCGTGGTGGCATGGCCGACCTGTTTGCCGGCCGCGCGCAGGATGGCCGCGGTGAGGAGGGTTGTTGAGGTCTTGCCGTCTGTGCCGGTGACGCCGATGAGTTGGAGCTGGCGTGAAGGGTGGTCGAAGAAGCCGCTGGCCAGGCGTCCCAAGGCTTTGTGGCAGTCCTCCACCAGCACTACCGCCTGCGGCCGCGGCGCGCCAGCCGGAAATTCCTGGCACACCACCACAGACGCTCCCCTGGCCACAACGTCCGGAATGAAGCGGCGACCGTCGAACTGCTGCCCCCGCAGCGCCACGAACAACGACCCAGGTCCGGCCTTCCGGCTGTCGTCGACAATGCCGGTGACCACCGTCTCAGGATCGCCCTCGACCCGAAGGATGGGCAGGTCAACCAGAAGCTTTGCCAAGGGAGCGGGCTGTGGCTGTGTCAAAGAGCTCTCCGGTCGCGCAGAATGATGCCCATCCCAGTATACAGCCTTGCTCATCCTGAAGAGGACCGTACGGAAGATGGCCCAAAGCTGGTTCTCTGGGCGCGCCATCTTGTGCAGTTCCTGTTTTCTCCGGTCTTCACAGTTCTAGCAGGGTTGCAATCCGTTTCTGATGGAACTCCGGGTTGCCCAGGTAGCTGAACAGCGTGCGCGCCTTCTTGGTGTACAGGTGGAGACCGTACTCCGTGGAGATTCCGACTTGACGATATAGTGAGCACCTTCTACCATCGTTGCATGCGTACATACGATCTCGCTGTCATAGGCACAGGGCCGGCGGGCCATCACGCGGCCATTCAGGCTGCCAAGCTCGGCAAACGCGTCGTTGCTATTGACCGCCGGCAGTCCGTGGGTGGCGTTTGCCTGAACACCGGCACCATCCCCAGCAAGACTTTACGTGAGGCCGTGCTGTACCTCACGGGTTTCCGGCAGCGGGGGATCTACGGCATCAGCTATTCCGTCAAGAGCAACATCACCATTCAGGACCTGATGTTCCGCTGCGAACAGGTGGTGAGCAACGAGGTGGATGTGCTGCTGGCCCAATATGCCAGGAATGGCGTGGACGTCATGCACGGTGAGGCCACCTTCACCGACCCCCACCACCTGCACATTGTCGGCCCGGTGGACCAGGAGACCATTCAGGCCGATTACGTCATCATCGCGACGGGGACAGCTCCGGCGCACTCCCCGGAAGTGCCCGTCAACGGCGCTACTATCATCGATGCCGACGGACTCTACACACTACCGGCGATACCAAAGACGCTGACGGTGGCAGGCGCTGGGATCATCGGCGTTGAATATGCCTGCATCTTTGCGGCCCTTGGGTCTCGCGTTACGGTGGTGGACAAACGCAGCGACGTCCTGGAGTTCCTGGACAAAGAAATACTGACGGCTCTGCAATACCACATGCGGGAAGAAGGTGTTGCCTTCCGTTTCGGTGAGGAGGTGACCGATGTCCAGGACACCGGCGGGAAAGTGGTGGCGCGCACCAAGAGTAACAAGACCATCACCTCCGATTGCCTGCTCTATACCATTGGGCGACAGGGCAACACAGCCACGTTGAACCTGGAAGCCGCCGGCCTGACCAGCGACAGCCGCGGCCGCATTGCGGTTGACGAGCATTTCCAGACGGCGGCGCCTCATATCTACGCCTGCGGCGACGTGGTGGGATTCCCGTCCCTGGCGTCATCCTCGATGGAACAGGGTCGTCTTGCGGCTGCTCACGCCTTTGGGTTACCGAGCAACGGCATCAGCCCGTGGCTGCCCTACGGCATCTACACCATCCCCGAGATTTCCATGGTGGGGAAGACGGAAGAGGAATTGACGGGAGCGGGGGTTCCGTACGAGTTTGGCATCGCGCGCTACCGTGAGATAGCCAGGGGACAGATCATTGGGGATAGGAACGGGCTGCTCAAGCTGCTTGTCCATGCGGAGACCCGCAAAGTGCTCGGCGTGCACATCATCGGCGAGGGCGCAACGGAACTCATCCACATCGGCCAGATGGCTTTGGCCCTCAACGGGTCGCTGGACATCCTGGTGGAGAACGTCTTTAACTACCCCACTCTGGCAGAGTGTTACAAGGTTGCCGCACTAAACGCCTACAACAAGCTCATGAGCGTGTAGCCGCACTCTGCGGTCACCACCGCTTTTATTACGGGCAACGTACATGCCACCTTGATTGTAGGGGTAGTGGGCAACGCGTCGCTCTTCCCCCAGGTCACTCGCATTATGTTTACGAGCGTGCTACATAAGAACATATGGCGTTGCCTGAGGCTCTCGAAGGCACCGCCGCTGGCCCTTCGACAGGCTCAGGGAACGGCGGCTCGGTCATAGCAGACCGAGGACAGGCACAGTATTCCGGACTCGCTGTTCCCCTGCCAGCTCAAAATGCGATTGCCCTCGCGCTCCCGTTACTGCTTGTCCACGCTTCGTCGGTACGGCATAATGAATTCGGCATTGGACGCTTAAGATCGCTGGAGGCACGGCCGCATGGTCGTTGATCGTTACAAGAGCTTTTCGGTTTACCGGCTGCGAGAGACCAACTATAAGGTGCTGGACAGCAAAGAGACGCTGCAGGTCTTTGACGAGAGAACCGGCATGCTGGCGTTTACCGTGGTGGCCTATTACAACCCTAAACGCATCTTGAAACCGGCCAACAAAGAGGCGGTAATCCTCTCAGCGCTGCAACCTGCCTTTGAGGAAATTCGCAGGAAGATCGATGGCGGCGACCTGACGGACAGTCAGCTTCACCTGGGAATGGTCTATGCCAGCTAGTGGGATGCCTAAGATGAAACTGTTTTCCAGGAACGCAGCATGAAAATTGGCGCCCATGTCTCGACGGCCGGCGGTCTTGACAAGGCCATTGAACGAGCAGTTGCCATAGAAGCCGAGGCGATTCAGATATTTGGTTCACCGCCCCAGGGTTGGGCAGCAAAGCCCCACGCCCCGGAGATCATCCGCCAGTTCACGGCCAAAGCACACGAATCAAATCTCGCGGAGGCGGTCTTCCTCCATGGCGTCTACCTGGTGAACCTCGCCACGGAAAACCAGAACAACCTGAAGAAGGGGATTGACTCCCTTACGTACTATCTGAACCTTGCGCATGACATTCATGCCAAGGGCGTTATCTTTCATGTGGGTAGCCATAAGGGCATCGGGTTCGACACGGTGCTCTCGCAAATTGCCACCGCAATGAAACAGGCCCTCGACCGTTCTGAAGATGCCTGGCTGATCATCGAGAACAACGCCGGTCAGGGCCAGCAGGTGGGCGGCAATTTCACCGAGATAAAGCGGATCATGGATGCCGTGGGAAGTCCCCGTGTGAAGGTGTGTCTGGACACCGCACACTGCCTTGCTTCCGGCTACGACCTTCGCAGCGAGCAGGGCGTGTCCGAAGCGATGGACGCGTTTGAAAGCACTATCGGCCTGGAGAACCTGGCTGCTGTCCATGCCAACGATTCAAAGGCGCCTCTCAACTCCAACGTGGACCGGCACGAGAATATCGGCGATGGACACATCGGCCGCGAGGGGTTTTTGAGTATCATGCGTCATCCCGCCTTTCGGGACGCGCCTTTTCTCCTGGAGGTTCCGGGAATCGAGAATAAGGGTCCTGACCTTGAGAACATCCACCGCTTGAAGTCCATCAGAGAAGAGGCCTTGGGGATCCGGCGCTAGTGTGGTGCCCCTGAAAATCGTGCATGAAGCTCAAGGGAATTGTCATGCTGAACGCAGTGAAGCATCCTTCGGCATCTCAGGACGACGTCTGGCGGGGAGGCGTCCCCACCCCAGATTCCTCGCTTAACGTTCGGAATGACATCTCCAACGTACTTCGGGAACAGGACGTTGGCCTCCGCGCCCCGCCCTGGGATGAACCACAAAAGGGCTCCTCTTTTAAGAGGAGCCCTTAATAATCCGTGTTGTGTAGCCTATTGTTTGATGGTTACTCTGCCGGAGCCAACGGGCGGGCTGATCGAGCTCTGTATCACCGTTTTGCCCTTGCTATTGGTGGCGTCCGGCGTCTCACTGCCCGTCTTTGGCGTCAAAGAATCCTGGGCAGGAGGCGTGGCATCAGAAACCGGCAGGTCTTTCTCGCCAGAGGTCTGACCTGTGCTCGCCGCAGGAGCAACTTCTTTGCCTGGCACAGGCCCGGCAGCGGGGCCGGTGTTGCCTTTGGCTGGCAAGGTGTCAGACACCGGTAGCTGGAATGGTTCTGTTGAGATAGGCGAACTCTTGGTGGGCGTAGGTTCTGGAGAGCCGCCGGCTTTGTCAATGGGAGGTCCTTCTTTCACAGGGAGACCCTGAGGAACACCCGTGGCGCTCACTCCATCGGTTACGCTCGTGGACGCGGGTGCGGCAACGCCTGTAGGAGCAACGCTCGCGGCAGTGGCGCCCACAGAAAGGGTCTGCGCTAAGTGGAACTGGAGTTCCTGCGGCGCTTTATCATAGATTCCGTGCAGGTCAGTCTGCACCGAGGTTACCTGCTCCTGGAACTTGACCCTATCTTGCTTTTGCACGCTGGCAAGGCGCAGCGCTTCCGCCAGACTCTTGTTGTAGTCGCCAACCACTTTCTCCGCGAGGTCGAGTCTGCCATTGTCGGCTATCTTGGAGATATCGCGCACCCGTGCGGAAGCTATCCAGAGGTACGCATCCGCTTTATCGGTATTTGTGAAAGCAAAGGCCACACGAGCTTGTTCTGTCGCTTCTTTCAGCGAATAGAGGCTATCGCCAGGGCCGCTTTCCATAGCGGCAGAAACGGTGCCTGCGCCTACCAGTCCAAAGCTCAAGAGAAGCGTCAAAGCGATGGCAACTGGCCGGGCGAAATAGCGTCCTGTGTCTGAGACACCAACAAATTGGGGTAAAAATGATCGCAGACGCTCCGCAATACTGGGTTTGGCGGCGGCACACGACTCACGGATTTCAGCAAGGAGCTGCGCCCGCACACGGGCTTTCGTTGGCTCAGACAGGACAATTCGCTTGGGGAGGGCTTCTAGCTTCAGATGGAGCTGGAGCAGGGGTGCCAGTTCCGAACGCTGTCCAGGATAACGCGCCACAATGTCATCCACAGAGCTGGTTCCCGCATCCAGCTCCTGAGCGCACATGATAAGCAAGTCTGTGGTTTTCATAAGAGTTCTCTTATCTCACTGCCCATAATCCCACGGAGGGCATTCAACGCCCGATGCAGGATTACCCTTACGGCTCCCTCGCTCTTACTCAGGGCCGCGGCAATCTCCGGGTACTCCATCCCATCGATGTACCGCATAACCACTACCACCTGCTGATCGTGTTTCAGTTGCCTGATTGCCTGGCGCAACGAGGCGCTGGCAAAGCTCTTTTCGGCAACCGTTACCGGGTCGACAGAATCGTCTGCTGGGATAATGACATCATCAACAGAAGTCGTGTCCTTTTGCGCCCGATAGTAGTCAACCAACAGGTTGTGAGCGATGCTCAGAAGCCAAACGATAAAGGGACGACCCGTCTGCCGATAACGGCCAACGGCTCGCCAGGCGTTCAGGAACACCTGGGCGGCGAGGTCTTCCGCGATATCGGGGTTTCCGACGCGATAGTAGAGGTGCCTGTAGATCCTATCGATATAGAGATCGTACAGGTGGCCGAAGCTGTCGGCATCTCCCCCTATTGACCGTTCAACGAGAGAATTAACCTCGGCTTCTTGGGCCAGCGCGGCTTTTTCCCTCAATCCCTCCACTCTCCTAAACGAGGTCTAATTTCCGCCGTTACATATTGGGACATGCTTGCGCACCCTTTTTCCGCGAAGAAACTTATGTGCGTTAGTCGCATCTCGCGCCCGTTTCCTATTCCCTTAACTCCACGTGCTCCCGCCATCCCCGGCTGGGTTGAAAGGTAAAGACCGGCGTGTGATTGGCAAATATCTCCTGCCACTCAGACCTATTGCTGACGATGAACTCCTGGTCCATGGAAATATCCGGCTGCAGCGGCCAGTCTCGCTGCAGGGCTTCTCTCACCATAGGCACCTTGGTCCAATCAAAGCCCATGAGCCTGGTACCCACCACATCAACCAGGACAGGATGTGTTCCTGCTATGAGTATCCCACAAGGCTTGGGCGTAGGAAAGAGCGGCCCCTCACCTTCTCCCGCAACTATACCATCGATCACGGAGAGATAGCGTCTTTGGGGCGTCTCCTGCAAAACTCCATGCTTATCCGCATAAAAGAGGACGTGGTTCAAATCCAGCGCCATGCGCCAGACGGTGTCATTGCCATACCAGTCCCCTTCCACCTCATCAGGCGGGGCAGCGTTCATCCGGCGAAAAAACGGCTTGAAGATATTTTTTGCCGCAAAACGGAGAGGCCCCCCCAGGGCTTTCAGCGCGATGCGCCCCGAGCGATGGCTGAGGACAGTGTCCCGAAAAGCATCTTCAAAACGGGCGTCCCAGCGGGCATTATCTGCGTAGGCATCGCCGCCATTTTTGGGAGAGCCGACGCGATGGTGGGGAAGCGCTCGTTTCTCGTTGGTGATCCCCACGGCATTCTTCAAGCTCAAGGTCACGCCACCCTTGCGATGGGTCTTGAGCTTTGCCACTGAGATGACCACATCGGCATTCAGCAGGGTGTTGGGGGCGCTATAAATATTGTGAGCCTCATTATGGAAATCATCCATGACGTTTTCATAGAAGACTGCGGTGCTCCGCAAGCGATGGCGGTGGGCTGTCACCTCATGGAACATGCTTTTGTTGCCGAGATCGACCAGTGTGTAACCGGCCGGATCGCCGGGAAGCGGCTGTAAATCCACCATGAACCCCGCGTCGTTCCGGCGGACGTACACGTCCCTAAAATCCAGCAATTCCACGGCAACGCCTGCGTGGCGATTGTAAAACTCTGCGACGTTGGCAATGCCCGTCAGTTCCGTCACCCGCTGGAAGTCAACCTCTTTTATGGGGGAATCGGCTACGATAATTCGGCCCTCGCCCTTCAGCGCAAGGTAGACATAATCGATAAGCGCTCTCAGGACAGAACCATGCACCACTGCCGCCTCAATGCCAGGCTGGCCCAGAGGGTGCTCGCTGATCACAAAGTTCGGCTTGAGGATGACTGTATTCCCCGGCTGCACCAGGGCGCTCAGGGGATTCCACTGCGGCGTGCCAAAAGCCTGGACATCCAGGCCCCATGCGCAGAACATCTCCCGGATGCCGTTGTAGACGCGGTTCTCCGGCCCAACGTTTTCTGTGCCAAAAGGGTACTCCGGATATGCCACCGATGGGTGATACGGCGCCGCGCTGGGATAGCTGAGGCTTCCCGTATCCCACACGACGACCCGAGGTGGCTCAGGCATGGGCGCTCTCCCTGGTCGGCGCAGCGGGCATTGGTACACGGGAGATGGTGTATCGGAATTTTCCGGAAGCGGTTGTCGGAATGTTCTCACAGAACAGCAGCTCAATCTCAGCCGACGCCTCCGTGTACTCACGCACCTTGCCCAGCAGATAATCGATGTGTTCCTGCGTGAGCGCCTGCCCGCGAACGACCCGGATGGTGAGGTGGTCCAGCCGCTCCTGCTCGATCTGGAACTGGAGGATGTCGAAATCCTTGAACAGGTGGGGGAAGAACTCACCGGGCAGGTAGCGGTTGCCGGGGAGGGCTATCATGTCTTGAACGCGTCCCTCCACCATGTCCATTGCGGGAAGCCCCCGTCCGCAGCGGCACTGAGCGTCAGCCGGAGAGCCTATATCCTCAACACGATATCGGAGCAGCGGCATTCCGTACAGATCCAGCGCGGTGAGCACAATCTCTCCTGCCTCCCCCGGCCTCGCAGGCCGGCCATCCCGGACAAACTCGGTGTAGGTGGTCTCCGCATTCAGGTGCATGGTCCCGGACGGGCACTCGTGGGCAACATCGCCCATCTCACGACCGCCATAGCGATTGAACACCTTGCACTGGAAGACCCTCTCAATACAGTCCCTCTGGTGTTGAAAGAGCATCTCGGCAGAGCAGATGACGCCCCGGGGACGGATGCCCGTGATCCCCCGCTCATCCAAGAAGCGCGCAAAATGGTACATAGGGGTCACATAGGCTTCAATGATGTCTGGCTGGAAGCGCTGCAACGCACGCGCGTACCGGAGCATGGTGGCCTCTGACATGTCCCAACAGGGCAGGATTTTCACTCTCGTCAGCGCATCCGTCAGCCGCTTTTTAAGCTGCTGATGGGGCGCGACGTCAAACTGCGATCCCCACAGCCGGGCCCAGGCGTCGCCCGGCTCCCACCCTGCCCACCGGAAGTTCCGAAGCTTCACCGCCTGGTAGCTGGCAACCATCTCCGCATCATGATAGAGGCCGACCGGCGCCCCTGTTGAACCACCGCTGGCGGTCCGGATTAGCCCTTGTCGCGGAACGTTGTCTGCCACCATCTCCTCCCGGTGTGCGTTGACCGCATCTTTGCCGAGCAAGGGGAGTTTGGCATAATCCTCTGGGGTCTGGATATCGGCCGGGGTGATCCCGCATTCCTGCATCCGACGACGGTAGTAGTCCGTGTGCTCGTACGCATGCTCCACCAGCCTGCGAAGCTTGCTCCACTGGTGGGACAGCACCTGTTCCCTGGGCCACCACTGACTTTGTTCCAGCTCCCGATGCCGCCGGGCAAGCTGTGTATTTCCGTACAAGAGGGAGTACCCCGCTCGAACTGCGGCGCGGTGGACTTGACGAGGCGTGAACCCAAGGACAAACACGTTATGATATCTCTTAGATGGCTACCACGGGAAAGCAGGGAGACGAGACTGTTTAGCAACTGTCATTGCGAGCCAAGCGAAGCAATCTCAAAGTCCGGACGTGTTCCTGAGATTGCCACTCGCCAGAGGCGACACTGTCGTCGGCCCGCCCAAAGCGGGACTCGCAATGACACTCCTCTGCTCTATTACTAAACACTCTCGGAGACTGGGGAGCGTTAGAGATGGCTTTCGATTGAACGTAGCAGCAAGACATTACTCGGTCCGCGTGGCAAGCGCCACAACTGGCCGGGCAGCGCCTTTGTTGAACCCAAGGACGCCGAAATACAGGTCTCCCTGCTGAGGCTCTCTGCCCCGATACCACTGCCCGTCGCGATAGTTGTCGACAGAGTTATTGTACCATGCGCTGACTGGGCTTTGACCAGGCGTAGGCTCCGACACCAACTCAAAGTATGCTCTCTGGCGCGGGCCGAGGGAAAGCTTGCTTAGAGAAAAAGTGTACCACGAATTGTGTTGTATTTCTGACCCGTCGATGGTCGCGCTGCCGAGCAATGTTTTACTCGCAGCATCGTCATATATGTTCAACGTGACAGAGGCGTTGTCCGGGCGGCCTTCACCGGCAAGCAGAACACGGATATCCGTGATGGTGCGGTACGCCGTTAAGAAGCTTTGACCGACCGTTGCGCGGCCCGCCGACAGCGGCGTCTGTGTCGCCCCGCGAGTGTCCCAGGCCCATCCCTGCAACGGTCCCACCTGACGCTGAAAGACGCGATAAGGACCTCTTTTCAGCCGCGCGACAAAGTGCGGGTCCTTCTCCAAGCGGTCCTGGGCGCCCAAAAACTTTCCGATGCCGCCCGTGATCACCCAATCGGTCCCGGGCCAACTCCAGTCGAAACTGCTCTCAATGCGCTCCCTGGGTGCAGTGGCAACGTAGGTGGGAGGATAGCGGGCAGCAATGCGTGTCAGAAAATCGATCTCTCGTTCCGTGGAACCGACGACTTCTCCGTCACCGACTTGGTTCCTCAAGAATGCAGCCGTCTCGAACGCATCATCATTCCGGTGGGTAACAGTGCTCAGCGAAGCTAAGGCCGCGGGCGCTACGAAAACGAGCGCCACCACGACGGAGACCACGCGTACAGCCCTGGAATAGGTCTGAGAGGTTTGATCGAGCGCGATGCGCGCAAAGAACAACGGGAGCGGAGCGATGAGCATGACCGCGACCGCAACAGACCAGAAGGCATAGCGCTCCCACCCAACGGACAGGAGATAGTACGTCAAGCTGCTTGCCAGAAGAAAAGGAAGGAAGCTCAGTTCAGCGGCGCGCCCACTGCCACGCACGAGCTGTATTGCTGCCAGGAGCACGGCTGTCGCCGACCATCCTGCCAGGCCCGCCGGAATGAGCCGCGAAAATGTGCTGAAGTTCTCTAAAAGGTGCTCTTTGGAGAGGTCGACAAATTGCGCCTGGTACAGACCGACGGCTTGAAAGCGGTCGACCACTCCCTGCGGGCCCAGGAGGAGCACTTGCACTCCGTACCAAACAGCGAGGGGAGAAACCAGGCCGGCAAAGGTCAACGCCAGCAGAGAAGGGGAGAACCGTTGCCTGTTGCCGCTAAGCCACGCCCACATGGTGACCAGCAGAAGGGTCAGTCCGAGGATTGGCAAAAAAGCAAGCTTTGTCAGTATCGCGAGACCGAAGCAGAGTCCTCCAAAGAGGACGCGCCGTCGGCCAACGGGTTCTCTCAGCCCGGTGAGCCATAGCCACGCCCCCGCAAGTACCCAGAACAGGGTGGGCACTTCTCCAAGTACCGTGCGGTCATATGGATAGAGGCTGAACGATAGCAGGATCGCTGCGAAGAATGCGACCCACCTTTCATAGATGAGCCGCATCAAGAGATATCCGGCTGCCACGGTAAGCATCCCGTAGAAGACGACCACCAGCCGAGCGGTCGCCAGATCCTCGCCCAAGACGGCAAACATTGCCCAGACCGGGAGCAAAACAGTTGGCCCAGTGCTGACGTGCGTATCGAAAGGCACCTGCTCGTCCACTGAACGGGTGCCGTAGAATCCTTCCGTCAACAGATTGTGGGGGGCCTGGAGGACGTAACCTTCATCGTAGGAAATGGGCGGGTTACGATCGAGGTTGGGGACGCCCAGAACCAGCGTCAGCAGCATGGCGCACACAATCAGTGCCCGGTCGGGGGAGGAGAACATCCAACGAAACAGCTCGCCCTTGTGTGAAACTGCTGCTGCCCCTTTTGAGAAAGCCGTTTCTACGGTTACGTTCATGTTCCTAGCTTCAATCAGGGTGACATGAATGATAGCATTTCAAGAGCCGGAAAGGACATAAAATCCGTGATATCGCCATCTTTGCGCGTAAATTCAAACACTGGGATGGTCCGGAACGTATCGCCTCGTTTTGCCAGGAGGAAGGCGCGGAATCTCCCGTCGGTCATGGGCCACGTTTGTGAGTCCGTGAACAGTGGCGAGCCGCTCGCCCCTGCAAACTGTCCCGTCTGGTTGCTCAGGTCAAGAGAAAGTGTGAAGGACTCCGGCAGCGATGTCATGGGCGTGGCCCACCATCCATCGTGCACGAGATGGCAGGGCCGCTCGCTATAGACGTCGATCCCAAGCGCCGCGCCGTCGGGACGGACACCAAACAGCTCAAAAGTTAGCTGCGCCGTGCGTTCCTGTTGCCTTGCGGATAGGGTCACGAAAAAGCTGTCGGGATGGTAAACCAGTGTCGGCAGCGATTCCTTCGTCCTTGCTGGGAGCACTGCCAGGGACGAGATGCTCACGTCTTCCGTCGCACTCGGCGTGATGATCCAGGTTGCTCCCTGTGCAAGGGTCCGTGATGCCGTCACGTATTCAAAATAACCAGGTTGGAGTTCCACAACTTGCCGCTTGTCGCCGGCTCCGATTTCCAAGGAAGCGCGTGCGCGCGCAATTCCGACCACCTCGAATGCGACTTGTTGCGCCGCCGTTCTCGGCATGTCCTGAGCACGTAACTGACCAGCAAAAGACAGAACGGCCTTGTTGAGCTGTACGTCTATCTTAACCGGAGAACTGGAAGCAAGGCGCAGAGGGAGTCTCTCGAAGCTGAAGAATGCCAGTGGGCTCGCGTCCGTGCGTCGATACAACACCGCCTCAGCATTCTTCCAGAGCAGAGCCGAGTTGCCGTATCCCCAGCGGTCGGGCTGGTCCCCCACAGGGAGGAGCGCATAGTTCGGCAGGACGGCGCGCTGGCCCGGCTCTTCGACAATCGCAACCCTGTCTCGCAGAAAAGAAGCGGCCGCTTGAATAAAGGAACGGTCTGGATCAACGAGCCGCGGTACAAAGACTTCGGCGCCGACAGGAATGAATTTGGCCAGGGCGTAGACCTCCCGTGGCGTGGAAAAGTACTGGACGAGATAGCCCTCCCCTGCCACCACGCGCAGGTCTTCCACCCTGCCGGAAGAAACACGAAACGTCAGGAGGGATTTGCGCAGAATTTCTTCGCCTACGTAGTAGACGGCCAAATGCGCCTGATAGGCGCCGTCACCAGCAATCACCCCACCAGAAGGCGCGAGCTGCGATGCCGATGGGCCGCAAAATCCTGATGACAGGTCAAGCACGAAACTCGTTTTTCCATGAGACTCTTTCATGCCCCGCACCAGTTGCCAGAACCCTCTGGGTTTCACCAGCGGTTCATCTCGGTCACGCTTGTAGACCTCGAGGGAAACCGCCAGCATCCCGCCTTTTGTCTCCGCAAAGACGTAGTCCAGGCTCACTTGTGCCTGCGTTCCATGCACCTCAACACGTGGCTGCAAGACCATGAGGTTCTGGCCGGCTGTTAGAAACGGCGCAGGAAGGTCAGGCTGGCTGAGCCGTACACCAAGGAGCCAGGCGTCTCCCACACCATCGGGCATGGAAAACTCCAGCGTGCCCGGAGTCTGGAGCGGCTGCGTGCGATAGCTCACCAATCCCGGCGGAAAGTCAACCTTTTGCGTAACACCGTTGAATCGCAGAGATGCAGTACCTTCTGTGAAGGTCAACAGCGAGAGCTCGACCTGCTGCTGTTGTGACCTTCCTTGATAGACGCCCTCATAAAGTTGCTTCCCATTGTTGAGCGACCAGCTATCCGGCGTTAGTTGCAACGTGAAACTCTGATGTGGCTGAAGGGGCGCTGGGTTTTTGACTCCTTCCAGGTCAACCGAAGCGAGCCACTTTTCCGGCCTGCGGTAGAGGGCAGCAACCTCGTTTTCCCACACCAGATGACGCTGGTCCAGACCTCGTTCCTCGGGGCGTTCGTTGCGCTGCAATAAAATATAGTCGTAGGGCGCGTCCGGGCGGCTGCTCTTCACAGAGCCGTACGCGGTAGAGAAATTACCCACCACGGGATTGTCTATCAGGAAATAGGCGACCATGCCAGCTAACCGGGGGTCATAGCCGGACCGTCCCGTTACGTAAACCGGCGCGCCTCGCGGGACAGCGGTTCGCATGCTCTGCAGCTCCCAGACCGCTTCAGGCAGGGACTGTGGGTCAGGCTGCCAGAAGAAGCCCAGACTGGTGGCCGTGTTAGCAGCGAACAGGGCGAGGAAGAGCAGCCCGCCCGCCAGCACGACTCCTTTTGCCGCAACCGCCGCCATCCACAAACGTGACAACAGACGCTCGCCGCCCAAAGACGCAAGGGCAGCCGCGCCCGATGCTGCTCCGGCTGCCAGGAGAAAGCCTCCCAAAGAGAGCACCTTGAAGTAGCCGTAGGGATAATCCAGGCCCCAGCGAAAGAACGCCGCCCACGCCGCAAAGGCGACACAGGTCGCAAGAAACGCTCCCCGGTCCCAGTCCCTTTTTCGGAGGCTAAGAGCACAGAGTCCAAGAACGCACAGGCTCACTGCTGCGGCCAGGCGCGCGTCCTCCGGCGAGAAAACGGGCTGGAAGATGGCGGTGGATCCGGCAAGCTCAATCCCCTCGCGGACCAATGAAAAAGGCGAGAGGCCAAAGGCTTCCTTGACCGGGGTGAAGGTGGAGACTCGCCACCCTTCCGTTAAGCCATGCTGAAAATAAAGAGGAACCACCTCAAGAAACCTGAGGTGCCCCACCACGGCCAGCCCAAGCATAAACACGACTGCTACGAGTGATGTCTTCATCAACTGCACGCGGCGCGGATCGCGCAGGAGCGCAGTCAGCCCCAATGCCGCTGAGGCTGCGGCGTACAGGGGGAGAGCTCCTGTATAGAAGGAGAGGAGCATGGCTGCAACTATGAGGGCCAGCAAGGCGGCTGCCCTTGTTGATGGCGCTCGCAGCAGGGTAATGGTTGCCGCTAAAGACATGGGCAGCATAACAAACGTCACGGCGTGACCGCCCAGCCCGATGGAGGCGATCCAGAGGTTCAGTCCGTTCAGCCCGGCCAGGCCTGCGGCCAGCAGCGCGGTCCAGCGACCGAGACGGATCCCCCAGGAACAGAACAGGTATACGGCTGGCACACTCAGGCTGAACACAACGTTGAGGAAGGGACGGAAGGTCTCAAATGAAGGCCAGCCCAGAAGCACACCCTGAAACGCCTCTGCATAAGAGAATCCCCAGCCGGAGCCGCCCCGAACCGGCGCGGAGTTGACCGTCTCCAGGAGCGGGTTCGGGTAGGTTTCCAGCCCAAAACCCATGGGGAAACGCTTCAGGTATTCCGTGAGTGGAAGATAAATCTCCAGGTCCCACTGGACTCCTAAAAAACCCGTGGACTGAGCATGCGCCAATGGGGAGACCCCCACCACGTATGAGACCAGCACAAGGCCTAGGACAAGCCATCCGCTGGTGTCTGGCATGGGGATCCCCAGGGTGCGCGTCTTTGCCACCCATGCGGTGTTCACCAGCGTCGCAGCCGCGAGCATGGCCCAGGTAGCCGTCGTCATCGAAACGACGTAGTTAAGGAACGACGAGAGGACTATGACCGAAGCCAGGCCTATCAGGGGCAGGAAGTGAAGTCGAAAACGTGCGGCATCTCCTTGCAGGAGGAAGCGCGCGGGCGCGTAGCCAATGAAGCTCAGACTCATCAGCGCAGTGCAGAAGAAAAGCGCCAGTTGGAAGTAGATCATGGCCCGCGTCTCCCAGGACAGATCACGGCCCGAGTCATGTTACGCAACACGGGGCGGCATGTAGCCTCTGCGTACGCTGAGGAACTCGATGATCCCGCCGATGACCCCCTGCAAGAAAATGAGGGCAAAGACGGCCAGCGATAGCGTTAATCCATTCGCCAGCGGCACCCCATACTGGTGCAGAAGGAACACGTAGGCGCCCTCCCGAACGCCAAGCCCACCGAAAGAGATTGGCGCCATGTGCACCAGGGAAACAAGGGCTACGATCCAGGTTAACGCTATGAGCGGGATATCGACGCCCACAGCCAGGGCGGCCAGGTAGTTGGACGTTGTTACCAGGAGCTGAAAGAGCACGGCCTGGAGGAGCGCCGCGAGAAAAACAGCAGGGGTGCCTTGAAAAGCGCCGACCGCCGCTCGGAGGCCGTCGAATGTTCCATGAAACCGACGCAGCGGCCTGACCATCAGGAGGCGGTCAAGAGAGAGGGGGGATCGCACAGCAACGAGCCAGAGAACACCGGTCGCCAGGGCAATCACTGCAACCGCGAACAGCGCCAGCGGTCCGGTGCCCTCCACAGAAGGCGCGAGGAGTAACCCGGCGGCGCCAACGATGCCCAGCGCCAGCACTCCCGTGAGGCGGTCAAGCCCAATTGTGACAAGGGCATGGGCTGACGAAACCCCCTGACCGGCAAGACGAAGGCCCTTAACTACCTCTCCACTCACCTGACCGGGCAGAACTAAGCTGTAAAAAACCCCCACATAGTTCAAAGACAAGAGTCGGGCGAAGGGTTGTTTTTCCCCAACGACTAGGAGGAGTTGCTGCCATTTGTAGGTGTTGATTAGCCAAGCGATCACCGTGGCGAAAAATGCTGCAGCCATATAGTTCGGACTCACCGCGAAGATGAGCGTCGCAAGGTCTCTGCTCTGCACCTGCGCGATGAGCAGCCACAGCAGCGTCAGGCTCACCAGGAGCTTCATCAAAAGCCGGAGACGTTCTCCCAAGAAAGGCGGCCGCGGCATTTCAGTGGGTTTCAGTCGGGGCGTCTGACGGATCGTCAACAGGCCGCTGTATACGCCGGCTCAAGTCCAGGTACATGCTGGCGGTATTGTCCCATCCGAAAGCAAGGGACACCTGCCGGGCCGCTCGCCCCATCTCGTTGCGCAGCGCGGCGTCCGTTATGAGGCGTGAGAGGGCGGCGCGGATTGCTTCGGAATCTCCCACCGGCAGCAGATAGCCATTCACGCCGTCCTTCACCAGATCACGGTTGCCATAGATATCCGTGGTGACGATGGGCAGACCGGATGCCATTGCTTCCAGGACGACGTTGGGCATCCCTTCCTCAAACGAGGGGAGCACAAAGACATCTGCCTGTTGGTAGCAGGCAGGCATACCGTCGCGGCCGACCCATCCGGCAAATCGGACATGATCCTGTATATCGAGGTCAAGCGCCATTTTCCGCAACACCGCTTCTTCGGGACCGGAACCTACAATGACCAGCTCGACTTCGGGGCCGTTCTGAGCGAGAAGGTGCGGCAGCGCTTCCAGTATGAATCGCGCACCCTTCTGCGTTACCAGCCGACCAACAAACAGTATGCGGAACACGCCGTCGGCCCTGGACTGAGCCGGTGGCGCATATGCATCCAGGTCGACCCCGTTGGGCGCCATCTCCACGGTTCCGTGTCGAAGGCTCTGCTGCGCAAGGTCTCGCAGGCCATCGCTGTTGGCCACCACCACTGCCGCGCCGTCCCACACCCGGCGGTTGAACGGCGCGGCGATCCTGTGCATCCACCCCAGCGTGTCAGGCAAGAAGCCGGGTACGTCGCCGCCGCGCAGCGACAGAAGATAGGGAACATGGCATAGTTTGCTTGCCAGCAACCCCACAGGGCCGGTCGGCACACCAAAGTAGACGTGCAGCACGGCGGGCTTGAGGGCGCGTGTCAGGCGAACAGCAGGGATCGCGGCGTTGACAATGAAGCTCGCCATTTCCAGGGGTGTGCACTGATCCACCCGCTTCCTGAGGACGGGCACCCGATGCACTGTATACCCGTCGATGTCCTCCTCACCGGGTAGGCCACGAAACCCAGAGGTCAACACATGCACCTCGCAGCCCATGCGCGTGAGGCTGCGACAAATGTGAGCAGTTGCGTTTCCAGCACCCCCACCCAGGGGTGGGAATTCGTAATTAATGGCCAGAATCCGCATAAGAAAGGACCGCCCAACCACGCCAGCTATTCTGGTTCCGCCAAGAGACCACCGGCTCTGAGAGCGCTGCTTTGCGGAACCAGTCCAGGAACTCTTCCCGGCGGATATAAAAGGCTGTAGGTGCTGTGAGATGGTCAAAAATCACATGATGATTGTGTCTGAAACCGAACTGAGCAAGCCAGCTCAAGTAGCCGTTATAGGGCAGGAGACCCTTTAGAAAAGACAACGCCGGCAGACGGCTGACCGGCAGGTAGGCCAGCTTCAAGATCGGGTGCACCACCAGGGTGACCAGAAACGTTAAGCCATACAGCAACGGTGAGGGCAGGCGGGAGAAAATCTTCTCTCTGAGCGGGTTCACGGCGTGGACTATCCAGCCGTTGTTCTCCCTGCCATAGACCCAGGCGAAGATGGAACCGCCGTCTTTGAGGTGGCCCACCACTGCTCTGAATCCCCCTTCCGGGTCGGGCAGATGATGCAACACTCCTATGCTAAACGTAAAATCAAAGGGGCGTTGGAAGGGCAGGTTATAGATGTCCGCCTGAACGACATGGACATTTTCCAGGTCTTTGGTGTTGAGATAAGCTGCTTCGACCGCGCTGCTCAAGTCAATGGCGAGGACATCCTTCGCGCCGAAGCCGGCGGCAGCCGCTGAGAAACGCCCCATGCCACAGCCTGCGTCCAGGACCACCTTGCCCTGAAAAAAGTCGGGTTGAAGCGGGCTAATCCAGTCCAGAAACTGCTGCTGATAGACCTCGGGCGCATCGTGGAGCACGTTGAACTCCTGCCACTCCCAGCCGAAGGCGGCGGCAGTGCGCTGTTTGTCCTGGGCTATGGCGTCCGGCAAGAGGCGAGGTATGCCGCGGATGACCGGGTACCGCTGCCCGCAGGCGCGGCAGTGGATCTGGCCAGTCTCAACCTCACCCTCGCGCTCCCTGCTCACGACGGCTAGTTGCAGTTCACCCCTGCAGCGGGGGCAGACGAGGAACTGTAGGACGCGGCGCTTCATACGTGGGCTGCTCGGGCGGCAGTGGGCTGGTTTTTCAGCCATCTGTCATACCAAAGCTCAAACACCAGGAGCGTCCACAGGTGTTTGCGGTTGTCTCGGCGCATGGTGAAGTGATCGTGCAGCAGGTCGGCCACTGCATTGTAGGAGAACAGACCCTCCCGCTGGATTTTGGCTGGCGAGAGGGTATCCAGCAGCAGCTCACGCAGCTCATAACGGAACCATTTGGCGACCGGTATGTTGAACCCCTTCTTGGGGCGCGCCAGGATGTCATCGGGCAGGACACCCTTCATGATGCGCCGCAGCAGATACTTGCGGGTAAAACCCCTGAGCTTCAGGTTCAGCGGCATCTGGCTCACCAGGTCGAGCATAACGTTGTTCAAGAAGGGCACCCGCGCTTCCAGAGAATGCGCCATGCTGGAGCGGTCGACCTTGGTGAGGATGTCGGTGTCCAGATAGAGCTTGGTATCCATATAGAGAATACGGTTCAGCGGGTCACGCGCGGTTGAGCGGCCATACGACTCCTCAGCCACGTCGAAGGTATCTCCTCCCAGGGCCATGGACACCTCTCTCCGGAGCAATGCCTGTTTCTCTGCCGGCGTGAACGACCCGAGCCACAGGTGGTGACGCACTGCCGGTGATGCCGATGCCCAATCGACGAACCGTTTGGCGCGGAAGTCCAGGCTGAGGTTGTTCATGGACACCGGTAGCATGTGCACCAGTGGAGAGATTATCCGCTCCCGCAGCATGGACGGCAACTTTGTGTATATGTTGGCAAGCCGATGGGCTTGTAGGGTTGAATAACCTGCCAGCATTTCGTCTCCGCCGTCTCCACCCAGAGCGACTGTCACGTGCTGACGGGCAAACTGCGCCAGCAGGTAACACGGGATGATGGAAGAATCCCCCAGGGGCTCATCCAGTGTATCCGCAATGCTGGGCACCAGCTCCAGCATCATCCGCTGGGTCAACACCTGCTCACGATGATGTAGGCCCAGGTGCTGGGCGACCTCCCGAGCATAGCGTGACTCATCGAAGGACGGGTCATCGAAGACGATGGAGAAGCTTTCTACGGAAGGGCCGCCAAGCTCGCGGGCCATGAAAGCGGCGATTGCGCTGGAGTCGATGCCGCCGCTCAGGAACACCCCGAGGGGCACATCGCTCATGAGCTCCATGCGCACGGCCTGCGCCAACGTGTCATGGAACAGGTCTTCCCATTCCTCGATGGGCCGGACCGCGGCATGTTCGCTCAGTGAAAGGTCCAGATCCCAGTAGCTGGACAGGTGGGGGCCGCCGCCCCCCAGCGTGAGGATGTGCCCCGGAGGCAGTTTGTATATGTTATGAAAGATAGTCAGCGGAGATGGAACATGCTCGTAGGTGAGATATTGGTTTAGCGCGGCAGGGTCGATTTCTCGCGGCACGCCAGGAAAGGCCAGCACAGCCTTCAGCTCTGACCCAAATATCAGCACGCCATCGTGGAAGGTGTAGTGCAGCGGCTTGATACCCACCCTGTCCCTAGCAAGGAGCAGGTGGTCCCTGGATTTGTCCCAGAGGGCAAAAGCAAACTGGCCGTTCAGCCGCTCCACACAGGAATCGCCCCATTCCTCATAGGCGTGGACAATCACTTCCGTATCGCTGCTGGTCGCGAACCGGTGTCCCCTATCCTCTAGCTGGCTCCGCAGGCTCCGGTAGTTGAATATCTCGCCATTGAGCACGACCCACGCGGTCCCGTCCTCGTTGCCGATGGGCTGGTGGCCGCCTTCCACGTCGATGATGGCGAGACGGCGCACGCCAAGACCCACGTGGCTATCGACAAATATACCCTCGTCGTCCGGGCCGCGATGCTGCAACTGCGCGAGCATCCCACCCAGCACCGCCTCTGTCACCGGTTGCTGGTACGCTAAGCTCGCTGCTCCCGCTATGCCGCACATATCGTCTGGAACGCGCTCCTATTGGATGAGGTAGGAGACACTGACGTTTGCATACACGCTCAGCTCTCCAGGCTGGACCGGCGTTGCAACGCCGCCGCCGGCGCCAGGGGCGCCAACAGGAAGCGGGTAAGGACCACCCCGATAATTCGAGTTCTCTGAGGCGGTCTGGACACCGGTAATCGTGACCCCCAAGGACTGGGCAAGCAAGTCGGCCTGCGCCCGCGCATCTTCCACGGCCGCGCGCAGCGCGTCTTGCTGCGCCTGCTTTGAATCTTTCAGACCGAAGTTCACGCCGCTGACCATTGTGGCGCCTTTTGACACCGAGCCGTCGATCACCCAGACCATCTTCGCAATATCGTACACCGTCACTCTCACCTGGTTGAAAGCACGATAGCTCAGCGTGACGGGGAAGCGCGGTCCCTCGGGCGGTGTTTGATCGGGCTTAATGGGTGGGGCCGGAGCGCCGGGAGTACCCCCTGAACCGCCAGTATCATCCTGCAAAATAGGCGCCCTGTTATTCATCGGGTAAAGGCTTAGGCCGGTTGTTTGGATGTGCCTGTCTTCTATGTCCAGCGATTTTATGGAGTCAATGACTGCGGTCATAATCCTGGCATTCTGCTCCATGGCGATTTGCGCCGTTCTTCCGGAGGTCTCCACGCTAAGATAGACAGTCGCCATGTCGGGACTGCGCAGAATCTGGCCCTGTCCACTGACGTTAATGACACGGGGCTGGCTGTCCTCCGCCAGCGCGGTGGGAACCGGACCCGTTTGCCACAATAGAAATCCGAGCATCACTGAACAGGCTATGAAGGTTACAATGGCTGTCCGCATGACAAACAAACGCATACTTCCTCCTAGTTGTGTACCGAACGCTCCCCGTTGGAGGCGGGAGCAGATGATATGCCGTTCAAAATGCGGCGTACTGTGTACGTCGGTTTGCGCTGGGACTCATGGTATGTGCGGATGGCAACCTCGGCGTTCAGTCCCTGCAGAATGGCGATGAAGCCCGTCGAACCCAGAATGGCCGCGAGCATGGTCAGCGGCGTCTGGATGAAGGAAATGCCGAGCAGCAGCTTCTGCAATATCGCTGCGACAAGGCTCAGAAACGCCAGGGACAACAACATGAGGCCCACACCGCCAAACACGTAGATGGGCTTGGTGGAATAGCCGAACAGGAACTTGACGGTGAGCAGGTCCAGTACGACCTTAAGGGTGCGAGAGAGGCCGTATTTGGACTTCCCCCGTGTGCGCGGGTGGTGCTGCACAGGAATCTCCGTGATGGCAGCGCCGACCCACGCCGCGTAGGCGGGGATGAAACGGTGCATCTCTCCGTAGAGATTCACCTGGGATAGCACCTCGCGCCGGTAGGCCTTCAAGCTGCAACCGTAGTCACGCAGCTTCACCCCCGTGATGGTGGAAATGAGCCAGTTCGCCATCCACGAGGGGAGCTTACGGGTCAAGAAGGTGTCCTGCCTATCTTTGCGCCAGCCGCTGACCACATCGTACCCCTGGTCCAGGGTTTCGATGAGGCGGGGAATGTCTGCGGGGTCGTTCTGCATATCGGCATCGAGGAAGATGAGGATGTCCCCCTGTGCATGGTCGATGCCTGCCGCAATGGCCGGCGTCTGCCCGAAGTTCCGCCGCAACTGCACCACGCGTACCCGGGAGTCCTGCGCGGCCAGGCCGGCCAGTTCCAGGTAGCTGCCGTCACGGCTCCCGTCGTCGACAAAGACGATCTCGAATGCATGGCCCATGCCCTCCAGAACGCTGACCAGGGCATGGTAGAGAGGCGTCAGATTGCCCTCTTCGTTGAACACAGGCAGCACCACGGAATAGGCAATGCCAGCCAGAGCATGCTCCGGAGCAGCCATCTCCCGCTGGAGCGCATCAAGGGTCATGGCGTACTGCTCCCTCCTGTCCTGTCATCAGCGTCGCGATAGATGCCCATGTCCGCAAGTCCGCTTCCCAGCGTGTCCAGAAGTTCGAGGTCACGTCTCGTAAACCCTAGCCCGCCTATAGCTCCTGCCACGTCCGCCAGGAGCAGGGAATCTAGTGGCATTCCCCTCTGGTTATCCGCTGCCAGTAAAGACGCCGCGTTGCTGCCCCTGGTTCCTCGTTTGCGTAAGCCCCTCTCTAAAAGTTGTGGCTGCCTGACCAACTGCTCCAGAAAGCCGGCGTAGCCCTGAGCGGCTTGCGTGAGGCTGTGGCGCTGTGAGACGTACCGGCGGGCTTGTTGACCCAATCTGATCCGCAGCTCGGGGTGATCCGCCAGGTGACGCAGCACGCCGGCCAGCAGATGGGGTTCCATCGCGTCGACCGGCAGCTTGAAACACACTGAATCGGGCAGCTCTGCATTGGCGCCGACATCCGACACGATGGTCGGCAGACCCGCGGCCATGCTCTTTAACGCAGAGGCAGAGGTCTCTCCGGCAGTGGGAAAACGAAGGTTCACACACACGTCTACGGCGTTCAGATATTCCTGATACTTGTGGTGGGACACATGACCGGTGACCCTCACTTTGTTTGCTATTCCCAGACTTCGTGCTGCACCCAAAATGTCCAGATCAGGGGCGACATTACCCACGACTACATAATAAACGTCCACGTCGTCCAATAGTAACTGGGCCACCGCATCAAGAACGGCCGGGATGCGTTTGTGGTGGGTGGCTTCCCCGAAAGAAGCCAGCACCACGGACTTTTGGGGAAGCCCCAGCGATTTGCGGATGGCATCTTTTGTGCCGTGCGCTTCTGGGAGTGGAATACCCATCGGCACCACTTGCACCGGGACACCGGGCGCTACCTGATGCACCCAATCTGCAAGATGCTGGCTGTGCGCTATCACGGCAAGGCTCGCATTGACTGACCGTTCACTGAGCGGCAACTGGAAAAGGGGGGCGGGCCTGCCGCCGGTGAGGACGTCCCAGGCCATCCGTGCCCCCGCGTCTCCGTATGCGTATGTCATCTCTCTCATGTACACGCCGGGCGAGCCTTCCTCAAAGGCGGCGCCGAGCAGAAAATGGTGCAGTACCTGGTCATGGAGGACGAGGACGCCGGGGAAACGGGCGATATACGGATACATATACCTGTGCACGCGGTTATTGCCCATCTGGTAGACCACGCAATCGTACCCGTGGTACGCCCAGCGCCAGGGGAAATCACGGTAGCTCCATACTGGAAAGGATTGCTCGAAGTCCTGGTCGGAAATCATGTAATCATCAACAAACAGATGGACGTCCATCCAGCGGCTCAGAAATGGCAAAAGCTCACGGCTATAGTCTGAGATGCCGGACCGCTCAGGAGGCAGTGGGCTGAAAAAGGCCACCTTAAGCGGCCGCTGATAAGAGGCCATCAAGCACTCGCTCCCACGTTATTTCTTGCACGATGGCATGGCCCGTTTCTCCCAGCCGCTGGCAAGTTGCCTGGTCCCCGGCCACCAGGTCAATGGCTCGGGCGACCGCCTCAGGATCGGGCGAGGTGACAAACCCAGTGCTTCCCTCAGCGACGAACTCCAGCACGCCTCCAGCGTCAGCGGTGGTAATGACCGGCTTTCGCGATCGCATTGCCTCCAGCGTGACGAAGCCGTAATCCTCATCATATGGGGCATAAAAAACGGCGCGGCAGCGAGCGTAGAGCCGGAGAAGCTCTTCTTCCGGCACAAAGCCGGCAAAATGCACCCGGTCGGTGAGGTCCAAGGCCTTCGCCAGACCCATGAGCCGTTGGGCGTCAGGCCCAGCGCCCGCGATGACACACCTGATCCCGCTGTGGCTCTGCGCCAGTGCCCGCAGCAGCAGGTCGATCCGTTTTATGGTTTCCAGCCGGCCCGGCGCCAGGATAAAGTCCTCGTACGCCTCACAGAAGTAGCGGTCTCCTAGTGGTGGTGGCGGGTAAAGCGGCGTGCTGTCCAGCCCATTATAGCGCGCGAGCCGGCTGCTGACGTTCTTTGCAATAGTGAAGATGCGCTTCGATTCTGGCAGGGCGGTATTGTCCATGTGAGTTACCAGCCGCCTGATCCGCTGGTCCTCTGGGGAATCCGTGAGATCGCCGTACGGAGTCCCGTAGAGATCGTACGCCTGACGGTGCTGGTGCACCAGCCACGTCACTTTGTTGGGGTGACGCACCAGGTAAGAAGGGAACTTTGTGGCAATCACCACGTCTATTGAGCGGCCCTGACTCTCAGAAAGGTCCAGGAGCCTCCAGGGGAGGGCATGGGCCAGGATCTGTCTGCCGGGATACCATTTGAAGGGGATGGTGACCACATCTACCGGATAGCCGCGCTCAAGGAGCGCCCGGCGCAGGGTTTCTATGAGGTTTTCCGCACCTCCCCGAGCAAAAGGAACCTGCACCCCGCAGATGCAGATGCGCTCTTTGCTAGCCACACCCTCTCCCATGCATCCGAGCGAGCGTCACGCCGAAGGTTTACGCGCCACGAGCGCGTATTCCTGGTATGTGAAGAGGAGGTCGTTGAGCTTCCTTACGTTCTCATTCAGCAGAGCTCGCCACGGCTCGAATTCGCTTTGCTGCACCGGCGGCACCGGCTGCAAACGGCCCCGCTCCGGCACCAGGGAACAAAAGCGCACCTGCACCTCCCTAAAGCCGATGGATTCGGCAAGGAAAGCCGCGGTGTCGGGATGCACCGGCTGGCGGTGGGTGAGATCGATGGTGTAGTGGGAGGCCAGAGCCAGCAGGCACATGGGATTGATGGTCTCGGCCAAGAGCACGCCCCCTGGAGCGAGCTTATCGTACGCCAGTCTAAAGAGGCGCAGGATTTCTGCGGGAGGCAGGTGCTCGATCACCTGGGCGGAAAATACCCCGCCGATACTGCCATCGGCCTGAGAGGTGAGGACATCAAAGAGGTCGCCGCGCACCACGTCAAGGCCGGACGCCTGACACGACGCCACCACTCCCGCGTCGGAGTCGACGCCCTTTCCCGGTACTCCCGCCTCTTGCAGCAACCTCAGGAACTCGCCCCTGCCACAGCCAAGATCAAGGACGTTGCCCTTTCCTGCGAAGTATTCGAGGTATGGGCGCTGGCGTTCCATCACGGATTCAAAACTGCCCCGGAAGCGATCACCAAAAACCAGTGCGCTTATGGCATCCGCAGGCGCGTCACGGGCAACCTCTGTTTCCTGGTCATACCCAGCGCCAGGTGAAGGGGCCAGCAGGGGCAGCAGCGCTTCAAGGCGCGCGAGCCGCCTTTCGGTGTCACCGGAGTCGGCCTCAGCAGTATGCTGCCGGAGCGCAGCGATCTCGTCCACCGCTTTGCGCAGGACAAGCTCCTGTTGGGCTGAACCCCTGCTCAGTTCCAACAAAGCATGGTCATCTTCGGCGCTACCGGCAGACCCTACGGCCTGCCCCTCATCTGCAAGAATGACCACGAGCTGTTCCAGGTGCTGGGCGAGCCGAACCACCCCCGCGTTGAACTCCACCTGCTGCTGCAACAGCGCGGGAAGATACCAGCGATAGAAGAGCCTACCCCAAAGATTCCAGAAGGGACCGACCGTTTTTCGCAGGAGGAGGTGACGCGATACGAATGGTTGGGGACGGACATGCCAGTGCGTCTGCAGCTCATGGACGATGTGACGCAAACTTGCGTGAGCGGATTCGGCAGCCTGTCGCTTCAGGGTTGCGTTGTTGGCGGGGTCGGACGGGTCTGACCCCGCCAGATGCTTCCGCAGATCTTGCAGAATCGCATCAGTGCGGAATTCGTACTCGGGGAAGCCCATCTGATCAGCCATGACGTGGTTCACCGACCTGCTTCTGGTGAAGAGCTGGCGAAGAAGAGGCGGAAGCCTTTAAGGTCTGCAATTGCCGCCTTAAAGGCCAAGATTCTCTCCAAAGCGCAACCGCGCCAAGAGTTCTCCATAAAAACTATCTTGGGCGCTCGCCCTGAGGAAAGACACATGATACGGGCTCTTCTGGACGGTAACGGTCTCTCCGTCTTCAAGAGGAACATCAATCTGGCCGTCGATGCTGAGGATGGCGCCGTGGTCTGAGGTGACCATCAATTGCACCATGGACGTGCTGCGCAGGACCAGGGCGTTGTTGAAGGTGGCCTGGGGGGAGACGGGCGTCAGGACGAAGTCTTCTGAGGTTGGATGCAGCACCGGGCCGCCGGCGGAAAAAGAATAAGCCGTAGAGCCGGTGGCGGTGGACAGTATCACGCCATCGGTCCGATATGTGGCATAAAGCTGCCCATCAATGGTGACCGTGACGTTAATGGGACGGCCTGCGGAACCACGCGCCACCGCAATGTCGTTGAGCGCATGTAAGCTACTGTCTCCGTTCCCTGCCATGAGAGGATAGTGTTTCTCGTTCAGCGATGGGTCTAGCAGCGTTGACATACAGGTCGCCTGGAGCATGCTCCGCAGGTCAGTGCGAGGAGGACGTTCCAGGATGGCAGGGACGCGCGCCAGGGCATCCGCCGGGTCAAGCTCGGCCAAAAAGCCCAGCCGTCCATAGCGGATGCCAAGAATCGGCGCCGTGGCTGGAATGATGATACGAGCAGCCCGCATAATGGTGCCGTCGCCGCCGATACTCACAACCGCCTGGGTGCCGGGGAGCAGGTCTTTTGCATTCTTCTCCTCCCACGCGGAAGCAGCCCACACCTGGTAACCCTTTTGCTCAAGGACGTCCTTGAGGGCAACGGACAGGGTACGCGCCTCCTCTATGCGTGGGTGATAGAGCACGCCGACGAGCTTGCTCACGCTGCTTTTCTCAAAAGGAGGAAGAACTCCCGGTTGCCGGCGTTACCGAGGATGGGGGAAGGCGTAAGGTTTTCAAAACGAAGGCCGTGAGAAACAGCCCAGTTGATGCATGTTGAGAGGGCTTCACAGTGCAGCTTAGCATCGCGTATGACGCCGCCTTTCCCCACCTTGCCTTTCCCAACCTCAAACTGCGGCTTCACCAGAACGAGAAGCCTGCTACCCGGTTCTAAAGAGAGGAGAACTGATGGGATCACTTGGGTCACCGAAATAAAGGAGACATCTATACTGGCAAGATCGGCCAATTCAGGGAGATGGAGTGGATACCGGGCATTCACCCGTTCTATGACAACGACCCGCGTATCCTGACGCAGCCGGTAGTCCAGTTGGCCGTGGCCCACATCGACGGCATAGGCTCGTCGGGCCCCCCGCTGGAGCATACAATCCGTGAAGCCTCCCGTTGACGCGCCAATATCCAGCACGGTAAGGCCCGTGACGTCGACGTGGAACTGGTCTAACGCATGAGCAAGCTTGAGGCCACCTCGACCTACAAACGGCGGCGGTTCTGCCACATGAATGACCGCATCCTCTGGGATCAGCGTGCCGGGCTTGTCCACCACACGGTCTGCAACACGCACGGACCCAGCCATGATCAGCCCCCTCGCTTTTTCACGAGTGGGGGCCAATCCACGCTCCAGCAGCAAAACGTCCAGACGATTACGGGCCATAGCCGCTGAATCAGCATAGGTTTGGCCCTTTGAAAAGTCAATAGTTGACGTATTTATGGCCGGGGCGTATGGTGAATTCACTTAGCTAGGAAGACGTAAGGGGCCGCCGTGCGTACACCAGCTCAACCTTGGCCCAACGCGCCTGCCCCGGAGCGGCTGCCTGAAGTCTCTCACCATCCAGTGATATTCGACCTCTTCCGCAGTCTCCGTCCCAAACAGTGGACCAAGAACCTTCTGGTTTTTCTCGCCTTCGTTTTCTCTGTCAAACAGTATTGGGACCCTGCTGACCTCGCTCTCACCTCAGTCTTGCTGCTGGATTCCAGCCTCGCCTTTGTCCTTTTCTGCGCCCTCTCTGCCGCCACATACCTGATCAACGACCTCGTCGATGCGCCTCAGGACAGGGAACACCCGCTGAAGCGGCTCCGTCCCATTGCCGCCGGGAGAATCCCAACGTCGCTTGCGGTAGCAACGGCGTGTGTACTCGCCGCGCTTGGTGTGGTTGGGAGCTTTGTCTTGGAGTACTCCTTCGGTCTTGTAGCAGTGGGGTACACCGTTCTCATGCTTGCCTACAGTGTGAGCCTGAAACATATTGTGATCCTGGATGTATTTGCTATTGCGGCAGGGTTCCTGCTGCGGGCAGTTGGCGGCGCCCTGGTTATTCGTGTGCCCATCTCTCCGTGGCTCTACTTGTGCACTATCCTTGGAGCGCTCTTCATTGCGCTGATCAAGCGGCGGCAGGAAATTGTGCTTCTGGAACAACAGGCATCGAACCACAGGCGCATATTGGACGAGTACAGCACCGTTCTGCTTGATCAGATGATCAACGTGGTGGCCCCCAGCACCGTTATTGCCTACAGTCTCTACACATTCAGCGCAGAGAGCCTGCCGGCCAACCATGCCATGATGCTCACCATTCCATTCGTGCTTTATGGCATCTTTCGCTATCTGTATCTGACACACAGTAAGAATATGGGAGGAAGCCCTGAAGAAGTCCTGATAAAAGATAGACCGCTGGTGTGTGACGTGCTTCTGTGGGTAGTGGTGTCCGGAGCTATCCTGGTTTTATTCCGAGGAGTGTAACGACAGCTCCTCTAATCAAGCGGCATACCTTGATTCGCAAATTGAGAAGCCAGCCACATGATATGGACCGCCTGAGCACTCACGCACTGCATAATTCAGTACCAAAGCCAAATATGGATTTTCTCATGCCGTTCACGAGATTGGTTTCGTAGGTGCTTCATAGTTCTTCACCCGCCTCTGGCGCGCACCGCGGAATGGAAGCGATGCGTGAAAGGCGGTTCTGGCTGTCACTCGAACAGTAACGCCTTTACCCTTCGGCAAGCTCAGGACAGGCTCTTCGAACGAAGTAAGAAGTCAGATCATTTTCAGAGCAGTGGCGTCTCTGAACGAAGAGGATCTGTAACCGGATGTGTGCGCCAGAAAAAGACTTCCTCATGACCCTGAAACATTATGTTGCCTTATCAGAAGCAAATAGGTAATAATGAAGCACTCTCTGGACTTTGCTGCGTATTAGTTAATACATGATAGGCGCATGTGACCCACGGACAGCGTCAGGCTGCGTGGTATGAGAGTGAGTAAGACGCTTTGGGACACGGGAAAGGAGTAGCTGTTGGTTAACAGCGGCAGGGTTATAGATCGGATTATTGCCAACGTTGAGAAAGTCATCATTGGCAAACGGAACGAGGTGGAGCAGGCTGTCGTCGCGCTGTTGTGTCAGGGGCACCTCCTCATTGAAGACGTGCCCGGTGTCGGCAAGACCACGCTGGCAAAGAGCATCGCTCGTTCTGTGGGCTGCACGTTCAGCCGGCTTCAGTTCACCCCGGACCTCCTACCGACTGACGTGACGGGTGTCTCCATCTTCAATCAGAAATCTGGCGATTTTGAGTTCCGGGAGGGACCGATTTTCGCCCAGATTGTGCTTGTCGATGAGATCAACCGAGCGACGCCAAAGACGCAATCGGCGCTGCTGGAAGCGATGGAGGAGCACCAAGTCACCGTGGACGGCGTTACCCATCACATGGCGCGTCCTTTCTTGGTTATGGCGACGCAGAACCCGATTGAGTACGAGGGAACGTTTCCCTTGCCTGAGGCCCAGCTCGACCGTTTTCTCATGCGCATTACTCTGGGTTATCCGTCCAACACTGACGAAGTCCTGATCCTGGACCAGCAACAGCTCCACCACCCCGTTGATGAGCTGCAGCAGGTAGTGGACGCCTCTGAGCTGCTCCGCATGCAGGACACCATCAAAGCGATCTATGTCGATCCGCTGGTCAAGCAGTATATTGTGTCCATCACAGATGCCACTCGCCGCCACGACGATGTCTACCTGGGGGCATCCCCACGGGGTTCGCTCGCCCTATTCCGTACTGCACAGGCATACGCGTTGCTGCAAGAGCGAGATTTTGTCCTGCCGGACGACGTGAAACTCCTTGCCTTCGTAACTCTCAGCCATCGAGTCATTGTGAGCCCCGCAGCGCGCGTGCGCGATGTTATTCCCGAGCAAATAATCCAGGACGTGCTGGAAAGGGTGCCCGTGCCGGGCGCCAAGGCTCGGGGCTGGATTGGCTCCTCTGAGCGGGATGCCTCGGTATAGCTGAGACAAGACAGAACACGGTTCGGAATATCTGGCAGCTTCATGGGGTGAAGGGAAAACCATGCGCCCTATTTTTCTTTTTGGACTGGCCATTCTCACGGGGATCTTTGCCCTAGCGAACGGCCATGAGCTCTTCTTCCGCCTTGCATATCTCATACTCCTGGTCATTGGCGGGAGCTGGCTCTGGACGCGCTACTGCCTTTCCGGCACCGAGATTGACTTTTACGGGAGCACCACTCAGGCGACAGTTGGACAGCGGGCGTCGGCGAACCTTACCGCCTCCAACCACAGCAGAATTCCCAAACTCTGGTTTGAGGTTGACACAAAAACCCAGTTGCCGACGCCCTGGCCACCACATGTCGTTCATCTACAGCCGGGGCGCTCCCGCAGTTGGCGCATCAATTTCGAATGCGAGCGCCGGGGACGGTTTCTGCTGGGACCCACAGAAGTCCGTAGCGGCGATCCTTTTGGCCTGTTTCAAAAAAAGGCGATCCTGGGGCAGACGCATTCACTGCTGGTCTACCCGGCCACCGTGCCCTTGACCCGTTTCTTTTTGCCGCCTGCCGATCTGCCGGGCGAAGGACGCCGCCGCAGACGCACTCATTTTGTTACCCCAAACGCCGCGAGCATCCGCGAGTACGTCTACGCAGATAGCTTCAACAGGATTCATTGGCGCAGCACCGCGCGTACCGGCAAGCTGATGGTCAAAGAGTTTGAGCTTGACCCCGCCAGCGAGACATGGGTGATCCTTGACCTTGACCAATCAGTGCAAAGCGGAGTGGGCCAGCAGAGCACAGAAGAGTACGGCGTAACCATTGCGGCTTCGGTGGTGAAGCACTATCTGGACGCCAACCGGCCAATCGGCTTCATGAGTTATGGCCGGCAGCCGGTGACTCATCGGCCGGAACGCGGGGGACAGCAGTTTGTGAAAATCATGGAATCTCTTGCTGTCGCCAAAGCAGACGGGCAGGTCAGCATTGCTGAACTCCTTGCGGGCGAGATGCGCCGGTTCGGGCGCTTCACCACCCTGCTCATCGTGACATCCTCTACCAAAGAAGACTGGGTGCACCAGACGCAGCACCTCATCCGGCGCGGCGCTCGAATTGCGACGGTGCTGATTGAACCCGCAACGTTTGGTAGCTCGCAGGATGCACTCCTTGCCGTCAGCGCACTCGTGGCGACACGGGTACCGACCTATATCGTCAAAAAAGGATCATCTATTCAGGCAGCGCTCACCTCAGTCCAAGAAGCATCGGAAGCAGCTTCTTCGTAGCGCTTCGTCGCCCTTCAGAAAAGGTCAAACTCATGGCACATGCAACCGGCGCCCTTCCCTATCAGAATAAAGGTGAAGCTTTCCCTGGTAGCCTACAGACATTCCTAAAGCCAGAGGAATCCTGGCTGGCCTTCGTCCTCATGGCCCTCATCATGCTTGCACCGGTGCATGTGGTGGAAGGCGCAAAGTGGGTAAAGGAGATGCCGGGGCTGACCGGCATGGCGCTGTTTTCGTTGTTCACAGGCTACGTTCTTGCGAAAATCCGCGTTCCCGCCATACTGCTTCATCCCCTGGCCCTGGTTGTGGGCGCGCTGGTAATCTCCTGGCAAATAGTGAATGTTGCGTCCGGCACAACTGTGACTGAACAAATCACAGATGCTGTAGTGAGGCTCTACGCCTTTTATCACGTGGTGTTGAGCGGAACCATCAGCACCGACGGCCTTCCCTTTGCACTGCAGGTGATTGCTCTCACGTGGCTGCTGGGGTACCTTTCAGCATGGTTTTTGTTCCGCATGCACAGCGCCCTGCTGGCTATCCTCCCGGTGGGCGCCGCGCTCATGGTGAATCTTACCTACCTGCCTGGCCGGTTCACCGAGAGCTATCTAGTCTTCACAATCGCTTCCCTACTGCTGGTGATGCTCATGCACGGCGCGGAGCAGATGCGCCGGTGGAAGCTCAACAACGTTCCCAATGATGAGCTCATGCATCTCTCCTATGTTGGACCGGTCCTTACTTTTGGCGCCGCCATATTGATCTTCTCGTTTTGGATGCCCCTGCTGCAACAATCTGCCTCAGCCATGAGCTTTTGGGAGCGGGTGACCGTACCCTGGCGTGGGTTTGAATCTCAATTCGACAGACTCTTTGCCTCCGTCAGTTCGGGAACATCCGCTCCGCTCCACACATTCGGTGGCTCCCTGGCGTTCCGGGGCACGGTGAATTTTGGCGACAACTCATCGATTGCGAATCGACTGGGACTGGTACGTGACGAGGTTATGTACGTCGCCGCAGACGAGGCGGGTTACTGGCGAGCTGAATCCTATGACACCTACACCAGTCAGGGCTGGCTTACCTCAGGCCGCAGTCAGAATCCGCTGCCGCAGGATCCCGTCCTGCGCGCATTCGATGGCTTCAAGGCACGCAAGCCCTTCACTCAAGCCATAGAAGTGGTGGCGCCCCTGAACGTCATTTTTGCCAGGGGCCTCCCCATCTTTGGGAACGCTCCAATCACTGGTGAGACACCTCTGCCCGCGCGCTATACGCTCTACCTGAATGACCTTACTCAGAATCGCGGGCTTGCTCCTGAGCTGCAAACCTCCGCAGAGCGGATGCGGGATACCTTCCGGCGGTCCGGACAGCTTGCCTCTCGCTCCGATATGCAGCGGTTGCTGCCAAACGATCTGCGTGTGGAAAACACCACCTTACGGGGGACCTCCATCGAAAGCATCGACATTGTGAGGACGCAGCCCTTTCCTCCGGACATTAAACGCATGCTCCCAGCGGCGCCGCTGCAACGGGGACAAAAATACGCCATTACTTCGTCGGTCTCCACCGCCTCGCCAGAGGATCTGCGGTCATCGAACACAGATATCCCTGGCTGGGTAAGAGACCAGTATTTGCAGCTTCCTCTGGGAATGTCGCCGCGCATTCCCCTGCTGGCAAAGGAATGGACGGTAGACGTGGTGGGCGCCTACGACAAGGCGCTTGCCATCGAAGCAAAATTGCGCGCTGAGTATGCCTACGTTACGAATATCCCTGCCCCGCCACGAAACAGCGATGCGGTGGAGTATTTCCTATTCGACTTGAAGCGCGGCTACTCGGATTACCACGCTTCTGCAATGACACTCTTGCTCCGCGCAATGGGAGTGCCCGCCCGTCTCTCCGTGGGCTATCTGCCGGGTGACTGGGATGCGGAGGCGCAGCATTACGTGGTGCGGGAAGCCCATGCCCATTCGTGGGTGGAGGTCTATTTCCCTGAGTACGGGTGGGTGGACTTTAATCCCACGCCCAACTCCCCGTTGCCACTGAGAGGCATTGACCCCAATAATCCCTCCTCCTCAAGCAATGTTGAGGAGGACTTCCCTGAAGATACCCTTCCAAACGCAGACGATGACATGATGCAGTCATCGTCTGGGCTGGAATCCACCGATACAAACAGCCTGGCAGCCTACGTGGAGCAGATTGGAAAGGGCATGCTTGTGCTTCTCGGTTTCCTGGCGCTTGTGTGGTTGGTCATGAGGTTCATCTGGCTCTATGGGCTTTCTGGTTTGAGCCTGCCGGTGCAGACGTATGAGAAGATGTCCCGTCTGGCGGCCCTCGCCCAATTACGGCCGGCGCCGGGGCAGACGCCCCTGGAATTCGGCAACCGCCTCTCCGGAGCGCTTCCTGAAGCTCAGGGAAGTATTCATGATATCTCCCAGGGGTATGCCAAATCGGTCTATAGCAACAAAGAGGAGACCCACCAGGATGCGGAGAACGTCCGGAATGCGTGGAAAGACCTCAGGTGGAAATTGGTGCTAAAAGTGCTCCACTGGCGGAAGAAGGGCGGCGGCTCCTAGTGTGGTGTCCCCCCAAAGTTGGTGATAAGGGTATGGCGCTGAGGTGTCATTGCGAGGCCCGAAGGGCCGACGGCAGTGTCGCCTCTGGCGAGTGGCAATCTGGTGGGGAGGAGCTTGTTTTTCACGACAGAGCCTGCGGGCCGCCTCCCCCAGATTGCCACGTCGGCTACGCCTCCTCGCAATGACCATTTCAACGTACTTCGGGGACACCACACTAGAGACTCACGCCCCATTCGCAGTTTTGCCCAACACTAAGTACTCGTCTCCTGGTTAACTACCAGTCTTTCTCTGGCCGGGAAGGCCCTCGACGGGAATCGGGTGATTGTGAGCGTCCTTGATACGGGCCTTGCAGTTCACGCTCCCGCTCCCGCAGCGCATCCAGAATCCGCAGCGTCTCCTCGATACTCAGCTCCTGTCCAGCTTCTCGTAACGCGCGGCGCAGCTCTTCTCCCGGGGTCTGCTGCGAATTGCTGGGGGTCCCGGTCCTCTGGCCGCCACCCTGCTGGTTCTGGTTACCTTGCTGCGGCTGCTGGTCCGGTTGTTGCCCGGGATTATCATTGGGTGATGGCTGTTGTTGCCCCTGACGCTGCTGGTTTTGATTGCTATCGTTGTCCTGGGCCTCCTGCATGGGCAACAGCCGTTGCAGGGTTAGCTCCAGATTTATCTTGGCCTCAAGGTTGTTAGGATCTTCACGGAGGGTTTCTTTGTATTCTTCCAGGGCGTCCTGGAACCGCTGTGCCATAAAGTATGCATTGCCCATGTTGAAATGGGCCCGGGCGCGCAGGCCGCCTTCAACATCGGTCAGGGCTCGCTGGGTCTCCCGGACCGCCCGGTCATACTCCTGAACCTTGTACAGTGCGCCGCCGGCGTTGATGTTCAGCTCCGGGAGGTCCGGACGGATCACCTGGGCCTGTCTGAATGCATCCAGCGCTTCAAAATAGCGGGACGCACGGTAAAGCTGGCTCCCGAGCTGATTGAGATCATAGGCTTGGTCCTGCTCTCTGACACAGGCGCTCAGAAAGAGCAGGGCTAACGGCAGCGCCGCCAGGGCGGGCAGCAGCGCAGGCTTGCGGGTTCCCGACCTTTCCGGAATGAGAAGCTCGACCAGCAGCATGAGGAAGGCAGCAAGCACAAAGTACGGGGTCAAATCGTTGGCTGAAGCTGCCGCTATGGAGGAGAGATCCTCCTCGCTCAGGGCTCCCAGGCGCTGGAAGGTCCTCTGTAAGTCCCTGCCGTCTTGAGAGGCCCTCTGGTAGGTGCCGTTTGTCGCTTCTGCAATGCGTTGCAGAGTCGCCTCCGCCAGTTTTGTCACAACCACCTGTCCGGAGCGGTCGCGCTTGACGCCAGTGCCGCCACCGGGCGCATTCGCGAGGGGGATGTTGCTGCCCTCTGGCCTTCCCAGCCCCAGCGCATGGACGGTGATCCCGGCGGCCGTTGCCTGCTGCAGCACATCGTCCAGGGGCGCTCCAAAATCTTCGCCGTCGGTGAGGAGCAAAACCGCCTTTACCGGCGACCTGCTTTGCTGCAACCCGCCAATTGCCGTCCGCAATCCTTCATTGAGAGCGGTGCCGGGCGCCGGCGCGGTATCCACCTCAACAGACCGAACAAGCACCCGCGCTGCCTCATAGTCGAAGGTCAGGGGGAACCGCAGCGCGGCAGACCCGCCAAAGAGCACGAGACCAATCCGCCCGCCGTCCAAACGGTCAAGTAGGCCGCTGACCTCCTGCTTGGCCAGTTCCAGCCGGGAGGGCTGCATATCGTTGGCCGCCATGCTGAGGGAGACATCCATAACCACCAGAATGTCCGCTGGTGACACCCGCGCCGGCTTGGGCTCGTCGCCTAGATAAGGTCGGGCTAGAGCGAGCACGAGCGTGGTAAAGGCGCCCAAGGCAAAAAACGCCTTTACCACCTGTCTCCGTTGGCTCAACGAGCCGAGGAGTGGAAGCGCTGTCCCATTCTGCGCAAACAGCTTGAGGGTGCGGACTTTCCACACAAACGTAGAGAACACCAGGACTCCTCCGAGCAGGGTGGCCAGGAGAAGGAAAAACGCAGCCGGTTCTCCAAAACTCATCACAGCACCTACGGTATCTTACGGAACCAGGTGTTCCGGAGCGCTATTTCCAAGAATAACAGGAGGCCGGCCACGCCAAGAAAGTAGCTCGTCAGGTCATGAATTTCAACGAATCGGTCGTTCCCCTGCTGAGTGGTTTCCAAGCTGTCAATTATGTCGTAGATGGCCGCAAGAGATTTCTGGTCCGTTGCCCGAAAATACGCGGCGCCGGTGTGTTCACTTATGCGACGCAGCAGCTCTTCATCTATACCCGAGCCGAGACCGACCGGCGCTGAGCGCCCCCCCCGATCGCCCTGGGAACCGGGCGCCGCGCCAACGCCGATTGTGTAGACTTTGACCTTCAATAAATCTGCCATGTTAGAAGCGGTGTTGGGCTCGATGTCCCCCGAATTGCTTTGCCCGTCGGTGAGCAGAATGACGATGCGGCTCTTGGAGCGGGACTCACGCAGCAGGTTCACCGAGGTAGCAAGACCGTTGCCGATGGCCGTCCCCTCCGGCAGACGTCCGTGATCCGCTGCTTCCAGAAGCTGCATCAGAACCGCGTAATCAAGGGAGAGGGGGCTCTGGGTGACTGCCTCTCCTGCGAAGACCACCAGACCAACGCGGTCGTGCTGGCGGGCGAGCATGAAGTTGCGAATGACCTCTTTTGCGGTCTGGAGGCGGCTTTTTGGCCCCAGGTCACGCTCAGACATGCTGTAGGAGACGTCCAGAGCCAGCACAATATCTATGCCTTCTCCTGGGTTCTCTGCCTCGGCGCGGCTGATGTTTGGTCGGGCAAGAGCGACGACGAGGAGAAGGAGGGCAAACACCCGAAACACGTCCAGCGTTGGCCGCAACCGTTGTCTGGCAGAGGGCGCAAGGCGTGACGCGATGGCCAGGCTGGAGAAGCGCACCGTCGGTTCCTGGGACCGCAAGGAGCGGAGATACCAGACCACCACCGGCAGGACGGCCAGGGCCAGGATGAAGAAATAGGGATACGTGAAGCGGAAGGCCATACGCCTACTCCTACCCGCGCGCCACGGCCTGCGGCGCTAGAGCGTTCGCAGACCCTTCAGGCGGAAGTGTTAGCGAGACGATCTCAAATGCGATGGTCATAGCACGGTCGCCGCGAGCGCTCAGCGGCTCGTAATGTGCCCATTTGGCCGCGTCGCACTCCTCCAGCAAACCCGAGACGATGCGGACGTGCCACCGGTCCATCTCACGCTCATCCATGATGCGGCGCAGCTCCTGCGTGGTAGACCCAATGGCGTAGATGCCGTATCGCTCATCCAAATAACGTCGGATGCACGAAGAGATGAGGCTGTAGTACGTGGTATATGCTTCCTGCTCCAGGAGTCCAAGGCCGGCTATACGCGTTAACTCCTCCCGGGCAGCGGCATCGGGGGTCACGGCCACCCGCGGCAATCCCAGCACAAACCGTTTGCGGGGCCAACGGCGAGCGAGCAGCAGCGCTAGAACCAGCACCCCTACCACAAAGACGTACTGTGCGATGGTAGGGGCATAAGCGATGGCGGCCTGGGGAATCGCCAAAGGAGGCTTGATATCTTGAAATTGCAGGTTGGGTTGCGCTTCCAACAGACTTACAATCTGCACGCCCAGCGCCTGCGATGTCGCCACACTTTCCCGCTGTCCTGTAGAAGTTGTGTACGCAACCGTGATGGGGGGAATTGCGTAGCTGCCAGGAAGAAACCCGGTTACGGTGTATTCCATGACCGAGACCTGAGAACCATCAAGGAAGCGGGTAACCGGGAGCAGTTTTGAGCTGATCACCTCCAGCGTCCCAAGTCCGTCTAATAGCTGTGGGAACGCTACCTGGGTATCAGCGGGATGTGTGACACGGACGCGCAGTCCTATCTGATCCCCAACTCGCAGAGACTGCTGGGTCAGGCTCGCCTCAGCAATCACCGGGCCATCCGCAGGCGGCGCGCCCGATGCCGTCGCGGCGCCCCACAGTCCCAGCACGGCAAACAACCCGTGAATCAGCAGCTTCCTCATGGTCCCCTCTCAGAACCGCCGCGATCGCGCTTTGAAAAACTTTACCAGAGGTTCGACGTAAGACCGGTCGGTATCGATATCCACCTTGTCCACTTTGGTCGCCTGCAGGGCAGCGTTGCGTCGCCCCAGGGCCTCAAGGGCGAGGCGATGGTACTCTTCCCGCAGCTTGAGGTTACCGGCATCTATCATGATGGTCTCGCCCGTTTCCGCATCCTCCAGCGCCACCAACCCAGCATCCGGCAGTGTGAGCTCTCTGGGGTCTGTGAGGGTCACGGCTATCACGTCGTGCCGCCGGCTGGCAACCCTAAGGGTGGATTCATAGCCCGCACCCAGAAAGTCGGAGATGAGAAAGACGACGCTGCGCCGTTTCTGCACGCGGTTCACATATGCCAGCGCGTTCGCGATGTTGGTGCCGCGACCCTGGGGGGTAAGCCACAAGAGCTCGCGGATCACTCTGAGCACATGCTCCCTGCCTTTGCGCGGCGGCAGGTATTTTTCCACCCGGTCCGAAAAGGCGATGAGACCAACCTTGTCGTTGTTGCGCACGGCGGAGAAAGCGAGCAGGGCCGCCACTTCTGCGGCGATCTCTATCTTCGACTGGCCGACGCTGCCGTATATCCCTGATGCGGAGACATCCACCACCAGCATCACCGTGAGCTCCCGCTCCTCGACGTACTGCTTGATGAAGGGATAGCCCATGCGCGCGGTGACATTCCAGTCTATGGACCGAATATCATCGCCGGGCAGGTACTCTCTCACCTCGGAAAACTCGATGCCCTGCCCTCGAAAGACGGCGTGGTACTCCCCAAGGAACACCGTGTTGAGGAGCCGTCGCACACGGATCTCAATCCGGCGTATCTTGCGCAGGATCTCCATTGGAACGCCACGCGGCCGCCCATCCGACTGGGGAGTGGCCATACTGACGTGTACGGGAGTGGTCACGGGACCTCGACTACCCGCAGCACCCGGGCGATCAACTGCTCCGATGTTATCTCTTCGGCCTCAGCCTCGTAGGTGACGATGACCCGGTGCCTCAGAACATCCATAGCCACGGCCTTCACATCGTCGGGGGTAACATAGCCGCGGCCGTCAAGAAATGCGCGGGCTTTGGCGGCAAGGGCAACAAAGATCGTGGCCCGTGGTGACGCCCCGTGGGCTATGAGCTGCTTCATACCCTGCAACTTGTAGTCTTCCGGCTCACGCGTCGCAAAGACGAGATGTACGATGTACTCTTTGAGGGCGGCCTCCATGTGGATAGCACGCACGGTACGGCGCGCGTCACGCAGCACCGGCAACTCGACTACCGGTCTCACCGACGGAAGCTCGTCCGCCATCATCAGGTCCATAATCTGAAGCTCTTCCTTGCGTGAGGGGTAGTCCACCTTCACCTTGAGCATGAAACGGTCGATCTGGGCCTCAGGAAGGTGATACGTGCCCTCCTGCTCGATGGGGTTCTGGGTGGCGAGCACCATGAAGGGATCGTCCAACGGATATGTGGTGTCACCGATGGTTACCTGGCGCTCTTGCATAGCCTCCAACAGGGCGCTTTGCACCTTGGCGGGAGCGCGATTGATCTCGTCAGCCAGGATGATGTTGGCAAACAGCGGCCCCTTGCGGGTGGTGAAGTTCCCGGACTGAGGATTGAAGACCAGGGTGCCGATGAGATCGGCAGGCAGGAGATCAGGGGTGAACTGGATGCGCTGGAAGCTCGCCTGGATCGATTGAGACAGCGTGCGGACTGCCAGGGTCTTGGCAAGGCCGGGGACACCCTCAATGAGGATATGTCCGTTGCACAGCAATCCGACGAGGAGCTGATCGATAAGCTGGCTCTGGCCAACGATGATCTTGCCGACCTCTTGTCGGAGAGCCGGGATGAAGGCGCTCTTTTCCTTGACCAGCGCGTTGACGGAGTCGAGATTCGTTGCAACCACGTTATCACCTTACTCCCTTGTACCTGGGCAGGTCGTTCGACCCCCTGCGGGATCTTCGATCTGAGAGTCTCAGGTCGTTCAGACCCCCTGCGGGATCTTCGATCTGAAGAGTCCTCAGACTCGATGAACTCGATGAGCTTAGAACTATTCCGTTAACATTTGTGCCGTCGTGCTCAAGCGCTGCCTGTTGCGCGCCAGCAAGGGTTCCCGACGCGCTGGGATGACGATTCGCCATCATAGTTGACAGTAACAATACTATTGTATCGTGTGTACCGTGAAATGCATACGCAGGAAATCGCCCCAGATAATTTGGCTAGATCTGTTTCCATCAAACCATTCGCCAGTCCCGGTCAAGTTTCCCATCGGTTATGCTCTTGCCACGGCGATGCCCCTTCGGCGGCGCTCAGGACATGCTTTTGGCACCCGTCCTTCGACGGAGTCGCTGGACAGAGTCGGCTCTGGCAACGTCGAAGACAGGCCGAACTCGCGGTTCTCCGTGAGCGTCACGGCACCGTGATTTAAGACCAGACCATTGCTTAAGAAACATACTTGACACACCCCACGTTTGGGAATACTGTTTGCCTAACTTATGGGTTTGGCCTATTTCATAGGAATTGGGTAATTTCAGTGAAAAAGGAGGATGTCATGAGTATGGGCAGGAACCGGTCGTACACCGTACCCCTAGGCTTTGTTCTGGCCGTGTCACTGTTGGCCATGGCGTGTAGCCCCTCTGCACAGCCTACCCAGCGCCAAGACCAGCCGTCTGGACAACAAGCCCAGTCCCAAGCGGTAGGCAAGGGGCAAACCCTTGAAGACCGCCTGGCCAGCGTGAAAAAGCTCATCTCGATGAGCAGTGCCGAGCTACGCAAGGTGCCGACGGACGATCTTTTGCAGATGTTCACGAACACTTGGCCCTGCGAGGGAACGCCCAAGCGCGGCGGCACCCTGAAGCGGGCCACCAGTGCCGACTTCCCCCACATGGATCCTACTTTTGTCACCATCGACGGCCTGATGCAGCACGCCAACGCGGTCTACGACCGCATCGTACAGACCGATGCCAGTTGCGATACCTTCAAGGCCGACAAAGCGGTCATTGCCCCAGATCTGGCGAAGTCATGGGAGTTCTCTCCCGACGGCAAGCGGCTGACCTTCAAGCTGTACGAAGGGGTGAAGTGGCAGAACGTGCCGCCGGTCAACGGCCGTGAGTTCACTTCCGACGACATCAAGTGGACCATCGAGCACTACAAGACCACCGACGGATCGATCACCAAGTCGACGCTGGACGCGGTCGAGAAAGTCGAGACGCCGGATAAGTACACCGCGGTCTTTGTGTTGAAGCAGCCCGCCTGGTATCTCATGGAGCGCCTGACCGGCTTCCGGCAGCTCGTCATGCTGCCCAAGGAAGTCAAGGAGCGTGACGGCGATTTCCGCCGTGCCATGATCGGCACCGGCCCCTTCATCCTGAAGGAGTTCCGGGAAAACGTGAGCATAACCTTCGAGCGGAACCCCGACTACGAGAAGCGGGGCGGCTGGTTCAAGGACAAGCCCTACCTGGACCGGATGGAGGTCTTCTTCATCAAGGACGAGGCGCAGATGCTCGCGGCCTACCGCTCCGGCCAGGTGCACTACGTGCGCACCGGGGGCGGGGCGTTTACCAGCCTCGGCGACGCCATAGCGTTGCTCAAGACCCGGCCTGATAGTCACCTGGTGGTTGAGGCGCCCTTCGCGGGCGGCTGGAGGTTAGGGATGAGGCTCGACCAGAAGCCCTTCGACGATGTGCGGGTGCGCCGGGCCCTGTCCATGGCCATGGACAGGCAGGTCATCATCGATCAGGTCTACGGTGGCCTAGGAGTGGTGCTCCCGGATATCCTCTGGCCGTTGATCTTTGATAAGCAGCCGAAGCAAGAGGAACTGGGGCCCTATTATCAGTTCAACTTGCCGCAGGCCAAGAAGCTTTTGGCCGAGGCGGGGTACGCCAACGGCTTCACAACCGAGGTCACCTTCTTCCGGTACGGTTCGGACATCCCCGATGCGCTGGCTGTCATTAAAGAGAACTGGAAGGAGCTCGGCGTTACCCTGAATATCGTGGAGCAGGACTATGCGCTCTACAACAACCTGCTGGCCAAGGCGGACTACAAGCAAATGACCAGCGCCTGGGGCCCCAGCAGCGCTGACGCGGATGTCTACTTCTATGAGACCTATCACTCCAAGTCGTCCAATAACCGCTACCGGGTGAGTGACCCCAAGGCTGATGTCTTGACGGAGAAGATTCGGCTGGAGATGGACCCCGTAAAGCGCCGGACCCTGATGAAGGAGTTCTGGGACCTTAATCTGGACCAAGTGTGGGCTATCCCGCGCGTTGCCGGACTCGGCTTCCGGATTTACGACCAGAAGATCCGAAACCACCGTGGGCGTGGGGGTGGCGCGGACAACCGGGCCAACAGCCTGGACCACGGAGCGCAGGTCCAGAACATCTGGCTCGCGCAGTAACGGGAGCGCAGGACATGAGCGCGGCCCTAGGGACCGGTCCCTGGGGCCGCACTGGCTTCGGTTAGGAGGGGTTCACTGTGCGAGAGTATGTTCTCCGCCGTCTGCTGCTGACGATCCCGGTCCTGTTGGGCGTGTCTATCGGCATTTTCTCGCTCATCCGGATTGTCCCCGGCGATACGCTCATGGCCATGATCGACCAGTCGGGAAGTGTCACGCCGGAGGACCTGACAAAGATCAGGTCCCAGATGGGGCTGGACAAACCCTTCCCGATCCAGTATGTCACCTGGATGAGCGGCGTGGTGCGGGGGGATCTGGGCGCCTCGTACTGGACCGGCAAGCCAGTCACGGATGAGTTGATACAGCGGCTCCCCGTCACGATGCAGCTCGCGGTCATGGCTATTGTCATCAGCATCGTCATCGCCGTGCCGGTTGGTGTCCTGTCAGCCATACGGCAGGATAGCTTCATGGACTATATTAGCCGCCTCTTCGTGGTAGGGGGACTGTCCTTCCCGGACTTCTGGATTGGCACCCTGGTGGTCGTCTTTCCGTCGGTCTGGTGGCACTATGGGGCGCCGCTCGGTTTGGCCTCCTTTGCCGAGGACCCGGTCAAGAACCTGCTGCAGTTCGGCCCGCCCGCGCTGATCTTGGGGGTCCGCTTCTCGGCGACGGCCATGCGGATGACGCGCTCCCAGATGCTGGAGGTGTTGCGCCAGGATTACATCCGCACAGCGTGGGCCAAGGGCTTGAAGGAGCGGGCCATCGTGTACCGCCATGCCCTCAAGAATGCGCTGATCCCGGTGATCACCATCCTGGGGACCCAATTCCGAGTCCTCCTGGGCGGGACCGTGATCATGGAGATCCTGTTTTCGCTCCCCGGTCTCGGCACTTTCATCGTGGAAGGGATCCGGTTGCGAGACTATCCCCGAGTGCAGGGTGGCGTCATGTACATCGCGGTACTCGTGGTGTTCATCAACCTGGCGGTAGACGTGATGTATGCCCGGTTTGATCCCCGAATCCGCTATAAGTAGCAGAGCAAAGAGCACGTTATGGCGATACTGGCCGGAAACGAGGTCGTGCTTCCGCCTTTGGCTCAACGAAGTCGAGGGCCCAGGGGGCTACTCCAAGGACTGCTGCATTTTGCCCGGAAGAAGCCGGTGGGAGCTGCCGGCGGTGTACTCATCCTCCTGGTCATTTTGGCGGCCATCTTTGCCGACGGAGTAGCACCGTACGGGCCGCTGGAATTCCACCGCGGCGACCGTCTTCTGCCGCCCAGCAGCCATTACCTCCTAGGCACCGATGAGATCGGCCGTGATGTCCTCAGCCGCATTATCCACGGCGCCAGGATTTCCCTCTACGTCGGTTTCATCGCCGTGAGCGTGGGGACGACCCTCGGCACCATTGTTGGCCTGATATCGGGCTACTTCGTTGGCAAGGTTGACCTGATCGTACAGCGTGTCGTCGACAGCATGATGGCCTTCCCCGGCCTGATCCTGGCCTTGGCCATGGTGTCGGTTCTGGGCCCGAGCACCACCAACGCCATGATTGCCATCTCCATTGTCATCATTCCTGCCAATTCCCGCGTCGTGCGCAGCGCGGTGCTTTCGGTTAAGGAGAACCAGTACATCGAAGCCGCCCGCGCCTTGGGGGCCAAGAACCTCCGGATACTCCTTAATCACGTTCTACCTAATGTCGGCGCGCCCATTCTGGTGCTGGCCACCGTGGAACTGGGAAGCGCCATCATTATCGAAGCGTCCCTCAGCTTCTTGGGTCTCGGCACGCAGCCTCCTACGCCGTCCTGGGGCATCATGCTCAGCGCGTCCGGGCGGCGGTATATGGAGCAGGCGCCGTGGTTGGCGGTGGCCCCCGGCGTGGCCATCAGCCTCACGGTGTTGGGTTTCAACATGCTAGGTGATGCCCTGCGGGACGTTTGGGATCCCCGACTGCGGGGCTCCTAGTCTGAGATCAGCGGCGCCCTCCCTTCGATACGCTGCCAGCATGCGCCGTACCTGGGGACGCAGAAGAGCTTGTGCCAGGCACAAAAGAGCCGATGGCCAGGATTCGAAACCCATCTCGTCCCATCAAGACTGAACAGTTACAAATACAAGAAATACTTGACCAATGCGTTATTTCCATCGACAATAGGTACGTTCTCAACCTTGAATTGGATACTGTAGCACTATACCCATGACTATTTTTCTGTCTGTAGCCAACATAGGCCACGTCCTGCGGCATGACCGCGCTAGAGCGCCGCGCTAAGCGCATCCCCCATTTCCCCTTTCACTAGCGCGGAGGTCCCCACCATGGAATTCTGTATCGAACGGGCGAAGCTGTCTGACATGCCCGAAGTCCACAAGATGATTACCTATTTTGCTGATCGGGACGAGATGCTGCACCGCCCTCTCAGCGAGCTTTTTGAGAATGTCCGTGACTATTACGTTATCAAGGAGAACGACGCGCTCATCGCCTGCGGCTCCCTGCACGTGGTCTGGGACGACCTGGCAGAGGTCAAGGCGGTGGCCGTACGTGAGGACTACCAGTCTCATGGGCTGGGAAAACTCATCGTCAACAAATGCATCGATGAAGCTCGCGAGATGGGCATTGCCACGGTCTTCTGCCTGACCCACAAGCCCGGCTATTACGAGCAGGTTGGGTTTCTCCAGAATGATGTGATGACCCTGCCCCGCAAGGTCTGGGGCGAGTGCCTCAGGTGCTCCAAGTTCCCGCACTGCAACGAGATCGCCATGGTGCTTCACCTGCGGCCGGGGGGCGCGGCCAGCCTGGTGCAAGACCCCAGCGAGGGCATGCCCATTGTGAGCTTCCCCATCTGGGAAGCGGCCGGACGGTCCGGTTAACCTCCGAAAGTTCACGAACACAGCATGAGCATACCAGAAGAACCCACCCTGGCCAGCAGGCGCATCTACCAGGGCAGGGTCGTTGGCCTGCGGATTGACACGGTCAGACTCCCCAATGGCGATACCAGCGACCGCGAGATCGTCGAGCACGGGTCATCCATCGTGGTGGTGCCCATCGACGACCAGGGACGCATCCTCATGGTGCGTCAGTACCGCAAAGCCATCGAACAGGCGCTGCTGGAGCTACCTGCCGGCGGCATGGACCCGGGAGAGACCCCGGAAGGGGCGGCGCTGCGAGAGATGCAGGAGGAGACCGGTTTCCTTCCCCGCAAGCTTGAGGCCCTGGGCGGCTTCTACTCGGCGCCCGGCTTCTGCCAGGAGTACCTGCACCTCTTCCTGGCCACAGACCTGACCCCCAGCAAGCTGGCCCATGACCATGATGAGAACATAGAGGTGGAGCCCGTTACCTGGGACCAGGCGATGGCGATGCTGGACTCCAACGAAATCCGTGACGCAAAGAGCGTGGCTGGCCTTCTGCGTGTGTTTGCTCGCAACAAGTCCTAACGAATCTCTTCCTCTTCCACCTATCCGCCGTGCGTCTGCCGGTACTCCTCGGACGCGAGGATTGCCTGGCGGATGACATCGAGTGGAAGGCCCGAGTCCACCCAAAACCTCGCGCCGTGGAGGTCCCCGTAGGCGGGGTCGCGGCCGAGCAGCTCCAGGTACAGGTTTCGCACCGCCGTCATGCGCTGGCCCTCGGCGGACAGGCCGATGGCCGTGAGCAGGCCCTCCGGGTCCAGGTCGGCATCGACCCATGAGCGCAGGCCGTAGGGGTCGCCCACCACAGGATCGCGGCCGAGCACCTCCATGTACACGCTCCGCACCAACTGCACGCGCTGTCCCTCGGCGCTGGACTGCAGGGCGCTTCTCAAATCGTCCTCAGGGAGTGGCGTATACGTCCAGGTGTCCAGGCCTTCCGGATCGGGTTCCCGCGCCAGCGTCTCCAGGTACGCCTCCCACACGACCGACCGCCGCTTTTCAAGGCTTGGCAGATCAATGATCCGGAGAATGCGGTCGTCGCCCGGCCGCGCCTGGGCGCCGCTGCGGCCATCGGAGTTGCTGGTGGTCAGGTACAGGTAGCCATCCGGCCCCTGCGCCACCTCCCGCATGCGTCCGAACGCGCCCACCAGCAGCTTCTCGCTGTTCTGGACGGTGGCGTAGCCGGGCCCGGCAAAAGTGATGCGGCCGAGGTGCTGGCCCAGGAGCGTTCCATAGACAAACGAGCCGCTCCAACTGGCCAGAGGGCCGTTCCCGTGCACGAAGGCCGCGCCGGACGGCGCCCAGGTCCCTGCGCCGCTCTCCAACGCTGGGCCGATGAAGCGGGGGTCGCTGGTGGCGCCGGCGCTGAGCGGCCAGCCGTAGTTGCCGCCCGGCACAATGCGGTTAATCTCATCGTGGCAGCAGAAGAATGGCTCGCCTGCGATGGTGGGGCTGGGGCCATGATCGGTGATCCAGAGGTCGCCGGTAACGGGGTGCCAGGCGAGGCCCTGCGGGTTGCGATGCCCCAGGGAGTAAACGTACGAGCCGGGTGTTGGGTTGTCGGCCGGAACCGTGCCGTCTGGGTTGAACCGCAGAATTTTGCCGCCCAACGAGCCAGGGTCCTGGGGCAGCGTTCTGTTCAACACATCGCCGGTGGCCAGGTACAGCTTACCATCAGGGCCGAACTTCAGGCGTCCAGCGGTGTGAATCTCACCCCCTGGCGCATCGCCAAGGATGACCCTCTCCTCCGAAAGGCTGCCGTCCCGCTCTGTGAAGCGTGAAACGCGGGTCAGGAGAGAGCCGTCGCTCCGCCGGTAGGTGTACACCAGGTACAGGTGTCCGCTCTGGGCGAAGTCCGGCGCGAGAGCAAGGCCGCGCAATCCGTCCCCAACAGCTACGCAGTCCGGCACTCTTGTCGAAGTTCCGACGCTGTATCCGGCTTTTGCGGGGATCAGTGTGGTCAGCAAGCACGGCTGCTGCGTCACCAACAGCCGTCCATCAGGCGCGAAGCCGATAGACCACGGCACCCGCAGCCCCGTTGTCAGCGTCTCCACGGTTGGCGGAGGCGGCGGCCCGTCGAAGATGACGCGCTGCCCAAGCCAGGTCTCGCCGTCGTTGCTGCTACCGCCGCGGCCCCACGCGCCGCTGAAGGACCGGCAGTCCGCCGCCATGGTGAACACAAACTTGCCGGCGTCCTTCGTCGATGTCCAATCGCCCTGCAGTTGGCCGCCGCTCGCCAGAGGCGACACTCTGTCGTCCGCGACACCGCTGATCCGTCTGCCACTCGCGTAGCTGCCTGCCACCCTTGTGCCGCTCTGGTTCAGCGTCATGGATTGCGGATCGCCGCTTATGAGGGTGTCCCACTGGCCAGACCAGTCGCAGGCGGCTGCAGACGATAGTGTCGCCTCTGGCGGAGCGGCAAGCGCGACAGTAGCCGCAGGATTGCGCCAGTGGAGCCTGTCAATGCCGAGGAGTTGTGGCGCAGGCTGATCGACGGCCGCCGCGCTCACGGTCAGAGTCAGCAACGCGGAGAATAGGACTATGCACGCAAATCGACGTAACGGACTCATATAGCGCCGTCCAGAGCCGAAGGATTATCGGGGCAATATGCCCTGGTCAGTCACACGAATCCCGGGGTCGCCAGTCGCCAGAGGCTACCCCATCGGCAGGCGACTCAGTAGACCGACTCCACCGAAGGGGGCCGTCGTAGCAGAGTGCAATTCTTCGCCCCCCTGGGTAGTGGTTTAGTTTCACTGAGCCGCTCGTCAATGAGGTGTACGCAATTGTACCCTTTCGATTCACTTTAACCAAGGAACTCCCTCAAGCGCGAAGGCGCCGCAATCTTGGGTCTGCAGCGAAGTAGCTGGCAGCACAATTCCGCTCGATGAGCCACTTGCCGTAAGCTCCAATGACGAGCACCTCGCTCGTCATCCTTGTCGAGCGTCTTGCGGATGTCCCAACACGGCGGTCAGCCAGCCTTGGTGGCCACGGACTGTCCGGTCTCGCTCAAGCGTGTTGCTTCTCGGCGAGGAACGTGTACAGTACATTGCCTTGTCCCACTGATTAGCGGTAGACTTTGGCAGAAGTGCGGTTGTATGGTTCATGGTGGTAACCTCCGTTGGATTGTCATCACCATGTTCTATGAACGGGGACTGAAGTCAAGTCAAAGGCCAATGTGACACAGCACGGTAGCGAACCGCCGACCTTTATCGACCATGAAAGCCTTGGTCGTCTTGAAGTGTTGGACGACCGTGATCCATCCCTTCTCACCGTGCGTCATAAGAGCGGGGAGACGTTTCGTATCGGGAAAGCGGCGGTCGGCTGGGGTAAGCAGGATGCTGAGAAAGGTACATTCGGGGACCGCCCCGTTGATGACGTCGCAGACCCATCTCCGTTCGTAACTGAGGAGACTGCGTCAGAACAGCGTACGACGCAACCAGCGCCAGAGCTGCCGACCCGCTCCCTTGACCGGGCTGCACCAAGTGCCGTGCCAGCGGTCTCCGAGGATCGAGTCGCAGAAGCCGCGGCCAAACCGAAAGTTAAGGAAAATCTGAGGAGGCATTCGATGGAGGCCAAAGTAATCGAGTTCAAGTTTGAAAAAGAAACGAAGAACACCGTTCGCTACGAAGAGGTGACAGAAGGACAGCCGCCTGCAGTTGGAACGCTGTATGTGCAGAAGTGGGCACTCGGTACCCCGGCACCAGGCCGTTTGAAACTAACGCTAGAGGTCGCAGAATAGCTAGTTGCTTGACGCAACAGCTGATACCCACCATGTTGCAATAGTGTGGGCTGATATGTGTAATGAGGCGAATTCGTGGTAGCCAACAACACTGATTGGGCTTACTCCGTTTTGGCGGACAGTTTCGTTAAGCTGCGAAGGCGGTACTCCCGCCCCGTAGTCTGACACCTTCGTATTCTGCCGGTGAGCAGTAGCCTAGTGACGAGTGCAGCCTCCGGCGGTTGTAGAAGACCTCGATGAACTCGAACACGGCACGGCGAACGGCGGTGCGTGTCGGCCACGACT
>Ga0082335_1000693_pt1 | contig 80548 bp, 71 predicted proteins | sample Subgrocontami58m_FD_72375 | JGI IMG/M metagenome (GOLD analysis project Ga0082335, IMG submission 72375) | Subsurface groundwater microbial communities from S. Glens Falls, New York, USA - GMW37 contaminated, 5.8 m (SPADES assembly) (version 2) ... | reverse complement strand
GGGGGGGCGGGCGCGGCCGGCCGCGCGCGGCTGGCGCATCACCGACAGCCCGGCGCGGCTGCGCATCCAGACCATCGATTCGCTGTGCGCGGCGCTGACGCGGCAGATGCCGATGCTGTCGAAATTCGGCTCGCAGCCCGAGAGCATCGAGGACGCCGGCGCGCTCTATGCAGAGGCCGCGCGCGCGACGGTCGAGTTGATCGAAGCCAAAGACCCGGCCGCCGATTATGTCGAGCGGCTGCTGGTGCACCTCGACAACAACGTGGCGCGCGTCGAGGAACTGCTGGTCGAAATGCTGCGCCGGCGCGACCACTGGCTGCGCCATGTGGCGAACGAGCGCGCCGAGCTCGAGGGCGCGCTCGTTGCGGAGCGGCGCGCGGTGCTCGCGCGCGTGCACGCGGGGCTGCCCGCGGCTGTGCGCGGCGAGCTGCTCGCGCTCGCCAACATCGCGCGCGCGAACCTCGGGCAGGCGCCGCTCGCGTCGCTTCCCGGCGGCGACGATGCGGCAGGCTGGGCCGCGCTCGCGGACCTGCTCCTGACCAAAAAGGACGAGTGGCGCAAAAGCCTGACGAAGAATGACGGCTTTCCCGCCGGGGCGGCGCATGCGGCGGCGAAGCAGCGCGCGCTGGCGTTGATCGCCGAGCTCGGCGCGAGCGAGCCGTTGCGCGCAGCGCTCGCCGACAGCCGCAGGCTTCCTGCACCTGGCTACAGCGACGCGCAATGGCAGGTGCTCGAGGCGATCACCGAGCTGCTGAAGCGCGCAGTGGCGCAACTGAAACTCGTGTTCCAGGCGCGCGGAGAGGTCGATTTTACCGAAGTGTCGCAGCGCGCTTTGCTTGCGCTCGAGGACGCCGAGGGGCCAACGGATCTCGCGCTCAGGCTCGATTACCAGATCCGGCACCTTTTAATCGATGAATTCCAGGACACTTCGATCAGCCAGTTCGAGCTGCTGGCGCGGCTCACCGCCGGCTGGATGCCCGAGGACGGCCGCACGCTGTTTGCGGTCGGCGATCCGATGCAGTCGATCTACAGGTTTCGCGAGGCCGAGGTCGGTCTGTTTCTGAAAGCGCGCGCAGAGGGCATAGGCAACGTCCGACTCGAACCGCTGGAACTGTCGGCCAATTTTCGTTCGCAGGAGGGCATTGTCGACTGGGTGAACCAGGCGTTCCGGCTGGTGATGCCCGAATCCGAGGACATCGCCTCGGGCGCGGTGGCCTACACCGAATCCCGCGCGGTGCATGCGCGCCTCGAAGGCGACGCGGTCGAGATCCACCCGCTATTCGCCGGCGGCGCGGCAAGCGAAGCTGCGCAAGTCGCATGCATCGTTGCCCGCATCGCCGCCGCAAACGCGAAGCAGAATAGACGCGAGAGCATTGCAATCCTCGTGCGCGGGCGCGGCCACCTGCGCGAGATCGTGCCGCAGCTGAAACAGGCGGGCGTCGCGTTTCGCGCGATCGAAATCGATCGCCTCGAGGACCGGCCCGTAGTGCAGGACCTGCTTGCGCTCTCTCGCGCGCTTGCGCATCGCGGCGACCGCCTCGCGTGGCTCGCGCTCTTGCGCGCGCCCTGGTGCGGCCTGACACTCACCGACCTGAACGCTCTGGCGGGCACTGGCACCGAGGCCGGGGGCGCGCTCCCAGAGCCGATCTCCAGCCAATCGACCGTTTGGGAACTGATGCGCGACCCGGCGCGCCTTGCCACCCTGACGGCGGACGCGCGCACGCGCCTTGCGCGCGTGCGCGCCGTGTTCGAGGCCGCGCTCGCCGCGCGCCAGCGCTCGTCCCTGCGCGATGCGGTCGAAGGCAGCTGGCTTGCGCTCGGCGGCCCGGCCTGCGCCGATTCCGGGACCGAGCTCGAAGACGCAGCGAGCTATCTCGACCATCTCGAATCCGAGGAGGAAGCGGGCGCCATCGCCGACTTCGACGCGTTCGCGCAAGGCCTCGACAAGCTCTACGCGCTGCCCGACATGGCCGCGGGCGACGACGCGGTGCAGATCATGACCATCCACAAGGCAAAGGGCCTGGAGTTCGATCACGTGATCGTGCCGGGCCTGGGCAGGAAGCCGCCGGCAGAGGGTAAGAAGCTGTTCCTGTGGATGGAACGCCCGGCGAACCCGGATCCCCTTGTTCCGCGCAGCGCCGGATCACGCACGAAACTGCTGCTTGCACCGATTGAAGAAACCGGCGCCGCGCGCGATTCCATTTACGCCTGGGTCAAACAGCTCGCCGCCGAGAAGGCGGCGCACGAGGATGGCCGCCTGCTCTACGTCGCGGCCACGCGCGCGACGCAGCGCCTGCATTTGTTAGGCGAGACGCGGCTCGCGATCGAGAACGAGGCCCAAGCGGCGCGCATGCCTGACGCGCGCAGCCTGCTCGCAAAGCTCTGGCCGGCGGTGCAAGCCGAATATCGGCGCGCTGCTGCGGCAGCTCCGGCTGCAGCGGCGACCGGGGAGGCGAGCGGCGCTAGGCTTCCTCACCAGTCGTTGCGCCGGCTCGCAGCCGATTGGGCCTTGCCCGCTTCGCCGCCCGCGCTCGTGTGGGCCGCACCGGGCGAGACCGCGCGCGCGCAGGAGGACATCGAATACTCCTGGGTCGGCGAGACCGCACGCCGCGTCGGCAGTGTAGTGCACCGGTGGCTCGAGCGCATCGCCGAAGATGCGCTCAAGGACTGGGACGCGGCACGCATCGAGTCCTTGCGCGCGAGCTTCAGCAACGAACTCACCGCGCTCGGCGTCGAGAAAGCGCAGCTTGGCGCCGCTGTTGCGCGTGTGGCGAAGGCCCTCGCCAACGCGCTCGCCGATCCGCGCGGCCAATGGCTGCTCGGCCCGCAGCGCGACGCGAAGAACGAATACCGCCTCACCGCCGTCATCGACGGCGAGCGCCGCAATCTCGTCATCGACCGCAGCTTCATCGACGCCGATGGCAGGCGGTGGATCGTGGACTACAAGACCAGCCCGCACGAAGGTACCGACGTCGAAGCATTCCTCGAGCGGGAGAAGGAGCGTTACCGTGCGCAACTCGAACGCTACGCGCGCGCGCTCGCGCATGGCGAGACGGAGATGCTCGGGCTTTATTTTCCGCTGCTCGCGGGTTGGAGGGAGTGGGGCGGGTAGATTAATCGATGCAAGCGACGGATCGTGTTTCGGCGCGCAGCCGCGGACTCTGGCTGCTTTCAGTTGCAGACTGCGCTCACCTGCTGCAAATCGGTGATACCCTGCAGGACTTTTTCGATGCCATCCTGCCTGAGCGTTAACATGCCGGCGGCGATTGCCGCGCTCTTCACGTCCGCAACATGACCCGCGGTCTGCAGCAGCCGTTTGATCGTGGAGTCGGCCACCAGCAGCTCGTATAACCCGACTCTGCCGCGATATCCGGTCCGATTGCAGTGCTCGCAACCATGCGCGCGGAACAACGTGATTTTTCCGCGGGCGCCGCCGTGGCGCGCGCTCCAAGCGTTCATCTGTTTGCGCGCATCGAGCGGGGTCTCGCTGCAATACTGCATCGCCAGCTCCTCGATTTCCGCGGCAGTCGGCGTGTACTCGGACTTACAGTCGGGGCAAAGCCGCCGCGCCAGGCGTTGCGCCAGCACGCCGAGCAGCGCGTCGGCGAAATTGAACGGATCCATGCCCAGGTCGAGCAGGCGCACCATGCTCTCCGCGGCGCTGTTCGTGTGCAGGGTCGACATCACCAGGTGCCCGGTCAGCGACGCCTCGATGCCGATCTTGGCCGTCTCGGCGTCGCGCATCTCGCCGACCATGATGACATCGGGGTCGGCGCGCATGAAGCTGCGCATGGCGGCGGCAAACGTCCAGCCGATCTTCGAATTAACCTGAACCTGGCGCAACCCGGGCTGGGTGATCTCGATCGGGTCCTCGGCCGTCCAGATCTTGCGCTCGGCCGTGTTCAGGAATGCGAGCAAGGAGTGCAGCGTAGTGGTCTTGCCGGAGCCCGTGGGACCGCAGACGATGAACAGCCCGTGCGGTTTGGATATGAGTCTCTTGATGGAATTCCGTACCCCCGTCTCCAGGCCCAGTTTATCCAAGGGAACCGGCCGGGCTGCGGCAAGAACACGCATGACGACATCTTCCAGGCCGCCGGTCGTGGGAACGGTTGCGACCCGCAACTCCACCGCGGCTGCACCGAAGCGGCTGAAGTCGATCTTGCCGTCCTGGGGTTTGCGGTGCTCGGTGATGTCGAGCCGGCTCATGATTTTTATTCTGGAAACCACGGCGTTGCGGAACTGGGCGGGCAGTTCGAGATAGTTCACCAGGTTTCCATCCTTGCGAAAGCGAACGCGCGTGGTCTTGGGCCCGAGGTTCGCTTCGATATGGATGTCGGACGCTTTTTGCTGGACCGCATCGAGGATCATTCTGTTGACCAGCTCCACCAGCGCACTATCGCTGCTGACAGCTTGCTGCTCGGCAATATCCTGGTTGCCGCTCTCGGCGGCCAGGCGGGAGATCAATTCCTGCACGCCGGCTTCGGCGCGTTCCGCCGGTTCGGCCGCCTTCGGCGCTAGCCTGCTGGTTTTTCTGCGGTCGATAGCTGGCGGGCCTGCAGCTGCGGAAATTGGAGCGGGACCGTAGTGGTTCGTGAGCGCGCTGGCGATGTCCGCCGCGGAGGAGAAAACCGGCAGAATCTTCATGCGGGTGATCGCGCGCAACTCCTCCAGGACCGCGTTATCCATCGGATTGCCGATCGCCACGACGAGCGCGCCTTGCGCTTCGCACAGCGGCACGACACGGCGACGGTGCGCGACGGCCGCCGGAATCTTGGCGAGTATGTCCACCGGAATCCTGAGGTTGGGGTCGACCTTCGGGATGCCGAGCTTGTTCGCGATCGCCCCGTTTATCGCCTGCTCATCGACGATGCCCATTTTCTTCAGCAGGATCTCGCCGATCGGCATGGTGCGCTCCAAGGCGTCGCTCGCCAGCGCAATGTCCAGTTCCCGCCGCGAAATGTAGCCCAGCTCCATCAACGCTTCGCCCAGCCTCTGGCCCGGGCGATCGCGCTTGAATTGCAGCGCTGCCGCGAGCTGTTCCGGCGACACGATATTGTTTGCCGTGAGATAGTCGCCGAGCTTTTGCGAGCGCAATATCGCCTGCAGGTTAAGCGCGGACCTTACCGCCTCGGGCGAGACCGCATTCTGATCGACCAGCACCTGACCAATGGGCGCGTCGATGCTGAAGGTTTTCGCCGCTTGCGCGGGAACAAAGCAGCGGAGGACATCGCCATTTGCTTCCGGAAGATACAGGAACAAGCCGCACAGCGCGCTGATATAGCCCAGGGTCACCCCCAGAAAACGCTCGCCACTCACCAGTTCGATGCGGAACGAATAGCGTTCCGAACGCCGGAGCTCTTCGGACTCGGCGGCAGTCGCGGCGGCCGGCAGCGTCTCGCGCCTAAGCGCCAGGGGGCGCGGCAGCTGCAGTTTCAGCAGAGCGGAGAACGGGACACTGAGGGCTGCGTTCGCGCCGCTCGGCTGATATGTCAGCCGCGCAGCATCCGGAAGGAAGCTGTGCAGCTGACCGCTTGCCTTTGCGCCGTCCCTCAAAGTCAGCACGCAATCGGCCCAGCCGGCGTTGTCCTTCTCCCGCACGAAGTCGAAATACGGCGGAGCGGGCCACGGGAAATCCTTTGCGCTGGCGTCGCTGTTGGTTCCGGGGCGCAATTGGGCTGTCACGCGGGCCTCGCCTCGCGCAGGCGGTGACGGCGCGCGATTCCCAGCCCGCGACCGCAGGCCGAAGTCCGCGGTAATGCGGCGAACGGCGAAACGCTTTGCGCGAATTGGCAGTCCATCGTTACTTCGTCGTCGATTTCCGCTTCGGTCAGTCTGATGAACGCTTTCGGTGAATCGGCATCAGGGCGGGGACCTGAGAATACTTCGGGTAGACGATTTAAACAATACCACGACTGTCCAGGCAGCGTGCTGGCATGATGACAGGGCCCAGCTTTCGGTCCATGATGCTTGCTTATGCTCGACCTCTTATGTTCGTGAGCGCCGATGCACGTCTGTGCCTGGATCACATTCCGCCCGCACTCGCAGCCGCGCGCGCGAACGAATGACGCGCACGAGTGAATCGAGCGCGATTCATCGAGTCGATATAATATCCCGCGTGGCCAAGCACGGCGCTCAGGCAGGCAAGGCCGCCGACATCAAACTTGAATGGCTTTATTCAGAGATAGGAGTTCTTAGGATGAGTTTTTTCGCTGCGTTGGTGCGAATACTGATCGCGGGTATGCTTTTGGCGCTTGCGGGCTCCGCCGCTGCCCAGCAGGCCTATCCCGCCAAGCCGATCAAGGTGATCGTCTCGTTCCCGCCGGGCGGGGCAACCGACGTGGTCGCCCGGGTTCTGGCGCAGCGGCTGAGCGAGCGGCTCAAGCAGCCTGTCCTCGTCGAGAATCGCCCCGGCGCAGGCGGCGCGATCGGTACGGAATTCACCGCGAAGGCGGCCCCGGACGGCTACACGCTGACCTTTACCGCCAACAATCACGTAATCCGGCCGCATCTTTCGAAAGAGCTACGCTTCGATCCGCAAAAGGATTTCACCTTCGTGGCGATGGTCGGCAACCTGCCGAGCGCCTTCATCGTCAATCCGGCGCTGCCCGCAACCACCATCGCGCAGTTTGTCCAGCATGCACGCACACGTCCGGGCAAGCTCACCTATGGATCGTGGGGCGTCGGCTCGTCGCCCCACGTGCGCATCGAGATGTTCAAGGCCGAGAACAAGCTCGACCTGCTGCACGTGCCGTTCCAGGGCGCGGCCCCGGCGCTCACAGCCGTGATGAGCGCACAGGTCGACATGATGATGATTCCGCTCGCCATGGTGGAAGGACACCATCGAACCGGGCGCATCCGCATGCTCGGCGTGACGACTGCGCGGCGCAGTCCCGCGGCGCCGGACGTGGCCACATTTGCGGAGCAGGGCGTGCCGCTGACTGGCGGATCCTGGCAGGGGTTCGTCGGGCCGGCAAATATTCCGGCGGAAATTGTCACGCTGCTCAATCGCGAGATCAACGCGATGGTCGAGAACCCGCAAATGCGCGAGACGCTGGCCAAGAACGGCATCGAAGTCAGCACCAGCACACCGCAGGCGTTCAAGGCGTATGTTGACTCGGAATACGAGTTTTGGGGCAGAGCCATACGCATGGCGAATATCCCGAAGGAGTAACGGGATTGAGTGGACACCTTGCGCGCGCCGGCAGGCGTCCCAGACTCGTGGATCTGGTGCATTACGACGCCCTGCACTTCGGGCATAGACCCGCGCTACGCATCGACGGGATCGCGCTCACCCACCGTGATTTGGAGCAGCGCGTAACTGAAACCGCGCGTGCGCTGGGCGGACAGATCAAGAGCGGCGATCGTGTTGCGATTTGGCTGCCAAATTCGTTCTCGTGGGTTGCAAGCTTCCTCGCGCTGAACGCGCTTGGTGCAGTGTCGGTGCCGGTCAATACGCGGCTTACCGCGACCGAGCTTGCGCACTTGCTGCGCGACGCGCGTGTTCGCGGCGTGATTACGACACGACATTATCGCGGCCGGGACTACCTTGACGAGGCGCTTGCCGCTCTGGCAGGCGAGGACGTACTCGTCTACGCAGCGAGCGACGACGCGCGGGCGACAGATTGGCGCTTATATCATGATCGCGGCCGCCGGCAGCAACCTGAAACGGCAATGGCGGAAGACCTGCTTTGCATCCAGTACACGTCAGGCACATCGGCCACGCCCAAGGGCGTAATGCTGACCAACCACAGCTATCTCAAGACCGCAGCTTATGTCGCCCGGTGTCAGGGGCTCACGCCTTGCAGCAACTTCATCAGCGCCGGGCCGTTCTTTCACTGCAGCGGGAGCATGCACGCGATCACCGTGTGCCTGCACGCGGGGTGCACGCTCAATTCGCTGTCCATGTGGGATCCGATCAGGTACCTGGAAGAAGTGCAGAAGTATCGTTGCGACGTATCGCACGCCTGCTTCCTGCGTGACGTGCTTGCGCTAGGGGCGCAGCGCGCGCGGCCGAAGCTCGCTTCGCTTCGCGTCGCCCATGCGCTTGGCACGCAGAACTATTTGATGCAATTGCACGACGAATTGGGTATCAGCGGCATCTCGAATATCTATGGTATGACCGAAACCGCGGGCCAGTTTACGATGTGGTCCCCTGACGATCCGCTCACGAAGCGAACCTGCGGCAATGGACGGCCGCAGGCTGGAAACAAGTTGCGCATCGGTAACCCGGAAACCGGGACGAGCCTTGCGCCAGGGTCCGTGGGCGAGATTCAGATGAAGGGGGACACCGTCACCCCAAGCTACTTCAATCGGTCCGACGCGAATGCCGACACCTTCACCGCCGATGGCTGGCTGCGTTCCGGTGATTTAGGCAGGGTGAGCGAAGACGGAGAACTCATCTACCTCGCTCGCCTGAAGGAGATCATTCGCGTCGGCGGCGAAAATCTGGCACCGGACGAGGTCGAGCAGGCGATTCGCGATCTCACCGGAGTACAGCAAGTCTGCGTGCTCGGGGTGCCGGATGCACGGCTCGACGAAGTTCCTGCCGCTGTCGTCGTCGGCGCAGAGGACCATGACTGGCACGCCATCCTCGCAAGACTGCGCGAAACGCTCGCAGGATTCAAGATGCCGAGGGCAATCTATGCAGCGTCTGAATTTCCCATGACCGCAACGAACAAGGTGCGGCGTGCCGAGCTCAAGGACTGGCTGCGCAATAACAGGTTGCGGCGCCTGGTTTGAACTCGAAGCGGAGGACCGCTGCCTGCCATGTGCTAGCGCGCAGACGGCATGCCGCGGTGTTTCCACTCGGGGCGCTTTCTCTCGGACATGTCCTGCATCGTGCCGAGAATGGCCGGCCGGCCAAGATGGGTCGCGCGCACGCCCCGCAACTCAAGTTCGATGGTCGAGCCGCCTTTGCGCGCGGCGGCGAAGGCGTGGCTGACGGGGCCCGCCTCCTGCGCCAACAAACGGCGCAGGGCGTCGAGCCCCGCCGCGACGTCCTTCCCGACCGGAACTGACGACAGGCGCTTGCCGATCAACTCTGCTTCCGAGTCGGAGTCGAGCATCTGGAGGAAGCGCGGATTGCAATAGGCAAGCTTGTCGTCCTGAATGACGAACATTCCGATGAACGACTGCTCCACTAGACCCCGGAACCGGGCCTCGGAGTCGACCAGCTCGCGCCCGCCCTGCTTGCGCTTGGTGATGTCGCGCACGGTGGCTACGCACCTGAAATCGCCATCGGCATCACGCACGATAGTTGCCGACACCGAACACGGAATGAGGGATCCGTCACGGTTTCTGAATTCCGATTCCATGTCGATGGCCCGGCCTTCCTCTTTCATCGCGCGCAGGATGGCTTCCCTGAACTGAGCATCGGCATACAACGAGTTCACCGATGTTCCGATGAGATCCTCTCGCTTGTATTGCCCTTTGGAGAAGGTCGCGATCTGGGGGCTCATCTCCATTATGGTTCCATCCAAAGTCGTCTCGACATAGACGTCCTGCAGGCTGTCGTAGATGCGCCGGTATTTTTCCTCGCTCTGGCGCAGCCTGCGGTTCGCAGCCTCCAGTTGCGCCATCTTGTCCTCCACCTTGCGCGCAAGCGCCGACTCGTGCAGAGCGTGGGACGTGGCGTCGTCCAGCGGCGAAGCCGGGGCGGGCGCAGCGTGACCGGCCCACTGCTGCAGCACCTCGCGCAGCTCCCGCAAAAACACTTCCGCCTCCAGCGGCTTGATGAGATAGCGCACCGCGCCGAGCGCCATGGCGAGTTGCTCGTCCTCCGGGCGGACATAAGTGGCCGAATAGAAAATGAACGGAACGGCCTTGAGCGCCGCATCCTGCATCCAGGCGCGGCACAGGGCGAAGCCGTCCATTTTCGGCATCAGCACGTCGGAGACGATGGCATCGGGCCGATCGCGCTGCGCGGCCTCCAGAGCCGCCGCCCCGTCGCCCGCTGCCGTCACCCGGTAACCGTTCGCCTCGAGCAGCATCTTGAGGAGAGTGCGGTTCTCCTCGTGGTCTTCGACGATCAACAAGTGAGTCATACGGCTCCCTGCCATAGCCTTTGCGACGCCCGCGCAGCAGGGCCGAAGGCCATGCCGCCGGGGTCGACAGGCTTGTTCATCGGGCCATTATCCCAAGCATTCCGGGGTTTGACTACAGCCAATCGGCTGCCCGGCGCAGGACGGGACCGAGATGAGGCGGGTTTGGGGCTTCGAGCGCAGGCTCGCCTTTGACAAGTAGCAGCAGGAAATGCGCGCGACGCGACGCGCGAACGAGGGAATCGAGCGCGATTCACCTGGCCGTTATAAGATCCAATGTAGCCGGGCACGGCGCTCAGGCGATCAAGACCGCCACCATCAGACTCGGCTGCTCAAAGACGGTATGGCCACCAATGCCAATATCAGCAAGAGCGCGAACATCAAGTTCGAGAACTGACATGCATACGCGACTACACGAGGAGGGAACGCGATGGAACTTGGACTGAAGGGCAAGCATGCGATCGTCACCGGGGGCAGCCGGGGCATAGGCAAAGCTATTGCGCGGGAGTTGGCCCGCGAAGGGGTTGACCTTGCGCTTGTTGCTCGTTCGCAGGAACAACTCGAGAGCGCGGCGCGCGAGCTCGAGGCGGAGACAGGGCAGCGCATCATCGCCCTGGCAGCCGACGTGACGAGCAAGGAACAGGTGGACCGCATGGTCGCCGAGGCCGCCGAGCGGCTGGGCGGGCTGCACATCCTGGTGAATAGCGGTTCCTTGCCAGGGGGCACCGCCACCGGCCCCATCGAAACGATCATCGACGAAGAGTTGTTGGACGATTTCAACGTGAAGTACATGGGGGCGTTGCGCTGTGCGCGCGCAGCCATCCCCTACCTGAAGCAGCAGGGTTGGGGCCGCATCATCAATATCAGCGGGGCCAATGCCCGCAACGCGGGAAATCTCAGCGGGGGTGCGCGCAACGTCTCTCTCGTGCACTTCACCAAGACGCTCGCACTGCAATTGGGTCGCCATGGGATCACGGTCAACTGCATACACCCCGGCACTACCCGTACCGAGCGCACCCCGCGCGTGCTCGCCGCGCGCGCCGCTGAATTGCGCATATCCCCGGAGGAAGCGGAGCAGCGGGATTTTGCGCCTGATTCCCCCAGAGGCAATGCCATCGGGCGCATGGTGGACGCGGCGGAGATTGCCTACCTCACCGCATTCCTGGCTTCGGACAAAGCCTGGGCTGTCACCGGCGAGCTTATCGTCGCAACCGGCGGGGCCGGGCGCATGGTGTATTACTGACGGTCATACTTGTAACTGCCATCGGCGGCTGGCAATGACTCCCGTCGTTAGGAGTTACCCTTATTGATTCGCAGCATAAAAAGGGACATTGTTGCCGACGGATGACTGACTGACCGACTAATCTTAGTGGAGCCTTGCCATGAAAACGTTTGCCGCCCTTGTCGCGCTTTCCCTGCTATGCGGCTGTTCGCCGCCGCCGCGATCGGTTGATTACTATGTGGCGCACGCGGGAGAACGCTCGGAACAGCTCGATACATGCAAACGCGAAGGTGAAAAAACGGATTCCCCATCTAACTGCAAGAACGCTCTTGAGGCCGAGGCGAAAGCCGTACCGACAAAGTAGCGCAAACGGTTTTCCTAGGGCGTGTGGGCAACCGCTGCTCTAGCTCACGCGAGGACGCTCGACCGCGGTCGAATCGAGCACGATCGCTCGATTCGATCTAAGATCCCGATAGCCAAGTGCGCCCAAGACATCCAACAAGTGGCGAGCGCGCGCAAACTGGCCGCGCAGCCGCTCCGCTGCGGCCGCTTTATGAATCGGGAGGCTTGCATATGTTTGATCTGGTGATACGCAGTGATCGCGTGGTGACACCGGCCGGGGTCGGCGCCTATGACATCGCGGTGCAGGGCGAGAAGATCGCAGCGGTCGCGTCAGCGGGCGCCTTAGGCGGCGACTGCAGCCGGCGCCTGATCGACGCCACGGGCAAAATCGTGATGCCGGGGGGGATCGATCCGCACGTGCATCTCAAATGGTACTCGCCGCATCCGGACGGCAGCGTGACCTATACCGATCCGCCGTCCGTGGTGAGCCGCGCTGCGCTCTTCGGCGGCACCACCACGATGATCGATTTCGTGCGCTGGACGCACGGCAGCACGATACAGCAGGCGATCGAGCGCCGCCACGAAGACTGGACTGCGCAGTGCCATTGCGACTACAGCTTTCACGTCATGGTCGAAGGAAGGCTGCCGCCTGAAATTTTCGGCCAGCTCGGCGAAGCGCTGCGCGCGGGCTACCCGACGGTCAAGATCTTCACCACCGACATTACGCCGAGCCGGCGCGGCCGCATGGTCGATTTCGGCGATATCTGGGAAGTCTTCAAGGTCGTGGCTCAGGAGCGCGGCATGTGCGTGATGCACGGCGAGGACAACGACATCGTGATGCACATGTACGACAAGCTGATTCGCGAGGGCCGCACCGGTTTCGAAAATATGGCCGAGGTCCACAACGCGCTGTCCGAGGACCTGTCATTTCGCCGCGTGCTCGGGCTTGCCAGGAACGTGCCGGGCATGGTGCTTTATTTCATGCACGTAAGCGCCGCAGATGGGGTCGCCGCCATTCGCGAGGCGCGCGCGCGCGGGATGCCCGTCTACGGCGAGACCTTGCACCAGTATCTGATGTACACGTCCAAAGATTACGCGCGCCCCAATGGTCAGGTGTATCACACTTATCCGTCGCTCAAGGCGCAGGCCGACCAGGACGCGCTGTGGGGCGGCATGGTCGATGGCACACTGCAGACGGTGGCGACGGACGAGGTGTGCTGCTCATTGCAGGTGAAGACCATGGGCAAGCGCATCGACGACACGACCGGCGGCAATGTCGGCGTCGAGCCGCGTGTCGCGCTCATGTACACCGAGATGGTGGGCCGACGCGGCTATTCGCTCGAGAAATTCGTCGACCTCGTGTCGACCAACGCGGCGAAGATCATGGGCCTTTATCCGCGCAAAGGCGCGCTTGCACCGGGTGCGGACGCCGACATCGTGGTGCTCGATCCGTCGCTCGCGACGACGCTACGCAAAGAGATGCTGCACGAATCCGATTACACCCCGTGGGAAGGCCACGCGGTGCATGCGTGGCCGGCGATCACCGTGCTGCGCGGCAAGATCGTGGTCGAGAACGGCAGGCTGCGCGGCGATTTGTCGGACGGACGCTACCTTTACCGCAAGATCTCCGATGAAATCCGTGGCGGCGCGATGCTGTGAACGCAAGATATGCGGCAAGCGCCGCGCATGAAGACGATGCGCGCGTGCGCGATTTTCTCAGCGACACCCTGGCGCTGTGGCGCGTCGCCGGCACAGTCGCAGCGGGCGAGTCACCGATCGTAGCCGTGATCCGCGCCGCTACGGGCGCAATCGTGGAGGTCGAGCGGCCGCAGCAGGCAGACATGCCCTTTCGCTGGCTCGTGCGCTCGCGCGGCAGCGAGCATGCACGACCGTGCGCTTCGCTCGCGGGGCTGTTGAGCGGCATACGCGGCGCGCTCGGCGTGGAGCGCGGCGGCGCGGTGCGCATTGCGCCCACGCCATCTGATGCATGATCCCGGTCGCCGTCATAACCGGCTTCCTCGGCAGCGGTAAGACGACGCTGCTCGCGCGCCTGCTGCGCGATCCGGCGATGTGCCGCACGGCGGTGATCATCAACGAGTTTGGCGCGGTCGGACTCGATCACGAGCTCCTTCGAACGAGCGACGAGAGCTTCGTGCGGCTCTCCAACGGCTGCCTGTGCTGCAACGTGAGAAGCGATCTGGTGCTCACGCTCGGCGACCTTGCAGTCCGGCGCGCGGCGGGAACGGTGCCGCAGTTTGAGCGCGCCGTAGTAGAGACGACGGGCCTGGCCGACCCCGCGCCCATTCTGCACGCGCTGATGACCGACCGCGACCTCGCCGACGCTTACGCATTGGACGGCGTCGTCACGACTGTCGATGCGGTGACGGGTCTGGCCACGCTGCAACAACATGAAGTATCGCGGCGCCAGGCCGCGGTCGCCGACAGGATCGTGCTTACCAAGACCGATCTTCCCGATGCGCAAGCCGCCGCAACCGCGGCGCGCCTCGCGGCGCTCAACCCGGGCGCGCCGGTGCTCGCGGCCGTGCATGGCGCCGTCGCGCCTGCGGCCTTGTTCGACTCCGGCATATACGATGTGCACGGCAAGCACCCCGACGTGCACGCATGGCTTGCGCATGAGGCGGTTGCCGCGGCGAGCGGCGACGCGCGCCACCATCACGACGATGACATCACGAGCTTTTGCATCCTGCGCCACGAACCGCTGCGCGCAGTGACGCTCGCGCTATTCTTGTCGGCGCTGGCGGAGAACTGCGGTACGGATCTGCTGCGGATGAAGGGTATCGTGCATGTCGCCGAGCAGCCCGACCGGCCGGCGGTGATCCATGGCGTGCAGCATGTCTATCACGCTCCCGTCTGGCTAGATGAATGGCCCTCGGGCGACCGGCGTACGCGCATGGTATTCATCGGACGCAACATGCGCGAGTCATGGGTGCGCAACCTGCTCGACCTCCTCGATGCCGAAGTTGCCGACGAGAGCGCGCGCCGCATGCCCCCGGGTGACGCCGCATGATGCTGCTGGAGCATGACGCAAAAAGTCTGCTGGGCGAAAACGGAATCCTTGTTCCTGCGGGCGTCTTTGTCGACTCGGCGGCTGCAATCGAGGCAGCCTCTCTACCTCCCGGCCCCTGGATGGTCAAGGCGCAGGTCGCTGTAGGCGGGCGCGGCAAGGCCGGCGCGATCCGTGCGGCCGATACTCTCGCGGAAGCGGCGGCGCATGTTGCCGCCTTGGTCGGAACGAAGGTGCGCGGGCGTCCCGTACATGGCTGTCGCATCGAGCAGCGCGTCACGGGGATGCGCGAATCCTACATCAGTTTTTCCGTCGATCCGGCCGGCATGGGCGTGCGCGTGCTCATGGGCGAGCAGGGCGGAATCGACATCGAGAAGATCGCGGAACGAAGCGGCGGTATCCGCTCTAGCGTCGCCTACGACAAGGAGAGCTTGCGCGAGGCCGTGCGCAGCTTGAGTGCCGGCGCCCCGGGCGCATTGCGGCGCGCGCTTGGCGAGGCGGGGCAGGCGCTCGCCGAGATAGTGTGGAAGTTCGAGGCGACGCTGCTGGAAGTCAACCCGCTGTTTATCCGCGACGACGGATCATGGGTTGCCGGCGATGCAAAGCTCGCCATCGACGACAATGCGCTCGAACGCCAGCCGGCGCTCAAGTCGTTCTTTCTCGAGCGTCGACGCGCGTATCCGGAGGTCGCGCTGAAGCTCGAGGAAGGGTTCGATTACGTTTTGCTCAATGCCGACGGTCAGATCGGTCTTGTGACCACGGGAGCGGGCCTGAGCATGGCGCTCGTCGACCAGATCACCGCGGCAGGCTACCGGCCTTTCAATTTTGTCGATATCCGCACCGGGCAGTTCCGCGGGGATCCTCGCCGTCTGGTTCAGGTGTTGCGCTGGATCGCGGCGGGTGCGCAGATACGCGTCGTGCTGGTCAACATTTTCGCCGGCATTACGCATCTGGGCGAATTCGCACGCCTGCTGGTCGAGGCGCTGCGCCTGGTTCCGGAAATGCGCGCACCTATCGTGGCGCGCCTCGTCGGTAACGGACAGGCCGAGGCCGAATCGATACTGTCGGCATCCGGCGTCGTGCTTGAGACGGATTTGGATCGTGCCCTTGCGCTCGCGCTGGAGCATGTGCCCGATGCGCGCGGGGGGCGCAATGTTTGAGCGTTTGTTTTCCGAGCGCGTCGGCGTTCTCGTGCAGGGGATCACGGGAAGACAAGGACGCCAGCACAGCGCGCTCATGCGTGCATACGGCACCCACATCGTCGGCGGCGTCTCGAGCTCGAGCACGGAAGCCAGCGTCGATGGGGTGCCGGTTTTCGCCGACTGCCGCCACGCGGTTGCTGCGACCGGCGCCGAAGCGTCTGTCATCATGGTTCCGGCGTATGCGGTGCTCGCGGCGATCATCGAGGCGATCGAAGCCGGAATCAAGCTCGTCGTCTCCGTCACCGAGGGCATGCCGGTGCATGATGCGCTGATCGCGGCGCGCATGGCGCGTCGCCACGGCGTCTACTGGATCGGGCCGTCCACGCCCGGGCTGGCGATCCCGGGCCGGATCAAGCTCGGTTTCCTACCGGATGTGGCTTTGGCACCGGGACCGGTCGGATTGATGACCAAGAGTGGAACGCTTTCGTACGAAATCGGCTATCGCCTGGTGCAAAGGGGCGTAGGCCAGACACTATGGGCCGGCGTGGGCGGTGATTCGGTGAAGGGCGTTCGTTTTGCCGATTTGGTTCCGTTTTATCGCGATCATGAAGCCACGCGCTGTCTGGTCGTGATCGGAGAAATCGGGGGCACCGAGGAAGAAGAGCTGGCCGAGGCCTTGCGCGCGCATCCCTTCGAGAAACCGGTTTGTGTGCTGCTCGCGGGGGCGAGTGCGCCCGAGGGGGTCACCATGGGCCACGCGGGCGCGATCATCCAGGGCGCACGCGGAAGCGTCGCCTCCAAGACGGCCGCGCTCGAAGCCGCGGGGGCAAAGGTATTTTCGACCATGGAGCATCTGGTTGAACATGTGGTGCGCACAAAGGGGAGAGCTTGAATGGATGCAGCGGGAACCGGACTTGGGGCAGGCATGGGAATGCGCTTCGCGTTGACCGACGAGCAGCGCCGCATCGTGGCGGCGGTGCGCGAGGTGGCACAGGACGAATTTCGCGCGCGTGCGTTGAAGTACATGGACGGAACGTTTCCATGGGAGAACATGCGCGATCTCGCGCGGCTGGGCATCCTCGGCATGTCCGTTCCGGAAGAGTATGGCGGACTCGGCCTGCCGGTATTCGAGACCGCCCTCGTGCTCGAGGAAATCGCCAAGGTCTGTTATCCGACGGCCATGGCCGTGCTCGGCGAGGTGGGCGTGCAGACGCGCATCATTGCGGTATACGCGCCTGAGCCGATCAAGAAGGAAATTCTCCGCGGCGTCGCCGAGGGCAGCGCGATCCTCGCCATTTGCATGACCGAGCCGCACGCAGGCACCGACGTGGCGAACTACCGCACCAATTCGGAAATACACGGCGAGCGCGTGATCGTGAACGGCGTGAAGACATTGATCAGCCGCGCGCCCGAAGCTGCGATGTTCGTCGTGTTTACGCGCGTGAACAAGCAGCCGGGGCGTGCCGGCATCGGCTGCGTTCTGGTGCCGCGCGGGGTAAAGGGGCTGAGCGTCACCGGAACCTACCACACCATGGGAGGGGAGAATCTGCACGAGGTCCGGTTCGAGGAGTGCGACCTGCCTCTCGCGAATCTCGTCCTGCGTGACGACGGCTTCAAGAAACTGCTGTCGGCATTCAATACCCAGCGCTGCCTCAATCCGGCCATTTCGCTTGGTCTGGCCGAAGGCGCGTTCGACGAATCGATCCGCTATGCGCGCGACCGGACCGCTTTCGGCAAGGCCATAGGCGAATTCCAGGGGATGCGCTGGAAACTCGCCGATATGTACAAGGACATCGAGGCGGGACGCGGCCTGCTCTATCGCGCGTGCGCCACGGCGAATCCGTTTCCGGATCCGTTCCTGGCGGCTACCGCAAAAGTTTTCTGCAACGAAATGGCGCTTCGCGTCACGAGCGAGGCCATCCAGATCCACGGGGGGTACGGCTACACCGACGAGTATCCGGTGTCGCGCCTGTACCGCGGGGCGCGCTACGGTACCCTGGGCGGGGGCACGTCCGAAACGCTGCGCGATCTGGTCGGCAAGCGCCTGATGGCTGATTTCGATCCCAAAGACGGCATTCTGGGCCTGTGGGCAGGCTGATTCGGTTCGGTTTCTGCGCAGACGGATGGAGCGTTCGCGTGGGACGATCGAGTACCCATGCCCAGGTCCATGTGGGTCCATGGATGCCGTGGCCGCCTGACCCAAGCGCAGCGTGAATAGTGCGGTTCCAAACTCAGATGCGGCGTCGCTGCGCCTATAATCAGCACTGAGCAAAGCCGACAAAACGCAGAGCACCTCGACAGGGAGACTAGAGATGAAACACCAACTCGCATTTCGATATGCAACCAAAGTCGCCGCAGCGCTTGCGCTCTCTTTTGCGCTCGGCGGTTGCGCAGTAGTCGCGATAGCGGATGCGGCGGTGAGCGTCGCGGCGAGCGCGGTAAGCGTAGCCGCAACGGTCGTTGAAACCGGGGTTGACGTCACGGCGGGCGCCGTCAAGGCGGTGGCCGGGAGCGGGGACAAGTCAAAGTAAGCGCCATAGGCCACCTGCGATTGATGTGAGTACGCACTCTGATTGATCGGTAGATGCGAAACGCAGCGCAAGGCTGCGTCTCGCCACTGCGTACCAGCGCGGTGTTTAGGCGTCACTCGCGGCAGCGCCATTACAGACAGTTCAGGTTCCTGGAGGCGGTCGACGCTTGGCGCAGGTGACGCGTCGCCCCCATACGTGGAGGACTGCACGGCACGCAGCGAAGGCGCGCAACGCTGCCGGTTAGCGAAATGCGCCGCCACTGGCTTGCTGCCGGCCAATGATGTAACCTTGCAGAAGTTAGGGTTATCGTCCCGCCGTCGTGACGGTCTGATGGGCTAATTTCGTGCCGCGTAATTTTAGTAACCGCATACTAGTTGTGGCCTTTTTCGCTCGGGCCGCGCTCAGCTAGCGGCAGTTGATCCCGAACTAAGCTCATGGACGTGCGCAATAATTCCGTCGGCACGCTGGATTTTCTGCGCAACCTGCCTATGTTCCGTGAATTGGATCGCGCCCAGTTGGAAATCGTCGCGGCGGCGGCTGAGGAGCGGCGCATGCCCGCGGGCACCGCGCTATTTCGTCGCGGCGACACCTGCGACGGCTTTCACGTCATAGTGGTCGGCCGGGTGAAGCTCGCGCTACTCATGCCAGATGGAGCGGAGAAGGTGGTCGAGATTCTCAGTCCCGGTCAGAGTTTTGGCGAGGCAGGGATGTTCCTCAGCAGACCGCATCTGGTGTGCGCCGAGGCGCTTGCCGATTCGCTGCTGTTGTACGTGCGCAAGGACGCGATTCTGGGCGCCATCGAGCGCAATCCCGAACTCGCCCGCCGCATGCTGGACGAGTTGTCACAGCGCCTATATCGGCTCGTCGCCGACATCGAAGCCTACACATTGAAAAGTGCTACCGAGCGCGTCACCGGCTATTTGCTTGCCGCGCTGCCTGACGGCGGCAGTCCCGGGCATCCAGCCGATATACTCCTGGCGGCAAGCAAGAGCGTGCTCGCCTCCCGCCTCAACATAACGCGCGAGCATTTCTCGCGCATTCTGCACGAGCTGTCGCAGTCAGGGCTCATCTGCGTCAGCGGACGCCACATCCGCGTCCTCGACCCGGCTGGCCTGCTTGAACGCAAAGTCTGATTCTGTCCAGGAGGCCATTGCAGAATCACCGAAGTGGCCCCCGATTCAAGGGAGCATGAGGGGCCGAGGAAGGGGGCGGATCCTTGCGTTCCCGTGCCGATGCTCTACCCTAGGCAATCGTGCGGGAATCGCCGCGCTGCGGGACTTCGACGCCGGTCCAGCCCAACTCGCTGCGCAAAGTGGCGCCGAAACCGACTGCGGTCTCGCGTTCGCCGTGAACTACGAAGGTGTATCGCGGCGCATGCGCGAAGCCGCGCAACCATGCGAGCAGCCCATCGCGGTCGGCATGTGCGGACAGGCCGCCGATGGTGCGCAATTGCGCGCGCACCGCAATGTCCTCGTTGAATATTCGTACACTGCGCGCGCCGTTTACCAGGCGGCGGCCCAAAGTGCCTTCCGCCTGAAACCCGGTGATGAGCACGCTGCATTCGCGCCGCGGCAGATTCCAGCGCAAATGATGCTTGATCCGTCCGGCGTCGCACATGCCGCTCGCCGAAATGATGATGGCGCCGCATTTGATTTGATTCAGCGCCATGGAGTCCTCGACTTCATGGGTGTAGCGCAGCTGCAGTGCGGATGGATTATGCCGCATCCACGCGTCGAGTTCTTGTGCCTGCGGCGTGAGCAGCTCGAGGTGCCTGCGCGTAATCAGGGTGGCTGTTTCGGCCATGGGCGAATCGATGAACACGCTCAAGCGCGGTAGCCGCCCTGCGCGCGCCAGCTCGGCCAGTGCGTAGAGCACGTCCTGGGTGCGGCCGACGGCGAAGGATGGGATGATGACATTGCCGCGCGCGAGTGTCTCGGAGATGGCCTGGGTCAGTTCGGCCTGGGTTTCCTCGCGGGTTTTGTGCAGGCGATTGCCATAGGTCGATTCGATGAGCAACAGGTCGGCGCCGTCGATGCGCGCGGGCGCCCGCAGAAGTCCGCCCGTCACTTGGCCCAGGTCGCCGGAGAAGACCAGCCGGCGCGCGTGCCGCTAGCCGCACGCACGCGAGCGTCGATTATGGACGAACCCAGGATATGTCCCGCATTGTGGAAGCGGCAGCTGACAGCGGGATGCGGGCGAAACTCGGTTTCATAGGCCGCCGTGCGCAGCTGCCGCAGACACGTACGCGCCTGATTCATCGTGTACAGCGGGGCCGGCGCACGCTGGCGGCGCGCGTCGCGGTGGCGCGCGCGCCAGTCTGCTTCCTTTTCCTGCAGGTGGGCGCTGTCCGTGAGCATGACTTCAAGCAACTCGGCCGTGGTCGCGGTGAGGTGTATCGGCCCGGTGTAGCCCAGCGCGACCAGGCGCGGTAGCAAGCCCGAGTGGTCGATATGGGCGTGCGTGAGCAGGACGAAATCCAGGTGGACGAGATCGATGTCGAGCGCCGCCTGGTTCTTGGCCCAGGCCTCGTGCCCCCCCTGAAACATGCCGCAGTCCACGAGAAAGCGTGCGCCGCCGGCCTCTACCAGCGTGCACGAACCGGTTACCTCGCCGACGCCGCCGAGAAAGCTAAGCTTCATAAGGAAGTGATCCTGAGCCATTGACTTGGACGATATCGAATTTGAGCTGCGAAATCGGCGCGCGTTTGATCAAAGTCAAGCACGGCCGGGATCGCGTCCCATAAGTTTGATTGATAGATCGGGGCGCTGCACAATGTAAGGTAAATTGGGTTAAAGTTATAGATTGAGTTACGCGCTGAAGCCCATTTTGTGACCAAGGCTTCGGTGTAAATGGGGTGGTGGCCACTCCGTTGCGTAGGGGGGCTCATGCATGTATGCGATCGTCTACAAATCCGACGGCTTTCCGATTTGCGTCCAGGTGCCTGGCGTCGCGCCGGACCCCGTTGTTGTCTGGACCTCCGAGAGCGCTGCCAAGACATTCATCGAGAGTAAGGGCGGGGGGGACGAGTTTCAGCCGGTCGCAGTCGACGACAGCAGTCTCGACGCGATTGCCAAGTCCATGGGCTGCCCGATTGAGCAAATCACCTTGGAGCCATACCCGTCCTAGGTTCCGCTGCCGCGGGAGCGGGGCCGCGTGGGAAACGGTAGGCCCCGGCCATCCACAGACAGCCTTTCAGCCATCTGGCGCGAGCGTCCTCAACCGGATGCGCCGGACCTAAACAGCTTGCCGCGCATCGGCATAGATCAACCTAATGATTTTGCTACAGATTGCTGGAGATTGCGGCCTTGCGCAGCCCCAATATCCAGACACGGTTAGCCGACCCCGATTTGCCTGGCAGCCCAGCCTAGTGCAAGGTTGTAAGCGACTGAAAGGGAATGCTTTTCCGTTGCCGCGCCGCGCCGCGTGCCGCCTTGCTGCCGCGGCAAATGGCCTGCGTCTGCCCTTCGTCGAGCCGACCGCGGCGAGGGCGGGCGATTTTTGATTCAGGTCACAAAAATAAAAAAAAGCCCTGACATGGTCACCACCCCATTGCCGACCACTATAGGTTGGGCTAAATTACAAACTCGCCACAGTATCTTGTGCCAGAGATCTAACTCATAGGACAAGAGCCATGACCCAGGGCCTCCCCGATTCCCCTTTGTTCAAATTGGCCGGGCTGCCGCAAAGCATCCGCAAACGCGACGGCAAGCTGGTCGCATTCGATGCGGCCAAGATCGTAAGAGCCATGCAGCGTGCGCGTTCCGCCACCGGCGAATTCGAACGCGCTGCGCTCGATCCGGTCGCCGAGCGCGTGCTCGCCGATATCGCCACGCTGCCCGCCGGCAGCGTGCCCGACATCGAGCGTATCCAGGACAGCGTCGAAATGGCGCTATTGCAGGCGGGCTTCTATCGCACCGCGCGCGCTTACATCGCCTACCGCGAGCAGCACCGACGTTTGCGCGAGGACAGCCGCACTGCGGTGGACGTGGAAAGCTCCATCAACGAATACCTGGAACGCCGCGATTGGCGCGTCAACGCCAACGCCAATCAGGGCTATTCGCTCGGCGGCCTGATCCTGAACGTATCGGGCAAGGTCGTCGCCAACTACTGGCTCAATCACGTCTATGCGCCCGAGGCCGGGCGCGCCCACCGCGAGGGCGACATACACATACACGATCTGGACATGCTCGCCGGCTATTGCGCCGGCTGGTCCTTGCGCACGTTGTTGCACGAGGGACTGAACGGGGTGGCGGGCAAGGTCGAGGCTGCGCCGCCCAAGCACATGTCGAGCGCGGTCGGGCAGATCGTCAATTTTCTCGGTACGCTGCAAAACGAGTGGGCGGGCGCGCAGGCATTCTCCTCGTTCGATACCTACATGGCGCCCTACATCCGCAAGGACGGCATGAGCTATGCCGTGGTGAAGCAGTGCATCCAGGAGTTGATCTACAACCTCAACGTGCCTTCGCGCTGGGGGACGCAAACGCCGTTCACCAATCTCACTTTCGACTGGGTCTGCCCCGAGGATCTGCGCGAGCAGATCCCGGTCATCGGCGGCAAGGAAATGCCATTCGCCTACGGCGAGTTGCAGCGCGAAATGGACATGATCAACCGCGCCTACATCGAGGTCATGACGACGGGTGACCATCTGGGCCGGGTATTCACCTTCCCCATTCCGACTTACAACATGACGCCGGACTTCGACTGGGAGTCCGAAAACGCCAATCTGCTGTTTGCCATGACCGCCAAATACGGTCTGCCGTATTTCCAGAACTTCATCAACTCCGAGTTGAAGCCCAACATGATCCGCTCGATGTGCTGCCGCCTGCAGCTCGACCTGCGCGAGCTCATGAAGCGCGGCAACGGCTTGTTCGGCTCGGCCGAACAGACGGGTTCCGTGGGCGTAGTGACCATCAACTGCGCGCGGCTGGGTTACCTGTACCGCGACGACATGGCGGCGCTCCTGGCGCGCATCGACGAACTGATGGACCTAGCCAAGAACTGCCTGGAACTCAAGCGCAAGGTGATCCAGCGCTACATGGACGCGGGGCTGTTTCCTTACACCAAGCGCTACCTCGGCACGCTGCGCAACCATTTCTCCACCATAGGCGTGAATGGCATCAACGAAATGATCCGCAACTTCTCAGGCGATGCGCATGACATCACCAGCGAGTGGGGCCACGGCCTGGCTTGCCGGTTGCTCGATCACATCCGGGCGCGCATTGTGGAGATCCAGGAAGAGACCGGCCATATGTACAATCTCGAGGCGACGCCAGCCGAGGGCACTACTTACCGCTTCGCGCGGGAAGACAGGAAGCGTTTTCCCGGTATCCTGCAGGCAGGTACGCCCGAGATGCCCTATTACACCAATTCGTCGCAGCTTCCGGTCGGGTTTACCGACGATCCATTCGAAGCACTTGAGCGCCAGGACGAACTGCAGCGCAAATACACCGGCGGCACCGTGCTGCACCTGTACATGAGCGAGCGCATCACGTCGGTCGAGGCGTGCAAGAAGCTGGTGCGCCGCTCGCTCGAGCGTTTCGGTCTGCCTTACATCACCGTGACGCCGACGTTCTCCATCTGCCCGAAGCACGGCTATCTCGCTGGCGAGCACGAATTCTGCCCGCGCTGCGACGACCACTTGCTGGCGCAAAAGCGGCGCCAAGCCGAAGCTGCCTAGGGGGCGACCCGACAACTCAAGGAGGCTACAACATGAATGCGATTACCGAAACACGCTCCTTCGCCAAAATCGAACTGTGCGACGACGAGCGCCAGCGCTGCGAGGTCTGGACCCGCGTGATGGGTTATCACCGACCGGTGGCGTCCTTCAATACCGGCAAGAAAGGCGAGCACCACGAACGCAAGTTCTTCACCGAGTGCGGCGCCGACCCGCGCTAGAGCCACGGCGGCGCCGCTGCGAATCGGCGGCCTTACCCGGCTTTCCGCAACCGACTATCCCGGCGAGCTTGCCGCGGTCGTCTACTGCCAGGGCTGTCCCTGGCGCTGCGCCTACTGCCACAATCCGCACTTGCTGCCGGGCCGGGCGGAGGTTGAAATCGCCTGGAGCGAGGTGCTGGATTTCCTGCGCCGCCGCCGCGGGCTGATCGACGCGGTGGTGTTCAGCGGCGGCGAACCGACCGCGCAGGCGGGTTTGGCGCGGGCGATGCGCGAAGCCAAAGGCCTGGGCTACCGCATCGGAATGCACAGCGCCGGCATTTACCCGCGCCGTTTCGCCGAAGTTCTGCCTCTGCTCGACTGGGTCGGCTTCGACGCAAAGGCGCCGTTCGACGCGGCCTACGCGCGCATCACCGGCGTGCACGCGAGTGGGGAGGCGGCGCTTGCGAGCGCAAAGGCGCTCATTGCAAGCGGTATCGATTGCGAATTCCGCACCACCTGGCACGCCAGTTTTCTAAGTACAGCGGAACTCGAACGGCTGGCGCAGACGCTCGCCGAACTGGGCGTGCGCCGCTACGTGCTGCAGGAATTCCGCGCGAGCGGCAGCCTCGCCTTCGGGCCGGAGAAGTGCGTTGCCGAACCAGACCTGGATGCGCTCGCGCGGCGCTTTCCGCAGTTCAGCTTGAGACAGGCGTAGTCGAAAAAGCTGGTTTGCGGCGGGTCGATGGAGAACGTCCTGGAACTGACCCGGAGGACGAGCGGCCAAGTCTAGTGGCGTGACGCCGCCCGCCCAATAGTGATATCATTATTGCCATTTCTGATATCACTGAAGGAGTAACCTCGTGGTTCGCACCATCATTAGCCTCGATCCTGAAGAAAAGGCATGGCTCGACGACAAGGCGCGCCGGTCGGGCAAGCCGATGACCGCCGTCGTACGTGAGGCATTGGCCCGATACCGCGCGCAGGATGGCCGGCGCAACAAGCCAGCGCTCGCCACCCTGCTCGACGACACGCGCGGCATCTGGAAGCGTGGCAACGGTCTCGCCTGGCAGAAGAAGCTCCGCGGAGAATGGGACAAACGATGAGCTACCTGCTTGACTCGGTTGTCCTGATCGACCACTTGAACGGCGTCACCGGTGCGACGCGCTTCATCGAGAGCCACGGCCGCGAGCTGGCCGTTTCCGCGATCACGCGCGCGGAGGTGCTGGCCGGATTCGACGAAGCGGACGTCCCGCTCGGCGTCGCACTGCTCAACCGCTTCCACTTCCTTCCGATGGACGCCGAGGTTGCCGACGAGGCGGCGCGCATCCGCCGCCAGACCAGGCTCAAGCTGCCCGATGCGATTCAGGCTGCGTTTGCAACCCGCCACGGCCTGAAGCTGGCTACCCGCAATACCAGGGATTTCCCGCCGGATAAGTTTTCCTTCGTCGCGATTCCCTACCGTTTGCGCTGACGCACTTTTTTCAAGTACCTCGCCAACCGGGTTTGCGCGCCTGAATCAAACTGACAATCTTGCGAAGAGGCAATAGGGACAGGGGTTTCCGGCCGTCTTGCGTCTTGCTGTGCATCAGGCCAGCAGGGGGTGAGAAATGGCGCGACGCCCTCGCTGCAACCACCTGGCACACCAAATGCCGCGCGAAACACCCGATTCGCGCCATTTGACGTCCATGGCCAGGGAAGCCAAGCGTCCCGACGAGCCAGGATTGCGCCGCCGCTCAGCCGCCGGATGTCTTGCAGTTCGCGTGGGTCACCTCGGCGCCGTGCGAGAGTGTCGCCCCGCTGTCCTTGATGTCGAGCGTGGCGCTGCCGTTGCTGTAGCGGCTACCGGAGGTCGAGGCGCTTTTGTTCAAGCGGAATTCCCGCTCCGGCAGGATCACCCAGGCCGCGGCGCCGTTATCCAGATAGCGCACGAACAGGCGCTTTCCGCCCTCGCACTGATATGCGGTCGCGCCGGGTGGCGGGCGCGACAGGTCCTGCTCCTGGGCGCCGCCGAACAGCCACTGGTTCACGCCGCTGCAGGCGCAAAGCAGCAGCGTTGCGCAGACCAGAGCAAGTGCCGACGTGCGCGTGAGGCCATGTTTCATGTCCAAGTCCTTGTTGATCGGGGATGGCGCGAGGCGCACATGCGCGAGCGCGCTAGCGCGTGATTTCGATATTGTCTATGAGGCGGGTCTTGCCCAGGTACGCCGCCGCCAACACCACCAGCTCGCGCTCATCGGGCGCCGGAACCTGCAAATCAGAGCGGCGGCGCACCGAAATGTATTGCGGTGTCCAGCCGTGCTGCGACAACAGCGCCATGCTCTCCAATTCGATGCGCTGGAAATTGCGCTCGCCTTTGGTGATCCTTTCGTGCGCGCTCTTGAGAACGCCGTACAGGCGCGGCGCCTCGGCGCGCTCGGCCGCGGAGAGGTAGCCGTTGCGCGAGGAGAGCGCCAGGCCGTCTGCGCCGCGCACCGTTTCCGCAGGTATGATTTCCACCGGCAACGCGAACTGGCGCACCATGTCGCGCAACACCAGGTACTGCTGGTAATCTTTTTTGCCGAATATCGCCGCATGCGGCATCACCATGTTGAACAGCTTCAGCACCACGGTGGCGACGCCGCGGAAGTGGCCCGGGCGGAAGGCGCCGTCGAGAATGTGCTGCAAGTCGGAGGGTTCGACCACGAAGGTCTGCGGCTCGGGGTAGATTTCCTTTTCGTCCGGCGCGAACACCACGTCCACGCCCGCGTCCCTGAGCTTGTCGCAGTCTGTCGGGAAAGTGCGCGGGTAGCGCTCGAAATCCTCTTTCGGCCCGAACTGCAGACGGTTGACGAAAATGCTCACCACGGTGCATGCGGCTTTGGGTTTGCCTACACGAATCAAGTTGATGTGCCCTTCGTGCAAGTTGCCCATGGTGGGAACGAAAACGTTGTTGGGCTCGCGCTGCAAGCGCTCGCGTAACGCCGTGACTGAGGTGATGATATCCATGTCTATTCGCCCAGGTTGAAAAACTCGCGCTGTCCGCGCATGGCGGCGATGCGCGCGAGCAGCAATTCGAAATCGGCGGGCCGGTCGACGAAATTGAGTCGTTCGGAATTAACGATCAGCACCGGTGTGCCGGTATGGTGATAGAAGAAACGGTTATAGCTGTCGGCGACCAGCGCCAGGTAGGCTTCCGAGATCGGCCGCTCGAAATCGGCGCCGCGGCCTCTGACGCGCTCGATCAGCGTTTGCGTCTGCGCCTGCAGATAGATCACCAGGTCGGGTCGCGGCGCTTGCGGCGACAGCGTGGCATAGATCTGTTGGTACAAATGCAGCTCGTCGTTGTTGAGCGTGATGCGCGCGAACAGCGGATCCTTGTCGAGCAGAAAATCGGACACCGTGACCCGGTTGAACATGTCGATCTGGGCGAGGCCGCGCAGCTGGTTGAAACGCTGGAACAGAAAGAACAGCTGCGTCGGCAGCGCGTAGCGCTCCATATCCCGGTAAAAGCGCGCGAGGAACGGGTTTTGCTCCGGTTTCTCCAGTAGCAGTTCGCCCCTGAGGTGTTCGCAGAGGCGCCGCGCAAGGCTGGTCTTGCCTACGCCTATGGGGCCTTCGACAACAATGTAGTGGTACCTGTCCACTCTATGCCCGGAACATGAAATAAACCGCGCCCATGATACACAGCGACGCCCACAAGTAGTCGAGTTTCAGCGGCGCTCGCATGTAGAACACGGCAAAAGGCACGAACACGGCGAGCGTGATCGCCTCCTGCGTGATCTTGAGTTGCGGCAACGACAGTTCGCCGTAGCCGATGCGGTTGGCCGGCACCTGCAGCAGATACTCGAATAGCGCCACACCCCAGGATATCAATGCGGCGACTATCAAGGGTTTGCTGCGCAACTCCTTCAGGTGTGCGTACCACGCAAACGTCATGAACACGTTGGACAGCGTGAGCAGAATCACAGTCTGCGCGACGACAGGGATCTTCATGCAGCGGCAAGCCTCTCGATGGTTTGATCGGCGCAAAGATCGAGCAGCGCCGCCGCTCGGCCTTTGCCCGGGATCTCGCATTCGGGCGCGATTTCCACCAGCGGCACGAGCACGAAGGCGCGTTCGTGCATACGCGGATGGGGGACGCTGAGCCCGGGCTCGTCGATGGTGTCGGCATCGTAGAGCAGCAAGTCCAGGTCGAGCGTGCGCGGTGCGTTGCGGAACGAGCGTTCGCGGCCCAACCCGCGCTCGATGTCGAGCAGGGCGCAAAGCAACTCCCGCGGCGCGAGCCCGGTCGATAGCCGCGCCACGGCATTCACGAAATCGGGCTGGTCGGCATTGCCCATGGGGGCGCTGCGGTAGAGCGAAGAAACGGCTGCAATATGCACCGCGCGCAACGCGGACAGTGCCGCCAGCGCCGCGCGCAGCTGGCTCGCTGGGTCGCCCAAATTGCTGCCCAGTCCAACGAATGCGACATGCTTAGCCATTGCCTGCTCAGACCAAGAACGCCGTGAACGCCGCGAGTATCCGTGCGAGACGCGTTTGCGCCCGCCGCACTTCCAGGCTCAATTCTCCGGCTCCTGCGGGCTCGAAGCCCGCGTCTGCGTGCCTTCAGTCTTGCCCCGGCGCCGGCGGCGCGGACGCTTTTTCGGCGTGGTATCCGGAACCAGCATGGCGTTGCGCTCTTCGGTTTCCGCGTCCTGAAAGCGCGTCCACCAGTTGGCGAGTTCCATCGGCACCTCGCCGCTCTCGGCGCGCAGCAGCATGAAATCGTAACCGGCGCGAAAGCGCGGATGAGTGAGCAGCGCGAAGGCGCGCTTGCCGGAGCGCTGCTCCAGGCGCGGTTGCAGCGCCCAGATTTCCTTCATGGTCGAGGTGAATCGGCGCGGGATGGCGAGCTTATCGGTTTGCGCGTCGAGCACCTGATCCATGGCCTGGTACAGCGCCGGGATGCTGCGCAAGCCGCTGGCCTCGATGCGCTTCCATGCGGCCAGCACCTCGTGCCACAGGAGCGCCGCGAAAAGAAAGGCGGGTGAAATCGATTTGCCCGCCTGGATGCGCGTATCGGTCTGCTCCAGCGCGAGGCGCACGAAGCGCTCGCCCAAGGGCTGCTCCATGATCACGTCGAGCAGCGGCAACAATCCGTGGTGCAGGCCGTCCTTGCGTAACTGCGTCAGGCAGGCCGCCGCGTGGCCGGACAGCAGCAGCTTCAGCATTTCCTCGAACAGCCGCGCCGCAGGCACGTTCTCGATCAGCGGCGCCAGTGCGTGAATGGGCGCGCGCGTCTTTGGGTCCATGCTGAAGCCGAGTTTGGCGGCGAAGCGCACCGCGCGCAGCATGCGCACCGGGTCCTCGCGAAAGCGCAGCGTGGCGTCGCCGATGATGCGCATGGTTTTCTTGCGCACGTCGGAAAAGCCGCCATGGTAGTCGAGCACGGTCTCGTCGTGCGGATCGTAATACAGGGCGTTGGCGGTGAAATCGCGGCGCGCGGCGTCCTGCGCGCGCGTGCCGTAGACGTTGTCGCGCAACAGCCGCCCGGTTTCGTCCGCTTCCCCGCCTTCGCCCGCGCGGAAGGTGGATACCTCGACCGTCTCCGGGCCGAACATCACGTGCACCAGCTTGAAACGCCGGCCGATCAGGAGCGAGCGGCGGAACAGGCGATGTATTTCATCCGGATGGGCATCGGTGGCGACGTCGAAGTCTTTGGGCACGACGCCGAGCAGCAGATCGCGCACCGCGCCGCCTACGACATAGGCGGAGCGATCATGCGCTCGCAGAATCTCGCACACCTTGAGCGCGCCATGGCTGATGGAACTGCGGCTGATCCCGTGCTTGTCACGGCTGTATATCTTGGGCTTGGGCTCGGCTGCCGCAGCCATATGGAACATGCGGCGGATAAATTTTTTGATCAAGGCGTGGACAGGTAAGGGTTAGCGCCGGGGTCGCCGGCGGATTCGAATTCGCATGGATTGTGGAGCATCGGAACATCCTGGGCGCCGCACCCCGGACGCATGGCTGCGGGCAGGATCATACCCCAATTCCGGGCGAGCGCAGACGGGCGTCGCCCTGTGCGCGCCTGGCGCGCGGCGCCCATGCTCAGTCAAGGGCGATGACATCCCAGCCGCGTGCCAGCGCCGTGTGTTTGAGCGGGGGATCCGGCCGCACTGCGACCGGGTGCGTCACGCGTTCGAGCAGCGGCAGGTCATTGTGCGAATCGCTGTAGAACCTGCTTTCGGAAAAATCGCCCCAGCGCATGCCCTGCGCATGCAGCCACTCATCGACCCGGGTGATTTTGCCCTCGCGAAAGCATGGCGTGCCGCGCACCTTGCCGGTGAATCTGCCATCGATTTCCTCGGGCTCCGTCGCAATCAGATGCGCCACGCCGAACTCGCGCGCGATCGGCGCGGTAATGAAGGAATTGGTGGCGGTGACTATGGCGCACAGGTGCCCGTCTTGCAGGTGCCGCTCGACCAGCCGGCGCGACGCGCTGCTGATGATGGGCTGTATTTTCAGCCGCATGAACTCGGCGTGCCACGCGTCGAGTTGGCTGCGCGGATATTGCGCCAGAGGCGCCAGTTGGAAGTCGAGGAAGGCATAGATGTCGAGCCGGCCGGCTTTGTACTGGTCGAAGAATTCCTGGTTGCGCTCTTCGTAGCTCCTGCGCTCGAGTACGCCCTGCTCGATCAAGAATTGCGCCCACTCGTAGTCGCTGTCCCCGTCTATGAGGGTGTTATCCAGATCGAACAGTACCAATTCCAATGTCGTCTCTCTAAGCCGGACAAGCCGGAAGCGAACAATGTGTCTCCGGCAGGGAACAGACCCTTTTCTCACGAACAAGGGGGGACACGTCCCCCCTTGTCCCCCAAGGGGACTTCCTTCGGGGCGTATATCCCGCCGTGGATGCACACTCACTATTTATTGAAATCTTCGCCGTTCTTGTCAAGTCTTGGCGCATAAGATACTAACTGGATGTCATCGATGCCAGCGCATTTCTGACGAGCGGCAGCGTAATCGGGCGTTTGTGTTCGAGCGAATATCGATCAAGCGCGTCGAGTATGCCGATCAGGCTGGTCATATCGCGCCGCGCATGCTGCAGCAGGTAATCGATGGCATCCTCGCCCAGAACGATGGCGCGTGCGCGCGCGTGCTCGCGCAATGCCGCGGCCTTTTCCGCATCCGACAAGGGGTGCAGCTGGAAGGCGAGGCCCCACGAGAGGCGGCTGCGCAGATCCTCGCGCAATGCGAGTTGCGCCGGGGCGGCGTCGCCACCGGTGACGAGCGCGCCGCCGGCCGCGCGTGCGCGATTGAATAGATCGAACAGCACGACCTGATCGCTTGCCGACAGGCTTTGTACGTCATCCACGGCGATCACGCTGTTCTGGGCTACCTTCAAGGGGGAAGGGGGGCGAAGATACAATCCCTTGAGCTCGCCTGCGGCTTGCGCGAGGCCGCGCAGCAGATGCGAGCGGCCGCTGCCGGGCTCGCCCCATAGGTAAACGAAGCGCTCTGCTGCGGCCCCTTGCGCAATAGCGCGCAGTGCCTGAACGGCGGCGCCGTTGCGGCCCGGAACAAAGTTGTCCAGCGTCGGCGCGGGCGGCGACGCCAGTTCGAGGAGCAGTTGCTGCATCATGATTGGTACAAGTCGCTGCCGCGATACCGGTTGAGCAGATGGCGCAATCCGACCAGCAAGGCCGCGCTCGCAGGTAACGCCAGCAAGACACCGAAGAAGCCGAAGATCTGGCCGAAGGCGAGGAGCGCGAAGATCACGGCGAGCGGATGCAGACCGATGCGCTGACCCACCAGAAACGGTGTCACCAACGCGCCTTCCAGCGCCTGGCCGACGCCGAACACGATCCATACCGGGATGACGTCGCCCGCGCTCGGGAACTGCATCAGGGCGGCCAGGGTCGCGAGCAGCAGTCCGGTGACCATGCCGACATAGGGCACGAACACCAACATGCCGGTAATGATGCCTACGGGCAGGGCGAATTCCAGCCCTGCCAGCCATAAGCCCAACACGTAGATCACGCTCATCAGAAACATCACCGCGAGCTGCCCGCGCAGGAATTCTGCCAGAACGGCGTCGATCTCTTTGGCGATACCGGTCAGGTGCGGGTGCCAGCGCCGCGGCAGAAGGTCATCGATTTTCGCGAGCAGCCAGTTCCAATCGCGAAGCAGGTAGAACACCACCACGGGCACCAGGAGCAGGTTGACGACGAAGCCGAGCACGGCGAGGCCGCCGATCCCGAGCGACGCGAGCAATTTCATTCCCAGGCCTTGTGCGCCTTGCAGGTTCTCGGCGACGAGACTTTTCAGCGCGGCGGGATCGAACTGCAGTTCGACGCCGAGCCTTGCCTTGATCCAGGGCAACAGATGGTCGTTGATCTGCGCCAGAAAACCCGGCAGGCGCTCCGCGAGCAGGCGGACTTCCTTGATGAACAATGGCAGCAGGATCAACAGCAGCAGCGAGAGCAGGCCGACGAGGGCGAGCAGCACCAGGATCGCGCCCAGCGCGCGCGGCAAACGATGGCGCGCAAGCCAGCTTACCAGCGGGTTTCCGATATAGGCGAGAATGGCGGCAAACAGAAACGGCGCCAGAATGGGGCTCAGGTAATAAAGCAGCAGGACGAGCGCCGCGGCAGGGACAAACCACCACAGATTGTTCGGCTCTGTCAGGAATCTCGGCGTCATTTCGAGTAGAATCGATGCGCAAAACCTGAAACTTTAGCCGTATCTCGCGAAACACACAAATCTTGAGCACCTCGCCCAGCGATTCCCTGTCTTACCTTGGCGCCGGCGTGGACATCGACGCCGGCGATGCCCTGGTCGAGGCGATCAAGCCCTACGCCAAGCGCACCATGCGGCCCGAGGTGCTGGCCGGCATCGGCGGCTTCGGCGCGCTCGTCGAGATCTCGAAAAAGTACCGCGAACCGGTGCTGGTTGCCGGCACCGACGGTGTCGGTACCAAGCTGAAGCTTGCGTTTCAGCTGGACCGCCACGATACAGTGGGCATCGATCTTGTGGCGATGAGCGTCAACGACGTTCTGGTCCAGGGCGCGGAGCCGCTGTTCTTTCTCGACTATTTCGCTTGCGGCAAGCTCGATGTCGGCAACGCTACCCAGGTGATCAAAGGCATAGCCCGCGGTTGCGAGCTGGCCGGCTGCGCGCTGATCGGCGGGGAGACGGCGGAAATGCCAAGCATGTATCCGGCCGGCGAATACGATCTCGCGGGTTTCGCCGTCGGCGTGGTGGAGAAGAGCGCCATCATCGACGGCAGGCAAATTGCGGTCGGCGATGCGGTGCTGGGTCTGGCCTCGAGCGGGGCGCACTCCAACGGCTATTCGCTGATACGCGCCATCCTCGAGCGCGCCAAGCCCGACCTGCAGTCCGACTTCCATGGTCGAACCCTGGCCGAGGTGCTGCTCGAGCCCACGCGCATCTACGTCAAGCCGCTGCTCGCATTGATGCAGAAGGTCGAAGTCAAGGGCCTCGCGCACATCACGGGCGGCGGCCTCGTCGAGAACATCCCGCGCGCGCTGCCCCAGGGCGTGCGCGCAGTGCTGGAGAAATCGTCCTGGCCCATGCCTCCCTTATTCAAATGGCTGCAGCAACATGGCGGCATCGCCGAGGCCGAAATGCACCGCGTGTTCAATTGCGGCATTGGCATGGGGTTGATCGTGGCGGAGCCGGACGCCGCCGCGGCGATGCGCATGCTCACCGAGGCGGGCGAACGCGTCTACCGCATCGGCCGCATCGATGCGCGCGCGGCGGGCGAGGCGGCGACGGTAGTGTTGTAGAACCGCATCATAGAATACGGCTGAACCACAGCAGTGAAAGGACGCCGGAGGCGAGCGCAAGAACGGCGGCCGCCGCGGCGAACAGCGCGGTGATCTCGGTTTCCTTTTTTTCCAGCACGAGGCGCGAATTCAGCTTCTCGTACACCTTCCTCAAGTCGTCCGCGTTGCCCGCGTGGAAATAGTCGGCCCGCGTCATGTTCGCGATCTGCTTGAGCGTGTCCTCGTCGAGCCGCACGCGCATCGACCAACCTTCGAAGCCGATGATCTCCCCCTTGGTCGTGCCAATGCCCACGGTGAATACGCGCACCCCGCGCTCGGCGGCCATCTTGGCGGCATCAATGGGGGACGGGCCGGTGGTTGTCTGGCCGTCGGTGAGCAGGATGATGGCGGCGGCATTGTAGGAGCCGGGCGGCACCGGCTTGAATTCCTTGCTCTGCGTCTTGTCCGCGTGGCCCAGCGGGACCCTTCGCGCTGCGTCGCGGCCGTAGATCAGCGAACTTACGTCGATACCCTGATCCGGAAACAGCGTCGCGAGCGAGACGATGATGGCGCTGCCGATTGCGGTGGCGCGCTGCAACTGGAAGCGGTCGATCGCCGCCAGAACGTCCGCGCGACTATGTGTCGGATATTGCACGACCGACGCCGTTCCGGCGAACGACACCACGCCGACGCGCATGGTGGACGGCAGTTCGGCGACGAAGGCCTTAGCGGCGGCCTGCGCCGCCGTAATGCGGTTGGGTTGCACGTCCGCGGCGCGCATGCTGCCCGATACGTCCATCGCGAGGATGATCGTCTCGTGCTGCGAGGGCAAAGTGACCACCGCCTTCGGGCGGGATATTGCCGCGATCATCAGTGTCAGCGCCAGCAAGAAGAGAAATGGCGGAATATGACGCCGAAAACGCTGGCCCGCGCCCATCGCCTCCCTTACCATGGCGAGATTCGGGTATCTAAGCGCCGCCTTCTTCTTACGCAGCAGCAGGAACGCGTAGAAAGCAACCAGCGCCGGCAGCGCAAGCAACAGCCATAGCATCTCGGGCCAGGCGAAGCTCATGTTGCGTTCCTCATGCGACCCCAAGATGCTGCGGCAACCCACGACCGGCTGCGAGCTGGCTGCGCCGCCGGCGCAAGTCGGCGAAGCGCAGAATTGCGTCGACAATCGCATCGTCGGTCGACAACTCAAGCGCATCGACCCCGGACTCGCGAAAAGCGGCCCGCAGCTCGGTCTCCCGCCGCTTTGCCGCGGCCGCAAAGCGCTTTCTGAAACCTTGGTCATGACTATCGAGGAGCAACTGCTCTCCGGATTCCGCATCGCGCATGACGATGAGCCCGAGATCGGGCAAATTCATTTCCACCGGGTCATAGAGCCGCACCGCCGCCACGTCGTGGCGCTGCACGAGGCGGGCGAGCCCCTGGACCCACCCGGGCACGCTGATGAAATCGGATACGATGAAGATCAGCGAGCGCTTCGGAATGAACCGAAAAGCGCTGCGCAGGAAGTCGTTCAGGTCGGTTGCCGACGCTGTCGTCTGCTCGGGCCTTGCCAGCATCCGGTGCAGAATGTGCAGCACTTGGCTGCGGCCGCCACGCGCCGGGATTACGGTATCGACGTGCTCGCCGTAGAACATGGCTCCGACGCGATTGCCATGGCGGGTCAGCAGCCGTGCCAGTACGCTGACGAATTCGGCCGACACCGAGCGCTTACGCACCTGGTTCGAGCCAAAATCCAGCGATGGGCTCAAGTCCAGGAGAAACCACGCGCTGACTTCACGGTCTTCGTTGTACTCCCGGACATACGGGATCCCAAGGCGCGCGGTTACGTTCCAATCGATATGCCGAACGTCGTCGTGGTACTGGTACTCGCGCAGGTCGGCGAGATCGAGCCCGAAGCCGCGAAAAAGGGTCCGGTAGCTGCCATGGATGGCTCCATCCAGGCGGCGGATCACCGTCCACTCCAGCCGGCGCAGCATCTGTTCGGCTCCGGGCGCGCAAGTAGGCGCCGCCTGAGCCGCAGCTGAGGCAGAGAGGGAAGCGCCGGCCGAAGGGCCGCGTTTCTCCCTAGGATTCACCCACAACTTTAACATGGGCCTCAAGCGGCTCGGCGGGCGCGGCGACGTGCTGCATGATCTGCGCGATCAGTTGATCGGCGCTTACCGATTCGGCCAGCGCCTCGTAAGTCAGTACCAGTCGATGCCGAAACACGTCAGGCACCAGATCAGACACGTCCTCAGGCAGCGCGTAGCTGCGCCCGCGCAGGAACGCCAGCGCGCGCGCGCCCTCGATCAGATGAATCGGCGCGCGCGGGCTGGCGCCGAAAGACAGATAGCGCGAGAGCTCTGCCAAGCCGTAGCGCTCCGGGTTGCGCGTCACGGACGCGAGCCGCACCGCGTATTGCATCAGCGAGGGCTCAACGTAGCCTGCGCGGCACTCCTGTTGCAATGCGCTCAGTTGCTCGGTCGTCGCCACCGCGGCGACCGTGGCTTGGGCGGCGCCGGTGATCCGGTCGACAATGACAAATTCCTCTTCCTCGCTCGGGTAATCGAGTAAAACCTTCATCATGAACCGGTCGACCTGCGCCTCCGGCAGCGGGTAAGTGCCCTCGGTCTCGATCGGGTTCTGCGTCGCCATCACCAGGAAGGGCGTAGGAACTTTGTGGGTCGTGCCGGCGATCGTCACCTGGTACTCCTGCATCACCTCGAGCAAGGCGCTTTGCACCTTCGCCGGCGCCCGGTTGATTTCGTCGGCAAGCAGCAGATTGGCGAACACTGGACCCAGCGAGGTGCTGAACTCGCCGGTTTTCTGGTTGTAGACGCGCGTGCCGACCAGATCCGCCGGAACCAAGTCCGGCGTAAACTGGATCCGCTTGAACGTCCCGCGGATGGTCCGTGCGAGCGTTTTTACGGTGAGGGTCTTGGCGAGCCCAGGCACGCCTTCAACCAGCAAGTGGCCTTGGGCCAGGATGGCGATAAGCACGCGTTCGAGGAAGTGGTCCTGGCCGACCACAACCTTCTTTACCTCGTACAGGAGCTGCTGCATCAGCCGGAAATTCTCGTTGCGGGTGTCTTGAAGCATGGTCGCTCCGCTGGGATAAGTGCAATCGATGTCGGCCTAGAACGGCGAGAGGCCCACCGCAGCCGCCGCGTTCTCGATCGGTACGGCGAAGCCGATGCCGATAAACACGCGCTGCTCGGTGGGATTCAGAATGGCCGTCACGATACCGACCACATCGCCGTCCGCGGTCACCAGCGGCCCGCCGGAGTTGCCCGGGTTGGCGACCGCATCGAACTGGATCAGGTTGGTCAGAACGCGCTCACCTTCGGGCGAGCGGAATTCGCGCCGCAGGCCGGACACCACGCCCGCCGATGTCGACGGACCGATGCCGAATGGAAAACCCACAGTGGCCACGTGGTCACCCACCGCGAGGTCTCCGGTAGTGCGCATGGTGGCGGCGATGAGATCGTCGGGAATGGTCTTGGCCCGAAGCACCGCAAGGTCATGCTCCGGACGCAAGCCGGTGACTAACGCCTCGGATTCGAGTCCATCGGCGAACACGACCTTCACTCGCTCGGCGCCGTCGACGACGTGCAGATTCGTGAGTATCGTGCCATTGTCGACGATGACGACTCCCGTGCCGATCCCGGTCTCCATGTCGTCCTCGCCGGTCGCACCGGCGATCAGGCCTTGTACGCGCACAATGGATGGCTGGATTTTCGCATGCGCCTTGGCGGCTACATGGGGCAGAGGCGCAGTCTCGAGGGTGCGCAGCACTGCCGCGTCTATGTCTTCCTGGGTGTACGCGTGTTGCGCGGGCGTCAAATCAAGACGCACATAGAAGAGGAGCGTCGCGACGAGCGCTCCGGTCGCAATCAGAAGCGGCCGTTGACAGCGCTGAACGATGTGCCGCCACGCGAACCGGCCCGGCGCATCAGCGGCTGCGCCTGCGACGCCGGCCCCGGTTTGCCCGACTTCTGATCGCGGTGGGCCGGAACTGCTGTAGAGCGACGCTCTGCGGCCGCGTGCGCGTTCGGCGCGCGGACCCGTGTGTGGCGAAGCACTGGCGGGGCCTGAAATCTCACAACGTATCGCATGGCTCAATTGAGGTTCCCCCTCCCGCTCGACCAGAATTTGACACGAATTCGTGACGCATGTTCATTCCGGGTTCCCCCTTTGCGGCAAATCCGAAGGGATCGGCCGGCTTACCCAGGCTCACCGAAAAAGTCCACACACGCTTCGCGTCGGTGCTGAAATCGCCGCGGCCCACGCGAAAGCGAGCGCATTTCGCGGCTGCGGGTGCGTTTGGAGACAACACGGGAAGATAGACAATTATTCCTGCTGTTTCTGCGCCACTGGCTGCAGGAAGGCGAGTCTTGCAAAGAAGGCGATGACGACGGCAGGAAGGGTAAAATGAGTTGAGTCAATGTCAACGCTCCCGTTCATTGACTTGACCATACCGCTCGTAGTCCTTTTTGCCGGCTCCCCAAGCATCTGTATAGCCCATGTTCAGGTATCTGCAATCGCGCATACGCGGCACAGCGAACATCGGGCCGCGCGCCCCGCCGTCCGGCTTGATCGCCTTTTACTGGCATTTCATACGCCAGACTTGGGGCTGGTATGCGGCGATGTTCGCAACCAGCCTGGCGGTGGCGCTGATCGACACCGTGATCCCGGTATTCATCGGCAAACTGGTGTCGCTGATGGAAACCATCGAACGCCAGGCGGCCATTGCGAACAACCTGACTATGCTGCTCGGCATGGTGTTTTTGATGCTCGTCGTGCGCCCGCTGGTGCTCCTTGTCGACGTTGCGATCCGCCAGAACACGCTGATCCCGGGCGCCACCAGCCTGATCCGCTGGCAGAGCCATTGGCATGTGTTGCGCCAGGACTTGCCTTTCTTCCAGAACGACTTTGCCGGGCGCATCGCGAATCGCGTGATGCAGACTGCCAACGCGCTGCGCGAAAGCGCGATGGCCGCAATTCGCGCAGTCTGGTACATCGCGGTCTATGGCGTGAGCGCGCTTGCGCTGATGGCCGCCTCGGACTGGCGCCTGGCCCTTCCCACGCTTGCGTGGTTTACGGGCTATGTGGTGTTCCTGCGCTACTTCGTGCCGCGCATGCGCGATCTGGGGAAGGCAAGCTCTGAGGTGCGTTCGCTCGTGATGGCGCGGATCGTTGACAGCTACACCAACATTCTCACCGTCAAACTGTTTGCGCGGCTGGCCGACGAAGACGCCTATGTGCGCGAAGTGATTGACCAGCACCAGGCCGCGATCGGCGCCCACATGAAGCTGATCTCGCAATTCATGTTCTGCCTGTCGGCGATGAATGCGGCGCTCTTGACCGGCACCGCGACTGTCGGCATCTGGCTTTGGGCCGAGGGCAGCGTCGGCGCGGGCGTGGTGGCCACCGCGCTGCCTTTGGCCTGGCAGATCGCCAACGTGGCCGGCTGGGTGAGCTGGGAGGTGACCGGCATCTTCGAAAACATAGGCGTGGTGCAGGAAGGCATGCAGACCATTGCCGTGCCGCACAGCGGCGGCGACCGGCCGGGCGCCAAGACGCTGAAAGTGTCGCGTGGGGAGATCCGCTTCGAGGACGTTTGCTTCAGCTACGGCAGGCGCGATGCGAAACCGGTGCTGGACCGACTGAGTTTCGCCATCCGCCCCGGCGAACGCGTGGGCCTCGTGGGTTGCTCTGGCGCCGGCAAATCGACGCTCGTGAATTTGCTGCTGCGCTTTTACGCGCTGGAGGAGGGCGCGATCCGCATCGACGGGCAGGACATCGGCAACGTGACGCAGGAAAGCCTGCGCGCGGCGATCGGCGTGGTGACGCAGGATACGTCCCTGTTGCACCGTTCGATCGCCGACAATATCCGCTACGGCCGTCCCGGCGCGGGGGACGAGGAGGTGCGCGTGGCCGCGCTAAAGGCGCAGGCGCACGAGTTCATTCTCGGCCTGCAGGACTGGAAGGGCCGCTCAGGCTACGCCGCACACGTGGGCGAACGCGGCGTCAAGCTCTCGGGCGGGCAGCGCCAGCGTGTGGCGATTGCACGGGTGGTGCTCAAAGACGCGCCCATCCTGGTGCTCGACGAAGCGACCTCGGCCCTGGATAGCGAAGTGGAGCTTGCCATCCAAGAGCAACTCATCGGCCTGATGGAGGGCAAGACGGTGATCGCGATCGCGCATCGGTTGTCCACCATCGCGCGTATGGATCGCCTGATCGTGCTCGATCAAGGCCGCATCGTCGAGCAGGGCTCGCATGATGAACTGCTCGCCTTGCGCGGGCACTATGAGCGGCTGTGGCAGCACCAGTCGGGCGGGTTTCTCGCGCCCGACGTGGTCACGACCGAAACGGCGATCGAGCTACCAGACGAACCGCCAATGGATGAAATGCGCGTCGAGGCCATGCCGAAATCCGGCAAGGACGACGTGCCGCTGGTGCCGCGGGCTTGACGCGGTTCGCAATCCACTATCGCGTTTGAAGCGAGCGAGCGTTGACGCAAGGTGGGGAGGGTAGAATAGCGTCCTGTTGCTGGCATCAGGGTGATGGCCGGCTGAGGAATTACAAGTAAGGAAGCACATGCCGAGCGGAACACCGTCGCTGCCGGACGAAGCTGACGTGGTAATCATCGGTGGCGGCATCACCGGATGCGCGAGCGCCTACAACCTCGCCGCAAAGAAAGTCTCGGTCGTTCTGCTTGAACGCGGCGCGATCGCAGGCGAGCAGAGTAGCCGCGCCTGGGGGTTCATACGCAAACAGGGTCGTCACCCGGCCGAGGTGCCTCTCGCTGCGGAGGCAAGCCGCATGTGGGCACACCTGCAACAAGAACTTCAGGCCGACATCGAATTCGTGCGTGAGGGCATCCTCGCTCCGGCTGAAACTGAGGCCGATGAGGCGGCATGGCGCGAATCCGTGCGCATCGCCGCCATGCACGGGCTTTCCACGCGCCTCTTGTCCGCGCGCGAGGTGCAGGCGCTGCTCCCGGAAATGAAAGGAAATTGGCGGGCGGGCCTGTATACGCCGGACGATGGGCACGCCGAACCGAGGAAGGCCACAGAGGCTTTCGCCGCCGCCGCGACGCGCCGGGGAGCGAAGCTCTTTCCCAACACAGGCGTCACCGGGGTGGAACTGACGAGCGGCCGCGTGAGCGCAGTGCACACGCGGCATGGGACGGTGCGCGCCGGGGCAGTCCTTTGCGCGGCGGGGCTGGGCACAGCGGCGATTGCGCGTTCGGTCGGGATTTCATTGCCGATCCACGCAATACGCCTGCCCGTGGTGGAAACCGAAAAGACGACGCCTTTTACGCGGCTCGCCGTGTGGGCGCCCGACGTAGCCTTGCGGCCGACCGCGCGAAATACCTTCTACATAGGAAGCGGCTTTCACAGCAAGAGCGGAGATCTCGACGTGACCCTCGACGCGTTGCGCCACTTCAAGCTCTTTTTGCCGCGACTCAAGGAAAACCAGCGTCTGGTAAACATTCGGGTTGGGGCGGCGCTGCTGCGTTCCTTCGCTGGAGGCATCAACAGCAATGCCGAGGCCGAGCCGGCGATCAATGACGAGATCGTCGAACGCAACACACGCGGCTTCAGGGAACGCTTTCCGCACCTTGGCGACCTCGGCATCATGCGCCGCTGGGCTGGGCGAACCGATGTGACTCCCGACATGATTCCGATCATCGGGGCGCTTCCCGGCGTGGCGAATTTCTATGTCGCTGCCGGCTACAGCGGACATGGTTTCGCACTTGGACCGGTTTCTGGCAAGGTCGTGAGCGAATTGATGCTGACAGGACGATCGTCGATTGACATTTCGGCTTTCCGCCCGAGCCGTTTCGCGGAAGGCGATCTTCAAATCGTGCCGCGCTATCTATAGCGTTCTTTCGCAGTTAAAGTCCAACACATGAGCACACCTGGAATTTCAACCATCATGTTCAAATGCAATCGAAAAGGTTTTCGAGGAAGACTCTCGACGCGTGCGCAAGGTCTGCCGGTGTTACGCCGCATGCTGCTGGCGCTCGCCGTTTTATTCGGGCTGCTTGGCCAGGGCGTTGCAGCCGCACAGGAGCCAGCCTGGCCGGCTAAGCCGGTCAAGTTCGTCGTAGGCTGGCCCACGGGTGGAGGCACCGACGCGGTGGCACGGTTGGTGGGCGAGCGCTTATCAAAAGGCCTTGGACAGCAGATCATCATCGAAAATCGCGGCGGCGCGGGTGGCAGGATAGGAACCAAGTGGGTGGTGCAGGCGCCTCCCGATGGATACACGCTATTGTTCCATGCGGATTCCGAGTTGCCGCCGCTCGCGCTGAACGCGCAACTTACTCCCAAACTGATGCAGTTCGAACCCTTGAAGGACCTCGAGTTGATTTCGCTGGCCGGCCGAGGACCGTACATGTTGGTTACCTCTGCGGCCTTTCCGGCAAACACGCTCGCCGAACTGATCGCCTACGCGAAGAAGAATCCAGGCAAGGTCAATTATGGTTCATTCGGCGTCGGCTCCTTGGCCAACATGCTGGGCGAGATGCTCAACCTTAGCACCGCAATCCGCACCGTGGAGATTCCATACAACGGCTCTGGACCATTGACGGTGGCGCTGTCTGGCGGGCACGTCGACTTTTCGTTTGTTCCACCCTTGACAGCGCTACCCCTGATCAAGGCGGGGAAGCTGAAGGGACTCGCGATCTTGGCGCCGCAGCGTTTGTCCAGCCACGACACCATTCCAACGATGACGGAGGCAGGGCTTGCGGGCTTTGTCGGCGGTTCCTGGTACGCGCTGTTTGCACCGCCAAAAACTCCGAAACCGATCATCGACCGGCTCAATGCCGAGCTTGCGTCCGCGCTCGCTTCGCCGGAACTGAAGAAATCATTTGAAACGCTTAACATCCTGCCCGTCAGCAGCACTCCGGGCGAACTCGGCCGGTTCATCCAGACCCAACTTACCAAGCGCAAGCAGGTCGCGGCAATTCTAAGAATCGAGTTGGAATGATTGGCGCAGGATTTGAAAACCGAAGATGACAGATTTCAGCTGGAACACCTGTACTCGTCAGCTCGCCAAGTCTGAGTAATTACGAATCGGGGGAAGAAGCATGTCGCACCTGTATGCCGAAAGCAGCACAAAAGTGTTGGCATCGACACGACCAACGCTCTATGGCACGCGTCACGCGATTTCGGCAGGTCATTATTTGGCCGCAGCCGCCGGGTTTGCGATACTCGAAGCAGGCGGAAATGCGATCGACGCGGGCTGCGCGGCAGGCATCGCGCTCGGTGTGGTCCAGCCGGATATTGTCAATTTCGCGGGAGTAGCGCCTATCATTCTGCGCACCGCGGACGGAGCCGTCGAAAACATCGCCGGGCTGGGGCATTGGCCCGCGTCGCTTCCGGCGGACGTATTCATGCGAGAACACGGCGGCGTGATACCGCCTGGCGTCAGACGCACCGTGGTTCCCGCGGCGCCTGATGCGTGGATCTCCGCGCTCAAGCGTCACGGCACGATGAGCTTCGGCGATGTGGCGGGAGCGGCGATTCATCTGGCCGCAGACGGATTTGCCGTGCACGAGGGACTCGCGCAGGCGAGCAGCACGCATGCGAAAGAATATGCGCGTTGGCCGCAGAATGCCGAATTGTTCGTTCCGGGCGGCCGTCCGCTCAAGGAGGGGCAGCTATTCGTCCAACGCGAACTTGCGCAAACGATCCGTTATATGGTGGATGAAGAGCGTGGTGCGCTCAAGAAGGGAAGGGAGGCAGGGCTGGATGCTGCGCGCAATGCATTTTATAGCGGCGACATCGCGCGCGAGATCGATGCGTTTATGAACCGCGAGGGCGGCTTTCTGAGTTTCGACGATCTCGCAGCGTTTCACTCGGCCATCGAACCTGTCCTTCGTCGTCGCTGGCGCGGCCACGAACTGATGACCTGCGGCCCATGGTGCCAGGGCCCGGCGCTCGTCACCGCGCTATTGATGTTCGAAAAGCTCGGCATAGCGGGCTTGAAGCATAACTCGGCCGATTATCTGCATCTGCTGGTCGAAGTCTTGAAACTCGCACTCAGCGACCGCGAGCACTATTACGGCGATCCGAAGTTTGTCGATGTGCCGATGGATTTCCTGCTGTCCGACGAAAGGATCGCACGCAGAATCGCGATGATTCGTCGAGAACAAGCCATTCCCGGTATGCCGCCGCCGGATAGCGGCGTAGCGCAGCCGATCGCTGCGAGCCGCGAGCCGCTTCCGCGCGTCGAAAAAGACACATCCTACGTTTGCGTCGTCGACAAATGGGGCAACGCATTCAGTGCAACGCCATCGGATGGCGCCTCGTCTGCACCGATCGTACCGGGATTGGGGATCGTTCCGTCCGCGCGCGGCTCGCAAAGCCGGCCGGACCCGCGCCATCCCGCAGGCGTGGCTCCCGGCAAACGACCGCGGCTTACGCCAAACCCGGCAATGCTCGTGACTAGCGAGGGAGGTGTGATGCCGTTCGGGACTCCGGGCGGCGATGTGCAGATTCAAGCGATGTTGCAGGTGCTATTGAACGTGATGCATTTTGGTATGGACGTGCAGGTTGCGATCGAAGCTCCGCGCATCGCAACCTACAGCTTTCCGTCTTCGTTTGCTCCCTTCGATTATTTTCCGGGGCGCGTCGCTATGGAGGGGAGGATTGCGCGGGAGGTGCGAGCCGAACTCGCTCGGCGTGGCCACGAAATACAGGATTGGGCCGATTGGGCCGGTCTGGCGGGCAGCGTCGAATTGATCAAATCCGATCCGGCGAGCGGGCTACTGGCCGCCGGAGCGGATCCGCGCCGCTCGGCGTACGCGATAGCCATTTGAAACGGATTTCGCGCTCGACTACACCGGAGCGTGCGATCGAACGCGTGGCACATGCGCCGCTTATCGTCTCAGGGATGCGTGTCCTCTGACAGCATCTCGCGCAGTTTCGCCTTCTGGATGCGGTTGGTCGCGCCGGTGCGCGGCAGCTCGTCGATGAATATCACGCGCGTGGGAACCTTGAAGTTCGCGAGTTTCCCGTGGCAGAAGCCGATCAGCTCGGCTTCGGTAACGGTAGAACCTGGCCGACGGACGATAAAGGCTACCGGCACTTCGGCGAGGCGCGGGTGCGGACAGGCGACAACGGCGAGCGCGCCGATCGCCGGATGAGCGAGCAAGACCTCTTCGATCTCCATCGGCGAGACGTTCTCGCCGCCGACGCGGATGACGTCCTTCAGGCGGCTCAAGAACTTGATGTAACCGCCGGGCAGGCGTATCCCCTGATCCCCGGTATGCAGCCAGCCATTGGCGTCGATCGCGCGCGCGCTCGCCTCGGGATCCCGAAAGTATCCGCGCATGACGTTCCAGCCGCGCACCAGGATCTCGCCGGGCATGGATTCTTCGAGCTCGGCGCCGGTCGCCGGATCGATGATCCGGACCTCGAGCCCATCTTGCGGGCGGCCGTCCGAATCGTGGCGCATGTCAACCGGATCGTCCGCGGTGGTGATGGAGACGCAGCCGCCTGATTCGGTCAGGCCGTAGACTTCGCACATGCGCGTGCCGAGCAGCCCCTCGAGCCTGGCCATCTCCGCCGCCGCTGCACTGAACCAGGCGCGTTCGAGGCGCAAGGACGAGCGTTCGGCCTCCGGCAGCTTGGCCAGATCCTGCAGTACGCCGATGAAGCCATGATAGGCAGTCGGGCCATACGATCTCATGACTTCGCGCGTTTCCTCGGGGAAATACTGGCGCGTGGTGAAAAAGGGGCATCCGGAAATGAGGGTAGTCAGCAGCGCGTGCATGAACCCACTGCAGTGAAAGAACGGCGCAATGCTGTAGAAGATCTGCGTCGGGTCGAGCTGCTGGCGTTTGCCGATGGCGTCGGCGAGCTGCATCAACCCGTCGTGGGTCAGCATGACACCCTTCGGGGCGCCGGTGGTTCCGGAGGTCGAAAGGATCGCGGCGACGCCACTCAGTTCCGGGTATTCCGTCTTGCCGCTTTCTGCCGTAAGCGTGGTGGTCGAGGGCAGCGCCTGGCCGGCCGGTTTGGCCATTTCCTCATGCCAGCTGAGCGCATCCGCATAGCGCTTTGCGCTAGCCGACCAGATGAGACGCGCGGGCAGCGCAAGGCCGCGGCTGTGCAGATTCTCAAGCACCGGTTCGATGATCTCGGTTGCAAGCACCTTCCCTAGGAAGACGTCCTCCAGGATCCATAGCATCGCACCGCTCAGCGCCAGCATGTGTGCCACTTCGCGTGGCGTGAGGCGTGTGCTTACGCCAACCATCACGGCGCCGCAGCGCGCAATCGCAAATGCGGTGACGGCCCAGTCGATCTTGTTGGTCATCCAGAGCGCGACGCGGTCCCCGGGGCGCACCCCCATTGCTGCCAGACGGAGTGCGAGATGCTCGGCCTTGCGCTTGAGCTCCGCAAAACTGATCGCCTCCTCGCGCAGCCCGAGTACCAGATATTCGCGCTCGCCGTATCTCGCGGCCGCGCGCGCGAGAATCTCGAAAATGTTGACGCAACCGCTGATGTCCAGGCGATTCATCGCGCACCACGGACCGCGGCCGGGACAAACGCAATCGTGCCGGCGCCACACAAGACAGCTGCGCATAGGGTGGCGGCGATTCGGGCCAGGGTAGGCATGGATTCCCTCTTCTTTATGTTGAAATCAGGCGAACGGCGGCAGGGCTTGCGTTCGGTAATTGCGAGATGACAAATTCGGGGTGCAGATAAGCTGGCCGGTCGTGAATAGTGTCAATCGAGCTGCTTGATATTGGCGGCCTTGATGACTTTGGCGTACTTGGCCAAGTCCGCTTTCATCAGCGCGGCGAACTGCTCCGGGTTGGAGATAAAAGGTTCCATCCCCTGGCTGCGCAGATTTTCTTTGATCTCGGGCAGCGCCAAAATTCTGCCGATCTCGGTCGACAGCTTGTCGATGATTTCCTTCGGGATGGCGGCAGGCGCCAGGACCCCGAACCAGAATCTCGCATCGAAACCCGGCAGACCGCCTTCGGTGAAGGTTGGCACCTGAGGCAGCGCGGGCAAGCGCGCCGGGCCGGAGATGGCGATGCCCTTGAGCTTACCACTTTTGATATGGGGGGCGACGGCAAGCGGAACGAAAAAGGACATCTGCACGTGACCGCCGATGAGGTCGGTAAGCCCTGGCGCAGTTCCTTTGTAGGATATGTGCTGGAGTTTGACCCCTGCCATGGAGTTGAACATCTCGCCTGCGAGATGAAACACGCCCCCGGTGCCCGCCGAAGCGTAATTGAGTTCCCCCGGCTTGGATTTCGCCAAGGCGATGAACTCCTGCAGGGTATCGGCCGGGGACGAGGGATGCACCGCCATCACAAGCTCGGTGCTCTGATCGTGCCGACCGCGGCGAAGTCCTTGATGCTGTCATAGGGGAGGTTGGGAAGCAGGTGCGCGTTGATGATATGGGCCGTGTTCATCGCCATGACGGTGTAGCCGACGGGCGCGGACTTAACCAGCGCCTCGGAGTCGATGACCGTGTTGCCGCCGGCGCGGTAGTCCACGATCGCCGGCTGCCCCCAGTGCTCGGTCATCTTCTGCCCGACCAGACGCGCCAATTCGCCGGCGGGGCCCCCAGCAGGGTAGGGCGAGATGAAGCGGATCGGTTTGCTCGGGTAAGCCTGCTGGGCAGCAGCTACACCGGCAATGGCGGTCAGCGCGCCTATAGCGACAATTCGCGTAACTATCGCGGAAAACTTCATCACGGCATCTCCTCGGGTCGAGCTCGCGCGTTCGCAATTTGAACGCAGGAACGATAACAACGGGAAATTCGATCCCGTCCTATTCTTCTTGTCTTCTGCCGATGGTGACGGCATGGCGCAGTTAAAGCGCTGTCAAGCATCGCACCGATATGATGCGCCGGCGCTCGATTGATTGCAATGCCGCTCAGCTCAAAGAAAGTGCATGCAAAGTCGAGACAGCTCTTTGCGCAACTGCGGAGAATCAGGAACCCTATATAAATCTAAATCCGTCGCCAATCATGTCAACGTCTGACACATACGGAGCAATCGTCCCGCCCGCACATGATCACGCGTCGATCGCCACGATCGTTCTGCCGGTTCCTGCTCGGTGCGGCCGCGAGCGCATCGCATAATTCCACCGCGCCTTTCATCGATAATGCGCTGGCGCTCGCATTGGTGGGCGAGCTGGTGACCGCCGGTCTTGTGCCGGCATCCCTGCTGCTTGCGGCCACCTGGCTCGCGCTCGCCGCGCGGCAAAGGCGTGCGCCTGTGCGTGAACCGCCCTGGTATGCACACCTGCACATACAGGAAACAACGCCAATAGGCCGCCTAACTCAGGCCCGCGCTGCAGCCGACGCTTCGGTGTCGTACATCGCCCAGAAGCGCACGACGCGACCTGCGCGCACGGTGAACACATGCGCCCATTCCGTTTCAAAAAATTTTGCCGCTTGGCCGCGCCTGGGTACGCTCCCATCCGAGGACCGTGACATTTTCGCCGCCATTGATGAACTCCCGTGGCTCGAACACCAGAATGTTGTCGACTTCGGGGATGCTTGTGAACCATTTTGCAACCTCCTCCTTTGTTCGAAAAACGCCGGTGTAGGGCAGGCCTCTGGCGCCAAAAAACTTCCAGTCGACATCCTCCGAAACTAGATCAAGAATCGCAGGCAAGTCTCCGCGCCCGAATGCGGCATATGCGGTTTGGACAACTTCAACTGCTTTAGCTGTTGCGCTCATGGAATTCTCCAATAGTCAATGGGAGATGGGATTAGCTGACGGCGTGGGCAAACGATGGCGGCAGCTATTTGGATGCGCGACCGAATATTGCCCAAGCTCGGCATGAACGCGATCGCATACCTGTCGGTAGTAAGACGACGCCGGCTCAGCGAGCTTTGTCTGCTTGCTTCTTTGCCGACGCGGATATTCCTTGCCCCTTTCCATCACCTGCCCTCGGACGGGCACGCGCATAGGCGCCGTCCGACCTGATGTGCTGTCGAACGCCCCCGTGTTCCGTGCTGATCGGTATACGCAGCAAGTCGCGATATGGATTCAACAATTCTCCTGAATCCGTTGTAGCGCTAATTGCGTAGTGTCTATTGTGCGTGAATTGAGACGATAGCCGTGGCAGTCGGAGTTGCTATAATGGCCGCAGCAGCCGCTGCGGATTTGCGGCGGGCCTCCCCGGAGGGGTATCGGATGCGGCTGTTTCGTCGCCAACAAAGCAGAGTGCTGCCACCTGCGGACACACTGACCGGGCTCGTTACGCGCATGGCGCAGGGCGACGAGCAGGCGCTCGGCGGCTTCTACGATCAGACCTTGGGCAAGGCCTACGCGCTGGCACTGCGTATCGTGCGCCAGCCCGATGCGGCCGAGGAGGTGGTCGAAGACGCGTTCTTCCAAGCGTGGCGCGAGGCAGCCCGCTTTGACGCGCAGCGCGGTAATCCAATCGCGTGGCTGTTGACGATCGTGCGCAGCAGGGCGCTCGACTGGCTGCGCCGGCGCGACGATGTGCAAACCTTTAGCGATTCGTTGGAGCTCGACGCGTGCATCGCTGCCGACGACAAGAGCCCGGAAGAAATCCTGGCTGCAGTCGAACGCTCCAGCGCCGTACATGCTGCCTTGCTCGAGCTGTCTCCGCAGGCGCGCCAGCTTGTAGCCCTGGCCTTTTTCCGCGGTCTAACGCATAAGGAGATCGCGGCCTCCTGCCAGATGCCGCTGGGGACGGTTAAAACTGTCCTTCATCGCGCCTGCGCGAAGATGCGCGAACACCTCGCCGTACAAGGAGCCGCTTTGTGAGCGCGAACCGTCCCCCGGATGACGAAAGGGTCACCCCCGAGGCCGAGCAGGCCTTGTTTGATGCCTTGAAGCCGGCGCCGATGCCGGCAGCGCGCGCCGCCGCGCTCCGGTTGCGGCTGCTGTCACGGATCGGAGCCGGGGGGGCGCCGCAACTCGACACCATCCACGCCACCGACGGCAAATGGCGACCTTTCCTCCCCAAGGTGGCGATCAAGGTGCTGCGGCGCGCGGCCGGCATCCAGACCTACCTGCTGCGTCTCGAACCGGGCGCCGTCCTGCTGCCGCACCGACACCCTGACGACGAGGAGTGCATCGTGCTCGAGGGCTCGGTGAGGATAGGCGAAATCGTTGCTTGCAAGGGTGACTATCACCTTGCGCCGAAAGGCGTCGAGCACGGCGCGATTGTCAGCGAGCGGGGCGCTCTGCTGTTTCTGCGCGGCGCGATACCGGTCGCGTCGCAGGTGCGCTGGGCCAGTGCCGGCACCGTCGCCGCGCTGGCGCCGGATGCCCTCAAGCGCTTCCTGCGCAACTGGTAGCGCGCGCGGGCACGGCCGTGTGGCCGGCGCAGCGCCAGTTAGCGCGCTGCCGAACGGGGCAAAATTGTTGAAACCAATTCGCGACTGCCTGCGTATAGCTTGTACAGCGGCTGCTGTGTCCCAACCAGGAGGTCGATCATGGATTCGAAATTCGCCCGATTGTCCAAACTATGCCTGTTGCTTCTCGCGGCCAGCGGGGCCATGGCCTCGAGTCATCGCGAGGCACCCTTCATCACCACCGTCCCGAAAGTCGACGGCACCGACTTTTACATGTTCCGAAGTTACGAAGGCGTTGCCGCCAACGGCAGCGCCGGGCGCTCTGACTATGTGGCGCTGCTGGCAAATTACCAGCCGCTGCAAAATGCTTACGGTGGACCCAACTATTTCTCGCTCGACCCCAACGCTTTGTACGAGATTCATATCGATAACAACGGCGACGCCCGGGAAGACATTACGTTCCAATTTCGTTTTAAGAATGCGCTCAAATCCATTCCATTGACAATCGGTGGGGCCAGTGTCGCGATTCCGCTGATCCAGGCCGGCGCGGTCAGCAACCTGAACGACGCCAACCTGAACGTGAACGAAACCTATACCGTTACCGTCGTTCGCGGTCGCCGGCGCGGGGGCTCCGCGGCATCGTTATTCAAGACCGCCGGCGGCGCCACTACTTTCGAGAAGCCGGTCGATAACATCGGCACCAAGACGATTGCGGACTACGCCGCCTATGCCGCGAAGCACATTCATGCGGTCACGATTCCGGGCTGCCCGGCTGGCAAGGACCAGGGAAAGGTTTTCGTCGGACAGCGCCAGGAAGGTTTCGCGGTCAATTTGGGGACTATCTTTGATTTGGTCAACGCCCCGGCGGCGTTCCTCCTGGATCCGGCTAACAAGGATGCGGTCGGCAAGGGTGGAACGCATGAGGTTCAACTGGCGAACGTCACCACGCTGGCACTGGAAGTGCACAAGGACTGCCTGACCGCAGGCACTGAGCCGGTGATCGGCGGTTGGACTACGGCCAGCTTGCGGCAGGCGCGTTTGATCAATGGCGCGCCGGACTCGGGCAATGACAAGGGCGAAAAATCGGGCGGTGCCTGGGCACAGGTGTCACGCCTGGGCAATCCGCTGGTCAACGAGGTGGTGATCGGTTTGCCAGACAAGGACAAATTCAACGCATCGAGCCCGAAGGAGGACGCGCAGTTCCTGACCTACGTGACCAACCCGACTTTGCCGGCCCTGCTCGGCGTTGTGCTCGGTGCCACCGTGGCGCCAACCAACCTGCCACGAACCGACCTGGCCACCACGTTCCTGACCGGCATCACCGGTGTCAACAAACCGGCTGCCAATCCGGTGCCATCGGAAATGCTGCGCTTGAACACCGCGATTGCACCGGTGCCGTTCGCCAACCAGAATCGGCTCGGTGTTGCGGGCAATGCGCTAGCTGGTGGGACTGACAATGCCGGTTTTCCGAACGGCCGCCGGCCGAAGGATGACGTTGTCGATATTGCGCTGGTGGCGATGGTCGGCGGCTTGTGCGTGATCAATGGCGACGCCGACGCCCTCAAGCTCAACAGCATACCTGGCGTCGCGGGAGTGACTTCGGCGTGCAAGCCAGCTAGTGTCCCGTTGGGCGCGGCGTCGGCAAACATCCACGACGGGGTTGACCAGGCTACGGTTCCTTTCCTGCCGGCGTTTCCGTATCTGAACACGCCGAACCCAGGTTCCAACTGAGCTTTACGTACAAGGAAAAATCATGGACAGGATGGATATCAAATTGATTCTGGCTGCAGTGTTGACTGCCGCGGTCGTTGGCGGGTGCGGTGGGGGAGGGGGAGGCACGCCGGCGGCTGAGCCCGACACCGGAAATTCCATTACAGCGCTGGTTGCTTTCATGAACAGCATGATTGCCAGCACCGACGACACCAGCGAGCCGATTGACATCACGGCACGCACAATGGCGGTCGATGACACAACAGAGCCGGTCAAGCTTTAGCCGCTCCCTGTGGACCGCGCTGGCGCTGGCGGCGGCGCCGCTTTGCGCACTCGCCGTAACCGCTGTACACCCCGCGCGCGATGACGAGGTGCTGGAGGTACTGCCCGCCGTGACCCGCAGCCGTCCGGCGCGCACCGCGTCCGCCGCCCCGATTGCGAACCCGGCGGTCGCCGCGGCGCAGGTCCGCCGGGACATCACCGTGGCGAGGCAGACTGGCGACACGCGTTATTGGGGGCGTGCGCAGGCAGTATTGGCGCCTTGGTGGGATCGCCCGGGTGCGCCGCCGGATTTGGCAGTGCTGCAGGCTACTGTGCAGGCGGGCCGGCATGAGTTTGACGCCTCGCGCGCGGTACTCACGACGGCGCTGGCGCGCGCACCCGGTCACGCCCAGGGTTGGCTCAACCTGGCCGCGCTGGAGCGGCTCTCGGCCCGCTACGCCGAAGCGCAACTTGCATGCGAAGCGGTGGCCCGCGCGGGGCAGGCATTTTATGCCGCGGCATGCCGGCTGGAAACGCAGTCATTGCAGGGGCAACACCAAAGCGCGGCGCAGGGTTTGCAGGCGCTGCTCAAGCAAACGCAGGACAACAGCCAGCGCAGCTGGTTGTTGTCCTTGCTCGCGGAAAGCCAGGAGCGCGCCGGAAGCGACGCTGCCGCTGCAAACGCGTACAAGAGCAGCCTCGCGCTTGGTCCCGACCTCTACACCGCCATCGCTTATAGCGATCTATTGCTGCGCACCGGCAAGGCCTCGCAGGCGCTGCAGGCTTTGTCCGGGTTGCCTGAAACCGACGCCGTTCTACTGCGCCGCGCGCTAGCTTGGCGTAGGCTTCGCGACACTCGCTGGACCGAAGTGCGCGCACTGCTGCAGGAACGCGCGGCCGAACTCCTGCGCCGCGGTGACGACCCGGCCTTGCACGGACGCGAGCTCGCCTTGACTGCCTTGTGGCTCGACGACGACGCGGTCCGTGCGCTTCAACTGGCGCGGCGCAACCTGCTGCTGCAGCGCGAACCAATCGACTGGTGGGTAGCGGTGCAAAGCGCGCATCAGGCTAAGAATGAGGCGGCTCTGGCCGAAATTGCCAGCGCCATGCGCGCAGCCGGATTGCATGACGCGCGCCTCACGCCGATTCGAGCTGGTAAAACGCTGCCTGCAGCGAAGGCGTCGAAATGACGCGCGCGCTCCGCGCGTTTATGTGTTTTGGCTGCATCGTGGCACTGGGCGTCGGGTCGGCGGCGGCGCACAAAGGCAGCGACGCCTATCTTGAGGTACAGCAAGTCGACGATTCTGCGCCGGCCGCGCGGGGGGGCGCCGCAGTGCAGCGGGACTACCGCTTCACGCTGGCGGTGTCGATCAAGGACCTCGATTTGCTGCTGCCGATCGATGCCAACGCCGATGGGAGAGTGACCTGGGGCGAAGTAAAAGCCGCGCTGCCATTGGTGCTGGACCTGCTGAACGAGTCGGCAAATACCGAGTCGCGGGGGCTACTTGCAGGCAACCAAGCTACCGCGGCAAAGTGCCGCCTGGACTGGCAGTTCGACGGCATCGATCGCCGCAGCGACGGCGCCTATCTTCGTTTTGTCGCGCAAGCCCGCTGCCCGGCGGCGCAGGTGCTGTCTTTCCGCTATACCTTGTTCAGGGAACAGGATGCCACACATCGCCTGTTGGTCGCGGGCCGCGTTGCAGGCAAAGACTTGCTGACCACCGCATCTCCTCAACAACCAAACAGTCTGCTCCTTAGTCCGGGCGCGGCAACTGGGCCGGACAATGCCACAACAGTGCCGGGCACGCAGTCCTCCAGCCGCTGGTCCGTATCGCGCGATTACTTCGGACTTGGCGTGCGCCATTTGCTTGAGGGCTATGACCATCTTGCGTTTCTGCTCGCGCTGGTTCTGCCCTTGCGCCTTAGCCTTTTCGCCAGCGTCCCACGCGTGTTGCCAGCAACGGTCGCGCATGACAGTGCTGCAAGCGTCTGGTGGGCTTTGCTGCGCACGGTGACCGCATTCACGATCGGCCACTCGATCACATTGATGCTTGCCACCTTCGGCTGGACGCAGGCGTCGCCTCGCTGGGTGGAACCGGCGATAGCATTGTCGATCGGCGTCACTGCGCTATTGAATCTGCGCGCGGTGCGATGGATACGCACCGATGCGCTGGCCTTATCGTTCGGCCTGGTGCACGGCTACGGATTTGCCGGTCTGCTGCTGGAGGCCGCCGCGCCGACGGGCCTGCTGCCATGGGCGCTGGCCGGATTCAATGTCGGCGTTGAAGCGGGACAACTGATTGCAGTCAGTGGATGGATACTGCTCGCGCAACCCTTGGTAGGCAGGATCTGGTACGAAAGTGCGGTGGTGCGCGGTGGCTCGGTGGTGCTGGTACTGTTGGCCGCGTGGTGGTTCTGGCAGAGGATCGGTTGATCGGCGAGCGCATCCGGCGGCACGCGGCAATGGCGCGCGCAGCCTGGGAAAACCTATATTGAAAAGCGTGCCAATGCCGCACACCCTACTTCAACCGTGTCGCCCGGCTTGAGAAAGCGGGGCGAGTTGAAGCGTACGCCGGTGCCGGCCGGAGTACCGGTGGAAATTACGTTCAGAAAGAATACTCGGCAAGCGTTGGAGCAACGCAAGAAACACCTCGACTGAGGCAATCGGCAGGCCGCGCCTCGACCTAACTGCCTCGCTTGGCCAAATAAATGCCAACGAGCACCACCACGCCGCCGAGCATTTGTCCCGGCGCGAGTACTTCACCCAACAGTGCCCAAGCGTAAATCGCCGCGAGCACGGGCTGCAGCAGCAGGCTCACCGAAGAGAACGCTGCCGGCAGATGGGCAAAGCCCCAGGCGATCAGGCTCTGTCCGGCGACATGGGGGATGAGCGCAAGTCCGATTAGAACCAGCCAACCGCTAGTCGACTGCGGCAGAAATACGTCGGCGGTAGCCAGTGCATACGGAAGCAAGGCGATGGCGGCGACGGTGGTGCTGATCGCCATGATGCTTGCGGTCGTAGCGCGCGCGCTCGCCGCTTTGATGGCGAGCATGTATCCGGCGTAGAACAATGCGGTCAGTACCCCGAGGCCATCGCCGAGCAGGGCGCGGCCTCCGAGCGCGAAATTGGGGCCGATGAGCAGCGCCGCTCCGCCGAGCGTCACCATCAGTGCGATCAGGAACAAGTGCGACACGTGCTGGCGGAATAGAACCCAGACGCCCAGCGTCACGAAAATCGGCGCGAGATTCGCTTCTAGGGTGGAATTGGCGACCGTCGTAAACATGATGGACACATGCCAGGCGCCGAGGTCGCCGGCAAAGCAAAGTCCGGCGACGACGAGGGATTTCCAAGGAAATGGCGCCGCGCCGTGGGCGCGTGGCGATAGGCGAAGCCAGAGCCACAGCGGCGTCACCGCCAATGCCATGCGCCAGAACGCGCTCGCGGTCGGCCCGGTGTCCGCGAGGCGCACGAAAATCGGGGCAAAGGCGATGGCCGCGGCGCCGGCGAGCAGCGCGGCGAACGCAAGGGTCTTGCGCCGTGGGCTGGGGCTCAAGCTACCGGTAGCCGCACGCCGTTGATTTGCTGCAAAGGCCATGCGTGAATGTTAACAGGCCTTGGCGAATTGCCAGTGGTAAAATTTGGACGACAGCATTTCGCGTCAGCCATGACTCCCACCTTCGTTCACCTGCGCCTGCACAGCGAATTCACCGTCATCGACGGCATCGTGCGCATCGACGACGCAGTGGCGCGCGCCGCGGCCGACGCCATGCCGGCGCTCGCCATCACCGACTTGGCCAACCTGTTCGGCATGGTGAAATTCTACAAGGCGGCGCGCGCGCAAGGCGTAAAGCCGGTCATCGGCTGCGATGTCTGGATCACGAACGAAAGCGAGCGCGAGAAGCCATCGCGCCTGCTCCTCTTGTGCCGCGACCGCAAGGGCTACCTGCAACTGTCCGAACTGCTCACGCGTGCCTGGCTGGAAAACCAGGTACGCGGCCGCGCCGAGATCAGGAAAGCCTGGCTGACAAAGCAAGTCACAGACGGCCTGATCGTGCTCTCCGGTGCCCAATCGGGCGATGTTGGCGGCGCGCTGCTGCAGGACAATGCGCTGCAAGCGGAACGCTTGGCGCGCGAGTGGGCACGAGTGTTCAAGGGGCGCTTTTATATCGAGTTACAGCGCGCGGGCGCGGCTGCGGACGAACTCTACATACAGCGTGCGCTGGCGCTCGCCGCACAACTCGAATTGCCCGTGGTGGCAACGCACCCCGTGCAATTCCTCAAACCGGAGGAGTTTGACGCCCACGAAGCACGGGTATGCATCGCCGAGGGTTATGTAATTGCCGATCAACGCCGCCCGCACCGGTTCACGCCGGAGAGCTACTTCAAGTCGCAGGCGGAAATGGCGGCGTTGTTCGCCGACATTCCGGAAGCGCTCGCCAACAGCGTCGAGATCGCTCGGCGCTGCAGCCTGACGCTGGATCTGGGCAAGAGCAAACTGCCCCCGTTTCCCACCCCCGCGGGTGTGAGCTTGGAAGATTATTTGATGCAGCAGGCCGGCGCGGGGCTGGGGCGGCGCCTTGCAAGAATCTTTCCCGATGCCGAGGAGCGCGCACGGCGCGAGCCCGAGTACCGCGCGCGCCTGGAATTCGAGATCAAGACCATCATCCAGATGGGCTTCTCCGGCTACTTCCTCATCGTTGCCGACTTCATCAACTGGGCCAAGCGCAATGCCGTGCCAGTGGGGCCGGGGCGCGGCTCGGGCGCGGGTTCACTGGTCGCTTTTTCGCTCGGCATCACCGACCTCGATCCGTTGCGCTATGACCTCCTGTTCGAGCGTTTCCTCAATCCGGAGCGGGTATCCATGCCCGACTTCGATATCGATTTCTGCCAGGATGGACGCGATCGGGTAATCGAGTATGTGAAGAAGAAGTACGGTGCGCAGTCGGTGTCGCAGATCGCCACCTTCGGCACCATGGCGGCAAGAGCGGTGGTGCGCGACGTCGGACGCGTGCTCGAATGGAACTACGGCCGCACCGATGAACTGGCGAAGATGATTCCGTTTCAGCCGGGCAAGCAGATCACGCTCGCTATGGCGCGGGAGATGGAACCGCGGCTGGCGGAGCGCGAACAAAGCGACGAGGAAACGCGCAATCTGCTGGCGCTCGCGGGGCAGCTCGAGGGCCTGACGCGTAACGTCGGCATGCACGCGGGCGGCGTTCTGATCGCCCCCGGCAAACTCACCGATTTCTGCCCGCTGTATACGGCGCAAGGCGCGGAGAGCGTGGTGTCGCAGTTCGATATGAAAGACATCGAAGCCGTTGGCTTGGTGAAATTCGACTTTCTCGGACTGACCACACTCACCATCCTCGACTGGTCGGTCCGCTACATCCGCGCGCGCCAGTATGGCGAGCGCCATGCGCAGTTTTCACTGGATGCGATCGCGCTCGACGATCCGGCGATCTACAAGATATTCGCGAGCGCCAACACCACCGCCGTGTTCCAGTTTGAATCGCGCGGCATGCGCGACCTTCTGAAGCAGGCGCGGCCGGACCGGTTCGAAGACATCATCGCGCTGGTGGCGTTGTACCGCCCTGGCCCGATGGACCTGATACCCGAATTCATCGAGCGCAAGCAGGGCAAGCGCCGCGTCGAATATCTGGATGCGCGCCTGCAGCCGATACTCAGCTCGACCTACGGCATCATGGTGTACCAGGAACAGGTGATGCAGATCGCCCAGGTGATCGGCGGCTACAGCCTGGGCAGCGCCGACCTGCTGCGTCGCGCCATGGGCAAGAAGAACGCCGAGGAGATGGCGCAGCAACGCGATATCTTTATCGCGGGCGCCGAGAAGAACGGCGTCGACAAGAGGAAGGCGAACGAACTATTCGACCTGATGGAGAAGTTCGCCGGTTACGGATTCAACAAGTCGCACGCCGCGGCCTACGCCCTGGTCGCGTGCCAGACCGCCTACCTGAAAGCGCATTTCCCATCCGAATTCATGGCCGCCAACTTGTCCGCGGTGATGAACGATACCGACAAGGTGCATAGCATCCACACGGACGCACTCGCGAACGGCCTCGCCGTACTGCCGCCCGACATAAACAGCGGCACCTATCGCTTTGTCCCGGTGGACGAGAAGAGCATCCGTTATGGCCTGGGTGCCGTGAAGGGAACAGGCGAATCCGCGATCGATGCCATTGTGCGCGTGCGCGAGGAAGGCGGGGCGTTTCGCGACTTGTTCGATTTCTGCGAGCGCATCGACAAGCGCGTGGTCAACCGTCGCGTGGTCGAGGCGCTAGTGCGTGCCGGCGCGTTCGACAGCATCGGGCGCAACCGCGCCAGCCTGTTCGCCTCCGTTGGAATTGCGCTGGAGGCGGCCGAGCAGCGCGAGCGCCACGCGCAGCAAGTCAGTCTGTTTGGCGATGCGGGGGGCGACGGCGCGCAACGCCCGCAGCTGATCAGCATCGAGTGCTGGGACGAAGCGCGTGTGCTCAAGGAGGAAAAGGCGAGCCTGGGCTTCTATTTATCCGGGCACCCATTCAGCGCCTACCGCGCCGAGGTGCAGCGCTTTGTGCGCGCCTCGCTCAAGAACCTGCAGCCCGGCGCGAACGGCGAGCAGCAGCACCAACTCATCGCGGGAATGGTCGAATCGGTACGCATCCAGAGGTCGCAGAGCGGACGCATGGTGATCCTGAATCTGAGCGACGGCAGCGCGATGCAGGAAGTCACCGTCTACAACGAGCTGTTTGACCAGTACCGCGATCTGTGCAGGGAGGACAGCCTGCTGGTGATCGAGGCCAAGGTGAGGATAGTGCGGCGGGCGGCGGCGGGGGAGGAGGGCGACACGTCTTTCCTACGCGTGATCGCCGAAAAGATATACGACCTGGCGGCCGCGCGCAGCCATTTCGCCAAAGGCATACGGCTTTCGATCAATGGCTTGGCCAGCCAAGCCGGCGCCGCGGCGGCGGCTCATCTAAAGGAACTGCTTGCGCCTTACCGCGACGGAAATTGCCAGGTGAATGTCTGTTACACGAGCGGTGCGGCGAGCTGCGAGGTGCTCCTGGGCGAAGATTGGCGCGTCAAGCCTGACGACGCACTGATGCAGTCGCTGCGCGAATGGCTGCGGCCGGAAAATGTGCAGGTAATCTACCCCTGAAGCGCAGGCTACTGCGTCGGCCACAGCTCGAAGCTCGTGAACTGTCCTTCGGCGGTTGAAACGTCGACGCGCTCCACCTGCGCGGCCGCCGGACCCACCCGTGCCCAGGCGATCAGCGCATCGAGCGCCTCGGGCGCGCCTTCGATCATCGCTTCGACGCAACCGCTGCGCCGGTTGCGCACCCAGCCGGTCACGCCGAGGCTTCGCGCCTGGGCGCTGAAGTGATAGCGAAAACCCACGCCCTGCACGCTGCCGTAGATGTCCAGATGCTTGACCATGAATCGGGAGTGTAAACAAACACGGCCCGTTTTGCAGCGAGCCGTGACTCCTGGCCGCAAACCGCGAGACCGATGCGCCAGGAGCGCGGATCGGCGACGCTACAGCAGCGGTTGAGTTACTTGTTCTGGCTGATCATATACTCGACGGCGGCCTTGACGTCGGCCTCGGATGCGGCGCCGCCTTTGGGCGGCATCGGCGCCTTGCCCTTCATGACGCTGGCGGTCAGCGCATCAGCACCCTTCTTGATCAGAGGGGCCCATGCCGCCTTGTCCCCGATCTTCGGCTTCATCGCCGTATGGCAGCCTTTGCACGATTTTTCGAATACTGCCTTGCCGTCGGCGGCTGCGACTTGCCCTGCGACCATCAGCGCGGCTACCGTTGCAGCCAAAAGTATCGTCCGTTTCATTTCCTTCTCCTTTGCATTGTTACGTTGTCAAAATGCTATGCGTAATTCAATCAATCTGCCCGACCAAGGACCACGCGTTCGCGCAGCCACCCTTCATATTTTCGGCATAGAGCTGCCTCAGGAATGGGCGTGCGTGGCTTCGTCCGCCCAGGGCGGAAACAGCCGGGTCAGGATATACAGCAGTCCCAGCGGGGCCAGCGTCAGTATGATTGCCATGAGCGCGCCTTCCTTGCCAAAGAAGGGCATTTGATAGCTCAGCAGTCCTTTGCCGGTCTTGGATATCTCCTGCCCGCCGATCACCACGTTCCAGCGCATCATGAAGACGGAGAACAGCACCAGGATCGCGCATACCGTTACGCCGACGACCAGGGCCTTACCCGTGGTGCCGCGCCAAATCATGTACGAAAGCCAAAGGAATGGCGTGATGGCGCCGATGGCGAACTGCAAAATGAAGTACGGAATCAGCAGCGGACCGGTCACGTATTGCATGATCACGTCCACGCCCTCGCGTCCTTTGTAGACGATGTTGGCGAATTCCAGACCCTCCAGCACCAAGGCGACCATGATGAAGGCCCAGATCGTGTAAGCGAGGCCTTTCAGACATGCCAGATCGACCGCAATTTTGCGAAGCTTGCATGAGGTGACGTACAGCACCGCCAGCAGCGAAACGCCGGAGATGATGGCCGAAAACAGGAAAATCACCGGCATTAGGTCGGAGGACCACCATTCGCGGGCTTTGAGCGAGCCGTACATGAATCCGACGTAGCCATGCAGTCCGTGGGCCGCGGGTATGCCGATGACCGCAAGGGCGAAGATCCATTTCTTGTCGTAGCGCATCGCGTGTTCGGACACATCGTACGAGCCGAGCGTCAGCAGGCGATAAAACCTGCCCAGCAGATCCGTCCTCTTTTGCGCCTGCTCCACGATGAAAGGACGGTACGCAAACCAGCCTTCCAGCATCAGCAAGGCCACGTAGAAGCTCGCGAAAAAGCCGAACGCCGCCATGGCGGAGGTCAGGTGCGGCGTGATCGTGGAGTTGAAGGCACGTTCCGGATGTCCGAGGTGCAGCAGCAACGGCGTTGGCACGAAGATCATGCAACACAGCGAAGTGAGCAGCGCCAGGTGCGCGACCGGTTTCAAGCGCTCGAAGCCGAATACCTGGTACAGGCTGGAGACGGTAAACGCGCCTGCGACTAGCCCGGTGAGATAGGGATAGACGGCGATGAGCACCGACCATTCGAACACCGTTTCGTTCGGATAAACCCAGCCCGTGTAAGGAGCGAAAGCAATGATCGGTTCCACTAGTTCACCTCTTTGTCTATGCCAACGTAGAAAACGTTCGGAGCATTGCCGGACTCGGGCCTGAGCACCTGCACGCGGTTATTGCGGATGAACAAGCTGATCGGGCTTTCCTTGTCCTTGGTATCGCCGAAGACGCGCGCGTCCACCGGGCAGACCTCGACGCATGCAGGCTGCAGCCCCTTGGTGATGCGGTGATAGCACCAGGTGCATTTGTCCGATACCCCTTTTTCTTCATTGAAGTAGCGCGCGCCGTAGGGACAGGCCTGCACGCAGTAGCGGCAGCCGATGCAATAATCATGGTCGATCAGCACCACGCCGTCCTTGGTCCTGTACGTCGCGCCGGTCGGGCACACCTGCACGCAGGCCGGGTGCGTGCAGTGGTTGCACAGCTTGGGCACGAAGAACGCCTTTTCCACCTTCGCGTCCTTGTAGCGGTTGGCGAAGCGAAATTCCTTTTCCGAACCGGAGGCCTCGATGTTTACCGGATCCTGCTGACTGTCTATGCGCACTGCGTCCTCGCCCTCGATGTGAACATAACGCTCGACCCAGGTGCGGAATTGATGCGCATTGCGCGGTACGTCGTTTTCATGCTTGCAGGCTTCGACGCAACGCAGGCAGCCGATGCATTTGGTCGCATCGACGCCGAAGGCCCACTGGTGCTTGGTCCAGTCGTAATCCTTGGTGGGAAACGAATCGGCTTCGGCGGAGGGCGGCGATTTCGCCGATACCGCGGGCATGACCCCCAAGGCCGCGGCGCCGACGGCGGCGCCGGTGCAGGTCGCGGCCCGACCGAGCTTGCTTAAGAACTCCCGCCGTGCCTCCAGCGAAGGTTTGGTGTCTTGTTTGCTCATAATATCGTCTTCCTTCACTTAGTGGTCTTACAGCTTTGCTCGGCGTAGAAGGCGGCAAGGTTCGCGATGTCCGCATCGCTCAGGCCGCGGGATACCCCCGCCATCATCGGGTCCTTGCGCAGCCCGGCCTTGAACGCTTTCAGCACGTTCACCAGATAGCCGGGCTTTTGCGCCGCAAGTGTGGGCCAGGCCGGATTGCCGGCGATTCCGGTTTCGCCATGGCAGGCGGCGCAGTTCTTCGCCAGGGCCTTGCCGGCGACGGCATTACCGATGGCTGATTTGCCTGGAGCAGTCGGGCAGTCGAGGCTGGCGTAATGGGCTGCCAGATTCTGGATGTCGGCATTGCCGAGCGCCTGCGCGAGCGGCGTCATCGCCACGTCCTTCTGATCGCCGGATTTGTACGCGGCGAGTATGCGCACCAGATAGGCGGCGTTTTGGCCGGCGAGATTCGGCCAGGTATCATTCGGACTGATTCCGTCGGCACCGTGGCAGGCGCTGCAGGCGGCTGCACGCTGTTTGCCGGCAGCGGCATTCCCCGTCACCTTGGTGGTGGCCGCTGCGATCTTGGGCGAATGCGGGTTATGGCAGACGGCGCATTGCTGGCCACCTGAATGCTGCGCGACCTGGACCTGCGGCTGCGTCTTGGGCCTTCCGGTCATCGCCTCGTGGCACAGGGTGCAAAGCTTCGCCGTGTCTTTCGGAATCGGCAGTTTGCCGTTCTGAGGATGGCCCTTGGCGGCCCCATGGCAGACTTCGCACGTCACCGACTTGTGATTGCTCGCGGACCATTGGGCGTGGCGCGCCGCGTGGCAGCCCTTGCAGTAATTGGCCGTCTGCAGAACGGGCTCTTGCGCGGCAATCTCCGGCACCGAATCGGCACGATAGTGTCCGAATCGATAAAACGATTTGTCGGTGAGAAGCGGTATTGCGATCATTGCGACTACAAGAAAGCCGGCAATCAGGGACAACAGTCGGAATATATGCTTGGGCATGCTTGCCTTTCAGGTTAGCGCGTCAAACCTTCAAGATTGGAGGGAGGTGGTTTACGTTCGGAGAAAAATTTTGCGCGTTTCAGTTCTTCGTAGCTTCCATCGAAATAGCTGGCGTTCGGAAAGGCGTTGCGCGTCAGTTCCTCGGCGACTGCGCGCGCTTCCCGCGTATTGTTCGCAAAGACGAGAATGCGGGTGTTGGCATCCAGATAGCTGAGCCGGCGGTCCTCTTTGGCGTGGCTCGCTTCGCCGCCGAGTATGCTTTGGGCGGCGGGTATGGTGCCGGCGGCGTACTCGGTGCGGCTGCGCGCGTCCACGATTACGGCATTGCCGGCGCGAAACACCTGACGGAAGCCCTGCAGGTTGGTTTCCGCGGGATGGCCCAGTATCCGCCAGAACGCGAGGCCGAGCTGATAGCGGCTGACCTTGGAATAGCCCAACTTGACCAGTTCCTCGGAGCCGCGCCGGGCCCAGTCGCAAAAGGGGCCGTTGGAATACACAACCATGCTGACGCTTTGATCCGGAAAGTTCTGCGTGATGCGACCGAGTTGCTGCTCGTCCAAATTGATGCTTCCGGGAATGTGCGCGATCGCGTACTCCTGCTGCGGCCGCGCATCAAACACGATAGCACCCGCTTTCGCGAGGAACGTCCTGAGCTCGTCCGTCGATATCTCCGGCGTCTTCTGCCCCTGCTCTTCCAGTGTCGCCTCGTAGACATTCGGCCTGGTCTTGGAAGCGAACGCGCAGGGATTGCCGGCGAGCAGGCATGCGACGAGCGTCATGAACACGGTTCCTCGAACCGGAACTTTGGTGCAAATGAGACGTCGCATCGACATGGCGCATGTTTTCCCTTGAACCGGATGATGCGGAATCGGCCACCCGGGCACAACGGACTCTCGTTCCTATTTTCGAAAGCCCGGCGGGACCATGGTCTGAGACCAATGGGACCGCGCGCGCGTCGCTACTGAAACCGGGCTGGTTAAGCGCTGGCGGCGTCGGACGCTCGCTGTTAGGATAGACGCACGGATATGAAAAACGCGTTTTCCAAGCTCAGCCTGGTCCACCGATTCTTGCTGATCGGGTTCCTGATTCTGCTGGCCGGGATGGCGCTTATCGGCACCTGGGTTGGCGGTCAGATCGAAAACGGCGTCATCGGCGGCACCGGCGTGGTGACCAACATGTACCTGGACGGCGCCATCTCTCCCCACGTGCAGTCCTTGGTTGGCGGCGAGAGACTGGATGATGCCGACCGGGTTGCGCTTGACCGCATGCTCGCGGATACGCATCTGGGCGAACATATCGTGGCGCTCAGGATTTGGGGGCGCAATGGCCGCGTTGTTTACAACAGCGCGGATCCGTCCCTGGTCGGCAGCCGCTACGCAATCGATCGACCGTTGGAGTCGGCATTTGCAGGCGATGTGCGCTCACGCATCGTCGAACAAACGGAATTGCAGAGCGAATTCAAGGACAGTCGCTGGTCGCGTCTGATCGAAACCTACGCGCCGCTGCGCGCGGAAGCCGACAGATCGGTTCTCGCAGTGGCCGGGTTCTTTCACGCCTCCGAAGGCCTGGAGCAAGGCGTACGCCGCGCACAGTTGCGCAGCTGGGCAGTGCACGGCGCGGTAACGCTGGCGATGCTGGTGTTATTGGCGACATTGGTGAGAAAGGCAAATGACACCATCACCGCAACGCAGCGTGAGCTTAGCGAAAAGGTGGCGCAGTTGACCGCATTGTTGGCGCAAAATGAACACCTTCACGATCGGGTGAATCGTGCCGCCGCACGCACCATGGCGCTCAACGAACAGTTCTTGCGCAATATCGCCACCGACCTGCACGACGGGCCGGGACAGACCCTCGCGCTGGCTTCGATGCGTATCGAATCGCTTGCCGACGCCTGCGGCAATTGCGAGTATGCAGTCGGCCGCAATGGCAGCGTGAGCGAGGATTTCCACACCATCCACGTGGCGCTGCAGTCGGCGCTCACCGACCTGCGTGCGATCCTGCGCGGGCTGCAACTGCCCGAAATCGAACAGCTTTCGCTGGCCGAGACCCTGCAGCGCGCCGCGGACGATCATCAGCGAAAAACCGGGGTCGCAGTGCCGATCACGCTCAGCAACGCGCCAGAACAGGCGCCGCTGCCTGTACGCATCACGCTGTTCCGGGTATTGCAGGAATCACTGGCGAACGGCTTTCGCCACGGCGGTGGCTGCAATCAGCGCGTATCGGTGACCGGTGCGGCGGGAGAACTGGCCGTAGAAGTAGCCGATGACGGCAAAGGCTTCGACCCCGATGCGCTGAAGCCGGACGGCCATTTCGGGCTCGACTGGATGCGCGAGCGCGTAGAACTCCTGGGCGGCAGTTTCGAGGTGCAAAGCGCTATTGGCCGCGGCGCGGTAGTACGCGTGTCGCTGCCGCTGACTCAAATGGAGCATGCTCATGGCTGAGCGCATCAGCATCGTGGTGGCGGACGATCATCCTTTGTTTCGCGAAGGTGTGGTGCACTCGCTCGCATCCGAGCCGGATCTGGATGTGGTCGGCCAGGCATCGTGCGGGGAGGAGGCCCTGCGCCTCGCGTGCGATCTCGCTCCCGACGTCGTGATGCTCGATATCGGGATGCCGGGATGGGGCGGGATCGTGACCGCAGACAAGATCCGGACCGCCTGTCCCGCCACCAGGGTGATCATGCTGACCGTGCTCGAAGACGAAGACAAGCTGCTGGCGTCGTTCAAGGCGGGCGCGCGCGCCTATGTGCTCAAAGGCGTTTCCGCGCATGAACTGGCGCGCGTAGTGCGATCTGTCGCCGAAGGCGAGGTCTACGTGACGCCGTCGCTTGCGGCGGGCATCCTGGTCACGCTCACGCGCAGCCCCGCGCCGCAGGATCCCCTGGAAGGTTTGACCGAGCGCGAATCCGAGATACTGAGGTTCGTGGTGCAAGGGTTGACCAATCGCGAGATCGGCGAGAGGCTGCATCTGGCGGAGAAGACGATCAAGCATTACATCACCAATATCCTGGAGAAGCTGCATGTGCGCAGCCGCATGGAAGCGGCGATGCTGGCCGTGCGCGCAACTGGCCGCGACGTGGTGAAATAGTAATTGCCTGTCGGGGCAAATTTCTTTCGCGTGCCTGCCAAATTCCAGACTTCATGCTACAATCCCGCCGCGAATCGACACCGAAAAAACTCCGCCTCCACCTCTAGTTTTCGCTCCGTGGTGTTGGCCAGCGAAAGCGGCGGCAAATTGCCACCCAGGCGGGGAATACCATAAATCAGACGATCGTTCGAGGGAACGTTGATGAAGCTTAGCGTGCAAATTGTATTCCCGGCGATCCTCGGCGTGGGCCTGGCGATTGCGGGGTTTTCGACCGAAGGCATGGCCCAGGCCATCACTATCCAGCCCGGCAAGATGCCCGAGTTGCGCGTCGCGTATGCCACTCCCCAGGATATTGCGGAAGGCAAGCGCGTGGCCGCGACCCTGTGCGTAAAATGCCACGGCCTCAACGGCATCAGCAATGCCAAAGGCGTGCCTCACATTGCCGGCCAGCGGCCGGTATACCTGCACCAGGAACTGAAGGTTTATCAGACCGGCGCCCGCGGCGTAAATGCGATGAGCGAGACGGTCAAGTACATGAACGACGATGCACTGATGAAGGTGGCGGCCTATTACGCCAGCCTCGAGCCTGCCGAACCCAGCGTTCCGAGCGGCAAGGCGGCCCCGGTCAAACCCGATCCGCTCGCCGCCGGCCGAGGCGCTGCCGCAGGCTGTAGCGGATGCCATGGCGATACGGGTGTCAGCAAGACCCCCGGAATGCCGAGCCTGGTCGGGCTTGATCCGAAATATTTCATTGCGGCGTCTAACGCCTACAAGGGCGGGCAACGCAAGCACGACATGATGAAGACTCTGATCTCCGGCCTGAGCGATGCGGATCTTGCCAATGTCGCGCTCTTCTACGCCCTGCAAAAGCCCGCGAAGGCGCAGACCCCCGCGCCGGGCAACGTGGCAGCAGGCAAGACCGCGGCGGCAGGCTGCGTCGGCTGCCATGGGGAAAACGGCGTCAGTGGAAACCCATCCACACCCAGCCTTGCTGGCCAGGATGCGCAGTATTTCATCGTTGCGATGCGCGCCTACAAGGACGGATCGCGTAACGAGGCGTCGATGAAAGGGGTGGCAGCGTCGCTGGACGATCCCGTTATCAAGAATATGGCAGCGTATTACGCGAGCCAACAACCGCAGCGGCCCAGTGTTGCCAAACCCATGACCGTAGCCGAATGGGCGCAACGCTGCGACCGTTGCCATGGTGTCAACGGCAACAGTACCGACCCGCGCTCACCGGCACTCGCAGCGCAGCGCGTGGATTATCTGGAGAAGGTGCTCCACGCCTATAAGAAAGGCGCGCGCAAGAGCAAGGAAATGGCGGTGATGTCCGAGGGACTGGACGACGCTCTGGTCGATGGACTTGCCTTGCATTACGCGCGCCAGAAGGCGAGGGGAGCGGTATACGTGATCCTGCCACCCGCCGCCAAGTAACTTCAGTCCAAACATTCCAATGGAAAGGCCATGAGCGATATCCCACTGCACCGCCATTACTTGCACTATTCGGAATTGCCGACCAGCATGCGCGTCCTGTATACGGCGGCGCTGCTGGTGCTCGGTCTCGCGTATATGTTCGCCGGACTCTACCTGTTTCACACCTACTCCGGGCGCGATGGAAACGCGATGAACCTCTCTTACGACGACCTGGTTATCGCCTACAGCGGCAGCGGCAAGGGTTCGCGCCTCGAAGCGGCGCTGCGCGGACCGATGTCGAATATGCTTCCGCCAGACGAACTCGGCGTTCTGGTCTCTTGGGTGCAGCAGGGTGCCGACAAGGCCAAATACGAGACCACCATCAGGCCGATCCTGGAAAAGCGTTGCCTGAGTTGCCACGACGGCAGCAATCCGCACCTGGCGAACCTGAGCAACCTTGACGGCTTGAAAAAAGCGACCGAGCAGGATACCGGCACGGACATTTTCACACTGGTTCGCGTGTCGCACATTCACTTGTTCGGGCTGACGTTCATCTTTTTTCTCGTCGGCCTTATCTTCAGCCACGCTTACTGGCGGCCGATATGGTTCAAGAGCGCGATCGTGGGCTTGCCTTTTCTCTGCCTTGCGCTTGACGTTATCTCCTGGTATCTGGTGAAGCTGTACCATCCGTTCGCGTTCGTGACCATGTTCGCTGGCATGGTGCAGGGCCTGTGCTTCGCGTTCATGTGGGTGATATCGATGTATCAGCTCTGGTTCTCGGGGACACCGGAAGCGGTTGCCACGAGACACGGTGAGAAGACCATCGCGGTAGGTTGATATGCCGATGCGGTAGTAACCGCGTCCGCAGTTCCGACCGTACAGGGGCTGTCCGAAGGGGGCCAGCCCCTTTTTTTGCTGGTCAGTCGCCACTTAGGTATTCACTTTGGTCGAATCGCAGCAGGGTGGACACGGTTCGTCGCGGTAAACCCGCGACCCGATCACCGATTCGTTCATCGCGAACGGCGCATGTTTCGGACTAACTGCGTTGTGCGCGGCCCTGTAGGGCGCGGATTCATCGCGCCGGGACAGTGCTCATCACGGCACGATCGGCACGGTCGCGTCGCGGTAAACCTGCGACCTACGCCGATTCGCTCATCGCGAACTGTGCCTCCCCCGGATCTGGCGACACTTGCTACTCGTAGTGCACGCATCGCCTCAAGCCCGAGGATTTGCCAGTGAGAATGCCGCGCCAAAAGAAAAGCGGGCGCCGGTTTTGCGCACCCGCTCTTGCGTGATTACGCCCCGTGTCGATGTAGCCGCGTCAGTGCCTAATTTGCCGGCTGACTGGCGTACCAGGAGGCGAGACTTTCTATGATGGAGTTGCTGTAGATAGTGCTCATGTTATGCATGGTGGAGCTTTCGCGTTTGCCATCGCGATAGCCTCTTAGCGCCATTACCAGATAGTCCTTGTCCTGCCCTTTCATCTTCGGCGCGGCCATCGAGGGATTGTCGTCCTGGTCGTGGCAGCGGTTGCATTTTGCGGCCAGTTCCTGCGTGGACGTCGGCACCTGATCCGCCGCCTTCGGCTTCTGCGCCGCGTAGAACGCGGCGATGTTGTCGATGTCTTTGTCGCCGAGGCCGGCTACGTAGCGTTGCATGCCCCAATTCTTGCGCGTCGTACGGTAAGCTTTGGTCGCCTTCACCAGGTACTCGGCGTCCTGGCCCGCAAGGCTCGGAGTCGCGGCGTCCGCGCTGACCCCGCGCGGGCCGTGGCAGCCGCCGCACATGGCGGTGAGGGGTTCGCCTGCCGCCGGATCACCGCGCTTGGGCGCCGCGCGTTGCACCGGCGTTTGGGTTGCAAAGTACAACGCCAGGCTTTCCAGGTCCAGCGTGTCGGTATCGCCCGAGGCCGATTTCATCAATCCTTTCGCGCGGTCACCCCGGTGATACTCCTGCACGGCGGCAACGAGATAATGCGGTTGCTGGCCGGCCAGAGTCGGGGTACCGGGAATCGTGCTGTTGCCGTCTGCTCCATGGCACTTGGCACAGGCGGCGGCGAGCTTCTTGCCATTTTCATAGGGAGACGAATGCTTGATGTCGGTGGCCGCGGCGCTCTGAATCGGGGGCAAGCTGGCAAAGTACGCGGCGACATTGTGCATGTCCGCGTCGCTCATGTTCGTGGTCATGTCGCGCAGCGCGGCATGCGTGCGCTTGCCCTCCTTGTACTCTCTTAGCGAGGCGTACAGATAACGCTCGCGCTGCGCCGCCAGGTGCGGAATGGCCGGGGCGGTGCCGCCTCCATTCGCTCCGTGACAGGCCTTGCAGTCGCGCTCGGCGATCGCCTTGCCAGCATTCAGGTCCGCCGAGCTCTTCTTCTCGGCTGCGGTGCTCGCGGTCGACCCCTTTTTCTCCGCGCAGCCGAGCAGCGCCGCCGAAATGATGATGCCCAAAATCAAATTTTTCATTGGAAATCTCGAAAATGGTGAATTAACCGAAACTCGCTCACTGACATCAATCGTGGATGGTCTTGCCGACTACACGAATGATATTCTATTTCTAACGCTATCGGCAATTTAGCGTCGCTATGCTTGCGCGAGAACGAACGCCCCGGGACGTAATTCCCGGGGCGTTTGCACATTGGTTTCGTCATCCCGCCATGCTGGTCAGGAATCCAGTCAACACAAGTACCAGCAGGATCAAGCCGAAACTGATCAGAGTGAATCCCAGGATTTTGGCCCCCAAGGCCATCGGCCGCGATGGCTCATCCACCAGGTACTTGTCGAGCTCCCCGGTCTTGACCAGACGGTCGTATTCCACCGCGTGCTCATGCTTGAACTCCTGCAGCGGTACCGAGCCCGTGAACATCACCACGTCCAGCGGGAATTTGTCCGGTCTGAAGTGATTGTTGAAGAAATGCACGGTGAACAAGAACAGCGCTGCGAGGAGCGCCTCTTCGCCATGGAAGATCGTCGCCACGTTGAATACCCATCCGGGCAGGAACGATCCGGTTGCGGCCGGGAACCAAAGCATGACACCGCTCACGCCGATGATGGTTACGCCCCAGAACGGCGCCCAGTAGTCGAACTTCTCCCAGTAGGTCCAGCGATCGAAGACAGGCCGCGGCCCGAGGCCGAAGAACCACTTGAACATGGCGATCATGTCCCACAAATCCTGCCAGCGCGGCACCAGCGAATTGGGTCCGAACCACTGGAAGGTCCTCCAGTTGCGGCCTATGCGCAGCGCGAAGTAGATCAGTTGCACGATGAATACCGTCGCGAAGATCACCGCGCAAGTCCTGTGTACGATAGCCGCCACCTTCGGGCCGCCAATCAGATCCATGACGACTGGCGCCCACGCCGTGTTGGAGTAGAGCACGGCCATGCCCGTCAATGTCAGGATCATCAGCGTCAGTGCAAAGGTAAGGTGGGCGATGCGCCAGATGAGCGGAAAGCGCTGGTAATACTTGCCGAGCAGCAACTCATCGGTCTTGACGTGCGGGCGTGCCGCGCGCGCCTGGCGGTCCTTGTATTCGCGATAGAACCACAATGCCGAATGCGTCCAAAAGAACGCAAACGTGCCGGCGAGCAACTGAATCATGAGCTTCGACGCGAGCCAGATATGGGGAAAGCGACCGAAATCATGGGTGGTGCCGTGCGGCTCGAAGCTCGTAAACCCCTGCGTCGCGTCCTTGTGGCATTGCTTGCAGGTTTGCAGACGGTTGTTCGGATGGACGCTGGACTGCGGGTCGTCCGTGCGCTGGATGCCGTGGTTGCCATGGCAGTCGAAGCACTTGGCCGTGTGCGCGTAGCCCAAGCGGTTGATCTGGCCGTGATAGGTCTCGGTATAGGATTTGAGGCTCTCGTGGTGACAGTTGCCGCAATTCTTGGTAATGACGAGCTTGGCTGAATCCTTCGCCGGATCTTCGACGTCGTGGTCGGTGTGGCAATCCGAGCAGATGGCTGCTTTCGGATTGTGCTTCTCCAGGACTTCCTTGCCGTGTACCGAGGTCGCGTAGTAATCGCGTTGGCCGCTATGGCACTTGCCGCAAGTATTGGGAATGTTCAGCCGCCACGCTTTGCGCTCGGGACTGCCGTTGGTGTACACATAATGCGGATCGTGGCAGTTATAGCAGGTTGCGTTGGTACGCGACTGATCATCCCTGTTCGGACGCGCATGTATCGACTTCATGAACCTTTCGATCTGCTTTACCACCACGCCCAGGCGCGCGTGCTCCTGGGTCTTGTTCTCTTTTTGCGCGGCTTCCCACAGTTCCTCATGGCAACTGACGCAACTCACTTTGTGCGTTACCCCGGTCTTGTGCGGAATTTCGGTGATGTCCTTGTGGCACTCGGTGCATAGCCGCTTGCCATGCACGCTTTTCCCGAACTTGTCCGGGAACACGTGCAGTTGGCGCGTCTGGCCGTCTGCGCCCGGCACGCCAAAGCCTTCGTTTCCATGGCACGCCAAGCAGGTAGCATTGCCGGAGTTACCGATTTCTGCTGCGGCAGGCTTGCGCGCGGGGGCGTCTGCAGCTTCGGCTAGCACCGTCCACATGGCCGCTGCGCCAGCAACACAAAACGTTCCCGCCATCACCCACGTTGCCAGTTTCGATACGCGCATGGCCTTTGATTCTCCGGTTAAAAGGACAACACCCATGCCCGGTCTTGGGCCGGGCAAATTCACCGATTACTTCCTACTGTCGCAGGAGGTAACCTTTGTTGCGTCTGTTTCAGGATTGCGGTTACGCTTATTAAAGTCTTTTACTGCATAGCCGCAGGGGCAAGCGCCACGCGGTTAGCGCCCCGACGACCGACCTGGTCACGCCCATGAGCGTGACCAGGTTCTCCGTCGAAAGCCATGCGTCGACAACGACGCGGACGGCGAAACCAAAATGGTGCAAGGATGTTAAATCAACACGGATTATTCGATTTGACGTACATCAATCCCGCTGCGAAATGACGCTGTTGGCGCCCTCCGGATCGAGCAGCCGGACGCGGTGCAGATGGTTCGCATTCTGGGGACGGATGGAAACTCAAAATCCTCGCTGGATTCGTCGACCTTTGCGCTAGATGGTGATTGTGCTGCTGAACGTCTCACCCAACTGCGTTGAGAAACTCTGGCGACTTGTATCGATTACGTTACGCGGAAGTTGCGGAACTGCCAAGGATCGGTGGCATCGATGTCCTCTGGAAAGAGCGTGCCGCGGCCGGCGAGCGGTGTCCAGTCCGTATAGGCGCCTACCAGCTTGCCCAAATAGGGCGTGCACATCTCGAGGATTGCCTGGAAGTCGATTTCATCAGGCTCGACAATGCCCGCGCGTGGATTTCTCAGCGCCCAGATGATGGCCGCCGCGAACGGGGCGTTCACCTGCAGGCTGGTGGCGTTGTTGTGCGGGCACAGCCTGCGCGTCTCCTCGATGTTCAACTGCGAGCCGTACCAGTAGGCGCCACGTTTGTGACCCATCAGCAGCACCCCGAGTTCGTCGAAGCCGGCGTCGATCTCGTCGCGCAGCAGGCGCTGGTGCGGGGGAAAACGCCAGCCGTTGCCGCCAAACTCATGCAGCGACAGCACCGCGTCGTCGCACGGATGGTAGGCGTAATGGCAGGTCGGCCGATAGACTGTCTTGCCATTTTCGCGAAGGGTCAGGTAGTCCGGAATGGAGATGGCCTCGCCATGAGAAATCAGCCAGCCATGAAACGGTCCTTCGAACGGCACCCAGGAGCGCACCCTGGTGGCCACGCCCGGCCGGTCGAGGTAGATGGCGGCGCCGCAGCCGAATCCGTATTCGCGCGCGTCCTGTGGCCAATTGCGCTCATGCGTGCCCCAGCCGAGTTCGGCCGGCTGCAGCGATTCGCCGCAGAACGCCTCGCTTGACCAGGTATTGACGAATTCGTCGTTGCGCTTGTGTATGCGGCTGGTCTGGTGGTCGCGTTCCGAGATGTGGATCACCTTGACCTCGAGCTGCGCCGCGAGCCGCGCCCATTCCTCACGGCTATGGCGTGCATGCGCATCCATGTCCAGCTCCAAGGCGAGGTTGAGCAGCGCCTGTTTGAGCAGATGGGAAACCAGACCCGGGTTGGCTCCATGCATGAGCACACTCGTCGGTCCGGATGGATACTTGCGCCGCAGTGCCAGCGCGGCCTCGCGATGGGCGTAATTGGAGCGACGGCTTGCGGGCAGAGCCAAGTCGGTGTGCCCCCCCGCCCAAGGCTCCAAGCAGGCGTCGATGTAGAGCACGCCGTGCTCCTGACACCATTCGATCAAGGCGACGCTGGAAACGTCGAAGGCGGCATTGACCAGGAAATCCCCGCGGCCGAGCTCGCGTGCGAGAACGGAAGTGTAGTTCCCGTGCGTCAGCGGCTCGATCCGGAATTTGATGCCATATTCGGCGGCGATGTCTTTGCCGAAATCATTGGCCGTGACGATGCTGAGCTGCTGCGGGCGCATGTCGATATGGCGCAGGATCAGCGGCAGCGATCCCTGCCCTACGGCGCCGAAGCCCACCATCAACATTTTGCCTGGGAAGGCGGTGTATTTCTTGTGCGTGCTCACTTTCGCCTTTCGCAAGTCGCGGTGCAGACAAATTGCCGTTGCGATTGCCAGAGCGTTTATATCCGAAAGCGGCAGCAATCGCAACACGGCTGTGTTGCCGCAAGCGGAGTGAAGTTGCCAGAGGCCGTTTCAGAATCACCGAAATGGCCCCTTACATAGGGGAGCATGAGGGGCCGAGGAAGGGTCCCGCCCCTTCCTCGGCCCCTCATATTGTTACAGACTCTATGGCCGCCGTTCGAATTGCTGGCGTACTTCGTCGCTGCGCAGGGTGGAGATGCTCACAGCGCACAGCGCAACCACTGGTATCACGACTACCAATACGCCCGAAATCGCGACGACCCAGCCCCGCGGGGTCAGGCCCTGTGGGTGCTTGTAGTGAACGAGCAGGCGCTCGCCACTGGATAGGAGCGTCAGCGCAATCAACACCCAGCAGAAATACTCCGTGCCGGTGCGCCCCCAGGAATAGCCGTAAAGCAACCCGAACGCGGACACCAGGCCTATGAACCAAAGAAGCAGCAGCGCGAAATCGCTGACGATGCGCGATTGCAGATATTCGGGGGGAATCTTTCCGCTGCGGAAGAGATGCTGCAGCAGCACGACGCCGATCACCAGTGCGGCGAAGGACGCGATTGCGAAAAACCAACCGATGAAGGCTACGGTCAGCGTTGGAACGACCATGCGCGCTTTAGGTCCGGCTTGACCGCGCGGCGCTGATCGCGGTGAGTATGCCTTGCATCAGCGCGAGCGGCGTCGGCGGGCAGCCGGGCACCGCGACATCCACCGGAATCACGTTGGCCACGCGACCGCAACTGGCGTAGCTCTCGCCGAAAATCCCACCGGAACAACCGCAATCGCCGATCGCAACCACGAGTTTGGGATCGGGGGTCGCATCGTAGGTGCGCCTCAGCGGCAACTCCATGTTGCGCGCCACTGGACCGGTCACGAGCAGCATATCGGCGTGGCGCGGACTGGCGACAAATTTGATGCCGAGCCGCTCGAGGTTATAGTGGGGGCCGTTCATGCTGTGGATTTCCAGCTCGCAGCCGTTGCATGAGCCCGCATCCACGTGGCGTATGGCGAGCGCGCGCCCGAAGTGCTTGAGGATCACCGCGCCGAGTCGCTGGTCGATTCGGCGCAGGGTTTCATCCGGCTGCGGCGCCGGTTCGCTGACGATGCCGGTTTTGGCGATTTGCCTGAGCGTCTGATACATGTCAGAGGTCCTGACCGCTATAGGAAAGGTTGAACGATTTGTTGATCAGCGGAAAGTCGGGGACGATATTGTCGATCACCGCGCGCTCGATCACGGGCCAATTCTGCCACGACGGGTCGTGTGCGTGGGCGCGATGGATGCGGTTGGCGTCCGCGGTCTCGAGCGCGATTAGCACTTCGCCGCGCCAGCCTTCGACCCAGCCGATGCCGCATTTGCCGGCCATGCAATTGCCGACAGGGGCGAGAATCTCGCCTGGGGGAAGCTCTCTCGCGAACGTCTGCACCAGGCGCATCGACTCGAATAGTTCTTCGAATCTCACGGACACGCGCGCGGCGACGTCACCGCGTGTGTGCAATCCCATACGCACCGCCGCCTGCTGGTAGGGCGGTATCGGGAAATCGATGCGTAAGTCACGCATGATGCCGCTCGCGCGGCCGGCGAAGCCGGCGAGCCCCATCTTTTCCGCCAGCTCTTGCGGCACCTGTCCGGCCATGATGAACCGGTCCTGCGCGCCTGCGTGATCGTCATAGATCGCTTTCAGGGCAATGGCCTCGGATTGGATCCGCTCCAGCCCCGACACCAGGCGCAGCGCTTGCTCGCGCGGCAGATCGCGCGCGACGCCTCCGGGGACAACTTGGTCCATGAGGTAGCGATGGCCGAACAGTTCGCCCTGCAATCGCAGCAGGTCTTCCTTCAGCCGCCAGAACTGAAAGAAGCCGAAGGAAAACCCGACGTCATTGGCCAGATACCCCAGGTCGCCGAGGTGGTTGGCGATGCGCTCCAATTCGAGCAGGATCCCGCGCAGGCCGAGCGCGCGAACGGGCGGCTCGGTGCCGCTGGCGCCCTCGACGGCCATGGCGTAGGCCCAGGCGTAGGCGACAGTGGAATCACCGGACACGCGAGCGGCGAGTTTGGCGCCCTCGGCCAAGGTCATGGTCTCAAAAAGTTTCTCGATGCCTTTGTGTTTGTAGCACAGGCGCTCTTCCAGGCGCAGGATTTTCTCGCCCACAATGGAGAAACGGAAATGTCCCGGCTCGATGGTGCCGGCGTGCACCGGGCCTACCGGTATTTCGTGCACGCCTTCGCCTTGTACCTGGACGAACGCATAGCGGTCGTCGGACGGCGCGAAACTCGTGCCGATGGCGAATTCCTTGCGCAGTGGGAATACGCCGCCGGGCCAGGCACGGTGGCGCACCCATTTGCGGTGATCCGGGCTGTCTTGTGCGTGGATGCCGAGGAGGTCGTAGGCAGCACGCTGCATCCGATTCGCGCACGGAAAGATGTCGGCGATGCAGGGATAGCGCGGGTGCTCGCGCGCGAGCGGCAGCGTCAGCCATAGGAGACCGGAACGAAACGCGAGCGCGATGTGCAGTGCGAAGCCGCCGCCGCGCGTGGTTTCATCGCTGCCCCAAAGGGCAACCAGGCGCGCTTTTTGCGCGCTCGCTTTCTCCGCCACCGCGCGCAGGGTTCCGACCTCGGTCGTCGAGCGGAACGCGGGCATCGCTCCCGGGACGGGTACGGTCTGGATGGGAAGATCGATCATCGCTTCTTGCCTCGCGCGCTCAGCCGATGAAAGCGGCCGCCTGCCGGTACCATTCGACCAGGTAGGGCGGGATGTATACACCCAGTATCAGCACGAGCGCCAGGTGCACGAACACAGGCACCAGCGCCGGCGGATGCGGCAGCCGGCGCAGGTTGGTTTCGCCGAACACCATCGGCTGGACCTTGCCGAAAATCGCGGCGAAAGCGACTCCCAGCGCCACCAGCAGAAACGGCGTCGCCCAGGGGTGCTCGTGCATGGCGGTGGTGAGCACCATGAACTCGCTCGTGAACACCCCGAACGGCGGCATGCCGAGGATGGCAAGACTCCCCAGCGCGAGTCCCCAGCCGATGGTGGGGCTTTGCTCGATCAGGCCGCGGATGTCCGCCATGTTCTGCGTGCCGGTCTTTTGCGTGGCGTGTCCGACGGCGAAAAAAATCGCACTCTTCGTGAGCGAGTGCACGGTCATGTGCAGCAGGCCCGCGAAAGCGGCGACTGGGCCGCCCATGCCGAAAGCAAAGGTCACGATCCCCATATGCTCGATCGAAGAGTAAGCGAACATGCGCTTGATGTCCTTCTGCCGCGATAGAAAGAACGCCGCGACCACCACCGACAGGAGACCGAATCCCATCATCAGGCCACCGGAAAAATTGCGCCCGAGCGCGCCGTCGACCAGTACCTTGCTTCGCACCACGGCGTACAACGCGACATTGAGCAGCAGACCCGAGAGCACCGCCGAGACCGGGGTCGGGCCTTCGGCGTGCGCGTCGGGCAGCCAGTTGTGCAGCGGCACCAGCCCGACTTTCGTGCCGAAGCCGACGAGGAGGAATACGAACGCGAGCGACAGCACGGTCGGCTCTAGCTGGTCGCGTACCTCGTATAGGTGCGTCCACAGGAGCGAAGTGCCGCCCGGGCCGATAACTTTTTCCGCGGCGAAATACAGCAGGATGATTCCGAACAGGGCCTGCGCGATGCCGACTGAGCACAGGATGAAGTACTTCCACGCCGCCTCGAGGCTCGCCGGCGTGCGGTACAGACTCACCAGTAGCACGGTCGCGAGCGTTGCGCCCTCCAGTGCCACCCACAGGATGCCGATATTGTTGGATAGCAGGCACAGCAGCATGGTGAAGGAAAACATCTGGTACATGCTGTGGTACAGACGCAAGCGTGCGGTGTTCAGGCGCCCGTGGTGCTCCTCGATGCGCATGTAGGGACGCGAGAACAGCGCCGTGGTGAAGCCGACGAACGCCGTGAGCGCGACCAGGAACACATTGAACGGGTCGACGAAGAACTGCTCCTGCAGCGCCGTCATGGGGCCGTCGGTGATGACGCGGCGGGTCAGGGCCGCCGCGGCGACGAGAGTGGTGAAGCTCATCAGCGCATTCAGCTCCGGCGCCCAGCGCTTGTGGCCCACGAGCGCGAGCAGCAGGCCGCCGAGCAGGGGAAATCCGAGGACGAATGCGATTTCCATGCTTCCCTAGTCCTCTTTCAACTTTTCCATATTGCCGATGTCGAGGCTTTCGAACTCGTCGCGGATATGAAAGAAAAATATGCCGAAAATGAACGTGCCCACGAGCACGTCGAGCGCCACGCCCAGTTCGACCACCAGCGGCATGCCGTAGGTCGCGCTGGTGGCGGCGAAGAAGAGGCTATTCTCCATTGCGAGGAAACCGATCACCTGCGGCACCGCCTTGCGCCGCACGATCATCATCAGGAACGACAGCAGCACGCTTGCCATCGCAATCCCGAGGGTGGCGCGCGTCAGGCCGCTCGCCATCTGCGAGATCGGGGTCGCGAGCGAAAAAGCGAAGATCACCAGTCCGATGCCGATCAGCATCGTCGTCGGAATGTTGATCAGGGTCTCGATGTCCCAGCGTATCTGCAGGCGGTCGATCAGGCGGTGCAGTATCCACGGGATCAGTATCACCTTGAGCAGCAAGGTGAGCGCGGCCGAGGAATACAGATGACCCAGGCCGGTTGCGTACGCCATGATCAAGGTCGAGGCGGTGAGCGCGGCACCCTGCCACGCAAACAGCTTGATCAGCGTGAGTACGCGCCGCTGCGCCAGCATGGCGAAGGCGAGCAGCAACAGGAACGCCGCGAGCAAGTTGACGAACTGACTTGAAAGCGAATGATCCATGACGTTCTTAGCCGCGCGTGAGGAAGTGGGTCAGCATGCCGAGCACGCCGAGCAGAAATGCCGTGGACAGGAACTCGGGGGCGAGGAACAAGCGCAGCTTCGCGAGCAGCGTCTCGATCAACGCGAGACCGGCGCCGGCGAGGGCAAGTTTTGCCGCAAGCGCGGCGAACGCGAGCGGGAGAGCACCCCAGTCGCCCGCTTCGGCGATGCCCCAGGGCAGGAACAGCGCGATGCCGATGGTCATGTAGGCGAACAGCTTGATCGCCACGGCCCATTCGATCAGCGCCAGGTGGCGCGCCGAGTATTCCAGAATCATCGCCTCGTGGATCATGGTGAGTTCGAGGTGCGTGGTCGGGTTGTCTATCGGGATGCGGGCGTTCTCAGCGAGCAGCACCATGAGGAAGGCGACCGCGGCGAACGCGAGGCTCGGGTAGATCGCGAGCTCGCGGTGTGCCAGCGTCTCGACGATGGTGTTCAATTGGGTCGAGCCGCTGATGAACGCGGCGGTGAATAGAACCATCAGCATCGCCGGCTCGGCGAGGAAGCCGATCAGCATCTCGCGTCGCGCCCCGAGGCCGCCGAAGGCGGTGCCGATGTCCATCGCGGCCAGTGCCGAGAACACCCGTGCCAGGGCAAACACGCCCACCAGCGCGATGATGTCGGCCGCCGGCGCGAACGGCAGGTCGGTGGCGAGCACCGGAACGATTCCTGCGGCAAGCCACATGCAGCCGAATACGATGTACGGGGTGACGCGAAAAAAGGCGGAAGCGTTGCTTGCGATCACCGCGTCCTTGTGAAACAGTTTGGCGAGCGTGTAGTACGGCAGCAGGATGCTCGGGGCCGAACGGTTCTGCAGCCGCGCGCGGCACTGGTTCGACCAGCCCAGGAGCAGCGGTGCAGCCAGCACCACGAACACCGATTGCAGGATCTGAAACGCGATTCCGGGAAGGTCGGCCATGGGCGGAGTCAGTGCGCAAGATTCATAGTGCGAAAGTCAGCGGACGAAGACCAGCAGCGCGATGAGGGTGAGAAAGCTGTAGAGCAGGTAGATACTGATCTTGCCCTGCTGCAGCAACGCGATCTTGGCCGACACGAATTCGGTCAATCGCGCCACCGGCAGGTACAGCCAGTACCAGTGGCGATCGTAGATCTTGAGCGAGAACCGGGGTGCCGGATCGTCCGGCGCAGGCATATGCCGCTTCATCAGATAGAGGGGGCCGAATACATGCCGGATCGGCTGGCCGAATGCATCGGCGGTGTCCTGCGTGCGCGCGGTCAGTTCGGAATAGCCGCAGCCCCAGGCCTCGGCGAAACGCACGCGGCCGTGGTAGAAGCGGCGCACCAGGATGAAAGTAAGCAGGGTCACGCTGACGATCACGATCAGAAACACGATCGGGCTGTAGCTCGCGCGCTCGGACTCG
>Ga0082335_1000691_pt1 | contig 80852 bp, 85 predicted proteins | sample Subgrocontami58m_FD_72375 | JGI IMG/M metagenome (GOLD analysis project Ga0082335, IMG submission 72375) | Subsurface groundwater microbial communities from S. Glens Falls, New York, USA - GMW37 contaminated, 5.8 m (SPADES assembly) (version 2) ... | reverse complement strand
ACGGCGCGCAGGACACGGCCGTGCTGATGAGTTTTTTCCAAACGGCGCGTTTACAGGACGAAAACTTCTTGGAATTCATGCATGAACTGGCGGAAAACCGCCTACGAAACTAAACTGATACGTATTTTCTAGCTTACAACCAACCCCAATTTTGCATGACTCGATTCATATTTTCTTGCGAAAGAACGTAGACTTTTAACTCTGTTGCAATTTTTTCGTCAACGGAGTAGTAGTCACAATCTGCCGCAATAAGAAAACTTGGTATATAATTTGCTACTTCTGCAAGTATTTTCATATCGGAGTCTTCTGGCAACGGAGTTGGGGCTTTCTTTCTATTACGACACGCCATTAATGCCTCGTCCGTTTCATGTTTTCGATAAAATGCTTGTATGTCTGGATATCTTTCTTGTGAGGCATTCTCTTCGCGCAAATAGCCTTGAAGCTTATCGTACCTCGTTCTAGCAACGGCAAACAGTTTTGCCATAAGATATGGCGGGACTCCGTGTTCTCGCGCGTTCCGTGTGAGTATGGACTGCCAACTTTTGGCCTGAACGCGCACGGTTTGAGTTATCCGAAGGGGGATTTGCCTGGATATAAATTGGCTTACGAATTCCCTAACTCGTTTTTCGAGTAAACCCGGATAACCTTCCAAGTCCAGACTGCCAATCAGGTAATCGATTAATACCGACGTATCTAGGAAGATAGCGGAATTTTTGTCTGGTTTAGGAACAAGCTCAAGCATTTCTTCTCGTCCTCTCTCAAAGTGGAAAAGTCATCGGACGCAATTGAAGAAAAGATTTTTTCCTTATCCGCATACTGGTCGATGTATTCAAAAATTTCTTGACTCAACGGATCGGGCGAATACACATTCTGTTTAAGCGAGTTGATGAGATCTTCCGTTGCACTGATAATTGCTCCCGCCTGAACTTTGGACCTGACTTTTTTAGGTAAAGTTTCGATGATTTTTTTTATGTGTTCTAACTTTCCAGCCATTAAGTATCGTTCATTTTCGTTCGGTTGGCCCAGCTTAAGCATTAAGTCTTGTATTGTAACTAATGCTGCAACGTACTCTTTAGAACGAGCAGGAATTGTAGCTAGCTCAAACTGATCGATGTATTTTTTATGAGTATATTCAATCAAGTATTTTCCCGATTTACTTCGATATTTCTCAATAATTGCATCTATTTTTTTGTTTACCGGCGCTGAGAATTTTTTTGCTAGATATGAAAATAGCTCTTCGCCTTTCGGCGTTAATTGGTATTCATATCCTGGTGCTAAAAAATCAGCGTATGCTCGTTCAGATATCAGCCCTAGGCTAAGGCAGGTGTTCAGCGCTGCAAATTGTGTGAACCCCATTTTTTGCTCTTCATCAGCTTCTTCAAAACTAAGTCTGGCTTCTGTTTCCAATAAATGGAGCATTTTGAATAATTTTACGCGACCTTGGACTTTTCCTAAACGCCCAACTAACAATAACATGTATTGGACATTTTTGGATGGAAGTCCGTCTAAAGTCATATTTGTATCACTATGATTCCTAGCCTTAATTAGGCTAAGAAGTAGGCCCTTTTCGACTTTATAAATGGATTAAGAGGAACTGGCCGGTGACTTTTTCCTAATGCGTTTAATTCTTTTTGAGCCCACTAAAATCGCGTGTATTTTTTATAAATATTTTTGACTGGCCAAGTCAGCCAGCACTTAATGCCAAACCTGGTGCTGGGGATACGAGAATAGACTACCTCGGAATGGCGAACGGGGCAGTAAAAGTCTGGTTTCTAGACGGTATGTAGCTTTGACTTAAGGAAAAGATAGGGGCCGGTAAGTTCGGCTTAGGCTTGCTTTGGTTGTTTCATTATGTGCATTAGCATTTTTTTGTGAGGTTGATTTTCTTTAAGCAAACATATATTAACGCCTAATAATATTCTAATGACATTAGTTGATTATATGGTAAAACTTAAAGTGATTGGAGAGACTAAGCGCGAAAAGTTTAAGCGCATAGCAACGAGTCGAACTTTACGAATTCTCAACGATATTAGGTTGCTTGGAAACTGCTCGAATGTAGGTGCATATACGTATTCCGATGAAGATGTGACAAAAATTTTATCAACAATTGAAAAAGAACTCAAGCGAATTCGAATTCAATTTGATAAACCAAAACGTGACTTTTCATTATAGGCACGACGGGTAACCCTATGAAAACTGATCTAAAAACATATGAAAAAAGGATGAGCACTGGCTCAGAATTAATTCGAACGATGAGTAGTGCGCTTTACAAAAACGCATATATCGTATTCGACGAGCTAATTTCGAATGCGTACGATGCTGACGCATCGAAGGTCATAATTGAATTCAGGCGGGGGTCCTTAATCGTCAAAGATAACGGAGTTGGAATGGATGATGAAGGCCTAACGAATTATCTTTTTTTAGGTCGTAGTACAAAAGATTCAGAGACTAAAACTCGCCGTTTCGGCAGGAACACGATCGGTAAATTCGGTATAGGAAAGCTGAGCATGAATGTAGTTTGTCATGCCTGCACTCTAGAGTCGGTTTGCTCAGGAATCAAAAGACGAATTGATTTAGATTTCGATAAAATAATGAGTTACGAAAAGCTTGAAGACGCGCCGATTATTGTGACCGAAGAAAAGTCTTTGGATTCTAATGGCACTTCGATACTTCTGACCGGGCTCAAAATAGCTTTAGATCCGGTTTTGGCTCGAAGAAGAATACTTAAGACAATGCCGCTGAATCCAAACTTTAAGGTTATCCTCAACGGCATTGAACTATCACCAGCTTCGTTCATTAACGGAAAAGTAGCTGAGTTTAGTCTAGCAGACCCGGTTGCCGGGACTATTTCGGGTAAAATTACTTATAGCGATACTCCGTTAGGAGATAGTGCAGGAATTTATGTTCGTGTTTTTGGTCGCGTTGTTAACGCGGATAACCCTAAGTTATTTGATTTATTGAATAGCCTTACGCAAGCTGGCTCATTTATTTCAAGAATATATTGTGTGGTTGATGCAGATGGACTAGAAGACATTGTTTTAGCTCACCGCAATGGATTCAAAGAAGACTCGCCAAAGTTTAACTCACTAAAAAAAGTTATTCTTTCTGAACTTAGGAAATTTACTACAACTATTCAAGCAGAAAAAACGAGTGGCGTAATCGATTGGGTTAATCAAGAATTTCATTCGGCAGCGGTAGATCTTTCTAAACTTGAACATGCTTCGCCCCTAACCAAAATAATTAAGAAATATGAAAAAAACCGACCGGATAAAACTAACCTAGTTCGTCAAATTAAGGCCGCTAGAAAAAAAATTAACGAAGAAGTCGTTCATAATTCTAAATCAATTGATCGCCAAATTGCCCCACTATTCCAAAAAATCGATAAAACACCGTCCAAGCTTTACTCCGTAGCAATTGGGGATCAAGCATATCAATTCAAAATTGTCGCATTAAACCCTGAAGATAAGGAATGCATCATAGACACTACTGAGAAATCAATTTACATTAATAGTAACCACCCTCAATTCAATCTTTCTTTGAAGGAAGGATCACTCAGACAACACTTCAGGCGAATTCTAGCATTCGAAATATCATTGAGTTTGTCAAACAATTCCCTGTCGACATTTTGTAGAAATTATGAGGAACAAATGCGACGTCAGGTAATTTTCAAACAGGAAGCAGAACTATTTCGGGCGTGATACTATGGTTTGGGATGGGAAATTAAAAATTTCTGACACGGCCGGTTTTTTGCGTCAAGTTGCGGATAGCTACGACAGTAATGAACGAGTGTTAATGGAATACATAGATAACTCTTTAGACGATGCAGATGACTTAGCAACAAAAAGTAATGGAATATACCCCTATGTTATTCGACTTCAGATTGTTCTGGATACAAAAAGACGCGAAATAAAACTCATTGATAATTGTCGTGGAATGAAACTTGCAATTTTAGAAAGACTTGTCCAAAATGTCGCTGAATCCAAAAAAAAGGGGCTAAGTTGGGTTAATGGTCAGTTTGGATTTGGGGTTCATGCGTTCAGGAAAGTTGCGCACAGCATCACTTTTGAAACGAAAAATGCCGATGATCAGTACTATTACTTAAAATTTAACCGGGAACAAACTGAAAATATTGCAGCGCCAAAAATAAAGGATCGAAAATTTCCCAGTGATACCGGCACGGGTACGATGGTTACTCTAACTGGTTTTGAATCGGGTGATTTTGAAGAGTTAACCGCGCAAACAATTAAAGACGAAATAGAATTGCATTTTGAACGGTTACTTTCAAAACCAAATTTAGAAGTCACTATTGTCGTAGATGGCCACGAAACAATTTTTTGCAAAGCATTCGACTATGAATCAATTACTGGAAAGGAATTTAAGAGGACAATTCCAGTTGATTTAGATGGCGTATCAAAGAATATCGAACTTTGCTTAAAAATTACAGAGACAATAACTCACCGCCAGCCTACCTTTTTTTTAAAAGGTAGGCGGATAGCTCCAATTTCTGATATAAAATCTTTTATTTCTAATTCTAAGCATCGTACCGGTGTTTGGGGAAATAATTATCTTATCGGGTATATTGAGGCCAACGGCATTGTTGAGCCGGTCATTACTCGAGATGATTTCAAAAAAGAGAACCGTAGATTGTTTTATCAAAAAATTCTTGAGCTCGAAGATGAAATCAAATCTCAAATTGATGAGCTAAACAAAAAATAGGTATTGGTCTACTTAATATAGCTTAATTTTATAGTGGAGGAATCGGCTCCAACTCCATTGATTCGTTGAAACGCCCTCCAACATGGCGGGCGTTTGTGTTCCATGAATCACGTGCATGAAATTCCAGTAAAACTGAAAAACGAACAAACGCTTTTCCAAAAAATCTTTCCGTTTCGCAATGCACTTGGTTCGCCGAACCAAACAACTCACGCGCTCACGCAAAATCCCGTTAAAATTCTCCACGTTATTCGTGTGCACACGTAAAATGAACGGCTCTCCGAAAACGACTTTCCGATATTTGTCCACGACTTTTCCGCCGACACGCACTTTCACCAACTGTCCGTAATCCACGTGCGTCACGTCGAAAAATTTCGGAAGCGTGAATTCGTAATCGTCGTTGCCATCCGAGTACACGACTAAATGCTCCAACTCCGACGGCGGTCGAATCCGTTGGAGCATTTGGCGCATCAAAACCGCGCAGGTTTCCTGCGTCCATTTGCCGAGGGAAAACGCGACGAAAAAGTACGAGTAACGCTTGACGCAGGTGTAGCCCCACGTCTCGCCCTCGCCGAGCGCGAAGTAATCTTTGGGTCGGCGGTGTTTCGGTTTTTTTTAACTGTGGTCCAAAACTCGTCCGTTTCGTATTCGGATAAACCCAAATTGTGAGTCAAATACGCATCGATTTCTTGTGCGTGCTTCGCGATGTCATCGTGCCATCGCGCAACCGTAATTGGGTTTAATTGGGTGAGACGACCGGTTGAGCGGATGCCGTTTTTTTCAACGAGCGCACGGCAAAGTTGTTCGATTTTTGCTTTCGGTAATCGTTTGCGATAGAAAACGGTGCCGCTGGTTTGCACGAAATATTTGTTGCAGTGAAGGCATTTGTACATTTGAGTTCCGGAACGATTCGTTCCTTTACGGATGATGTCTTTGCCTTTGGTTTTGCGATAGTAATCGCAGGACGAGTTTTGGCATACGGAATCGATGCGGGTTCTTGGGCGAGCCAGATAAATCACCTGGGCCAAGAAGGTAAAACAAGAATATTAAGCTATACTAAATATAGCACTACCTAGAAATCACGGGTCGAAACGGTGCCGAAGCGGAATGCGGCATCGGATTGCGAGCTGACGCGCACGAAGCTCACGCCCACGGTGGACACGTCCGTCGCGCTGGTCGGAAAGTTGCCCTCGCCCGTGTAGAATTCCATCGAGTCGGTCGTGGGCTGGGGAATCGGGGTTGGGCTTGGGACCAAGTCGGTGTATTCTTCGTTGGCGATTTTGTCGTTGTAGGATTTGACGAACGCGGCGATGGACGATGCGGATACGGCAAAGGCGAGCCGTTGGCTGTCGATGCGTTTCCACGTGTTGATGCCCAAAACGTTGCCTTCAAGGTTGACCAAGGGCCCGCCGGAGTTGCCGGGGTTGATGGACGCGTCGGTCTGCACGCATTGGATGTTCAAGCAGCCGGCAATCCCATCGCGGACGGCGCTGACGATGCCGCGTGTCACCGAGAAGGGGTATTGACCCAGCGGGTTTCCGAGTGCGAGTGCGGTTTCGCCCACTAACGGCTGATAGGCTAGGCCCAGCGGGGGAAAGGCGGCCTTGCGGGAGACGAAATCCTTGGCTTGCGCGTCGTAAACGTAGTCCGTCACGTGCACCAATGCGATGTCTTGGTTATCCTGATCTACCTGGTTGCCCGTTGCCAAGACGAGGCCCAACCGAAGGTCGCCCTCGTAGGTGCCAACGAAGACGTAGGGCGATTCTTTGAATATGCCGTTGGGGCCGGCGGTAAGTTGGACGACGTGGTAGTTGGTTACGACGACGTTTGAATCAATGAAGAAACCGCTGCCAATGGAGACGGAGGGTTTTTTCGGGTCTTTGGCTTTCTCTGTGGGTTCCACGGTTTGGATCCAAACCACGGAGGGCATGGATTTCTTGACGATTGCCGCGACCGGGTCGTTCTGTTTTTGAAGCTGTTCAAGCTCTTGGGCGGCCGCTATCCGTTGTTCTTTGACTTGTTGGACCAGTTGGGCAAAGCGGGCCGGGTCTTTACGTAGTTGTTCTTCGACTTGTTCAACCGCCTGCGTGGATTCGTCGGATGGTGCTTGGATGGGTTCCAACGGTATGGACTTCTTCAAGCCGGGGATGGGTTTGCACAAGGTGCTGAAGCCTTCGAACTGACAGGAAAGACCCGCGCAGCACGCGGTACTACCCGGTAAGATGCCGCAGCCGGAGCGCAAGGCGACGCACGCGGCAATGGGCGCATCTGGAGTCGGCGTGGGGGTTGAGCCGTCGGGTTGAAGCGTGGCCGGAGAGATGGATGGCGTTGCGGCGCGCGGAGGCAGACACTGGAATGTCAATAGTTTGGTCAGCCCCGGCGGGTTGGAGCATACGAAGCCGCCGCAGCAAGGCGTGGAGCCCAAGGCAAGCGCGGAACAGCTGATGCCTTGCGCCAAGCAGGCCGCAACGGCAGTGGGAACAGGAGATACCGAGGGGGTGACCGTCGAAGATAACGTCGGCGTCGGAGAAACCGCTTCCGACGGCGCAGGAGTGGCGGAAGGGTCTAACGGGTTGGGAGCCGACACTTTTTGGTTGTAGTCCGCGATGAAGGCGTCGACTTCAGAGGCGGACAAAGCGAAATTCAGGCCCGTCTCAGTACGGGATAGGATGAGGGTATTCACGCCCAACACGCCGCCGGCGCCATCCACCAACGGGCCTCCGGAATTGCCGGGGTTGATGGACGCGTCCGTCTGCACGCACTCCACGTGGTCGCAGGGGAACACGTTCTTGCGCACGGCGCTGAGCACGCCTCGCGTCACGGTGGAGGCGTAGTCGCCTTGGGCCGCTCCGATGGCCACGGTTGTCTGTCCGGGAACAAACGAGGTGCTCCAAGCAAGACCCGTAAATGATTGGGGCTGTTGGACGAATTGCTTCGCATCCAAATCCAGATGCAAATCGCTGACGCGCAGCAACGCCACATCGCGTTTCAAAGAGCCGGTATACAGGACGCCGGCCAACATCAAATCGCCATCAAACGTCTGGACCAATAGTTCCAAGGGTTCCTGGTAGAGCTTGCCTTCGGGGGCAATGCTCTCAACGACATGGTAATTGGTGACCAGCGTGTTGGAGTCGATGAAGAACGCGCTGCCAATCGAAGTCGCTTCGCCGGCATCCCAATTCATCACATAAACGGTGGCGACGGACGGAAGGACGCGTTGAGCCACCGATGCGACTTCAGGGTCGCTGTTTTTCAAGCGTTCGAGTTCCTGGCGGAGCCGTTCTTGGTCTTGTTCGATTTGCGTTGACAATTCATCCAAACGGCCTTCTTCCTGGAGCAGCGTCTGCGTCAAAAGGGCCTCGATTTCTTCCGCTTGCGCCAAAGTCAAGTCCACGCTCGCATCCGGAAGGGTCAGGGGCTCAATCGATGAGGCAGCAAAGGGAATCGGCGTGGCGGAGGGCTTCACGGGTTTGCAGGCCAGGTCTAATCCCTCAAGCTGACACGTGTTGCCGGCGCAACACGGCGTGCTTCCCGGTAGGAATCCGCAGCCTTGGTACGCGACCACGCAAGCTTGGGGGTTTTCCTCCTGCAAAGCGGGGGCCTGGCATTGGAAAGTCAAAAACGATTCGGGCTTGCTGGAACAAGTCAAGCCGCTGCAGCAAGGCGTGGTGCCTAGACTGAATGCCGAGCAGAGGTTTCCTTTATCGACACAAAGGCCGGCAGCTGCGGAGGGAATCGGCGTAGCAGGGATAGCCGTTTTTTGTTCAAAAGCCTTGACAAACGCATCGACTTCGGATGCAGACACGGCAAAGTATAATCCGGGAATTCCTTGTTTGGATTCCGCCTCGGTCAGACCCCACGTATTCACGCCCAATACGGCACCTTCGGTGTCGATTAGGGGCCCTCCCGAATTGCCAGGATGGATGGCGGCGTCCGTCTGGACGCACGACACTTTCTCACAGGGGAATTCATCCTTGCGGTATGCGCTGACCACGCCCCGGGTGACGCTGAATTGGTACGTGTTGGCGTTGCCGATGGCAATCGTCGTGGACCCGGCGTCAGCCTGGCCTTCCTTGAGCTTCAACGGCTCGAATTTCCTCGGCTTTTCGATGAAGACGTTGCGCTCGGAATCGATTTTGAAATCGCTCGTGCGCAGCAACGCGAGATCCGATTGGACGTTGCCGGTGGAAACGACGCCGGCTAGACGCAATTCACCATCATAGGTCGAAACCAAAAGTTCGACGGGCGTATCAAAAAATGAATCGGATTTGGCGATGTCGGCGACGACGTGGTAATTGGTAACGAGGAGGTCATCTTGGACGAAGAACCCGCTGCCGACGGATTGGACTTCTTTTTTGTCCCAATCCATGACGTAGATTGAAACGACGGAGGGAAGAGCCCGTTCCGCTACGCGGGCCACGTCTTTTTGCGATTTGCGGATGGACTCGATTTGGTCGTGCAATTGCGTGCGTTCTTGTTGGAGGGCATCGTGAAGGTCACGGAGTACCTTCGCTCCAAGGATTTTTTCCTGCAAGGCGGCGGCTTGCTCGGCCGTAATCGTCGCCGGAGGCGTCGGTTCGGGACTAGGCGTCGGAATGGGTTCGGGGGACGGGGTAGGAGTCGGAGGGCAAAGCGCGCTGAAAAAAGGCACGTCGGACACGACGCAAGGCTCGGGCGTCGGAGTTAGACTCGGTGAGGGCGTCGGACTTAACGTGGGCTCCGACGTGGGGGCCAACGTGGGTTCCGGCGTTGGCGGCATGGTCGGTTCGGAAGTGGGCGTCGCAGTAGGTTCAGAAGACGGAGTAGGCGTCGGGGAGGGAGTGGAGAACGGGCTCGGAGTGACTATAGGAATGGATGGATCTGTTAAGGCCGGAAGAGTGTCGCAGACGCCTCCGACATCTATGCCGGTTTCGTCGAAATCTTTTTTGCCGTCACGGCAGTGGTTGCCGATCAACTTCCACGAAGAATCATAATGGCTGGAAAGAACATGTCCGCGATAAGCCTGCGTGTCAGGGCACGTCGTCTGGCCGCACGCTGAATAATCCGGATCGTATTGGCAATGTTCGATACTTGGATAGTACGCACTCGTCTGCGCGCGGCAAACTGGAAGGGATTCTTCATATCCGTACAAAGTCGTGCCGCGCACATCAGTCACGTGTTTATTCATCGCGCCGAAAAGCTGCCAGCCCCACTCGTTGGCGATGAAATTCACCAACGGCTCTTTCGGCGGAAAATCGGCACCTATCGGAACGGCGGAGTAGCCGACTCCTTGGAAGGATTGCGGATGCAATAGGTCAAGCCCTACAGTCCAGGCCGCTCCGGAACTGATCCGGCCGAACGGATAATCCTCGTTGAACATCACGAACACGAAATCCGTATTCCGGTCGATCCGCGACGCGATGAGGGGACGGACGTCGTCCAAGCTAGGATAGAACGTGCAACGATACGGGGACGTGATCGGGACAGAGTCTCCCTGCGTTTTCGAGAAAGGCAAGTCGCCTTGAACGTATTCGATTTTCGTGTCCATGACGATTGCGCCGTTGGATTTGGTTCGCACGAAATCGGCGAATGCGGCGACTTGGTTCTCGATGCGCGTCTTTTCGGCCGCGCTCATCGTTGAGGTCCCGCAGGCGCGATTAGCCGGAAGCGGGGACGGCGTCGGGGATAATCCAGTGACGATTAGGTTTGCGTTGTTCTTCAAATTGGTCGAACCGAACGCGCAACAATCGCCGCCTGTGCAAGCGTCGCCTTGGACGCACGTGTCCGCCTGTTGGATTACGAAAAATTTGGCTAGGACGATTGAAGGAGACGGGCTCGGTGTCGGCGTGGGAGTTGCCGAAGGTCCAGGAGTGGGAGTGGACGCCACGAGAGGATCCAGCGTGACTTGGATTTCAGCGGTTTGGCATTCACGGGCCGCATATGTCAGCGTGCCACGGACGATGAATCCCGCGCCTTGTCCACCGGTGTAATCCTTGAAGCTGGCGTAAATATCGAGTCCGTTGCCGGACAACTTCCGGGTCTTGGACAATCCGGAAACCGGAAGCAGGTCGCAAGATGCCGTCGATGCGGAACACGCGACGTCCTGCAACATCATGCCGTTGAGGTCGAACCGTTTACAATTACCCTGGACCTGGTATTTCTGGAGGGTGAATGATTCCAATTCCCATCCGGCCGGGGCGTCGTAATGGGCATTGCCTTCGCGAAGGACCTCGTCGCTGTAGCAGGCGCCTTTGATTCCGGAACCGAAATTAAAGGAAATCGGAGTCTCACAAAGCGGTTGGGGTTGTGGACTGGGGGATGCAGACGGAGTCGGCGAAGGGCTGGCCGAAGGCGTTGGGGACGGCGTGGGAGTTGGGGTTGGCGAAGCGGTCGGAGTGGCACTGGGCGTCACGCTGGGCGAAGGGCTTGGCGTGGCGCTTGGAGTCGAACTCGGAGTGGGACTCGGTGAAACGGTAGGGCTCGGGCTGGATGTAACGGGGGGGGTTGCCGTTGGCGTAGGGGTGGGTGATACGGAACAACCTGCGGGGGGCGTGGCGCTGCGGTATAAATCGGATAATTCCTGAGAGTTTAGGCTCCGTTTGTAAATCCGGACTTCGTCGACCATGCCTTCGAAAAACCGTTGGCGTCTATCTTTTCCGCCACCCCACGAAGTTGCGATTTCTACGGGACGGTCGCTATTCGGCAAGTCACCGGTAAAGGCGGCCGTGCCTTGCAAGACGTTGTCGACATACATCCGAAGCGTTGCGCCGTCGTATGTTCCAACGACGTGGTGCCATTGGTCATCTAAGAGATTGGTCTTGGATTCAACCATGGGGCTGGTGGCCCAATCAAAATTATTGCCAAAACCCCAATCCATTTTTCCCCAGGATGGGTCCGATCGTGATGGCGATAATTTTCCTTGGAATAGCCAACCCACGGTATCCACAAAGCCATGCGATTTGTCAATCACCAAAAAATGTTTGTCCAATATTTCGGTTTTATACGACTGAGAGTTGCTGCCCTTCATCCAGAACGATACGGTGATGGATTTGGTGATTCCGAGCGAGGGAGAATAAGGGACATTCACGAAGTGGGTACCCAAAAAATAGGGGGCATTATTGACTTTTCCTGCCCGTCGAGAGAGCAAATGGAGTCCGGTTGACGGGATTCCGTCATTTTTAGAACCGGATTTATCGATGAAATTTCCCTCGGTTTCATCCATCGGCAAGTACATGACCAAGTCATTTGTTGGAGCAACCGGGCAAGCAGTGAGCGTCGGAGTCGGAGTAGCGGTAGGAGTGGGTGAAGGAGTAGGAGTGGCCGTCGGGGTTGGCGAAGCGGTCGGGGTGGCGGTTGGTGTGGGCGACGGAGTCGGAGTGCCGGATGGCTTGCAGAAATAGTTGGAGCCAGCCCTGATGGAAGTAGAGTCTATAGACTGGCAGGAATTACCGGTGCAACATAATAGGCCTCCTTGAGAGCAGGGTTGACCAGAAAGCACGCACGTCGGTGGCGTCGGAGTGGGTGTAGGCGAAGCGGTCGGGGTAGCCGTTGGTGTGGCCGTAGGAGTAGGAGGAGCCGTGGGCGTGGCAGTAGGACTTGGTTGTACTGAATTGCATAGATTCAAAGCCTTGGAAACTCGGTCTAAACTCCGCGAGTCTGCCGGATACGTCACGAACCCAACTTCGAGGGCTTTTTTGCAGTAATCCAAGATTTTGGCGGCGTCAGTGCGGTCGTTGAAGTAATCGATGGTCAAAACGGGCTTGCCGGTTGCTTTTATGATGCGGAGGCGGTCTAGGCCGTCGGGAGTTGTGCGCAACGAAGCGGTGGTTTGGAGTTGTTTGGTTACGGGATCTTCCATTCCGAAACCGGTGTACCACGTGTCTTCCTTTCCAAGGGCGTCCATCACGTCGGTATACGAAAGTCCTGCAGGGGTCTTGAAATCGACCAAAAGCGGCGCGTTTTGCGGAATGACGACGAAGTTCGGATTCGTTTTCCTCCCGCGGTCACGGATGGCCTTGATGAAGTCGATCATGCGTTCGGCTGCAACCTGGGAGCCAAGGAAATTACGGGTTCCTCTGAACGAGGGGTCGTTGAACCCGGTTTCGGCAAGAGGTTGCTCAACAGTGGTGGCCCCCGTCTGGTCTGGATCGGACCAATACTCGTACGCATCCACGATGTCCAAATACACGCCGTCAAAACCCTGGCCCGCGATTTTGTCCAAGTACCCTCCGTCGCCTAAAATGACGGCTTGCCACGCGGGGTCCCAATAGCGGACTTTGGCATTGATGGACTCGCCTTGAGACCAAGCGCTATTCGGTCGACCCAACCACGTTGGACTTCCGGCGGACCAACCCCGTTGCTTATCGAAACTCCATGCGGACTGCCAATAATAGCGGTAGTTTTCGGCTTCGCCGATGCTCAGGTAGGCGATGACTTTCTTGCCCGACGCTTTAAGCTGGCGGATTTGGTCTAGGGAGAACATCGTTTGCGAGCCAGTGTCCGAAAACGCGTCGACGACGACCAGATCAACTGAAATGGGTTTGATGTCGCGAATCGGATCGCCCGCGGGATAATTCGTCAACTGGTATGCCCAGGTTTTGACCGCGGAAAGGTCGGAAGGAGTCGGAGTGGGCGTAACGCTGGGCGAAATAGTAGGAGTGGGACTTGGCAAGGGTGTAGGAGTAGGGGAAGCGGTTGGCGTTGGAGTGGGAGTTACCGTCGGCGTGGGCGTTGGAGTCGTAGTCGGCGTAGGTGAAGGCGTCGGAATTGGTTTACATTTCAATCCGGACAACGCGTCGCAATTATTGCTGCAACACGTTTTACCGCTAAAAACGTTGGCGCAGGTTTCTCCGTCCGGTATGCACGTCAGAGTAGAGGAAACAGAATAGACGTATTCGTTAAATCCGGATGGAAGATTAGCGGGCTTGGCAGCGAGCACTTTCGGGATTTTTGAACGAATCTCCGCCACCATTTGCTTGTAATCCGCCGGTTGGAGGTACGCGATGACGTTGAATCGTTGGTCTTTGAACAAGCTGAATTTATCCCAAACAAGAACAGTCAGCTTGGATCCGTCCAACGATTCACTGACGCGGTCGGGTTTGGGAAAGAAAGACGCGATGCTGTCTTTCGGAACGGGCAACACCACAGTCAACGGTCCACTATACGGAGCCAACACGCGGTGTTCGAGCAACAGCCACAACCGGTTGGCTTTGCGCTTGAGAGACAACCGCGGGAATTTTGACGTCTCTGGGCGGGACACGGGGGCATCATCAAACAGTAAGATAGAGGGATTGGAAAACACGGTTTCTTCATCCACGCCGCCGGGCAAGGCGTCGGGATTGAAATTGCTGCAGTCACACCGGGTGCCTTCAGGAATTTCGAACGACGAAAACAAGTTGCCGGGTTGGAAAACTCCGGACGAAGTGCACGAAAGCGAGGACTGCGCAGCGGCCTTGCATTTTTTCAAATCCAGGTCGGAAAGGCTTTGGGCCGATTGGTTGAACGTGCCCTGCAGGACTAAAATGGCCAACACGACGACCAGAAGGACGCCGCCCAACAGCAGGACGTATTCAAACGTACCTTGCCCCCTATGACGATGCATACAGAAGCGAAACACCGAACGTTAATAAAAGTTGCCTAGTATGCGGCATTGTTGAACCTCCTTGAAACGGGAGGACACGACGCTGGCGGGAAACAAAAAAAAGGCAAAGCGACACCGGCGGCAAACAAAACCGTTTACAAAAAAAAGGTGAAGTGACGGGGGCAGGCGGCATTAGGGCAAAACGCCTTGTTTTTTTTTCTTGACTTTGTTTTCTTTTTTTCCTGTTGTTTTTTTTTGTTCTTTTTTTTTCTCGCTTTATTATGTATTCGTTTTTTCCGTCGCCTTCTTCTTTTTCAGTATTTCCGAGGCATTCGCATCGTTTTTTTCTAGGTGGCGGTCTGACTCTTCCAACACGGCCCCGGTACGCACCGGGGGCTGGATTCAGCGGGCCGAAAAAAGTGAACTGACGTCATCCAGTTTTCGCGTGTCCGCCGGATAGAGATGAAACCCTTCAGCTTCAGCGCGAGTCCTAAAGTCACGGGCCAAACCGGATTGGTTCGGCGCAAAATAATCCACGACCAAAACGGTTTTTCCGGCGGCCTTGATTTTGCGCAACGGTTCCAACTCATAGTCGAGGCGCGAGGCGTCCGACGGGACGGCAACACTGCCGGGTGCATTGCGGTCGTCGTAATCAACGTACCACGTGTCTTCGCGGCCGATGCCGTCGATGGCGTCCAAGTAACCGGGATACTCCACCAGTTGCTGCGCGTTCTGGGGAAAGACCTTGAAATCCGGATTGACCGTTCGGCCTTCTTGACGGATCAAGGCAAGAAAGGCAATCATGCGAGCGGCGGCCTCATCACGGTCCAAATAGTTGCGCCGGCCTGAAAACGACGCGTCGGAAAACGCCTCCTCGCCGTTGTCCTCGTCCGACCAGTACTCGTACGCGTCGACGATGTCCAAATAAGCACCGTCAAAACCTTGCCGTGCGATGCGCCCGACGTAATTCATTACGATTGTTTGCCAAGCGGGGTCCCAATACTTGACTTTGACGTTGCCTTCCCACTGCGGGTTGACGCGGCCCATCCACGCCGGCGGCGTTTGGGTCCAATCCGGGTTCCAATAATCACGGTAGTCTTCCGCCTCGCCAATGCTCACGTAGCCTAGGACCGTGGCGTGGTTTTGCTTGAAGGCGGCCACTTCGCGCGAAGTAAACCAGACGCGTGCATATTTTTGAGCGTCCACCACCAAGCCGTCGGCAGGCGTATCCACGATTCGTTTAACCAAGCCGGGATCGTCCGGGCCCGTAAAAACGTCGTAACCGGTCAAGACGTAAAGCCACGAACCGGAAAAATCCGATGACTCGACCGTTGGAGATGACGAAACGGCCGGCGGGGAGGACATAGGGATGGAAGAAGCAACGGGGGACGATGCAGGGGCCGTTGGCGGCAAAGGGGTCGGAACCGGGTCGTTGAATTGAACGCATCCCAAGAAGAAAAAGGCGAAAAGAAGCAACACGATTCCGGTTTTCAATTCCATGCAAAAAGTTTGGGCATCCATGCTTTTATAGGATTATAAATCGCCGAAACCAGAATCTTTTCCTTACAGTCCGTAATCGGGGGATTGGGGTAGCCTGGCATCCTACCAGCTTTGGGATTTTGCGAACGCGAAAAGCGGTCGCAAAACAGGACAGCTGGTGACCTGAGTTCGAATCTCAGATCCCCCATCATTTTTTGAAAAGAAGAGCGGCAGCTAGGCCAGAAAAAAAGAAAAAAACGTGGTTTACGGCGGGGGTTAGTCTTGACTTAAGAGCCCATCGGGGGCTGTTGTTTTTTCATCTTGCGGAAGTACCACACGGTGCCCCCCAAGACTAGTACGAGCAGCGCGATTCCGCCGATGACGGGCAAGTCCAAGTCGTTGCCTTTGGCCTGGAGGTTGGCCGAGCGGGATGACAAATCGGACGATTGTTGGGACAAGGCGGCGAACTGTGCGGACGCTTTGGGCACGTCGCCGGAGGAAAGAAAATTGAGCGCCGTCGTGAAGTTGGCCTTCAAGCCCTTGAGTTCCGTGGCGTACGCCTGCACGCGGCTGTCGCCGTCCCCGTATTTTTTCTGGGCGGCCGTCACGTTATCCGAAGCGGCTTTGATCAAGACGGAGGCGGACTTGAACGTGGGAAGCGCGTCCTGATACGAGGTGAGCAACGCGTTGAGTTCCTGGTAGGTGCGGTCGAACGATTCCACCGTGCCGTTGGGCTTGATCGATTCAAGCGAGGTTTTCAGCGCGTCGCGCTTCGTCAAGGCGGTCTTGAATTCGACCGAGTAGCCCAGTTTATTGAATTGTGAGGAGACGTTGGCGATGCGGGATTCGACTTTTGCCAGGTCTTCAGTGCGGACGGCGTGGGCCGTGCCCTGGGTGGCCACGGATTTGCGGTCGGCCGTCTTGGCATATACCAATTCGACGAGTTGATCGATCGAACGCAAGGACCGGTCGGAAAACACATTTTGGATCCGCACTAAGTCCGTGGACGCATTCACGTTGGGATAACACGTGAGGACGTTCCCTTGGTCGTAAAACGTATAGTTCAAGATGGCGCCGAATTCCTTGGAAGAGCCCAACGTTTTGGCGGCCGCCGAAATCTCGTCGTAACGTTGCTTGAGCGTGGCGGCGTTGTCGCGGATAGTCGAAGCGGCCAAAAGGACGGCATCCGCGTCATTGGCATCCACCAAGGGAGCCAAACCCTGGGCAGCAGGCAGGAAGGCGGCGTACGCCGCGTGGTAAGCTGGATAAGAGGAATTGATGGCCAAATAGGCATCCTGATCGGCCTTGTACGTCAGGGAACTGAAAATCAGGTATTTCAAGCCGATGTTGGCCTTGCCCAAGCGGACGGAGCGCGTGGGAAAGTTTTTCAGGAAAATGGCAGCGCCCCGGTCGCATCCGCCCAGCGCGGTCTGGATGACGGGAAGCGTGCCGTTGATGAGGCGGACGGAATCAGGAAAGCCTTGAGCCTTGTAGATTTGTTGTGCGTAGACGGAAAGCACCGGCTTGAGCGCGTCTTTTTCCGTCACCGCATCGTACAGCGAGCCGGACGGCGCGAGCACGACGGACGGCTCGCCATCGATCTTGACCAGCGTGTACAGCATGCCGCCGGCGTTAATCGATTCGAGCTTCATTGATTCGCCAGACTTGAGGTAGAATCGGGCGGCATCATCAGCGGTGAGGGCGAAGACCAACGAGGACAACAACAACACGGATAAGGCCGTGCGCCAGAAAAGAAAGGACATAGCGCTATTACACGTCCGTATCCTTTTTATTCCTAGCGAAAGCATGAAGCGCGAGCCGAAACAAAAAAAGGAAAAAAAAAAAAGCAAGCCCGGGCGCGCACAAACGCAGGACGGCATCGGCCAAAAACCGCATCCTTAAAAAAGTGCTTCCGCCATCGTTAGCTGTACCCGCTGTAGCTCAACCTGGCAGAGCACCTGACTGTAGGAATCGGTGTTTTCAAGCTTTTGAAAGAAGGCCTTTTCCGGTCAAAGATTGCTTTGCCAAAACAGTGGCCTTGGAACTTTTGCCCCGAAAGGAAGCAAAAGGAAATCAGGGTGTTGCCAGTTCAAATCTGGCCAGCGGGACTTAACGAAAGTTGAAACTTGTACGGGATTGCGTATTCCGGGTCCAGAAGGCTTGAAAGTGCCTTTTGGAACTTTTCTTTTTCCCCAACTGCCTTCAGCGTAGCTTTCAAACGGGTCCGGTTGTCGGGGTTAGAAAAGTGTTTGGCGAACACATGCAGGACGGTGGCCAGTTCTTCATCCAAGCCTGCCTCGGTCTTTTGAGGGTATATTTCCCTGAACTTATCAGCAACCATCGTCCGGTCAGCGTGAATATACCGGCCGGTCATAGCCGAATCCGCCGTCCAGCCAAAGTAGTACTTGAGCTGCTGGTCGGTAAGGGACTTTCCAAGCTCGGTAGCCCTGGAATGACGGAACCAATGCGGGTTGCATTGCTTGAATACGCCGCTTAACTGATTAACGCGGTCAAAAATCGCGTAAGCCATAGAATAGGAAACCGGTTTGCCTCTCTTGCTCACCCACAGCGGGGCGTCACCTGGCCGGCGGCTTTCCTCCAAATACTCGGTTAGCAAACGAATTGCCGGGGGCCAGCCTAAGGGGAGGATGCGTTCCCCGGTTTTGCCATCCAGCCGGACTTGTATGTCATTGCCCTCATAGAAGACGTCCCGAACCCGCATGTTTGTGACTTCCCCGATTCGTGCGCCTGAAGCGTAAGCGAATGCCACCAAGGCTTTCTCCATTTTGTCAGTCGTTGATTTGGTGAGGGCCAGCACTTCATCCGGAGTGATGACCTTGCTGGGCAGAATCTTTTCAGGCCGGGGCTCTGACATTTCAAAGTCCCGAAGTAATTCAGGTTCCTCGTTCTTTTTTGCTCCCAGGAACCATTTGTAAAAAGCCCGCGTACAAATGACTAAATCGAATTGGTAGGCTTTGGAAATCGGGGTGCCGCGTTTGGTGTTGGCGTGGCGAATGTTATCCATTAAGTCCTCAAAATCCGTTTTCTGCATTTCTTGGAATGGCTTGGGCAAAAGTTCCGAAATCTTGCGGAGTTCCCAAGCCCTCTTTTGCAGCAACCGGTTGCTTCTGCCTTTCTTGCGTAGGTGTTCGACGAACCGTACGCACAGCTCTCGGTCTTGCGGCCGCAAGACGTCAAGCTCGGCCCGACGCGGGCTTTGTTGCAAGGTCTCAGTGTCGTTCATTTTCCTTCTTCTGCTAAACAAAGCGCGTTCCACAATTCTTGAAGAGCTTTCTGGGTTTTCTTCATTTCGTTCACTCGTTACCGCCTCCGAATTTTTGTTTTAACCACTGGCCCAACGTTTCGGCTTGCTCCGAGTCCGTGCCGCCCCCAGTACTGATTTTTGACCCGGACCCGCGTAGTGCTTGCCGGGCGTTCCCGACGAGTCGCTCGAACGTGCGCGAATCAATCTTGCCGTAAGCGCTTTCCAACGTTTGGGGGTCGAGCGGAAACTTCCGCAAGTGTTGGCAAGCTTCCTCGAAACCGAACCGCGCAAAACACGACCGACAAACTTTTGCTCTTCGGACGACGCGCAAGCTGACGTGGTCGGCGGCAACCCGGCACACGGCGCAGCTTATGCCATTGTTTTGTTGAGTGGATTCCATGTCGTTGAACCTCCTTTTCCGTTTCCCGGCTTGTCGGCTTGAAATGCCTTGTACAGGGCCCAAACCACCAAACCGAGCACTCCGACGCCGACCAAGATTTGGCCCAACAAGTCGAACGCGTTTTTTGCTTCCTTCGACTTGTCCTGCCGGAATTTTTCCAACTCGGCGTTGTCCGTAGGGTTGGCGAAAAACCACGCGGTTGCCAACAACAACGCGGCTACAATTACCGCCGTTCCAATACCCATTTCGTTTCACCTTCGATGTGTTCCCACCCCGTGACCGTCCCCCGCCGGGTGGGTAGTGCCTTGTCGCCAGACCTGTCGAAAAACAAAAGTCGACGCCAGTCCACGAGATAGAGAGCGTACGCTTTCGGCGGCGACCCATGCAATGCGAACAACACCGCGCTGGGTTCGTTGAGCGTTGCCCGCATGACGGTGATAACCAACGGGCGGTAAACCTTGGGTTTGCAGTCTCCGTAATAGGCTTTCTCGAGCCGACGGTGGACGTCTTTCAAACCAAACGTTGAGCGGTAATTCATGAGACTCGAACCTCGATTTCGCCCACTTCGGCCAACGCTTGGCGGCCCATCGCCGTGGCGATGTACGGTTGGTAGACCGATTCACCAACCGGCAAGGCTTCGACCAAACCGGCGGCGACCAGTTTCTTCAAGTGGAAGGCCGTGGCTGATTCCTGGAACCTCAATTTGGTTCCAAAACGTTCTCCCAACACGACCCTCAAAGTCGTCGGGGTCTGGCGGTAGAGTAGCGCCTTGAGGATGGCGCGGCGGTGCACCTCGTCCAACAAGGCCAAAACCGAGTTATCCATGTTTGTCACCTGCCCACGGACAAGCGTTGTGTGGGTTGTGTGGGGGGTTTGTATGAGAACCGGTTGATGAGTCGGTCCCCTGACCCCTTCCCCTCGACACCGATTCCCCGGGATTCCCGGTGAAAACGCCGGGGAGTCGGCCAAAAAACGGGTGGGTTGTGGTTTTCATTCGTCTCCCCTCCGGTCGGCCTTGGTCTCCCTGGGGTGTCTCCAAATCGCCAAGTTTGGAGTAATCCACGCGAAAAACGCCCGGTTTGACCTCACTCAAGCCGTTCAAGTCGCCCGGCCCTGCTTGTTTTACCCTCAAAATGGGCGTTTGGAGGCCTTTCACGCCACTTTCAGCCTGTTTGGGCGACTCAAACAACAGGGTTTCCAGATGTTTTTCCCCGGGCACAGGCAAAAATGAGGTTACAAAGTTACATGCCTTTTCGCCAAACCCTGATTGTGGCGTTAACGAGGCGCTAGACCCCTCCCGGGGGGGGTTTATTTTTTCTATTTTTGTAACATTTGAAGTGTTACATGATGTTACAAATGACTTAATCTCGTTACGTAAAAGAAAAATGTAACATGTGTGATATGATGTAACATTTTCAATTGTTACAGGTTTTACCTCTAGGAAAGTGTATTGTGATATTGTAACATCGTTTTGTTGAGTAATCGCCTCAGCGAACAGTTCTACCGCAGAAAAAACCAATTCCACCCCCCTTGTCGCGTTTGGACTGGCGGGAATCCGGATTGTTTTTTGCAGTGTTGACACCTTTTGAGGCGACTTTGTGTTCAACAAGGAAACCAACTCTTCATCGAGGTCGGTAAAATTGGAGTATGCCGGGTGTTTCGAACGTTCTTGGTCTTTGTTGAACTCCACGAGGACTTGTCTGGTGATTTTCACGGTTTTGGGGGTATCCCAATTGTCGCAATAAAAACCGTAAACCCCTTTTTCCAGTTCGTAACGGATTTGGGGGGTTTTTTCCATTTGCCCGGCGGCTTGGCCTTTCCGAATCATGACCATCAGCCACTGCAAAAAGCGAAGAGCGCGGTTTTTCGTGCCGGCTTCCGATTCGAGTTCGTTTGTCGCGACGTGGGTAAAGTACACGTTCAGGAAGTCGTCCTGTAGAATCCAGTCCAGCCACGTCGGGAGTTTCCCTTTTTTGGCGTAAATACGCGCCAAGACAAGGTTGCCGAGCAGGATTTGGGTATAGCCCAACAGCTTCCGGGAGTCCATACTGGGAAAATATTCCGCGATTTTGTCCCTGAATCCGGTCGTTTCCTTTTTGAATTTTTCCACGCCCAAAAAATTGATTACTTCGACCCATTCTTTCCCAAGGGCAACGCCCAGCGCAGGGCCATTGTTTCTCAGTAGTTCGATGGCGTGGTTGAATCTGGGCCGTAGGTTATTTTTTATGAAGTCTTCCCTGAGGCTTTCGGGATATTTTAAAAATATTATGCGGCTTTGGAGGCCGCCACCTAAGTCCGGGGCGGAGCCCAGGACATGGTCGTTGGAAGTCATGATGAACGACGAAAACGGGAACAGGCTTTTGATTTCCTGGTCTTTGGTCCCTCGCCCGGTGAGGTTCTCATTAGTCGCCGCTTGTTTCACCATTTCGATGATGTCTGGGTTTTTGAGTAAGCCGCCTGCTTCGTCGATGGTCGCCAAGCCTCCCGTCGCAAAATGGCACGCCACGCGAAATTCTGAACCCACCGCGTCCTTGCCTAAAAGCGCCCGGCCATAGACCCCATCCGACCACGCGTCGGCTGTCCAAGTTTTCCCAAGTTCTTTCGCCCCGAAGAGGGATAGGTAGGGTTGCATTTTGAATACGTGGCGGTTGAAATATCCGAGCCAGCCCCCGGCACAAAAACCGTTTAACAAAACCGAGATGTGTTTGTTTTCGCCGGAGTAAAGATTCCCCAAATCTTCCACCCCCCGGAGCGCGTCATCTAGGCTTGATTTAACCGAATCGTCAAAATGGTCGGTTTGTGTTCTGGCGTTGCTGCTTATCGCGTCGTTCGGGAAAAGCAACGGGCGTTTTTCCGGGTATGAATTCTCTCCAGCGATAAAAATGACTTTGTCGTCTTCCGGAAAGATTCCGTTGGCGGGGTACGCGTTCACGGTTAGGTTTTTTCCTGAAAGTCTTTCGTCCAATAAAAGCGAGCAGGCATGGCCGAGTGCTCCCTTGTTCCCCAGAGCCAGTTTTTTTGTGATGAACTCGGATACTTCGCTTGCCCGGCCTTGGTAAGTCGTAATGAGTTCTTCCGAAATATTTTTGAAATCAATTTCGACGTATCTATTCGCGTCCCCGGTCCTAAAATTAGGCGGGAGCTGGAGGAAACGTTTGGGCACCATTTGTACGCGCCCAAGGATTTCTTCCGAGCGCAAAGAACCGTCCTTGAATCGTTCAAACGCGATGATGCCCTCGGGTGTTTGTGCAAAACCGCCTTCGATTTGGTATTTTTTCGTGTCTTTGTCGACTCTGTGCAAAACTTTGTCGACGACTTCCCAATGAAAACCGTGGAGTTTTTTGTCTTCGGTTTTTGGTTCCGGTTTGGCGGGGGCAGTCGTCGGCGTTATCCCGTGTTTTTCCGCGAGTTCCAACGCGGCGGTGTGGTACTTCAAGCCGTTTTTCAAGGCGTGGTACTTGATGACGTCGCCGGATTCACCGCAGCTGGTGGACTGGCAGGCGAACCAACCAATCCCGAGCGTCGTGTGCGACTCGTAGAAAACGCACGGGTCGGCATGCTTGTCCGTGTTGCCGTGTTTTGGACAGAGGCCTCTTGCCTTGCCTCCGGAGAACCCGAGTTCCGGCGCGACGTCCTGGATTATCACGACCCGTTGGAGTTCAGAGTAAAGCGGGTTTGGTTCGGACGGGGGCACCGCAACGTGTCGTTTTTTTGCGGCGTTTTTCTTGTCGGCCGAAAACGTCCAACCCGTTTTTTCGATGAAAGCGCGGAAGCGTTTGGTGAAGTCTGGGATTTCTTTCGGGGGGGTTTTGGAAAGGAACGTATAGGGTGTGCCGTTTGGGTGGATGGTCGGCGGCAGGGCGGAGTAGTGGGTAAACCCGTCTCCGGTCGAGAAACGGATTTCGAGTTGCTTGTTCGCTTCGGGTATGCCTGCCGTTTCTTTCGGCGCGTCGTGGAACATTCCGAGCCCGACGTCCCAGTCCTCGGGTTTCTTCACGAAATCGTGTGCGCCAGCGCCCGTCTTGACCGAGAGGGTGTCGTCCAATTCCGGAAACTCTTTCCGAAGCACGGCGTGTGCTTGCATATTTTCGGAATCGAGCACCAGCAGGTCGGGCGGGTAATAGCCGCCGATTCCGTGCCGTGGGTCGATAAACAACGCGACGGCCTGCTCAAGCGTATGGGGGTTGTGTTGGATTGGGCCCAACTCCTTTAACGCGGGGTGTTTCCGGGCTTCCGGTGGCGAGTGCCTGAGGGGGAACAAACGGAAGCCGAGGCCGTGGAAGAATTCCAAACTGTCTTTCCGGACCTCGATGTAGGTGGGTGCAAGAAAAGGGTTCATTTGCGGTCCCTCCATCCGTTTCGGTGCCGGCCGCAACAGGAACCGTGGTGTTGGTGGTTATGTCGGCGCATTTCCTCGTGAGCCTGCGCGAGTGTCGCGTGGTGTGGGTGTTCCGGGTGAGAAGCCTCGACTTTGAGGCAGGAATAGCAGAAACACACGGTTTTACCGTCGAGGGTTATGTGGCCGTCCGACTCGTGGTGGCAGACGGAACAATCCGGCGTTGACAATGCTCGGATAAGGGAAAACGTTACGAAAGCGTCCACGAGCTTTTGTTGCGGAACTGAGCGCGTCATGCGTACGCGCCCCCGATAAGCTCAACCCTGACAAGTAAGCCACGCGGAATTGCGACCTGGCCGGTAGCTGTTTGAAGAATCAGTTCGTGTTCGTTAACGTCAAGCAAAGTGCCTTCGCGGACGCCCTGTTGTGGGGTTCCGTCGTCGTAACGGAGTTTGATTTTCTTATTTTTCCATTCTTCCAATCCCATGCCACACCACATCCAAAAAGGTTATTCGCCCCCGCACAACCCGTTGACGACGTCTTCCTCGCGGAACTCACAGACGGTCATGCGCCCGTCTCCAATTCTTTGAAAATAATGGAACGGACAAAATCACTGACTGCGTAAATTCCCCGTTTTTCCGCTTCCTTTTGAATTCGAAGCTTGTCCCCGCGTCTTAGGTTCACCACGAGCCGGTCATTGTCCTCCGATGCCACGTCTTGTGTTGTTGGGGTCGACGCCATAGCTACCTTAGAGGCAGTCTGATTAATAAAGGTATCGACGCCATCGACTCCATCACGGTTAAAGGAGTCCGCGGCGTAGCTAGGTCATGGGTGCGTTGGACAAGGTCCTGAATTCGCCAGAAATAAGCGCTGTGTTCTTACACGTAGTTGCAGGACAAGACTATGCTTTGGAGATATCCCGGCATCTGCCTACTAAACAAAACACGATTTCTTTCCAATTAGGCCTTCTCGAAAAGAGCGGTCTTATTGAAAAGGGTCGCCGCGATAAGGCCCAGCACTACGAACCAAATTGGACACGGTTTTTTGGGTTATGGACGCAATTCCTTGAAGACGAATTCTATTTTCGTACGGAATTTATTGATGCGATGCATGAAAAAAATACTAACAACAAGGCGGCAACCTTGCTTAGTTCATACAAAGAAAATAGTGAAAAAAAAATTGAACATGTTTTCAAAGACAAACTGTTCAAACAAATTTTGGTGCAATATCTTTCAGTTTTGGGCCACGGGGTTCCGGACGTCTATTCTGGACGTTCTTTAAAAAAAATCATGGTAGACGACTTTATCCAAGGGCTAGCACCAGTAGCTGAAGGTTTGAAGCACAATAAAACTAAGAATACTGAGATTGGAAAATTGGTAATCGAATTGGCCTCGGTTTTTAATTTGCCCTCGGTTCAGTCGATTTCGTTACTCCTGGCGTATTGTAAGGTTACGGGGGAAGACGCCAAAGCAGCGTTCCCCGTTTTTGATTAGAGAACCCTATTACTTAGCCCAAAATTGATGTTGTGGGTAGTCTTTTAACAACCGACAGGAGCCCTGAGAGGGTTCTAGCGTGTCGTTAACGCCCTCCCCTAGAACAACAAGAGACGCGGGCGGTTCGGGGGTAACCCTTTCAAGCGGTGGCGTTGGTTGGCTGCCTCCCCGTGTTTGTTTTTTTCCATCGTTCGACCAACGCGGCCAAGCGTTTGTCCGCTTCTTCCCTGTCTGCCAACGCTTTGACCACTTCCGAGGCAATGTCTAAATCCGCTGCTTGGTGAATCAGGCGACGGACGACTGTGGCCACGGTCGGGTTCCCTCGTTTGCGCACCAATTCATCCAGGACGTAAAAGTCTTGGGGAGTCATGCGGACTTTCAACGTCCTGTCCTTCAAAACCCGCTTTTTGCCTCCAGTTGTGGCCACGGTTATTGCGGTTTGTGGGTCGGTTTCCATTCTTTCAACTCCGATTTGCGGTTTGGGCGGGCTCTGGCGTCAAACTGACCTTCGCCGTTTTCACACGACCACCCGCATTTTGCCCAAGGACGGCCGCCAATCGTCGTCCTTCACGATTTGGGCAACGGTTTTCGACACGTCGTTTATCCGCGCCTTGGCTTTTGAATCGGTAAAGTCTTCCACTTCAATCAGGCGGTGGCCAGCTGCCAGAATTTCTTTTGTTTTGGTCCGGTATGATGCGTTGGCGGATGCAAAGGCTTGCAGGCCGTGGCGGGGTTTCGCATGGCTGCTTCCCCGCCACTCGACGACGTAAGTCGGGGTCGGTTTGCCTTCCTGTTGGATGACGATGTCCAACCGGCGGCCTTTGATTACCGTCTCTTCTTCCCGGTAAATCGTCCAATCCGGTTGGAGCAATTCTTCCAAGAATCCGGCGGCGAGTTCCTGGTTTACGGTGCCTCGGCCTTTGCCATCGGTGTAGAACACTAACGTGTCGAACAATTCTTCGACTTCTTCCTCCGTCCGGCTTTCGATTTCCAACGCGTGCGTCCGTCTGAATTGGGTGAACAAAGACGGGCCACCCTTGCCCCACGCCCGGTTGTAGTTCCCCAAGTCCTTTGGCGCAAGGTTGACAATCCACTCGACCCATTTCCCAAAGATTTCTAAACCGCCAGGGGCGGGGGTTATCGCGTAAGAGGGGAACGTGCTCAACTCGTTGGTTTGTCCAATCCGAATCCAGCCGGTGCCGCCTGCGTGCTTGGCGTGGGCCAGCATGTGGAGATACAACGGCATGTTGGTTGGGCCGAGTCGGAAGATGTTCTTCCAAGTCCGGTCAACCGCCGTCTTGGTTGACATGCCGGTGGGGGCGTATGACAGCGCGTAACGCAACACGGCGCACAGCGTCGCGTAGTGTTGGAACGCGTTGACCTGGAGTCTGTATGAACACGTCTCGGTCTTAAAGTCGAGCGTGTTCCGATACATGAAGTCGCTATCCATTCGCCACACCCCGGTGTTCGAGAATTAATCCGCTGCGCGGATTACTTCCAAATACCAAATAGACCACCCCTAGAGAGTGTCTAATTAGAAAAGGGGTGGTTGTTGCATTGAGGGGGTGAGACTTCCAGATAGTAATCATACCTCCGGCTCACCTCGTTTGTGTTTCTTCCGTGGGCTAGATTGTGCTCCACGTTTCTTACGTTTCCGAGGTTGCCCTCCCTCGTTTTGGCACGATAGTCCCGTAGTTTTTTTGACTTTTGTTCGTTTCTGGCCAGCGGGACTTCACTTTTTCATTTCGCCAGGATTAGCATTGCGGCCGCGGTACATGACTCGGACAAGGGCAACCAACATTAGCGCGTGACAGAGAATACAAAAAGCAACGCTTAATTTAGCTTGAATGACTGGGCCATCGCGTCATATTCCGCCTCGTTTTGCTCAAACGTCTTGGAACTAGCGCCGACATAAACGAAATAATTCCGGATGGGTTTTTTGGTCGATTGAACACCGATTAAAAGAATGGTAAGGGACTGGCCCTCTACCTTGGTGCTGGCCTTTAAGCGATAGGCGTTCAGGCCGCCAATAGACTGGGTTTTTCCTGACAACCGTGAAAGGTTCAAAGTCGATTCAAGAGCTGAAAAATATTCCTCGGCCCCGGCTTGAACCTCATCCTCGGTCGGAATAGGCCCGATTATTCGAAACTCCTCATAAGGCGGACGTTGAAGTTGCGCCAGAGATACGGCATCTTCGCCTTCATCTTTTACCGACTCCCAAGAATCTTCATAGCGGAAAGAAATTCCAGCCGCGGCGTTTGTGAAGGTCTTACGCGCATCGGGTGGAAGGACCACGGGCGTCGGGGTCGGGGCGGGAATCGACGCTTGGATTGAAGGTTGGGGGGTAGCCGAAGGCTGGGGCGCGGATTGTGTGCAACCCAACAATAATACCGCCATGAACAATAGAACAAAAAATCGGTTCATGGCTTTCTTACAAAAAGAATGGAGTTATTAAACCTTTTTCCGATGGCACGATGATCGGAGTGAAGCCTTTCGTTGACCCGCCTATCTGCCAAGAGGCGTCCAAGGCAAGCGTCATAATTTCGTCTGTTTGGTCTTGCCGTATTTCAGTCCGGCTTTTTTCAGTCCTTCCGCGACGCTGCCGACCAGGTTGTCCGCCTTGATGTATCGCACCACGGCGGAGTGGAGGATTTTCTGCTTGACTTGCCCGTCCGGAACGGCAAGATAGACCTCGCCGGTCTTGGAGCGGCGCTCCGCGATGCTGGCTAGCACCGCCACGCCGGAAGAATCCAGATAATCCACATGGGTCAAATCCAGCACCAAAGCCGGACAGGATTCGCGGGGAGTCTCATCGGCAATCTTTTCCAACATGTGGGCGGAGCCGAAAAACAACGGTCCGCTGATACGGTACGTCCGGGCCACGCCGGCAACGTCGGGCGCAAGCGTCGTTTCGCTCGACGCGGGGCTAGCCGAGGCGACCTGGCTGACTTCGACGTTGTCGCTCATCTTTTTGATGAAAAGCAAGCCGGCCAGGGTGAAGCCGACCAGGATGGCAGTGGTCAGTTCCAAAAACACGGTGGAGCCCACGGTCACCGCCAGAACCACCACGTCGGATTTGCTGTCGGCCAAAAAGTGCTTGATTTCCGCGATTCCGACCAGATGGAATGCGGTGAACATCAGGATACCGGCCAAAACAGGCATGGGAATGTACTGCGCCAACGGAGCCAGTGCCAATAGGACGGCAAGCAACAAAACCGAGTGGACGATGGCCGAGAGGCGCGTTTTGGCGCCGTTTTTGACGTTCGTAGCCGAGCGGACGATGACGCTGGTGGCCGGGATGCCGTGGAAAAACGGCAACACCGTGTTGGCGATGCCCTGACCGACCAACTCCTTGCTGGAGCTGTGCTTGGTGCCGGTCATGCCGTCAAGCGATACGGCGGACAGCAGACTTTCGATGCTACCCAGCAAAGCGATGGCCAAGGCCGCCGGAAGCAAGTCATTGAGCTTGCCAATGTCCACCGAGGGGATGGAAAACGACGGCAAACCGCCAGGCACTACGCCGATGGTGTTCACATTCAGCTGAAACACCAAGGCGACCACGGTGACGGCCACCAAGACGGCAAACGAGCCTGGGATTTTCTTGGACAGGCGGGGCAGGGCGAACAGAAGGACCAATGTCAGCAAGCCCAAAGCAAAAGCGGCGACATTGAATTGCCCGAAATGCAGGACGAACGCGTGCAATTGGCCGAACGCGTTCTCGGCCTTTGTATCGATGCCGGTCAGATTACCCAATTGTTGGATGAAAATGAGCAGGCCAATGCCCGTGGTGAAGCCGACCACCACGGTGTAAGGGATGAATTTGACCACCCGGCCGATGCCGGACAGGCCCATGGTAATCTGAATCAGACCGGCGAATACCGCGGCGACCATCAGACCATCGAGGCCGAATTTGGCCACGATACTATACAATAGTACGGTCATGGCCGCGGCAGGGCCCGCAACGCCCAACTCGGTGCCGCCAAACACGGCGACAAGGAAGCCGGCAATGATGGCCGTATAAATCCCAAAAACGGGCGGGACGCCGGAGGCAACCGCGATGGCCAGACACAGGGGAATGGCCACGACCATGACGATCGTGCCGGCGATGAAGTCTTCTTTTGCGTATTGGAACGAAACGGGATTGGGTTTGAGAAGCTCAAGGAACGATTGGCCCAATTCTTTGGCACGGGATTTGAATTTTTGCGCTCTGGCTCTCACGGAAACATGACACCTCGAAGTCTGGATGGGTTTGCGGTCGCAGACGCGTGAAAACGACGCAATTGAATCTAATGGGGCATCGACATGCCCTGAATACGTGCGCGCACCGCGCGTATGACGCATGAGGCGGAAAAAAAGCCGCGAAAGGGGGCCTTGAACAAATCGAAACGTTCCGCTTGGAAGACAACGGGCGCCGTCTTAATAGAGCGTACCCGTTCTGACTTTAAAAAACCGATTGGACAGCTCGGACCAGCGCCGGCGAAAAAGATACGCTGAATAACGGAATCGCCGGCACTCAACCGCTTTTTTATAGCCTGCCCGCGTAAGGGATGCGGATTTCATGGCACCCGGACAGGCCGTCGTCAAAAGCGACGGCGGAAAAAAAAGGCTCGTCATTGATTACCGCGGGGTCGCTTGGGGCCCCGATATCGCCCAATACGGCCAGGCCTTTGCCGACGTGGTTGAAAAGCTGCGGGAAGCCGACGCGGACGAAGTGGTGCTCAGCGAGTATTACGAACGCATCTACGACGAGAAGCAGACCGGTTGGCTGCGGGAAGTGGCCGACTTGGTCAACAACCTGGAGGCCGACGCCGTCTGGAGCCCTTCACACTTGGGCAAGTCCACCGAATCGAAGACGTTGGGCCCGCGCCACGACGCGGTCTTGCGCATCATGAGCTTGATCAAGTCCGATCCGTTCAAGGCCTATTTGACGCTGGTGCAGGAAATGAAGACCGTGGCCGCGCAGGCGGCAGCTGCCGGGCCAAACGTCGAAGACATCCAGATTTACCTCGGCACGTTGCGGTACATGCGCGGCAAGATGGAGGACATGAAACTCATCCAGGCCATGAAAGACTACTTGTCCCAGTTGGGCAGCATCCCGGAAGGCCGCACCGCGTACCACGCGTTTTTCGAAAGCTCAATCAAGCCGTCGTTCATCGGCTCGCGAATCTTTTTTTCGTCTACCGAACAGTTGGAACTGGTCGACCAGTACGACGTCAACGGGAGTAAAGTGTACATCTACCGCCACCCCGATCAGGTACAATACTTGTACTTCATCAACCCGCCGGAGTACAGCCTGCCGCCGGAGAAATACTTCTTATTGGAAAAGACCAAGGAAGTCGTGGCCCAGCACCGGCCCGACAGCGTGCAATTCTTGGACATCACGCAGGCACGCAAATACTTCCGCAAAGTCTACGTGGCCACCATCGCCGATTTGGCGCTCAAGAACAACATCAAACTGACGGTTGAAGAAAAAGAGGATTTGGCCTCCATCGTGGCGCGCTACACCATCGGTTACGGCATCATGGAAATCCTTTTGTCGGACCGCCGCGTCACCGACGTGTACATCGACTCACCGCTGGGCGACAAGCCCATCTACTTGGTTCACGGCAAATACGGCCAATGCCAGACCAACGTAATCTTCAGCAACGAGGAAGCCCGCAGCATCGTCTCGCGCTTCCGCGCCTTGTCGGGCCGGCCTTTTGACGAAGCCCACCCCATTTTGGACTTCGACTTGGAAGACTTGCAGACACGCATCGCCGTCATCGGAAAACCCCTTGCCCTCGACGGCATCGCGTTCGCGCTGCGGTTGCACAAGCAGACGCCTTGGACCTTGGCGCAGTTCGTCGACGGCAAGATGTTCAGCTCGCTTGCCGCCGGCGCCTTATCGTTCTTCGTCGACGCCCAAGCCTCCATGCTCATCGTCGGATCCAGGGGTGCCGGTAAAACCTCGATGTTGCAGGCCATGATGCTGGAACTGCCCCAGAATTTGAGGATATTGGTCCAGGAAGATAGCGTTACCGCGGACACCCGCATCTTGGTCGAACAGGACGGAAAAAAACGATACACGACCGTCGGCGATTTGATTGACAACCAAATGGCCCACTACGGACATGAAACGTTCGCGGGAAAGCATATCCTGCGGACCAACCCGGACGGAGTGAAGGTGTACGCGCTACAAAAAGACGGGAAAATACGCCTTTCCGACGTCAGCCAATTCACGCGACACAAGGGCTCCAAGGACATCTACGAAGTGACCACCCGCACGGGAAAGAAAATCAGAGTCACCCAAGACCACTCACTCTTCGGGCTGGGTGAAAACGGACAAATCACCACAATAAAACCAACCCAGCTGAGTCCTGGAAGCTATATCGTCACGCCGTCTACCTTACCACAGCAAACTCACGGATTGACCGAATTCAACGCGCTGCCCCATCTGCTCGCGGAAAATCGGGGTTTCCTTTGCTCAGAAACATTCAAGCCTTGGCTCAGGGAAAATCGTGACGCATTAAAGGAAATTGGAATTGCCGCCGGTTACACGAAATCCGCAGTCCAAGCATGGGTCCGGAAAGGAGTCATCCCGATACCCATTTTCGCAAAGCTGTCCTTGAAAGTGGCTCCACCAATCCACGCGGAAATCCGTTTCAAGCTAGATGATAGATCGAAACCAATACCCGCCGTAGTCGCTGCCACAGAAGACTTAGTCCAATGGTGCGGACTCTGGCTTGCGGATGGATGTTACGACAACCGCTACGGCACGATTCTTTCCGTCGATACACCGGAAGAAAATGCACTGGTGCAACGCGTGGCAAATCAATTCGGACTAACCGTAAGAAAACACGGCGACGGCTTCTCAAAAATCATTTCGAACACGGGCCTCGTGTGGTTTGCCAAGAATGTGTTGCAATTGAACGGAGACGCATACACGAAACGCGTCCCGCCATGGGCATTTGACGCCTCCGAGAAGCAACGCGCGCGCCTGCTTAACGGCCTGTTTTCCGGCGATGGCTATGTCGGCAAAAACGAGTTGTACGTGTGCAGCGCATCTCGCGAAATGAGTAAAGAAGTCGAAACACTCCTCCTGTCATTCGGCATCGTGTCCAGGACAAAGTTCTTCGAACGCGACAAAACCTACCGGGTGGCCATCAGCGACAGTCGGTTCGTGAAACGATTTGAGGCGATCGGCTTCCTGCAGCAACGGAAAACGCACAACTTAGTTCGACTATCATCCAAGGAGAAAAAACACGAAACGTCAGACATCATTCCGTTCAGCCAAGTGGCCAAAGCGGAGTTGTGCAGGCAGTTCAAACTCAACAAGCAAGACTACGTCACCCGCAACAACCAAATCGGGCGGCAAAAACTCGAAAGAGTCGTTACTAGTCAAACTAACGCCACAGCCGAATTGCAGACACTCCAATACCTGTTGGGAGCCGAAATCTATTGGGATGAAGTCGCATCCGTTCGGAAACTGGAAACGACCGAACAGTTCGTGTACGACTTTTCCGTGCCAGAAGCGGAGAATTTCGTTTGCGAAAACATTTTGGCCCACAACACGCAAGAGCTTCCCGTTCCCCAGATGAAAAAACTGGGTTTGAGCATCCAACGCATGAAAACAAGGCCCCCATTGGGTGGCGGCACGGAAAGCGAAGTGTCGGCCGAAGATGCGCTGCGCACGGCGTTGCGGTTGGGAGATTCCGTGCTGATCGTCGGGGAAGTCCGATCGACCGAAGCTCGCGCCCTATATGAGGCCATGCGGGTGGGCGCGGTGGGCAACGTCGTCATGGGCACCATCCACGGCGAGTCGGCGTACAGCATCTGGGACCGGGTGGTCAACGACTTGGGCGTGCCCACCACGAGTTTCAAGGCCACGGACTTCTGCGTCGTGTCCGCACCCATCCGCTTCAAAGGCTCGCTCAAACGCCACCGCCGCCTCATCGAAGTGACCGAAGTACTCAAGGACTGGGAAACCGACCCCGGCAAGGAACACGGATTCGTCGAATGGATGACGTTTGACGCCAATAAAGACGATTTGGACGTGTTCAAAGACCAACTCCGCGAAAAAAGCGAATGGCTCAAAAAAGTCCAGCGCATGCGCGGATTGGACTTCGAGGCGGTGTGGGCGGAAATCGTCTGCCGCGGCCAAACCAAACAATATTTGGTCGACAAGAAAAACGAACTGGACATCCCCCGCTTGCTGGAAGCCGAATACGCCGTGCGCGCCCACACCAAATACCTACTGCTCTCGGAAAAACAACGCGAAGAACTCGGCACAATCGATTATCCGGCATTGATGGCTGCCTGGAAGGAATGGGTGGACCGGGAGCTCATCGCCGACTTGGTAAGGCAGAAACAGGCGACCGTCGCGGTGGAATAAACCCGGAAGTCACGGGTGGATGAAGGGTGCGACAAAACCCAAAAACCTGGATCAGTATCCTTCGACGCGCAGCCCGGCCACGCGTGAGAAATGCTTGAGGTTGGGCGTTAACAAAAGCTCATTTTCGGCCAGGGCGACGGCCGCAATCATGCAATCCAGCGGACCGATGTCGATTCCCTGGTTTTTCAGGGTACGATAAAGGGCACCACCCAATTCGGCATGAGAATCGGTAAACGACACGGAGTCCAAGTGATTCAAAAGTCGCCGCCTCCGTTGCTCGATACCTGGAGGAGAGCCGGCGCTCAATTCAAAGACGGTCGGAGTGGGCACCCGGATCCGATGGCCAGCGTTTTCAAAGCCTGCGATTTTCGCAACCAACGATTTGTTTTCCTGCGACAGGTGGATGACGGCGGCCGTGTCTAAGAGGACCATGTGCGGACCTTGAACGATTTCCGGACCTCTTCGACCCCTTTTTGCCATTCGCGGGCTTCCTCGTCCGTTAGGATGCGGCCCAATTCCGAAACTTTTTCACGGCGGAGCAAGCGTGAAATTTCATCGGAAAAACTTTCATCGGGTTGCTTACGTTTTTTGAGCAGCAGGTAGACGTCTTCAGAAACGCTGAGGTTCTTGTAAGCCATATTACATACATACATACACACATATAAAAGGAGTTGGAGCATCAGCAAAACGACCTGAAAAATCGAAGTCCTTTTATCCCGCCGTTTCGTCCCTTATGGTTAGCATGCCTCCGCGCACCCCACCGGACAAACCGGAACCGTACGACCCGGGCCGCAAGGCTGGAAAACCATCAAAGCCGCAGAGCCTTTACTCGCAAGGCGCCGCCGCGTATTCCGATTTCGATGAAGTCGCACGAGGGCCACCGCCGACGCCCGGTTTCGTCAAGACGACGCATTCGTTGGCCAAGATGTTCAAGTCGTACGGCAAAAACGGCAAGTTCACCGACGATGAAGCCGACGCATTCGCCTTTTTGGGCTGGGACATCACGGCTGAGCAATACTGCGCCGCGTACAAAGGCATCCAAGGCACCGGCATGTGGATCGGCCTTGTCTTAGCCGCGACCATCTTCTTCCTGGCGCCGGAGTCCCTGGATATCACGGTCAAAGGCGGCTTTGCCGTCATGCTCGTGGCGCTGCCGTTCGTCTTTTCGTACATGTACCGTAAAATCCCGTTCTCGCAAGTGGAAAAAGAAAAAATCCAGAGCTTGGCGTACGTGCCGGAAATCGTCAACTACCTCACCATGAGCATGCGTTTGACGCCCAACTTGGAGCGCGCGGTGGAATTCGCGGCAAATCACGGCCAAGGAAAAATCGCGGAAGACCTCAAGAAAATCGTGTGGGACGTGCAGATCGGACGCTACGAGTCCGTGGAAGAAGGCCTGGACGAATTGGCCTACCGCTGGGGCGCGTACAACGACGACTTCAAGCACGCACTGATGATGATCCGCGCATCCCTTTTGGAAGGCGACAAGGAACGCCGCTTCGCATTGCTTGACAAAGCCGGACAAGACGTGTTGGAAGGCAGCAAGGAAAAAATGGATTTGTATGCCCGAAAACTCCAGCAGCCCACGGTGTACCTGTACTACTTCGGCATTTTGCTGCCGTTGTTGATGGCCATCCTTTTGCCCATCGGCGCTTCCTTGGCCAACAATGAACTGATTTCCAGCCCGTACTTCCTGATCGCCGTGTATGTCTTCGTCATTCCCATCGGCGTCTTTTTGTTCGGAAAAAGCATCCTGAGCAACAAGCCGCCCACCAACCGCCCACCCCGCATCCCGGCCAACTATCCCGGCTTGCCGCCCCGCCCGCCGTTTGCCACCGCCGCCTTGCTGTTGATCCTTGGCGGCCTCGCGTTGGGCTACTTCACCGACTTAGGCGTGACGCAGGACGTCGTCAACAACGTCGCCTACCTGCCCCTGATGCAGTTGGTGGATCCCGGAAACCCGGCGTTCGATGCGAGCAGCCCGCTGGCGGAAGGCATCCGCATTCCGGGAACCTTAGGCAGCATCGACCCGTTCTTAGTGAGGCCGGACGAACGGCAGGAACGGATCCTCGACGTCTTACCGGAGTTGGAAGCGCCCGCCTCCGCCAATGCCAATCCGTCGGCGCTGGCCGAAGAGTTCAAGCGCTTGCCCCATTTGCGCGTGGCGGCGCAGAACGGCATCTACATCGGCCAATTCACGATTTTCGGTCTTTTAATCGGATTGGGGTTGGCCATCAGCATCTACCTCAAAGGCAAATACGGGGCCCGAAAGAAAGTCCAAGACGACGTCCGCGCCATGGAAACCGAATTCAAGGACGCCATGTACGTCCTGGCATCCCGCATGGGCGAGAACAAACCCATCGAAGAAGCCCTGCGTTCGGCCGTTGCATTCCTGCCGAAAAGCCAGATCGGCCGCACCGTCTTCCGCCGCATCGTCGAAAACATTTCGACGCTGGGCATGACATTGGAAACGGCCATTTTCGATCGGACGTTCGGCGCCCTACGCTTGGTTCCGTCGCAGATCATCCGCAGCGGCATGCAGTTCCTCGTGGATTCCGTGGACTTGGGCGTGGAAGTGGCGGCCCGCTCGCTCATCTCGCTGTCCATGCAGCTGCGCAACTCCGAGAAGATCAACGAAAGCCTCCGCAAATTGTTGCAGGACGTGACCGTCATGTTGTCCACCATGGCGTGTTTTATCGCTCCCATCGTGCTGGGCGTGGTGTCGGCCATGCAGCGGCTGATCATCACCAGCATCGCCTCGCAAGGCGGCTCCGGCGTGGAAGCAGGCCCCGCAGCCGGAACCGGTGGAGCCGGATTAGGTGGATTGGGTGGCGGCGGCTTTGGTAACTTGTTCAACCCGGCTGCATTGGAAAAAGCGGCCGAGCCGGGCTTGTTCATCCTCATCCTGGGCGTCTACGTGCTGGAAGTCGTCATCCTGCTGTCGTACTTCAACGCCCAAATCGAAGACACGGACAACGAACTGCACAACTATACGTCGATTGCCAAGAACGTGCCCCTCGCGGTCATCCTCTACTGCGTGACCGTGTACTTAGCCAGTTCCTTCTTTGGTTGAGCCGACGCGTTTCGAAAAGCGGCAGAAAGCAAAAAAGTGCCGTAACGGAAAAAAACAACAAACGGCAAGCGCAAGGCAAAACGTCCAAACGACCTCATTCCCCCCTATAAAAAAAAAATCTTAGCTGGCCGATAGAGATGCAAAAAGGCGTCCGTCGTTTTCCTTTTTTGACCGCAGGGCGTCATTTTTCAGCATTACCGACTTTTTATCCCGGGTCGGCAAGTTGGGCTTTGTTGAAAATCTCGGAAATGAAGCAAGGCTGGAAAAAAAAAACGGTGTTGACGGAAACAAAAAAAAACGCGATGGCGTGAATTGCGGCAGGAGGGCAAAACGGCTTCGACTTCGTTTTTCCTTTCTTTGCGGTTTTGCCTGGCTTCGCATTTTAGGTTTTTTTTGACTTTTTCAACAAAGCCGGCAAGTTGGAAAGCTTAAAAAAGCGCGTTCCGTAATTGCCTGCGAACCCGTTTGGGCGAAAAATTGCACGAAGCCACGTTTGGGGTGTGTTGTTCATGAGTTTCGGAAAAACGCGCGGTCAGGCCTTTGACACTATGATGTTGGTCATATCCGTACTGGTGGCCATGGCTATCTTAGCCGTGTTGATGAACGTGCTGAACAGCCTCAACTTCAACCCCAACAGCGCCAAGGAAATCATGAAGACCGAACTGAAAAGCATCGTCACGTCCGGTTACGGCACGTCCTCTCCCAAGCAAGTGGAATTCAAGAAAGACGAATACATCGACGTCAAAAGCGTCCTGGGCGATGCCGCCGTGTCGGAAGGCGAAGTCGGGTTCCTCTGCGGCCGTGAGAGCACCGAGTTGTGCTCCGGCGGCGACGCGCCGCTGAATCTAGACGACCAAGTAGGAACCGGCTCCATCACGGTCAACAAGAACACCAAGGCATTCGTCGTCGTCTGCGGCGATGATTCCAAAGGGGCCTATCGGATAGCGGCGGGACGCCAAGGAAGTGACGCCCGCCAAACGTGTACCGACGAGATCAAAACGATAAGATAAGGCCCGATGGGTCGCAGGGACTTTGTTTCCGGCGGCCCGAAACCTTTTTCTTTCGCTCTTCCGTTGAAAGCTTCTATGCGCGGAAGCGAATGGGCCCCACTGTACCTATTGGTCGTCCTAGCCATTGCTGCCATACTGTTGGTCACCTTTGTCAAACCCATGTTCCGCCAGGCATCCGTGCAAGCCGAAAAAAACGCCGAAGAGGCCCGGGACGTCGCCAAATCGCTGGCTCCTTTGTTGCTGTGGCCGGCTGGGTTAGGCGTGGGAAGAAAAAGAAAGGCAACGGCAGCAAAAAAGAATAAACGAGCAAAAACTCGCGGAAACGCGTTGGCCGAGACTCTTTTTTTCCGGGATTTCCGACACCCCGTATCCGGAGGCGTCTGAAGCCTATGCGCGGCCAAGCCGATGCACCCATCGAATTGGTCATCGCCATCATCATCATGGTCACCAGCATGGGCATGGCGTTCTACGTCATCAACGAATCCAGCGAAAACAAATGCCTGGCCACTTTGAAAACCCAGACCCAACTGCTGCAAGAAGCCATTTTGGACGTCGGCCTGGGTTCGTCCGGTACCAAGAAAACGGTCCGCTTTTCCATGCCGCGCTGCGGGGACCAAACCATCGTCGGCATCCAGTTCGTCAAATACAATTCGGCCGAGTTGTGCCGCAAGTGTCCGGGCCACTACGCGGGCTGTTGGCAAATCGTCCCCTTGGCCGACACGAAAGACGGCCTCACCCGCATCCCCGAAGCCATCACCTGCATCGAGTTGCCGGCGGAGCGCGTCACCATCCTGCAAGACGAGTTGACCAGCGGCCGTTGCAGCCCCTTGAGCGAAACACCGTGTCCGGACGGAAGCCAGGAGTGCCTCGAACAATTGGGTATCACGTCCAACATCTATACCCCCCGCACGACCGGGCCGTCCAACTGGGTCACGCTAGGCAACCAGGAGTCCCGCCACTTCCTCATCACGTTCAACAAGGTGCTGTCCGTGGGCGACGTGACGGGCCACACCCAGATCAAGATGTGCGCCCTTCCCGTCGGCACCCGGACGAATTAAACCACCTCGGCGCCCAACGGTTTAAATCGCCGCCTGCCGTTCTTGCCCTCATGCGGCAAAACAACGAAAAAACCACGGAACCGCACCAACGGCTATTCCCGAAAAACCAAGCCGCGGTTCGGGGACAAATCGCGTTATGGATGCTCACGAAGTTTGCCATGGTGTTCTTCATCATCCTGCTGGCCGCCATGCTGGTGAGTTTTTCCGACGCCCAGAAAGAATCCATCTGTCGGACGCAAGCGCAATCCATGGCCCGCAACATCGCATCCACTTTGGCCAACGTCATCAACTCGCCGGTCGAAGACGAACGCAAGGTGTTCACCTTGGAGTCCTCGCTGTCGGTGGGCAAAATCCAACTGGAGCGCTACACCATCAACGTCACCAACATCCCGTCGGCAACGGAGCCCAAGACCGGCTCGTTGGTCGTCGACGTCATATCCGGATCGGGCTGCAAAGGAGGCGCCCGGGCGCCGTACGACGCGTCCTTGACCTTGGTCGACCCCGCCGCTTTGCTGTCGCGGTGGAACCCCGAAAAACCGTTGGAATTAAAACCCTCGGACTTGCAACGGCGGGATTATTATTTGATCATGGTCAAATGCCGGCCCAAGCAAGCCGGGTTTTCCAGTTACTTGTATCTCCGCCAATGCGGCGAACGCCTGGGTATAGCTGTCGACCCGCAGTCGTGCGATCCCCGCCTGGACAGCAACGTCACCACCGTCAGCGACCGTCTGAAGAATCCCGTGCTGCAGTGCTGCGGCTGGGAAGCGCTGCAAGACGTGCCCACCACCAACATCCAGGGAAAAACCGCAGGTAAACCCTTATGTCCATGAAGCGCACCCGGGGATTCGTCGGCCCGCTGGGCGACGACTTGCCCAGCATCTTTCCCATCATCGCCGCCGTGCTGCTGTTCGTCGGCACGTTGGCGTACGCCAACGACTTGGTGCTGCAAAAAACGCGCGCGTTGGAAACGCGCCAGGCCGCGTTGGGCCTCTCGTACATCGTGACGGAAAAAGGCCTGATCAACAACCGCACGGAATTCGAGAAAAACACGTGCGACGACTTTCTCAAGAAATATGCCGTGTCCAACCGCATCCAATTCCTCGTCACCGTCAAACGCTACTGCAAGTACGTCCAATTCTATTACCCCGAAGAGAACCCGGGTCCGGAAAAAATGCGCCTGAGCCCGGCGTACCTAGAGAAAAGCGATAATGAAATGCAGGGCCAGACGTGGGCGTATTGCACCAACGCAAAAAACGCGCGGAATCGAGAGTTGTTGAGCGTGCCGGAAGACGCGGTCACGCTCACCTACCCGATGGCCGTACCCTGCCCCGTAACCCCCGGATTACCCACCAACGGATTAGGCCTCATTAACGTGATCGCATGGAAAGAACGCGGAAAAATCTAACGGAAAAAACGTCCAGGCGACGGGCACAAGCCGCCATCTTCGACGGCATCACCCTGCTGCTGCTGGCGTCGATCTCCTCGGCGCTCATCTTCAGCTTCGTGGGCACGTACGGCGCGCAGCAGGACCGCGTCCTGCGCTCCGCCTATATCCTCAACTACATGCAAAGCGTGGTCAAGGCCTCCTACTACGTCGACGCGTCGACTTTGAGCTTTGTGAACAACGTGGAATACGGCCTGGATGCACGAGGAATTGAAAGAAAAAACAATTTGGAAATCTACCTAGACTTGGCCGAAAGCAAAACCGGCTGCAAAGCGCTCGAAAAATACAGCGGCAGCTTTTCCGTGTCGGAACTGCTCAAACGCGACTTGGCGGAAAACATCCCGAAGTTGGACGACCAGTTCGACACCACCGACGCGCTGGGCATCACGGCGTACAAATGCGCGGTCAAAGAACTCATGAAACCGTTTTGGTACTCCGGTTTCTACTACGGCTTCGACGTCATCGACCTGGACACTGCCGACGGCAACGCGGTGCAGGTGGCGTCCAAATCCGTCGTGACGCCGTCCGGAAAGCGGTACGAATCCATCCGGCACATCACGGACTATCCGCCTTTCTTGACCGCGGTCAACGCCGTGAGCCAAGGCGGCGTGTGCGCCACCATCACCAACGGGAGGACGGCGGATGGCCGCGAGTTGAGTCCCGACGTCGTCACCGTCCAAGTGCCTTTCAAAGTCGTCTACGTCAACAGCGCCGCCACCCCGCCGGAACGAAAATTGCGCAGCTACGCATTGGCTTTATGCATCTGGCACCCCGCCCAGTAAACGTCGCCACCCCCCGCAGAAACCACGAAAAGCAAAATCCTAAAAAAAAAGCAAAGCAACCATGCGGCGTTGTTGACAAACCCAGGGGAAAAGAAAAAAAAAGAGGCGTTTGGCCGAAAACAAAAAAAGAAGAAGGCGGCACGCTGACAACGCCAAGGGCAAAGCGTTTACAGCGGCAGGAAGCAGGCGGTTGGCAATGGTGGCAGGGTAAAGGCGTTTTCGTTTTTTTTTCCTTTTGCGTCCGATTCCTTCAAAGAATCCGCATCGCGTGCAGCCAATCAAAGCGGCGGCACTTGTTTTTTCTTGACCGGAATGTCTTCCTGGCACTTCGGACACGTATACGTAAAGCCATCCGGACCCGGCGTCACCTTGGGCGAACAGTTGGCGCACATGCCGGCGCCGCAGTAAGGGCAGAACACGATGCGCGAGTTCTTCTGCTTGCACGTGGGGCAGACTTGAGCCTGGGCCACGGGAACGGACGTCACGGGTTTTTCCATTTGGGCGAACACGCTTTTAGGCGAGGCCTGCGGTTTGCTCTTCGGCTCGCCGAACAAATCCGCCATCGTAACGGAACCGGGCGTGCCTGCCTTGACGGGGGGCGCCGACTTACCGGAGGGAGACACAGACGGAATGGGGGTGGTGTCGGGAAACTCGTCTTTGAGCAACGCGGGCGTCTTTTGCGCCTTGGAATCCTCTTTTTTCTTGTTCGCTTCCGCCGCGTCATGGAACGACAAATACACGTCCTCGACGATCTGCTTTTCTTCAGTGGTCGAAGGCGGATTCCGGGCGGCCAAGTAAAGGCGGCGGTGCCGTCCAGATTCCGGTTGGGACATGGCGGCGGGGTAATCCAGCTGCAAGTCGCCCAGGATGGTCTCCACTTCCAACTCGCGGGCATTTTCCAACACGCGCTTGGCTTCCCGCAGGTTTTGTGAAACAGCAGGAACCCCAGGTCCACCTCCGGATGGCGCCGAAACCGTCGGTAAGCCCGCGTCTTTTGGAATCATGCCTTTTTGGCGCAAGTCGTCCAGCCGGATCTTGAGTTCCGGATCCGCGGGCGGCTTTTGCTCCAGGCTTTCCAACTCTTTTTGGAGCAGCGCCAGACGCTTGGTGACCGGAACGGCCACTTCCGCGCTGTCGGCTTTGCGCAACCCGATGAACATGATAGCGAACGCCACGGCCGAGGCCGCGAGCCAAAACATTGGCCAGATGCCTTGGGCGGCAAACACGAAGTCAAACCCGCTGTACATGACGTCGGCCAAAATCGCCAAGACGGCAATGAAGGCGCCCAACAGGACGGAGGCGCCGAGTTTTTCTTCCTGGCTGAACGTACGCACGTCCGGATACGTGTAGCGGACGGCCAGATAGCCTGGAGAAATCGAACCTAGGATAATCGCCAAATAATACAGGATGCTGGCAGCAATGTCCAATTCAGCCATAACGGTCCTATAACGCAGGAGGCATTAAAAAAGCCGGTTGCTTTAGGACATACGATTCGCATGCCGTTGGACACGTTAGCAGCCGACTTGTGGCCCTTGTTGTTGCTTTCAGGCATGATCGGCATCGCTATATTTCCCTTGGCGCTGTTCTGCTCCTTTTTGTACTCCGCGCTCGCACGGCGGTTCGAACACGTGCCCAAACCAGTCTGGTTTTTCGTCATGACGCTCGTCGGCACACTTTTAGCCGTATTGGCCATCTATATCTACTTGGACGCGACGTTTGCCGACTTGGTGCAAAGCATACCCAGCTCGCCGTGAGCCAGCTATAGCAATCCCGGAAAGTAACCCGACAAAATAGTCCGGCATTGCTATCTAGCAAACGGCGCGAAAGTCTTGTGAAACTTTCGCGGTTTGCTATAATAGCGCATCGCAAAAATAAAGGAACCTTGACCCATAGGGCAAAAACCTGCTAAAAAGTTCCAATCGTTTCGTTTTCTGCTAAAAGCAAGAACCTTTGTCCAAAACCGACGGAAAAAATCCAGTGCCTGAAACAAAAAAAAAGACCAAGCAACACAGTAGACCGCGGCAAAGAAAACAATTTACAACAAATAATGTGGGTGACGAAGGCAGGCGGCAGAGCGCAAAACGCCTGTTTTTTCCGTTTCGTCTCCGGGCATTTCCTCCTTTTTTTTGGTTTTCCAGGTGCCTTCGTTTGATTTTTTCCACGGGGCTTTTTGACGGTTCCTACCCCGCCTGGCAAAGAACGGTTTTAAAGACGCGCTGCCTGACTATGGGTGTATGCGTTCCGCCGGCTTTTCCGCATTCATCATCGTGCTGCTTTTTGCCGAATTGTTCGCCCCCGTGGTCTGGGCCGACAGCATCGACTCGACGCCGTCATTGGAATTTGCGGATCCGACTGCACCCGCTACGCCGGTTGCTCCGACAACGGGTTCGGCCAAGGCCACCGCTCCTAGCGCATCCATCCCGGCCGCGTCCGTCGGGGAAAAATGCGACATCCGATCCATGTCGGACGCCGAACGCCACCAACTGCACAACTTCCTTTTCTCACCCACGGGCGCGTTTCGCGGCGACTTCCTAAATGACTTGTCCGAGTTGGACGCGTTGGCGCAAGCCGCGGATAAACCCAACGACCCGTTCAGCAAGGAGCGCGCAAAGCAGGAACGCGAAAACCCCGACTTGAGCAAGACGGTGAACATCAAGGACATCGCCAAACTCAAGGGCCTCCCCGGAAAAACGGAAGAGGAAGTCGCCAAGAAATTCGGCAAATGGGATTCCAAGGCCGGCAAAATCATCGACAACGGCGAAATTTCCATCGCGGACGCCAAAAAAATCTTGGCACAGGAGCCCAAAGATTCGCCCTACCAGGAAGTACTCAGCCAAATCCAAGACTTGTTGAAGGAAAAAACGGACAAGAAAGCCACGGAAGAAAAAGAAAAGGAAGACACCAAACAACTCGAGCCGTACAAACGGTACAAAGTCATCCTGCCGGGCGAAGGCAAAGAAGTGTCCTTGGCCGACGTCTTTCGCGCCAATAAAATCGATCCGGACAGCTGCCTGCTGAAAGGCGAAATCATCAACGGCCGCGTCGGCTACATCGCCATCTTAGACACCGACATCACCTACGGCACCAAAAACGCCCAATTGATCAAAGGCGAATACGTCTCCCCGGCCACCGGCAAACCCACTCCCGAACTGACGTCCCAGCGCGGAGGCGAAACGGTCAACCAACGCATCTACGGCTCAAGCATCGTGGGCTACCTCAACCTCAACGGCGGCGCCAACCTCATCGTGCCGGAATTCTACCGCGACTGGATCGTCTTCAGCTATACCTACACCAAATGGGACTTCTACGGCTCGCTCTTGGGCTCCATCGCCGCCTTCGGCGCCATCAAGAACCTCGAAGAAGTCAAGAAAGTCAAGTTGGATTCCCTCTCGCACATCAAGACGCGTGAGCCGGAAAAACTGCTCGGCAACCAAATCCGCGAAGCCATCACCGGTGAAATCGAACTCAACGCCGCCGGCCACATGCTGCTCAAGAAAAACATCCCGATTCCACCCAATGCACTGGCCCCGGGAGGAGGCACGGCCGCATCGGTAGCCATCGAAGAAATCGGAGGCAACCGGGTACTCCGGTATTACGGACCGGGTGGAGGGGCGCCTATCCGTGAAATCAACGGCGTGACTGACATCGAAAAAGCCATCGAATTCGACAAAAGCATCCAGTTCCGCACCAAAGGCGGCCTCCAAAACGACCTGAAAGAAGCCGATTACAACCTCAACAGCCTCCGCCAAGCCAAAGGCACGTTGGACGCACGCATCGCCTCCAGCTTCATGCTGGCCGGCGGCTGGCTGGGCCCGGCCCGCATGGCATTCAGCTTAAACGACGGCATCCTCTTCCAAGCCCGGCACCAAAAAGACGACAAATACCTCCGCGTGTTGGCCGGAGAAAACAGGAAAGTGTTGGCCGACTTCAAACAAGCCTCCGGATTTTTGGCCATCGGAAAAATCCAGGAAATGGCCGCCAAATACGCCGGCATGGGATTCGTGCCCGAAAAGGCGTTCTACGCCAAGAAAATATTGTTGCTCAATTATCCTCAAGCGCAAAAAACACCCAATTATGAATCCACCACCCAGTTTCTGAGCAGGGACGACGGCAGCATCGGCATCGTCACCCGCTGGCGGGGTCCGTCCTACACGCTGAACTATGAAGACATGCGGACCTTCGCCAACAAACAAAGCCCCGAATCATTCACGAGCATTGCGCTGGTGTCCAACAAAATCATCGCCGAACCGTCGTTGGAAGACAAGAACCTCCGCTCGCTCACCGGCCTTTTCTCGCTGGCCGTGCCCTGGCTCGTCAGCCGCAAACTGCTGGAATTGGGAGAACGCCAACTAGGCGCAGGCGTCTTTCTGACCACGCTGGAATTCCTCGAAATCAACGAAAACGTCGGAAAAGACCTCGCCTGCGACCGCGACGAATACGAAGAATTCAAGACGCAGTACCGCATCGCGTTCGCCGGCGGCCTGACGATTTCCGCCCTCAGCGTCATCCGCGCCACGTTCTCGCCGTTGCGCGACTTCCTACGCGGCACGTCGTTCTGGTCCGCCACCACGGCCGGAGGCCTCAATTTGCTGGACTGGACCAACCCGCCGGAAGCCTGGCGCTTTTACATCGGCAACCAAGCCATCGCCTACACGTCCAACTGCAAAGACCAGATGAACACCATCCTCACGTGGCAACCCATCCCCGAACGCGTCACCAAAACGTCCAACACCCTGGCCGAAAAACTGCCCGCCCTCAACGACCAACTCTCCAAAATCGGACTAGGCAAAGCCATCGGCGCCAAAGAAGAAGACCGAAAAGCCGAAGCCGAAGTCAAAAACCTCAAAGACGTGCTCAACTTGCGCGCCGTCACGACAGACCAAGGCGGCGTCGTGCTCACGCCCGAACTGCTCTACATCCACATCGACCAGTCCACCTCGTCCATCAAAGGCGACTTGTACGGACTGGTCCGCGACTCCTGCGGCCTGCAGGACGGCATCCAAAGCAAAGACGGCCGACGGCTCACCTTGGGCGACGGCCTGGAAGCCAGCATCAACGGCACCAAAGTCCTATCCTTCCAAAGCGACATCTGGAAACTACGCGCCATGGCCCGGAACAAAGTGCAGTCATTGGCCCGCGTCATCATCCCCAACACCATCATCCAAAGCCACCTCAAAGGCGGCTCCGACACGTTCTTGGACATCGCGCCCACCGGACAAAGCGTCTTAGTCAACCCGCCATGCGACTTGGCCGCGGCCATCTTCGATTTGACCGGACGGCAAATCGGCAACGACTTCACCCAAGCCATCGGCAAAGTCCGCACCGTCCAGACATCGGAAGGCGACGCCAGCCTCATGGACGGCCAAATCGACTTCGTCGGACGCAACGGCATCGGCGCATCGGTGCCCACCCCCGAAGAACTGCGCAAGTCCATCCACACCGGCGGCCGCCTCAACATCCGCAACAACGGCCAAGTCACGCTCTACGGCACCGGCGGCTCAAGCTCCACACCCATCGGCAACCTCGTCAGCATCATCGGCGAAAACGGCGCCTTACACTACGACGCCGCCACGCAACAAATCAGCCTCATCATCTACTCCATCTTCGAGACGTCGGCGCAAAACATCCAAGGCATGTCCATCGACAAGCGCGGCAAAGGCGTCGAAATCGAGGTCCAGGCCAAACGCGGACTTGAAGATTCCGCCAACAAGCTCAACGCGGCGCTGGACAAGATCGCCGGAACCGAAGGCATCACTTCCTTTGAAACCAAGGACCACATCTATTACATCACGCCGGACGGCAAACTCCGCGTCATCGACAAGAACACCGGCAAAGCCACGGACTACACCATCACCGGATCCATCACCAAAGACGGCGAAGGCAACTTGATCATTCCCACGGATAAAGGACCCTTCAAAATCAACCTGTCCAACGACAACGGCCAACCCACGCTGAAAGCCGAAGGCCCCGACGGCCTCAGCGAAGCGTTGGCCTTGTTGGCCGCCCGTGGACAAAACGGCATGTTGACGTTCAACCCGTCCACCGGCGCCATCAACGTCTACAACGGCCAAGACATACCCCTTAACCCGGCGTTTGCCACGCAAGGCATCGGTTACAGCGGCAACGCCGACGGCTCGTCGCAAGGCGTACCCTCGGAAAGCCCCTTCTTCAAACCCTCCACCGGTTCCGAAAGCACCACTAGCAACAGCCCGCCCAAACTCTTCCTCCCCTCTTGGCCCGAATCACTTCCATGGGCCGCTTTGCTTGCCGGAATCGTGCTCATCGGCGTCGTCGCCATCCGCTTCCGGCAAGACGAATAAACCGGTTACAACAACCAGTGAAAAAAAAGAAAAACAACAACGCGGCAATGGAAAAAAATGCAACTGAAGCCACGCGGAAAAAAGAAAGGCAACGACGCGGCAAGAAAAAAAACGCACACGAATAACAACCAAAACCACACCGGAAAAAGCAAACAAAACTGGGAAAGAAAGCGACGGCGTACAAACAAAAAAAATGGGAAAAAAGCAACAGAGCGTCGGTTTTTTTCCTTTTCCCTTCCGCACTTTTTCGCACACTCACTCAAACGGTTGGCCAACATGTTGGACGTCCTCAACGCATTGAAACAATCCCACCTCTTCCACGCCAGCCGGCTGCAGCTGGACGTCGTGCCCAAACATAAGACCTTTGCCCTCAACGGCTACATCCGCTTGCGCAACTACGAACCCATTCCGACTGAAAAGGAAAGCCACCGCTTCTTGGGTGAGGAAAGCCGCCAAATCAAAACCGCCCTCAAGAAAGTCTTACCCAAGGACTTGGTCATCGAAGTCAAACTTGAGCCCAACGTACAACAATTCAAAGGCGGCGCCTACCTCTTCACCATCACCCGTACTTTTCCCGACCGCCACGCCATGGACTTCAGCTTGGCGGAAATGATCGACGACGGCACCATCGACGAACACGTCTTCCACGTCCACTCCAAATGGGCCGCCGAAATATCGGGCGGACACACGCACTGAAGCCACTAGGGCGCGTAATGCAACAAATCGAACCGCATGCTAACGGTATGACGACTTTTTTCAGTCCGATGCAGATTGCGAATAAAGGCGTGCCTTTCATAAAACCCCAGTGCATCGGGCTTCGCGTCAACGGTGGCAAAACGGCAGCCGATGGATTCGCCCAATTTCCACAATTTTCCGATGGAGACTTTCAGCAAAAAAGAACCCAACCCCTTGTTTTGCCAGCTTTTTTTCACAGCAAGACGCGCAATTTTACCCGAAGGAAACTCATGCAGCCGGGCCTTATTCTCCAAAAACATGACTTTTTCATCCTCATCCAATCGCACGCAGTCCATCGTCAAAGCAACATAGGCGACCAGTTCGGATCCATGGAAGCAAAGATAAGTGGAAGCCAACTTGCCATTCTGGTAAACCAAGGCATCCTGCTTCAAAAATTCGTCCAAATCCGGGTTTCCGCAAACGAAATCCGAAACAGGTTGGCTCAAGTCCAACGGAACGAAGCGTAGCTGGGCTAAATCAATCATCACAGTCACCTTGTGCTAGAACCGGTATTTTTCGTAGAGTTCGACGCATTCTTTCAAGAACTGCTCCTTCTTAGGATCCCGCTTAAAATTGACGACGGAGTCCAACAGCCGGCGAGCGTCCTCGCCACGCAGGATAGGAGTCGGTTCAATGGGAGACTTGAAGGAGAGTTTCATAAGAAAATCACTTGCAACGTGTTGGTGCGACTTGGGAAATAAAAGCCTTGAGTAGAACAGAAATCAACCGGAACCGCGGAGGGAAGCGTCCGCACACAATTCCATGCGGGAATTGTGGCCCTCGCAAGTCTTGCATGACTTGCGTCGCGCCCCAGTTTCACGTTCCTCCGGCCCCTCCCATCACGCAACGGGGGTGGGACGACCGGTGAGAAGGCAGAGCCCCCTTGGCGGGCATGGAGGAGGGGGGAGGTGTAACGGACCTTCTTTCCGAAAGAAGCTCCACCAAGAAAAAGCGCGAGAGGAAACGGGTGGGCCGACCAGTGAGGGGGAAACATCGAGTTTCCCCCGGGGTGGGCAAGTGGAGGAGGGGGGATTTGCAACCGGAACCGCAGGGGGAAGCGTCCCCCTTCAGTTTGACGTTCCTCCGGATTCCCCCTCAGTCTAGTTTTGCGAATTCAACAGGAGGGGGTAAAGTCCCACACAAATTCGCCAAACGAATTTGTGTGAGTCTTGCAATTCCCTAAGAATTGCAAGGTCTTGGAAACAGCGGTTTCCAAGGCCACACAAACTTGAAAAGTTTGTGCTGCCACACAAGTCCCAGAGGACTTGTGCTGTGCTGCAATTTCCCAGAATGGAAATTGCACCAGACCAGAATAGGGGAAACCTGGGTTTCCCCTTTGATGGTCAAGTGGAGGAGGGGGGATTTGAACCCCCGAAGGCGCTAGGCCACGGGATGGCTTAGCCGAATCAAGAATTGAATTCGCCCGCAAGATGGTTTTTCTTTTGGGCGACCGGGTTTTCTTTTCCCAACGCTCGCAAACCTTGCTGTTTTGCGGCGCCCAGCAAACGCCGAAGCGTTTGCCCGGGAAAGGAAAAGCGGGCGGCTCTTAAGTCCCGCTCTTTTGACCGGGCTCAGAACACTCCTCCACCCATAGGGTGTAGAAGGGCATTTTTTAGCGTGAGGGTTGGGACCCACTGACACACATAGCTAGAAGCGGTTGGACCGCTTTGTGGCGTCCGTTCCCAGAGTACGCAGGTGGGCCGTGTCATTGAGCCGGACCACGTACACGTCGCCATCTTCCCACCACAACTCGTTGATGCAGGCGTTGGCTTGCGAAAAGTGGGCGTCCGTCTTGAGCAGCAACCGTAGGAGTTCGCCGTTGAGGATGCCGTGACCGGCGACAAACACGGTGGATTCGTCGTCCAACGGTTCGATTAATTTGAGGAACCGGCGCACACGCTTGCGCACGTCGAAGAGGCTTTCACCGCCTTTGGGCCGAAAAGACGCCTTACGGAAGTTGTTTTTCAGCTTCGGGTCTTTTGTGTACGCCTCGCGGATGAGCACGCCTTCCCACACGCCTTTGCCGCGCTCCATCAAGTCGTCGACAAACACGGCTTGCAAGTGGGGGTGGTGCTTGCGGACGGCTTCCAGCGTGTCGCGGGCGCGGTCCAACGGACTGCCGAAGAAGCAGTCGATTTTTTCGCCGGCCAACGCGTTCCCCAGGGCCTTGGTCTGCCGCTTACCCAAAACGGATAGATGGCCGTGGATGTGGCCTTGGAAGCGGTGCTGTGCGTTCTCGATGGTTTGGGCGTGGCGCACCAGAAGGATCCGCATGAAAGAAAAAACCTCGACGGACTAGACCACGGCATGAAAGAAGAAAAAGCCTTGGTCAAAACGGCTCCCAAAAAAATCGGAAAAAAGCGGAAGCTGGGGCAAAAAAAAGAAAGTCCGCAAAAGCGGGTCGGCTTACTTGGCGCCGCCTTTGGCGTCCTTGCGCTTGACTTTCTTAGGACGCAAGCTTGGATAAAAGCACTTGCGGCATTTCGTGGCGTTTTTGGGATTGCGGGCCTTGCACTTTTTGCAGATTACGACGTCCAAAAATGCCCGGTCAGCGACGGGAAACTTACCCATAAGGGAAATCCACCTGTTGATGATTGAATCGATTGGTTCTAAAAATCAGGACCCGCAGCTTGGCAGTTCCAGTATTAGCAAAAGTTGTCACGCCGGGTTCTTTAAGCTTTTGAACGCCCGACGGGTTCATTCGAAAATCTTCCCTGCCTTATTCTTTTCCCGCGGCACCCACGTCAAGCTGACTTTTTTGGCCGCCAGAAGGCGTTTGGCTTCCGCCACCAAGGGTCGCAAGTGGGCGTAGTTGACTTTCCACGCCGCCGTGACGTGTCCAACGAGCAACTGGCTGTCGGTAAAAAGGTGGTCACCAGGCGCGGATTCCTGCAGGGCCCGGATCAAGGCGGCGTACTCCATCTCGTTGTTCGTCTTTTTCTGTTGCAGGCGGACGACGATGGGCGCGCGCGTCCGGTCTTGGAACACGACGGCGTAACCCGACGTCTTGCCGTTCCACCCGGAGCCGTCCAAAAAAATCTTCATGGAGTAATTACGACTCCAAGAAAGAATAAAGAGGAGGTCACCGGCCAGCGCGTGCCTTTGTTTAAATGCGTCCAACCGGTAATCAGAGAAGGGGAAAAAACGTGAAGTACCGGCAAAAGGCACTTTTGTATCTGACGGACAGCCTCCAACGTGAAGGAAAGAGCCCGACCAAGACGTTTTTGGTCAAATTGTTGTTCGTTGCGGCTAAAGAGACGCCCTTGAACGAAAAGCCATTCTACAGTTTCTACCCCCACTTATACGGACCGTTCTCCGACGCGTATTATTCGGATTTTACGGAATTATGCAAGCACGGGTACCTTGACGGCTTCCAATTGACGGAAAAAGGCATCGGCGCGGCGCAAGGCGTACGCAAGAAAGACAAGCAAACGTTGGACCAGCTAAGCGGACGGTTCGACGGTGAGAAAGGAATCGTCAAATACGTCTACGAAAGATACCCGGATTACGCCGCGAGGAGCCGGTTGCCGCATGCCACCCTTCCAAAGGCCGAGCCAGGCATTTTTTCCATCGGATACCAGGGAAAAGATTCCGATGCATTCCTAGACGTGCTCATCCGGAACCAAATCGAGGAGGTCGTCGACGTCCGCGCCAACCCGTTCAGCATGAACTTCACGTTCATCAAGTCACGCTTGGAAGCCAAGCTCGAAAAAATAGGGATCGCGTACCGCCATATTCCCGAACTGGGCATTGATGGGAGCTTGCGCCGGGAGTATTTGGCGGATAACGACTACCGCGCGTTGTTTGAAACCTATTCGGCGACCATTTTGCCGCAGGCTCAAAAACAAGTCGAAAAATTGATGGAATTGGGCGCTAACCGGCGCATTGCGCTGCTATGCTTCGAGCAGGACGTAAATTGCTGCCACCGTGGCATCCTTAGCAAAAAGATCGAAAAAATCACCGGAAAGAAGGTCGGACACCTGTGAAGGAACGTTTATTGGTCCTAGCGAAAGCCATGCCGGAAGTCAGCCAGAAATACGAGGAGCTCGTATGCGTCGCCGGCATTACCGATACGGGCGAGTGGCGCCGCATTTACCCGATTCCCTGGAAACTATTCTGGCAGAACAGCGAGAAGAGTTTCAAGAAGAAGACCTGGATCGAGTACGAGCTCAAGAGTGACGAGCCTTCGGATCACCGCCCGGAAAGTCGCAAAATCAAGTTTGAAACGGTCAAACCCGGACCTGAGGCCAGTTTTTCGGAAATCGAATCATTGCTCAAGGAACGACTCACGACCGTCGAGGACCTGGAGAAAACCGGAACCACGAAGCAATCATTGGGCGTCGTCCTGCCGACCATCATTGACTTCAAACCCATGAGCAACGCGCAATATGAGAAAGCGTTCGCCAAGAAACCGCAGAAGACATTGGATGGAGCGCCTGCAATCCGACTGGACATTCCGGAATACAAGTACCAGTATTTCTTCAAGGACGATACCGACGGACGCATGCATCAATGTCTATGCGAGGATTGGGAAGTTGGAGCGCTCTACCGAAACTGCAAGAAGATGATGGAAGAAGGAAAGTACAAGGACGAAACGGTCGTTCACGAAAAAGTCCGGCACAAGATGCTGAACGAGATTACGCGAAACGGTCCGGTCTACTTCATCATGGGCTCGCACTTCCGATTTAACAAGTACATGGTCGTCGGAGTCGTCTACCGTAAGAAAGGGGACTACTTCGGCATCATTCCAGGAATCGGCAGTATCACTAAAGAAGACGAATTCAACACCCGCCTATAGACGAAGCGAATCAGCCATCCATTTTCCTAACTTTTTGAGCGATTTCATTGCCCTTTTTTGTTCTTGAATAGATACGGAAACGGCGGGCATCCGGATTTTAGCAGGCGTTCGCGGGGACGTTCGTTTATGGGAAGACAGTCCAGGCGCATGAAAGGCAATAGGACAGAAAGTGCATTTAAGGAGAGGTAGAGTAGCTGGCCGGTGACGTCGGATTCAGGGGAAGGAAAACGTTTTAGAACGCTTGCAGGCAATAAAAAGGTTCGAATAATTCAGTCTTAGTATTGCCTCGGTAGCTCAGCGGTAGAGCACCTGTTTCGTAAACAGGGGGTCACGAGTTCGATCCTCGTCCGGGGCTTTCATGTTCGACCCCGTCATTTGGAAGAAGCTCCGCCGCGGGCCCCAAGTCATTTTGCTCAAAGACGCCGCCATGATTTCCGCCCTCACCGGGTTGCAATCGGGCGACCGCGTCATCGACTGCGGCGCTGGAAGCGGGTTTTTAGCGTGTTATTTGGGCTCCATCGTCGCACCAGCCGGCAAGGTCTTTTCGTACGAGAAGCGTGAAGAGTTCCAGCAGTTAGCGGCCAAAAACGTCGAAAAAGCCCGTTTGTCCGACGTGGTCGAAATCAAGCTCAAGGACGTACTGGCCGAAGGGTTTGAGGAAACGGACATCGACCTCATCACGCTGGACATGGGCGATTCGCATTTGGGGCTGCCGCACGCCTTTGCTGCCTTGAAAGCCGGAGGTTTCTGCGCGGGCTACCTGCCGCACGCCGAACAAGTGCAGACGTTCGTCAAAGCCGCCCTAGTCGCGGGTTTCGAGCAAGGCGAGACGATCGAAGTCATCGTGCGTCCCATGCTGGTGCGGGAACGCGGATTCCGTCCGGAAAACTCGGGTTTGTTGCACACGGCGTACTTAAGCTTCTTGAGGAAACCCAAAGCCGGCCACAAAGCCGCGGCAAACGCAATGCCGCCGTCATCGGCACCCCAAAATACGAAAGTCACTTAAGGTGCAAAACCGTGGGTTCTACCATGGAAAAACCCGTGGCGCGAATCGGTTTAGGTGTCGCAGTAAGTCTTCTTTTGCTGGCAGGCCTTGCGTCGGCATTGGTGGCTCCGGTTTGTCCCGATACCAACCGCCACGTCTGCATTTTCACGGGCTTCAGCCTCGAACCCATCAAGCCCGGAACGTCCGGCGTCGGATTTGCTACCAACCAGTTCCGATGCCCAGTCAATGCACCGGTGACCGGAACGTTCCTGGGCCAATATACGAATCTCAACGGCGAGACCCGCAAGCGGCAGGGGGTCGAACTCCGCCTGCCGGAAGGCACGGACGTTCGAGCCGCGGCCGGCGGCATGGTCATCATCTCCAAGACGGACCAGCTGGGTCCGGGCCGCTTCGTCACCATCCGCCACGCCTCAAACCCCAACGTCGAGACCACATACGGCTATCTGCAACCGGGGTCCAACATCAAGGAGGAAGGCGTACGCGTCAACGTGGGCGACGTCATCGGAAAATCCGGCAAATCTGCCGCGAACGAATTTCCCTCTCTTTACTTCGAACTCCGCCGCGGCGGATTAGCGCAGCGCGACGTGGAAACCATCTGCAAAACCGCACCTGCGCCGGTCCAAACGGCGGCGTTGCCGCAGACGGGCGTCTGCCAATTCAAATCACCCATTCCCGGCAGCTACAAAAGCCAGATTGGAAGCCCGGCCGGACAACTCCGGAAAACGGATGATGGAGGCTACCGGTATCACAAAGGAGACGATGTGAAAGTGGCCTCCGGAACCGTGGCGTCGGCCGTTTGTTCCGGGAAAGTAACATACAGCGGGGCGGAGGACGTGCGAGGATACGGCGGAGAAGTCGTGGTCCTGTGCGACTGCCAGCTCAACGGCAAGCCCATTTTCGCTCGATACGGCCACATGAAACAGAGAGACGTCAAGTCGGGCGAGCGGGTCAACATCGGGCAGCCCGTCGGATTAACGGGCGGAAACGCGTGGGACCCAAGCCCCGGAAGCTCGAGAAATGAGCACTTGCATTTCGAACTCCGCACCGGCGCGGAACTGGGCGCCTTTCTTTTGCCCAAAAACTATATTTCCTGAAAGGGAGGCCGGCAAGAAAACTGAACCATTTTAAGCGCTCACGACGTGGATTTGTCCATGGTGCGAATTAAACTGGCAGTGGCAATTGTCTTGCTGTTTTTGGCCGGCTTCTTGCCAGCAGAGGTAGTTCCAGCGTGCCCCGACGTGAACCGCCACGTCTGCATCTTTGCCGGCGTCAGCTTGGAGCCCGTCAAAGCCGAACCGGCGGCAAGCAAGAGTTTTTCCACGGCCGGTTTTTCCTGTCCCGTCAACGCGCCGATAACCGGTGGATTCAACCAGGCGTACATCAACCTCAACGGTGAACGGCGCGTCCGGCAAGGCGTCGAAATGGGGGTGCCGGAAGGAACGCCCGTCAAAGCTCCCGCCAGCGGAAAAATCAAGGTATCCAAGACGGACCTCCTCGGTGCAGGCATCTACATCACCATCGAACACGGCGCCAACCCGCGGGTGGAAACCACCATCGGTTACTTACAACATGCCGACAAGCGCGAGGGCGAATTAGTCAAAACCGGGGAAGTCATCGGCACGTCCGGCAAAACCGGCTCGGCCAAAGTCCCATCCGTTTACTTCGAACTCCGCCGCGGGGGATTGGCCCAGCGGGACGTCGAGACGATCTGCAAAAGCGCGCCCGCGGCAGTGACGCCAGTGGTACATCCGGTGGCATCCGGAGGGGTGTACGACGTCAAGTCCCGCGCCGAATTCCAGGCGACGCAAGTGCAACTGGCCGGAATTACGTCGTGTGTCAGACAGACGGAAGCCGCGTGCCCACAGACCGCCACGGCGCAACATCGCGGACGGACATGGCGAACAGCTGAAACCACGTGCATCTTCAAGAAAGCATCCGAAATCTACCGCGTGCCCTATTCGCTGCTGCGTTCAGTGTTGGGCCAGGAAAGCGGCGGCCGGCAATTCGCCGAATCGGCGTACGCCCAAGGATACACCCAAATGACGCCGGAAACGGCTGCCGGCATGGGCATCGGGCAGGACAAAGTGTTCGACCCGTACTACAACATCTGCGGCGGCGTCGAATACCTCTCGCGGCAATTGAAGAACATCGGCAACGTCGAATGCGCCTTGGCGGCGTACAATGCCGGGCCGTTCGACTCGCAAGTACAAACCAAAGACGCCGTCGTATGCCGCAACCACCGCTATGCCGAAACGCGCAACTACGTGCAGAGCATCACGGCGGCGTGGGAAAAAGATATGCGGACCGCGTGAAGAACGTACCCCCGGCACCAAACAGGCGTGGGCCAAAAACTATTTGGCTCTGTTGAAAGAGTCCAAAAAAACCTGAAAATACGAGCCAGGCAAAACCGCAAAGAAAGGAAAGAACGAAAACGAAGCCATTTTGCCCTTTGCCGATATTGAAGCCATCACCTTTTTTTTTGTTTCCGTCAATGCCGTTTTTTTTCCAGCCTTTTGTTTCAATTCCGAGATTTTCTACAAAGCCAAACTATTTGTAGGATTCGTATAGCCACGCGCCGATGAACACGCGGCCGATTCTCCCGGTTTGCCACAAAATAGCGTCATCCGGCGAGACGATGGTCGAACCGATGGCCTCCAACGCCAAATAGATGCCGATGGCTTGAGCGTAGCCTTTCGGCAAGCTTCCCGCGAACAAAAGGAGGCCGACAGCGAGGCGCACGATGCGGCCCACTTGGAAAAGCAAGATCAAGTCGGTCGAGTACGCTAGGCTTGCCAACGCGTCGACGACCAGCCACGCGCCCGCCAACAATGCGATGGATTTTTCCTTGAATTCCACGCCGAAGGGTTTCACGGATTGCTTGCAACAAGGGGAAAATTTAAACCAAGCGGAATAACAAAAAGCCGGGATGATGCGGCGAGTGAAAAAGAAAGAAAAAATCGAGAGCCCCCGACGCGAAGTGCAACCCGGACCAAGGGGAGCGCCCCTTAGTCCCAGGTTCTTGCAAACCAAGCGGGGTTTGCAAGGCCACACAAGTCCGCCATAGGACTTGTGATGTCCCCCGAACCCCCAACAAGTGTGCGCGAATCAAAAAAGTCAACAAAACAATAGGATGCACCGACCCACCACAACCGAGGATCGGCGAATCAAAGAAAAAAAAGGCAGAAGCCCCCGACGCGAATTGAACGCGCGACCTCGTCCTTTTCGGAAAAGCCACGGCAATGTGCCGTTTGCTTTCTTACCATGGACGCGCTCTACCAGGCTGAGCTACAGGGGCAACACGTTTACTCTGGATTTTTTCCCTTTTCTTCGTTTTCTTTTTCGGCAGGCCGCATTTTTCTTTCCGCAAAAAAACCACGCAAAGCAAAGCTTTGCGAGGCCCTGAAAACGCAAACGCGTTTTCAAGGGAAAGGCGACCGCGCCTGTACAAGGCTGAGCTACAGGGGCAACAATAATCCAAAAACGACGAAGTCAAGTATTGGGATGAAGCGTTCTAAAGCGTTTTGATTTTGCACAAGCAGGGGGCCAGAAAAAAAAGAAAATAAAAAAAGAAGAAAGCGGCCGGAAAACCGGCGTCAAAAACTTAAGCCGCCTTGGCCAATTCGGCATCGATTGCGGCCTTGAAGGCTTCGTACGGTTGCGCACCGACGATTTGTTGGTTGTTCACGAAGAACGTGGGCGTGCCCGACACGCCGGCGGAAATGCCTTGCGCCGTGTCGGCTTGGATGTCCGAGGCGTACTTATTCGAGTCCACGCACGTCTTGAACTTAGCCGCGTCAAGCGAGAGGTCCTTGGCGTACGTCGTGTAAACCGAGGCGTTGATGGCGACCGTACCCAGTTCGGCCGGACCTTGGCCGACGAAAATCTTATCGTGCATGGGCCAGTACTGGCCTTGTTCTCCAGCACAGCGGGCGGCATTCGCCGCGGCCGGCGCATCGGGGTGGAACGACAACGGGAAGTCCTTGAAGTAAATGCGGACTTTGCCGGTGTTGACGTAGTTTTCGATGACTTTACTTTCCCCGTCTTCAAAAGCTCGGCGGCAGAAAGGACACTGGTAATCGGAAAACTCGACGATGGTGACAGGCGCGTTGGCATCGCCCAGCACGCCGGCGTACGACGTAATCAACTGTTTGTAGTCGACTTGCGGCGCGGGCGTCGGCGTGGGCTGCAATTGCTGGCCCGAGCCGCTTCCGGAACCGGAGCCCGAACCAGCACTGCCAGCCGTAATCTGGATTTTGGCAAGCCCTGCGCCGACGGTATTGCCGGCGGTCCACACGGCCAACGAGACCATGAGCGATGAGATGACCAAGGCGACGGCCAGGATCATGATTGCTTTTTCAGCCATTTTTAATACGACCTCCACCTGACTTCAAAAATACGAATATGGTTTGTTCTGACTGTTTGCTAGATATCCAATATGCATCATTTTAAACGTTGGGTTTTGTTCAAGTCGAAAACCCGTAAAAAACCAAAGAAAAGCTTTTTCTTTCCTCCGGCAAGTTAAACAAGTCAACGGGATGTAACTCATACCGTATCATACCGTAGTAAAATAATCCTATTTATTGGTGAGGCGCACGCATGCAGAAAGAAGAGTTCGAAGTGACCAAGCGGCTGATTACCGAGTACGGCGTGAGCCTCTCGCTGTTGAAGGAATTGGATGAATTCCTCCACGCCATCCAGGAATTCGTGCAGTACCTGGGCACGAACCAGTACTACTCGGATCCCGTCAACAAGAAAATCTTCCTGATGACCCTGGACGTAGACACGCTCATCCTGCGGCTGCAAAGCCTCCACCTGCAGGCCGCCCAGTTCCAAGACGTGTTGTTCCAAGGCGTGCTGTCCAAGAAAAAGACCAACCTGGATGCCACCCGCATGGCCTTGTTCAAAGCCGAGTTCGACGTCGTGGTGACGGACGTGAACGCCTTGCACAAACGGGCAATGGAGCTGACGCAAGACATCCGCATCGACTACAGCCGCAAGTTGTAGACCCGCGTTGGAAAGAAAACAAACCGTACGACCACACGACATAAAAATTAAAAAGGGACTATTAACGTCGGAAAAGTAAAAAGAAGGCTTTTTAGACCTCGGAAATCCAAAAAAACAGTTTAGAGACCACTGTAGGAACAAATGGGGCCGGAAGGTTTATTAATGAGGTCGCGGAAGAGTAAGTCCACGAATTTAACGCGCTTATTTTGGTTCCAATCACAAACAGCCAGGGGAAGCGGCAAAAATTCACAGCTAGAACGCGGGTTGTCTCCATGTACGTATGTGCCAAATGCGGGAAAGTGTTTGCAGACGACGAACTGACGTTCGTGCGTTGCCCGTACTGCTCCAGCAAGGTGCTCAACAAGCAGACCCCGCCGACGGTCAAGAAAGTCAAAGCCGTCTGAATCCAAAAAATAGTTCACGGTTAACGTTATGGGTAAGAAAGGACCAAAACGCGGCTCGCGGGCCTACTGGCACCGCAAACGCGCGAGCAGCATGACGCCGCGCATCCGCGCCTGGCCCACGAACGGCCGCGGCCTGCAGGGATTCGCCGGTTACAAAGTCGGCATGGCCCACGCCCTGATGACGGAGTACACGGAAAGCCCGCTCAAAGGCCAGGAAGTGGCCAAAGCCGTCACGTTCGTCCTAACCCCGCCGCTGTATGTCTACGCCGTCATCGCCTACCAATTGACGCCATACGGCTGGAAAATCAGCGGCGAAGTACCGGCGCTCAACTCGCCCAAGGAACTGAAGCGCTTGCGCCCCGTCGCGAAAAAAACGCAAAAAACACTGGAAAGCCTGGCCAATGCCGACGCCTACCGCTTGTTGACGTTCACGCAACCGTTCAAGACCGCCATCAAGAAAACGCCGGAAGTCATGGAAATCGCCCTCGGCGGAACGCCGGCTGAAGCGTTCGAATACGCCAAAAGCGTGTTGGGCAAAGAAGTCTCAATCAAAGACGTGTACAAGGAAGGCGAGGCCACCGACGTGGTCGCGATCACCAAAGGCCATGGATGGCAAGGCGTCGTCAAACGCTTCGGCGTCGCCTTGAACACGCACAAATCCACCGGCGCCCGCCGTCACGGCGGCACGTTGGGTGGAGAAACCCAGGCCAAAGTCATGTACACCGTGCCGCGCGCCGGCCAGATGGGTTTCCACCGCCGCACCGAACGCAACAAACGCCTGCTCGTGATTACTGAAGACGCCAAAGGGTACCAACCCAAATCGGGCTTTCCGCACTTCGGCAACCTGCAAGGCACCTTCGTCATGATTGAAGGCAGCCTCCCCGGTCCGGCCAAGCGTCTGATCCGTTTCCGCAAACCGCTGCAAGACCAGACGCTTGCCAAAATCGAACTCAAACAAGTGCTATTCCAATGAAAGTCAAAATCGTCACCCTTGAAGGCAAACAAAGCGGCGAAATGGACCTGCCGGAACAATTCGCAGAACCGTACAGGCCCGACTTGATCCGCCGCGCGTACCATGCCTACAAGACGCAGTTCTACCAGCCAAAAGGCGCCTACCCGCTGGCAGGCCTCCAAACCACGGCCGCGTACTACGGTCGCCGCCACGCCTGGCGCCAGATGATCAACACGGGCCAATCCCACTTGCCGCGCGAAAAGATTCCCGGAGGCCGCAGCGGAGCCGTCCGCATCGTGCCCCACTCGAACAAGGGTCGCCGCGCGCATCCCCCGAAGCCTTGGAAGATCCTCCGCGAACGCATCAACCGCAAGGAAAAATACAAAGCCATCCGCAGCGCCCTGAACGCTTCCCTCGAAAAACTGCTGGTCGAAAGACGCCACCGCTATAGCGGAACCCTGCCTATCGTGATCAACGCCCAATTCGAAGAAGTCAAACGCGTACAGGACGCCCGCAAAGTGCTCGAAACGCTGGGCCTGGAACCCGACTTGCAGAAAGCCCACGAAGGCCGCAAGATGCGCTCGGGCCGCTCACGCCTGCGCAAAGGCGGTTACTACGAGCCCAAAAGCATCCTCATCGTTTACGCGCATGACAAAGGCATCCAGAAAGCCGTGCGCAACCTGCCCGGCGTGGACGCCATCGACGTAAAGTCCCTCAACGCCGAACTGCTGGCCCCTGGCGGGGATGCCGGACGCCTCATCGTCTGGACGCAGGACGCGCTGTTGGAAATGAACCAAGAAAAGTTGTTCGCCTAACCCGCATGAGACCGAAGTGAAACCCCCATGTTTATCCGACACGTACTGACCACCGAAAAAGCGGTTGCCGGCATCGAAAAAGACAACAAGCTGGTCTTCGTCGTCAGCGAAAAATCGACCAAGTCCGACATCAAGAAGGAATTGGAAACCGAATACAAGGAAAAAGTCAAGTCCGTCCGCACCTCAATCAGCATCCGGGGCCACAAAAAAGCCATCGTGCTGTTCGCACGCAAAGGCGCGGCATCCGAATTGGCCGGCAAACTCAAAGTGATTTAGACTTATGGGCACGCGATTGATTCCCCAGCGCAGAGGCAAAGGCGGTCCGGCGTTCAAGACGCCATCGCACCGTTTCTTCGACGCCACGCAATACGTGCACGTCCAAGGCACCATGCGGGGCCAAATCATGCAACTGCTCACCGACCCGGCGCACTCGACCGTCATGGCCGTCGTCCTGTTGGAAAACGGGAAGACGATGACGTACCTTGCTGCCGAAGGCTTGAAAGCCGGCGACTTGATCCAAGTCGGAAATGACGCGTCCCTGAAACGCGGCAACGTCATGCCGCTTGAAAAAGTGCCGGAAGGCGTATCCGTATTCAACGTCGAACTGCGCCCCGGCGACGGCGGCCGCGTCTCACGCGCCTCCGGATCCGCCTCACTCATCGTGGGGCACGACGAAGATACCGCCCAAGTCAGCGTCCGCCTCTCTTCAAAGCGCGTGCGCAAATTGTCACCGCAATGCTGGGCCACCGTCGGCGTCGCCTCGGGCGGCGGACGGTTGGAAAAGCCCTTGCAAAAAGCCGGCAACAGCTTCTACGCGATGAAGTCGCGCAACAAGTATTGGCCCGTCGTGCGTGGCACGGCCAAGTCGGCCTACGACCACCCCCACGGCGGCCGCAGTTTCGGCAAATCATCGTCCGTCTCGCGCAACGCGCCGCCAGGCCAAAAAGTCGGCCACATCGCGTCCAGCCGTACGGGCCGGCGTCGTGGCCGCGTTGAAATCAAGAACGAAGGAGACTGACGTGTTATGGCCAAACTGACCCGCTTCAAAGGAAAGACCGTGGATGAACTCAAAGCCATGCCGTTGGACCAATTCGTGCAAATCCTGCCGTCCAAGCCGCGCCGCACCCTGCAGCGCAACGGCGTCCAGACCAAACGCTTCCTCAAATCGTTCCACAAGAAAGCCAAGCGGAACAAGCCGTTCAAGACGCACTTCCGCGAGATGGTCATCCTGCCGGAAATGCTAGGCATCCGCTTCCAAGTCTACAACGGCAAGCAATACATCGACTTCACCGCCGAGCTGCCGATGTTGGGCCACCGACTTGGCGAGTTTTCCAACCCGGTTCAACTGGTCCGGCACTCAGGACCTGGCATCGGAGCTACACGCGGCTCCAAATCCGTCGAACTCAAGTAAAAAAGCAAGACAAAAGCCCCTAGAGGAAAAAACAAAAAAGGCGAAAAAGAAAACCTCGGAAAAAATAAAAAAAATGCAAAGAACTCCTGAAAAAAACGAACGTGGAAACGAAAGCAAAACGCTGGAAAAAAAAACCAAAAAAAAGGAAAAAGTCCGACACGAAAAAACAATCGGCATCGAGCTGAAAACAAATGGCATTGTACAAGTATTCAATCAAGTCCGCCGACAAGACCGGCAAGGCCCAGGCCCACGATTTGGACGCGTCCTACAAGGACCTCACCCAAGTCTGCCGCGCCATCAAAGGCCTGAGCGTGTCCAAGGCCTACGCCAAATTGGACGCAGCCATCAAGGGCGAACACGCCATCCCATACACCAAGTTCAACAAAGGCTGCGGCCACCGCTCCGAATTGGGCGGCCGCAAAGGCCGCTACCCCAAGAAGGAATGCAAGATGGTCTACGCCACGCTCAAGAATGCCGCCGCCAACGCGACGCACCAAGGCCTGGACGAGGCGTCCCTGACGGTGAAGCACGCCGCCGCGTACAAGCAAAGCACCTTCCGCCGCCACCGCAACTTCTGGGTCGGCAGCACGACGTTGGGCTACGGCAAGAACGCCATGTGGGCCGACTACGTAACGGCCTGGATGGAAATCTTCGTCAACGGAAAAGCGTCGGAAAAGAAAGCCGAAAAACCCAAAGAAACCGCCAAGGAAAAACAGCCGAAAACGGAAGGCGAAGAAAAGAAAACGGAAAGCGCGCAAACCAAAGCCGATGAGAAACCCAAAGCCCAAAAAACGGAATCCCAAAAGGCCGAAAAAACGCCGACACCAAAAACCGCTGAACCCAAAACCAATCCCAAGAAAGCCGAGAAACCGTCGTCGCCAAAACCGGCTGAGACACAAACGGCAAACCAAAGCACGAATTGAAGGATGATCCGATGACCGTCATGCGCAAAATGATCCAGAAAGCCTTGGACGACCTCCAAGTCAAGACGTACCTGTACAAGGACCTGGCCAAAGCCGGCGTGTCCGACATCCAGATCCAACGCACGCCCATCGCCACGCGCATTACCGCAAAGGTCCGCAAACCCGGCATGGTCGTCGGCAAGAAAGGCAACACCATCAAGGAAGTCTGCGACGAACTCACCCGCCGCTTCGGCATCGAAAACCCCCAGTTCGAAGTCATCGAAGTCACGCAACCCTCGCTGGATGCCAAACTCATGGCCGAAAAAATCGGGCAACGCATCGAGATGCGGCCCAACATCAAGCCCATCATGCGCATGGCATTGCGCGAAATCATCGAAGCCGGCGCCCTGGGTGCCGAAATCCAAGTCGCGGGCAAAGTCGTCGGAAAAGGCGGCAAAGCCAAAGCCTTGCGCGTGCGCGGCGGCTACCTCCGCAAATCCGGCGAACCCATGAAGCAAGTCCGCCGCGGACACTACGTCGCATACCTCAAAGCCGGCGCCATCGGCATCCTGGTCAAGATCGTGCCACCCAACGCGGTATTCCCCGATACGATCAACGTGCCAAAGCCCTCGGAAGAAACCGATAAAATGTTCGCCGCAGCCGACGCGGCCCAAGCCGCCGCTGATGCGGCCGCGGCGCTTGAACCTGCCGAAAACCAAGACACCCAAAGAGCGGAAAAGACCGCGGCGAAAAAACGCCCGGCCAAAAAAGCCAAGAAATCCGACGAAACGCAAATCCCGGCCCCCGCAAAAGCCGAAACCCAAAGCGCCAATATGCCAGCCAATCCGCAACCGGCCGAAACGAAAACCGACGAACCGGCTGCCACCCAATGAACGGACGTGAACCCCGCATGGCACTAATCCAAAAAAGCAAACTCAAGGAAATGACACGCCAGGACACCCAGGCCGAGTTGGCCAAAGTCCGCTCCGAATTGCGCGCCGAAATCGCGGCCAAAGGCAGCGGGCAAAAACCCAAAAGCCCCGGCCGCTACAAGCAGCTGCGCCGCATGGTCGCACGCCTCCTGACCAAACTGCACCAAAGCGGTGCCAAGAAGTAAATCACGGAACGCCCAACGAAAAAAAGTTTCAAAAAGAAAAAACGCGATCGAACTCCAATAAAAGAAAAAAACCAGGAAATCAAACATACCAAAAAAATACAAAACCGAGAAAAAAACGCGACCGGAAGCGAAAATGTAACCGTAAAAACAAAGTCCGACCGGTGGAAAACATCCAACAAAAAAGAATGCGTTTTTAAACAACCCGTAGTAGAATATTACTCCGCGTTTATCGCGAAGGAAACACAACACAATGTCGGAAATTTGTTCCACGTGCGGCCTGCCCAAAGAGATTTGTGCATGCCAAACCATCGAAAAGGAAACCACAACCAAGTTGAAGGTGCACACCACCAAGAAACGGTTCAACAAGCTAGTCACCCTCGTAGAGGGCTTGACGGGCGGCGAGTTGGACACGGCAGCCAAAGAGCTCAAACGCAAACTGGCTTGCGGTGGGTCCGTCAAGGACGGCGTGATCGTCTTGCAAGGCGACCATCTGAAAAAGACCATCGAATACTTGGTCAAATTGGGTTATCCCAGAGAGATCATCAAGACGTGAAAAACACGCCTGCCTCCTCGGCACGTCAAAAGCAGGAAACCCTGCAACACGCATGCATCGGAAAACCCGTGCGCGTGTTGCCGTGCGCCTGCAAAGCCGTGCAGGATTTGGAAGGCGTGGTATTGGACGAAACCAAGTCCACGTTTTTGGTCCAGACCCGACGCGGTCCAAAACGCGTGCCGAAGAAAAACACGCGTTTTGCCTTCCCGTTCGGGATCGTGGACGGGAACGACATATTGTGCGCTCCGGACGAGCGGCTCAAGCGTCTGTAAAAGGTAGAAAACCATCATGGCCGAAAAACAAGAAACAAACGAACGCCAACCGCTGCGCGTGCGCGGCGCCATCGTCGAAGGTACCGTGGTCAGCACGCGGCCCAAAAAGACGGCCATCATCCAGATCGCCTACGTCAAGAAAGACATCAAATACGAACGTTTGGAAAAACGCCGATCACGCATAGCCATCCACGTGCCGGACGGCATGAGCGTCCAAGTCGGCCAGAAAGTGAAAGCCGGCGAGACGCGCAAGATCAGCAAGACCAAGTCGTTCATCCTGATGGAAATCCTGGGTGCCAAATAAGATGATCGGACTCACCGCCACCCCGACCAAATCGCTGACCATCGGCACCACCTTGATTTGTGACGACAACTCCGGCGCCAAGATGGTGGCCATCATCGGCGTAAAGGGCTACCACGGACGCCTCCGTAGCTATCCGAAAGCCGGCGTGGGCGACATCGTCATCGTCGCGGTCAAGAAAGGAAAACCCGAGATGGTCAAGAAAAAAGAAAAAGCCGTCATCATCCGCCAACGCAAAGAATTCCGACGAGGCGCCCAACGCGTCAAGTTCGAGGACAACGCCTGCGTGCTCATCGATGACGCCGGCCTGCCCAAAGGCACGGAAATCAAAGGCTGCGTAGCACGCGAAATCGCCGAACGCTTCCCGAAAGTCGTCGGCATCGCCTCAAGCGTCGTCTAAAAAAAGAAAGAAACCGATTGAAACCCAAAAGCGCGAAAAACATCGACCCCGACAAAAAATGAAAAAAAAAGCGACGTCAAAAACACTGCAAACCGCTCCGTGATCTGATCCGTTATGGCCAAAAGTTCCCTTCCCCGCAAACAACGCCTCGCCCGCTACGAAGCGCCGCTTCACATCCGCCAAAAACAGGTCGCCGGCCATTTGAGCAAGGAATTACGCACCACGCAGAAGAAACGCTCCCTGCCGGTGCGCAAAGGCGACACGGTAAAAATCATGCGCGGACGCTATTCCGGCCTGTCCGGCAAAGTCATCCGCGTGAACTTGTCCACCCGGACGGTTTCAATCGAAGGCGTCAACGTCAAGAAGCAATCCGGCAAAGAAATCCCCGCAGTTCTCGACCCGTCCAACGTCCTCATCACGCAATTGTCCGAACGCAAGAAAACGTAAAACGCGAAAAAAACCAGGAAAACAAAAAAAAGAAAACACAATTCAAAACCAAGCAAAAAAAAACCAAAAAGGAAAAATAAAAAAAGCAAAACAACACCGCAAAACAAGCAATTAAAAAAATGAAAAAAAACCCAAAATCCCAAAAAAAGAAAACAATCGAAAGTTGACATTCCACATCGAGGTTTAATCCAAAATGGCATCGCATGGCTCTTCCAAACACCAAAAACGCATGGCCGCCCCAAAGGCGTCGCCCGTCGCGCGCAAGACGCACGTCTGGCTCCAGAAGCCCAACGCGGGCCCGCACCAAAAAGACCACAGCATGGCATTGGGCACGCTTTTGGTCGAACAGCTGAAAATCTGCGAGACGCAACGCCTCGCCAAAAAACTGGTCACCCAAGGCAAAGTAATAGTGGACGGCCGCAACGTGGCCAACGTCAAATTTCCGATGGGCCTCATGGACATCCTCTCGATCCCGGCGCTCAAAAAACACTACGTGATGCTCAACCAGAACGGCCGACTCGTACCCGTCGAAATTTCCGAGCAGCAGGCCCAAACCAAGCTCTGCCGCGTCATGGACAAGACCGTCCTGCCCGGCGGCCGCATCCAACTGCATTTGCACGACGGACGCAACCTGCTGATCGTGCGCGAGGAAGACCGCTTCAAGACCGGCGACACGCTCAAAATCTCCGTGCCCAAGCAGACGCTGCAAGGATTCCTCAAACTCGAAAAAGGCGCGACGTGCTACATCCACCAAGGACGCCACTCAGGCCAGACGGCCACGTTGGACCAGATCGTGGACCGCGAAGGCAGCCGACGGGCCGAAGCCAACCTGTCAGCAAACGGACACAACCTCATCACCCTCAAAAACTACCTGTTCGTCGTCGAACCAGGATTTTCCGTGAAACAACAATGACCATGAACGACGTCCAACTGGAAAAAGTGACGGTCAACATCGGCGTAGGCCAAGGCGGCCAGCCCCTGGAGAACGCCAAGAAGCTGTTAGAACAGCTCACGGGCAACAAAGCCGTCCACACGCTGTCCCGCACGCGTAACCCCACGTTCAACCTAAAGAAAGGCGAACCCATCGGCGTAAAAGTCACGCTGCGCAACGAGCCGGCCATCGAATTCGTCAAGAAAGCCCTCGTCGCCCGCGAAAACAAAATATTGCAGAAAAACTTCGACCGCACCGGCAACATCGCCTTCGGCGTGCCGGAATACATCGACTTTCCGGGCATGAAATACGACCCCGAAATCGGCATCCTGGGCTTCGACGTGTGCCTCACGCTCCAGAAACCCGGCACCCGCATCAAACGCCGCAAAATCGCGCCCCGCACGTTGCCCAAGAAGCAACGCGTCAGCCAAAACGAAGCCGAAGCGTTCATGAAAAAAACGTTCGCGGTGAATGTGGTCTAAGATGATGAAACTGGAAACCAAATTCAAAAAGCGCAGCCTACGCCGCTGCCGCTTCTGCGGCGGAACCCGCGGCCTCATCCAAAAGTACGGATTATACGTCTGCCGCAAGTGCTTCCGCGAACGCGCCGAAGACATCGGTTTCAAGAAATATTCCTAGGATGAAAGGTTTTTGATTATGGACACGCTTTCCAACGCATTGAACAGCATGAAAGTCGCCGAGACCAAAGGGCAGTCATCGGCCCGCATCAAGCCCACCTCGCGCCTCATCAAGGAAGTGCTGCAGGTGCTGGCGGACAGCGGCTACATCACCGGCTACGAATACCAATCCGACGCGCAAGGCGGCTTCTTCACCGTCAGGCTCAAAGGCAAACTCAACGCCATCGGCACAGTCAGGCCCCGCTTCTCCGTGACGCAGGCGACATGGGAAAAATTCGAACAACGATTCCTACCCAGCAAAGACACCGGCATCCTCATCGTCTCGACGCCGCAGGGCGTGATGACGCACACGCAAGCCAAAGAGAAAAACACGGGCGGACGCCTCATCGCGTACGCGTTCTAGAAGCAAAAAAAAACACAAAAAAAAAGCATGACTTAAAAGCGATGAAAAAAAGTAAACCCAAAAAGAAAAGCAACAATACGAAAAAGAAACCTAAAAAAAATCGCGGGCACGAAAACTCAAAAAAAGGGAAAAAACCGGCAAGCAAGAAAAGCAAAAACCAAAAAAAATCGCAAAAAGCCGACAATCCCCCCCCCAAAAAAAAAGTGGTGAAAAAAGCCGCTTCTGAAAAAAGTCAAAAATAAAAAAAATGCGACAACAAATAAAAGCAAAAGTTCAAAAAAATAAAGAAACACGACAAAAAGATGCAACAACGCAACCAGAATCGCAACACGTGAAAAACCATGCAACTTCCCCAAAGCGTAACGCTGACACTGGAACCGGGCATCATCAAAGTCAAAGGCCCGAAAGGGGAAATCCGAAAAGCGTTCAACCCCAAACACATCACGGTGTCAACCATTGGCAGCGACGTCTCCGTCAAACCCGTGGGCAAGAAATTCACCCGCCCGCTGAAAGCCGCCGCAGGCTCGGTCGAAGCGCACATCCGCAACATGGTCCACGGCGTCCAGCACGGATACGAAATCAAACTGGCCTTGGTCTACTCGCATTTTCCCGTCACCGTCGAGACCAAAGGCGACCAGGTGCTGATCAAGAACTTCCTCGGCGAAAAAACGCCGCGCACCATCACGATCAAAGGACACGTCAAAGTCGCCGTCGCAGGACAGGACATCACCGTCTCGGGCATCGACAAAGAAGAAGTCGGACAGACCGCATCCAGCCTTATCGAAGCCACCGGCGTTGGCCACCGCGACGAACGCGTGTTCCAAGACGGCATCTACTACGCGTGATTGACTTATGACCAAGATTCCTTCATTCGTCCGCCAAAACCGCACGTACAAAAAACGCATCGCGCGCACCGGCTGGCGCAAACCCCGCGGCATCGACAACAAGCAACGCATCCAATGGAAAGGCCAAGGCGCGCTGCCTAAGATCGGCTACGGCCAGGAAAAAACCACACGCCATTACCACCCATCCGGAATGCCGGAAGTGCTGGTCCACACGGAAAAACAACTCACGCAAATCCAAAACGCCGCCGTCCGCTTCTCCGGAACCCTCGGCCGCAAAAAATATCTCCAGCTTAAGAAAAAAGCGCGCGAATTGAAACTCAAGGTGCTCAACTAACCCTATGTCCATGCAAACCGTCAGACGATTGGCCGCCCGCATCCTAGGCATCGGCCAAAGCCGCGTCCGCATCCTCGACGAAGAAGCCGCAAGCCGCGCCATCACCGCCGACGACGTCCGCGGACTCATGAACCAAGGCGCCATCGGCATCCTGGACGAAAAACACTCCAGCCGAGGCAAAGCCCGCCGAAAAGCCGTGCGCAAAACCGCCGGCCGACGCCGCGGACCCGGCAGCCAAAAGGGGAGCTACTACGCCGGACTAAGCCGCAAATCCCGCTGGATGCAACAAGTCCGCGCACAACGCGCCTACCTTGCCGCCCACAAGACCCGCCTAAAAGAAGGCACGTACGCCGACGTATACAAGATGATCAAAGGCAACGCGTTTCGCAGCCGAAAAAACCTCAAGACGTACCTGGACGCAAACCAGTCGTGGGCGTAAACACTTATGACCAAAGCCACCGGACCGTTATTCCAAGTGCATTTCCGCCGACGCCGCCAAGGCCGCACCGACTACCAGAAGCGTCTCTCGCTTTTGAAAAGCCGCAAAGTGCGCCTCGTCGTCCGCAAGACGTTGCGCGCAATTCTCGCCCAAGTCGTGCAATTCTCCGAAAAAGGCGACATGATCCTGGCCTCCGCCGACTCACGCATGCTCAAAGAATTCGGCTACACCGGAAAACGGAACACGCCCTCGGCCTACCTGACCGGCCTGCTAGTAGGCAAAAAAGCGGTCAAAGCCGGAGTCAAAGACTTCGTGCTGGACATCGGCCTGTACGCGCCGACCAAAGGCAACGTCCTTTTCGCCTGCTGCAAAGGCGCGATTGACGCCGGCTTGCACACCGCCTATTCCGCGGAAGCCTACCCATCCGAGCAGCGCATGAACGGCGAACACGTCAAACAAAAAGACGCCGTCTTGGCTGCAAAAGAAAAAATCCTCAAGTCGTGATGACTCTATGAAGTTCAAGAAAGACCGGTTCACAACGCAACGCGACACGTCCGCGCTCCAGAAATGGGTCCCGAAGACCGCGTTGGGAAAACAAGTCCAATCCGGACAAATCAAGTCCTACGACGAACTGCTCGCAACCGAAAAACCCATCCTGGAGCCGGAAATCATCGACACGCTCCTGCCGGATTTGGCGGACGAAGTCCTCGAAATCCGCAGCACGCAACGCATGACGGCCTACGGGCGTAAACAACAGATGCGCGCCGTCGTCCTCGTCGGCAACCGCAAAGGCGTCATCTCCGTCGGCATCGGCAAAGGCACGGAAGTGCGCGACGCCATCGCCGAAGGCGTCAAAAACGCCAAGAAACACCTCATCCGCGTACCATTCGGCTCCGGATCATGGGAAGACCTCGCCGGATTCCAAAACTCGCTGCCCCGCCAAGTCACGGGCAAATGCGGCTCGACCCAGATTTCCATCCGGCCCGCACCCCGCGGCGTCGGCATCGTAGCCGGCAAAGTCGCCAAAAAAGTGCTGGAAATGGCAGGCGTCCAAGACGCCTGGACCTTCACCAAAGGCCGCACCCGCAACGTGCTGAACGTCTCACAAGCCTGCATCAAAGGCTTGGACTCGCTGAACCACCTCAAACAAGGCACCGGCGTGCAAACCCCGGCCCAAACCCAATAAGAAAACTAAACCGCGATTCAAACAAACGCAAAAAAAAAACATTACCGAAAAGCCTGAAAAAGAAAAAACGGAAAAGCACCAATGAAAAAAAAATCCGGCAAAAACTCAAAAAAAACCAAAAACGCCGACATGACAAAAAAATGAAGAAAAAACGGCAACAACAGAAAAAAAAAATGAATAAAACGCAGCCATCCCAAAAAAAATGAAGGAAGAACAGCAACAGGAAAAAAAAAAATCGAAACGCCAGAAATTCAGAGAAAACTGAAGAAAAAAGTCAACTATAGCAAAAAACGTGATTCCACCATGATGCTCATCATCCTTGTCCGAGGCCTCCGCAACGTACGCCGACCCCTCAAGGACACGCTCAAACAATTCGGCCTCACGCGCAACTTCCACGCCGCTTTGCTGCCGGAAAACGACCAAGTCAAGCAAAAACTCCGCACCGTCCTGACCCTGGTAGCCTTCGGGCCTGCCACCGACGCGACGATCAAGGCCCTGCAAGCCAAAGGCAAAGCCCCGTACCGGCTGCATTCGCCCAAAGGCGGATTCGGCGGCGTCAAGGCCCCGTTCAAACTCGGCGGCGCCTACGGCAATTGGGGCGAAAAAATCAACGACTTAGTCCAAAAAATGATGTGATATATTATGGCCCGACGCATCGCTTCCAGACGCTTCAAACACCGCGGCAACCGCACGCACGGCGGCGGCAACACCAAGAACCGGCGTGGCAAAGGCAACCGCGGCGGCGTGGGACGCGCCGGCTACCACAAGCACAACTGGCTGCGCACCATCAAGGAAGAAGGCACCAACAAACGCGACCGGGGCGAGCACGGCTTCACGAATCCCACGCGCAAGATTTACGCCACCATCAGCCTGGAAGAACTGGAAATCGCCATCTTGGGCGCGAAGTACCAAAAAAACGACCAAGGCGTTTACCAAATCACCCTCCGGCGCACGAAAGTCCTCTCCGGCGGCACCCTGACGCACAAAGCCGCCATCAAAGCCTACGCTTTTTCCGCCAAAGCCAAGGAAAAAATCGAAAAAAGCGGCGGAACCACGGCCACCGAATAGCACGCAGGCGACACGACGGATTGAACCTTTTTTTTCATTTCCAACAAGGTAGCCTTGGCTTTGAAACGTAGGCAAGGGTTTTTTAGCAGAAAACACATAAAAAGCCAGAAATCTATAAAATGAGTGGTGAAATCACTATGAAAACCACTATTGAAATGACGGGTTTCTTGGAACGCGTCTTGGAAAAAGCCGTTGACGCAGGCATTGCCCGGTCCAAAACGGACGCCCTACGAATCGGAGTGCTGGAACTGAACCACCACTACCACTTGGTCCCGGACGCCTCGGAAGCGGAATTGGTCACCGCCAAAATGGAAAGACTGGACCGTGAAACGCAAAGCGGCAAGCGAAAAATGTTAACCGAAAACGACGTGTTCAAAAAATACCCCCAACTCTCAAAAATCCGGAAGTGACGCCTAAGTGGACAAATACGCGCTGGACTACGATGAAGAGTGGGACGTCCATTTCAAAGATTTTGATTCGACCGTCCAACTCCAGGTCATGAACAAAATCCAGCAGCTCAAAACGCCGCGCCAACACCGCCATCTCAAACACGGCAAGCCCTATTTCGTAGAGGAATCGGGCGGGTACCGAATCGTTTTCAAAGTAAATGAAAACGCAAAAACGAAGACGATCCGATTCGTCGGAACGCACAAACAATACGAAAAATGGTACAGCGGCATCTGAACAAAATCCAAGGAAAAAATCGAGAAAAGCGGCGGCCCTACCGCTACTGAATAGATATTAGCTTTGAATATTTGAAGGGATTATTCGGCTAACGGAAAAATGAGTTAATCGTCAAGACTACATAGTCCCTACGGCGGCCTGCGTCGCGTTGCCTTTTTTTTGTTTCCGGCAAGGTTTGTTTTTTCTCGTCTCAAAGAGGTTCAACAATGCCGGGCCCGCGAGCACAACCTTTTTATTGAAACTTCGATTCAACAGGTAGAGAACTTTCCATGGCTTTAATCGATATCTTCCGTCCCCTCACCCGCATTTTGCCGGAAGTCAAAAAACCCGACCGCGCACCGCCACTGCCGCAGCGCCTCATCTGGACGCTCGTGGCGTTACTGATTTTCTTCATCTTGGGCCAGATTTTCCCCATTGGTTCGGATCCCTCCCAGATTGCCGCGACGTTCGAACGCCTTGACATCTTGTTGGGCTCGTCCACCGGTTCGCTCATTACCGCCGGCATCGGCCCCATCGTGCTGTCGTCCATCTTCCTGCAGTTGGCCGTCGGCGCCAAACTCATCAATTTGGACATGTCGGACCCGGAAAACAAGAAGTTTTTCCAAGGCCTCCAAAAAATGCTGGCCATCGCCCTGGCACTCTTTGAAGCGGCCATTTTTTCGTTCTCCGGATACATTCCCATCGCCGCCGACCCGTTGTTCGGCAGCATCTTCATCACGCAATTGATCGTCATGGCGCAAATCGCCCTCGGCGCCATCCTCCTGTTGTACTTGGACGAAGTGTGCCAGCGCTACGGCATCGGTTCGGGCATCTCGCTTTTCATCGCCGCCGGCGTGTCTAAAGCCGTGTTCGTCGGCGCGTTCAGCTTCGTGTCCTTGAGCGCCTCCGGCGAGCCGTCCGGTCTGATTCCCCGCATGATTTGGAACCTCATCAATCCCGCCGGCTCCGTCAGCACGGCGGCCTACTCGTTGGTACCTATCATCTTCACCGTCCTGGTCTTTCTCATCGTGGTCTTTGCCGAAGGCATGAAAATTGAATTACCCCTGGCGTACGGCCGCGCCCGCGGACTGGGTGCGCGCTACCCCATCAAGTTCCTCTACGTGTCCAACATTCCCGTCATCCTGGCCTCGGCCGTGCTTTTAAACATCCAATTGATGGGCGCGGTCATGGCCGTGCCATTGCCGGATCAACCTGACGTGAAAGTCGGCCTCTTCGGCACGTTCCAGAACAACCAGCCCGTGGACGGATTCGCGTACTACATCAACGCGTTGCCCAACCCGTTGCTTTTGGGCGGCTACGAACAATATCTGCAAATCATCACGCAACCCAACGAAATCATCCATATCTTCACCTACGGCATCGCGCTCATCATATTGTGCGTCATATTCGGATGGTTCTGGATTGAAAGCACCGGCATGGGCGCCTCGGACGTGGCCAAGCAGTTGGAACGCTCCGGGTTGCAGATTCCCGGCTTCCGCCAGGACCCCCGCATCACGCAAGGCATCCTGGACCGCTACATCCCCATCATCACCATCTTAGGCAGCATCTTCGTCGGCATCCTGGCGTGGTTTGCCGACATCGTCGGCGCATTGGGCACCGGAACGGGCATCTTGTTGACGGTCGGCATCATCTACCGTTTCTACGAAGAACTCGCCAAACAACAACTCTTCGAAATGTACCCCATGCTCAAATCCGTCGTACAATAAGGCGTCCAAAGCAGTAAGGCAAAAAAATAGGGAAAAGGGAAAAACCGGCAACAAAAAAATAAAGAGACGAGAAAAAAAACTCGATAAAGGGGCAACGAGCCAGTAAAAAAAAAAAGAAAAAATCAATAGGGTAAAGAAAACCGGGAATAGAAAAAAACAAAAAAGGCAAAACCCCCGCCCCCGTAAAAAACGCGCACTTGGAAAAAAAAGGTCGATTCAAACGCTATGGATTCCGACACCCTCATCATCGTCGTATCGGCCTTGGCCTATTCCGTATTGTCGATGGTGTTGCAATACACGATGGGCAACCGCCGCCGGGTTCAGCAAATCCAGAAAGACATGCAGGACATCCAGAAGGAATTCCAGAAAGCCGCGAAATCGGGCGACGAGAAAGAAATCAAGCGCCTCGACGAAAAACAAAAACACATGACCGGTTTGATGTTCGAATCCATGAAGTACCAATTCAAACCCATGTTGGTCATCCTGCCGTCGTTCATCATCCTGTTCGGCGGATTCGGCTTCGAAGGCATCCTGCCTATGATTTACCCGCACTACCTTATCACGCTGCCCATCGCGTTACACTTGACGGGGAATGAACTGTTGGGCTTCAATATCCTTCAGAGCAGCGTCTACGGCGTGCGCGGCTTCTTCCTGGTCGTCCTGTTCTTTTCCGGCATCGCGCTGCAAGTGCTGGCCGCACCGCTCATCGAAAAGCTTTTGTACGGTCCCAAACAAGAAAAAAACGCCGACAACCCTTAGAAACCAGTTGAAGGCAACAAACGGAAACAACCGAAAAAAACAGGAAAAAAAATAAAAAAGTGGCGGAAAAGCGCAGGAAAAAAGAAAAAAAAACGTTTTGCTTCTTTTGGCCTTTCCGCAGTTTCAATAAAACCCAGTAGGTGTTATCCCCGTATGAACCGCTCCAGATACCGCATGAAGAAACTCAGCCGCCGCACCCCGTCCGGCCGCACCTCGCTTCTGACGAAGAACAAGAAGCCCAAGCAAAGCAAATGCGCGCTTTGCCGCAAGCCTTTGCATGCCGTGCCCCGCGAGACCCGCGCCGGCATGGCGAAACTGTCCGCCACCCAACGCCGGCCGCAACGCGTCTTTGGCGGCGTGTTGTGCGGCAACTGCACGGCGTCCGTCATCAAGACGCGCACCCGCCTCCAATCGGGAGTCGCCGAAGAATCCGCCGTGCCCTTGACCTTGATGAAATACGTCAAGATGCTCAAGGCGTAAACAGAAAAGAAGCGTCCGAAGATAATAATAAAAAAAAGGGCTAAAGCAAACAGCATCAAAATACGCCGACGTTTTTCCATTGTTTTAGTTTTTTTCCACCCCGCGCCGCTTCTTTTTCCCCGCGTTTTCGGCCTGCAACGAACCATTTTATACCCGTTTTTCTTTGCTTCCTCATGCGCATCGCCATCAGCAGCCTAAGCGGTTGCGGCAACACCACCGTTTCCAGGCTGGTTGCCGAACGGCTCAAGCTCAAGTTCATCAACTATACCTTCCGGAATCTGGCCGTCGACCTCAAGATTCCGTTCGAGAAAATCCAGACGGAATCCAAACGCACGCCCCGATTTGACTACGACGTCGACCGACGCCAAGTCGCCTTGATCGAAAAGACGCCGCGGTGCGTCGTGGGCTCGCGCCTTTCCGTGTGGCTGGACGACGACCGCCTCAAGAACAAAATCGGCGTCAAAGCCCCCGCCTTCGACCTCAAAGTGTGGATTTACGCCCCTCTAAATGAACGCGCCAAACGCATATCGAAGCGCGAGAAAAAGACGTTTGCCGCCGTTTTGGAAGACACGCTTTTCCGCGACGAGGAGAACGAACAACGGTATTTGGCGTTGTACGGCATCAACGTGGCGCGCTTCGCACGCTCCGTGGACGTCACCGTCAACACCGAGCGATTCTCGGCCGAACAAGTGGCCGAACTCATCATCGCCTGCGCCCAGAAAATCAAGGCGAACAAGAAAGCCAAAAAGAAACGATAGGTTCCCATGAGACCACTGCACGAGTTCCTGCTTGGAGCCGGCTTCCTTCACGCGGCAATATCAGCCGAAGGAATGGCAGAATACCTAAACCGCCCCGAATTCCGTAAAATGGGTCCGGCCGCCAAACTCAAGCTCGTCATGGATCTGGAAGCCGGGCGTTACGCACGCATTCATCTTTACCGGATGAACGACTGGAGCGAGCAAATAAAGAAGGAAACCCACGGAAATCCAGAACAGCGTTTGGACGAAGAAATCAAAGCGTTCAAAGAACGAAACAAAACGGGTCCGAAAGTAAGGTACATGCGGGAGGAAAGCCCGTTTGCACGCGAACCCAAGCCCGGCGAGTTCAAGCGACAAGTGCTGGTTCTGGAACCCAAACGAGGGTGGTTAAAAAAGCTACTTCGGCCGTTGGGTTTCTGAAAAAAACGATTTTCGATGGAACAGGAAAGGCCGATAACAACCTTGAAAAACCCCTTCCGCCACCGTAAACAGAATCATTTTTGAAAATACTTACAGGTGAGTCTGAACCATGGCAGCTATCGACATCGGCCGCAAATGCATCCGCTTGCGCGGGCGCAAAGCCGGTGAAACCGTGACGGTCAGCAAAATGATTGACAAGCACTTCGTCGAAGTCACCGACGCGAAAGGCAAGGCCAAACGCGTCAACATGGCCCACTTGGAACCCATGCCGGCGTAAGCGCAACCCTCGTACCGTCCAGCTTTTTGAGCGCCCGATTGTTTTTTCCGGACGCATGCATCTTTTTCTATCAAGCCAACGCACAAACAGTACGATTCGCACATGATTACGCTACACGAAGAGCAATCCGTTTGGGGCAAGACGCTGGCCGAGAAGACCGTCGGCGACTTGCTGCCGTACTCGCTCATCGTCATCGACAAGCCTTGTGGGCCCTCGTCTCACGAAGTGGCCGCTTACGTCAAAAAGATGACCGGCGTGGGAAAAGCCGGGCACTCCGGCACATTGGACCCCGAAGTCTCAGGCGTCTTGCCCGTCATGCTGGGAGACGCCACCAAAGCCGCCGGGTTCCTTCTGAAAGACCGCAAAACCTACGTCGCCCTCATGAAGCTGCGGGAAGCCCAAACGGACGCCGCGCTTGAAACCGTCTTCGCCCGATTCCTGGGACCGATCTACCAGACGCCGCCCAAGAAAAGCGCGGTCCGCCGCGTGTTGCGCACCCGCCACGTCTACCGGTTGGAATTGCTTGAAAACGACGGTAACTTCGTGTTGTTCGAAACCGAAGTCGAAGCCGGCACGTACATCCGGAAACTCTGTTACGACATGGGCGAAGTGCTCGGCTGCGGAGGCCTCATGGCCGAACTGCGCCGCATTGTCGCCGCCGGATTCACCGAAAGCCAAAGCCACCCCTTACAAGAGTTGTCCGACGCATTGTGGCTCTGGCGCGAAAAAAGCCAGGAAGACATGCTCCGCAAAATGCTGGTGCCAATCGAGCGCGCCATCGCCTTGAAGAAAGTCGTGGTTTCCGACGGCGCCATCCAACCCATCACCACCGGCGCGAACCTGGCCATTCCCGGCATCTTAGCGTTGGACGAAGGCATCAAAGCCGACGAGCCAGTCCAAATCGTGTCCGGAAAAGGCGAATTGGTCTGCCTTGCAAAAGCCCTCATGAACTCCGAAAAAATCCAGGAAAACAAAAAAGGCATGGCATTTGATGTGGAGCGCGTGATACGGCGGCATGGCACGTACGGTTGATTGTTTCTCCACCTTGCATTATTAATACTCCGGGAGTGAACTACTTTAACATGGAAAATCTTTCGCTAAACGAATTGTGCACCAAAATGCACGAGGAAATCAAGTGCCTGCACAAGGACGTAGAATACCTCAAGCGTACCTTGGTGCCGGTTGAAGAAGTATCCGATTCCGAACGCGGGCGTCTGGACGCTACGGCCGCTGAGATGGACGCCGGCAAAAAGCATTCTTCCGAAGACGTCTTCGGCTGAAGGGGGCGTGTCCCGCATTGTTCACCATTTTCTATTCCAACCAGGCCAAGAAATTCATCAAGGACGCGGACGCCAAACTCATCGAACGCCTGCGCCGGCTGGACTCGGTGCTTTGCCTCACGCCGGTTCCGGCCAGCGAATACGACATACGCAAACTGGGGGGTTACGATGCCCATTACCGCATCCGCCTGTCCAGTTACCGTGTCACATACCGGATACGCAAAGCCGAACGCCAAATCGAAATCCTCCAAATCGAGCGGCGGGACGAAGGCACGTACCGGTGAACCGGCCCCCCAATGGCGCCAACCAGCCAAATACGACCACGGGTCAACCTAGCCATTCCTGGCATCTTGCAACTCGACGAAACCATCCAAGTGGACGAACCGGTCCAAATCGCGTCCGGCAAAGGCGAATTGGTCTGCCTCGTCAAAGCCTAACGGTCCTTAAAGCCGAAGCCACAAAAAAAAAAAGGCATGCCTTTGACATCGACCGCGTCATCCGCACCCACAAAAACGGCGTGCCGAACACGGAAAAGCCTTTTTAGGCAACACCCGCCTTTTATTGTGTCATGGCGTCCGCCCGATTCTACCTCTGGACAGCAATCGTTATCGTCGGACTGATGGCAGCCACGGACGCGCTTGCCGCGACCGTATACAACACGGGCCCGGACTCGCCACAGGATCGCACGCCCTCGTTCAATCCCATCCACCAACTCAACCTCTTCACGCTCAATAAGTTTCCCATTTCCGTTGACACCGTCAAGGCCTGCGGCCAGAATGCCGACGCCGAAACGCGGATTTACTGTGCATTAAAAGAATCAGTTCCCGGGCTTTTGGACAAATCCCAAGGCGGCGTCAACGTCAAAGTCCGGATCGGTTCGGCTGATTTGCAGACGATTTCGAGGACTCCGAAGCCCATGCATCCGGCCAAAGGGGAAAACACGGCGGAAACGTACGGCTTTGAATCGGACGGCGAGCAATACAACGCCATTTTTCTTGACCAAGGCACGCTGTATGTATACGTGGGAGAACCCAGTGCCGACGTGGCCGTCGCATTGATACGGCACCTGATGGATGAAGGCCAGACGTTGTCCTTGAACCAAAACTGCATCATCCGCACATCCGCCAACGCCAAGGCCCTCGTATTCAAGAACTGCCAGGTTCTGGACGCCCAAAAACCTCCGGCAAGCAGCCTGCAATACCAGAAAATCCAGTGCGACAAACCCGCCAAGACCGGCATCATCGGACTCACGTCAGCCATCAACGGCCAATGCCCCCAGACGGTGCCTGCAACGGGTCCCCAGAAATTGCAACCGGCGGCGCTTTCCTTTGCAGACGCCGAAACGTTGCCCACCGTCTCGGAATACATCCAATACAGTCTTGCCGGCGGCGAATTCACGCTGCCGAACCCCCGATGCACAAGTGGCAACAACGACGCCAATGGATTCTTCGGATACCGGAACCGGCAAATCGGCTCCGGATGCGTGCACGCCGGGTTGGACATCCGCGGCAAACTCAAATCCGGCGGCAAAGCCATCTACAACACGCCCGTAAAAGCCATGATGTCCGGAAGAATCGTGCGCATCAATGAAGACTTCCAGAAAGTCCAGAAATACGATTATTCCATTGTCGTTGAATCCGGCCCTTGGCGGATTTCCTACGGCCACATCACGTTGGGAAACCACCCCACGCAAAAACGCCCGCTCCAAGTCGGCGATGAGATAAAGAAAGGCCAAACGCTCGGAGTACCGCATCCAAAAATCCAGGAAGGATACGGAGGCGAGGTCGACGTCAAAATCATCTACAGCGGCACCGAGCCGAAACTGCAAGCCTTGACCATAAAACAACTCAAGAAAAACGTGAAATACCAAGCCCTAATCGGCCAATACAGCACGAGTAAGATATTCCAAGCCGACGATTTCACGTTCGGCGTTGCCAACTACGATGACTACTTCCTCTGGGAAGCCTACACTCTCGACCTCAAGGCCCTCACCGCGACAACGCCCGCCAAAGCCACTGCGACGGACACGACCAGTCCCAGCCAATCGGATACGCCGGGGATATCCGACGTATGCGTCTACTACTACGTGGACGCGAAAGACGGCGCCAAAGACGCCTTCTTTGACGCCGGCATCGCCGCCTACGCCGGCCCTGGAGGCGCCTGTTTAGTCGGCCGCGCCGCTTTGTCGCGCTCCGACCTCCAATACCCCGCCGGGGCCTCCGGA